>Ga0335071_10005570_pt1 | contig 13066 bp, 15 predicted proteins | sample Lox_Sample_15_FD_206724 | JGI IMG/M metagenome (GOLD analysis project Ga0335071, IMG submission 206724) | Soil microbial communities from Loxahatchee National Wildlife Refuge, Florida, United States - Lox_Sample_1.5 | ecosystem: Environmental > Terrestrial > Soil > Wetlands | place: USA...
GAAAACTCGCCGGAGCCGCTCTCTGAGGACCGCCGCCGTAAGTGCCACGAAGCCAGATTATAAGCCCAACTTGAAGGTCTGTTTGCATCCTCCGTTTGCATCCTCCGTGTCGGTAGCAAGTTAAAAAGTCCGGTTTTCGTAGCACGTGAGATGTCCGGTTTCAGTTAACCAGCAGCCGCCGAAGCTGTGGGAAAGTGGGAATCCCGCGGGGTATGCGGGATTTCCAAGCAAAGCGGGAAAGTCGGCTTTTGGACTTTTCCGCTTTGCGTCTTTTCCACAGCCCGTCGCGCCGGCGTTTTCGTCGTGCCCTGGCGCACGCCTTCGGCCGTATAACGTCCCAGCAGATGCGGCCCATGCGTCAGGCTCATGGTTCCGTCCAGATGCTGATGTACCGTCACCTGGCAGCCCGCCCGCGTGGCGCGCCAGCCCACTCGCTCCCTCGCCAACGTGAGATTCTGAAAGCTCACCGTATTGTCACGGTTCACCGTGCGCTCGAACTGCAACGCAAAGATCAAGTCCAGATCCCGTCCACGGCAAGGCAAAAACGCACTTCCTCGCTGTGCCGCCGCCACCTGAAATCGCCGGTTAAACTCGCCGATGTAGTGCTCGCGCAAAAATACATTGGCGGCTTCCACGCTGGCGATCTGGTGCAACCTGAGTTCCTGCGGCAAGCGGCCCTGCCAGGTCGAGAAGTTGCGCTCGCTGCGGCCCCGGGCTTGCGGCGAGTACGCCGGGATCATGCGGATCCCCATGTCGCGCAACGCTCGTCCCACCTGCGTCAGGCGGTGCGCATCGACCTTGCCGCCCACCTTCGGCGGCGACCAGAAGGGGCTGCCCCGGTCGCTGTACAGCGCGCAGAACACGCCTTTGCGCTCCACTACTTCCCGCAGCGCCGCCATCACCGTCGCCGTCGATTCCTCCTCCACCAGCTGCGCGTAGTAGATCTCGCGGGTGGCGTCGTCCAGAATCACGATCAGGTCGTACCAGCGTTCATCCTGAAACCACTGGTGGCGGCTGCCATCGATATGCAGCAGCATCCCCGGCAACGGCCGCCGCTCCCGCCGCTTGCGATGCGCCCCGCGCTTTCTCCCCCGCGCCACCAGCCCCGCTCCCTGCAGCGCCTGCTTCACCCAGGTGTAACTCAGTTCGATCCCATGCTCGGCCTGCAACTTCTCGTGAAAGTGCTGCACGTTCAGATCGAAATACTTCTCCCGGTACAGCGCGAACACCCTCTCCACCGTCGCCAACGGCACCCGCCGTCTCGACGGCTTACCCCGCCTCCGGTCGAATAACCCGTCGTACCCCTCTTCCACGTAGCGCTCCCGCCAGCGCCGCATGTGCCGGTCGCTGATCCCCAGGATCTCCGCCGCCTGATACCAGGTAATCCTCCTCGCCATCGCCTGCAAAATTACGTCTTGCACTTTCATCGCCCGCTCCCTCGCGGCCCTCGAGTAGCTTTCCATGCTTGGCATGGTCTCCTACTCTCTCCGCCCGCTAAGCGGACATTTCATCTGCTATCTCAACCGGACATATCATGTGCTACCGACACCGTTTGCATCCTCCGTTGACAATTCCTTTTCCGACAGGCAAACTACCGCATTCGCCAGGAATTCACTCCTGGCGAGCGTCCGGAGAAGGGATTGCGGACTTTCTCCCCTCCAGGCCGTATACTCAAAACAAACTTCGTACATGGCCATGACCGAGCAACGGGTGTCCTATACCCTCGACTCCTCTTTGGAGACCATCGACCGCTGTGAGGAGAAGGCAACGCACATTGCTACGGAACTGGGCTTCGGCGAAGACGAAATCATGCAGATTTCTATGGCGGTGCGCGAGGGCGCAGTGAACGCCGTGCTTCACGGCAACGCCTACTCGTCCGACAAGAAGGTCACCCTGGCCTTCGAGCGCGCCGGCGACGAGCTCATCATCACGATCCGCGACCAAGGTAAGGGGATGGACTTGAGCAAGATTCCCAACCCGCTGGCGCCGGAGAATCTGCTCAAGACTTCCGGGCGCGGCATATTTCTGATGCGCTCGTTCATGGATGTAGTGGAGATTCGCCCGTCAGCGACGGGCACCGAACTCAAATTGATCAAGCACGTCCACGGGCCAACCGCGGGCGGCAAGGAGGCTTCCCAGTGACAATGAAGGTTGGTACTCGGCAGGTGGATGGAGTGACCATCGTAGACGCGAGCGGCCGCATCACCCTCGGCGAAGGCAGCGTGATTTTGCGCGACACCGTCCGCGACCTGCTCTCGAAGGGTAATAAGAAGATCGTGCTGAATCTGGCCGACGTGAATTACATCGACAGCTCAGGCATCGGCGAACTGGTCAGCGCGTTCACCACGACGAAGAATCAGGGCGGCGAGTTGAAGCTGCTGAACCTCACTAAGAAGGTGAACGATCTGCTCCAGATCACCAAGCTCTACACTGTCTTTGACGTGAAGGACGATGAGGCGGCAGCTGTGAAGTCGTTCAAGTAGACCGATCGATTGGCCGGAATAGGTTTTGGGGACTGGGTGTCAGTCCCCGATTCCGCCTCTCGCCGCCGCCTTTCTTCAAATCTCCAGGCAACTTTTTGCCTCAGCGGGAGTTCTGATCTTACAGAATTCAGACAAGTAGAGGAGACGGCCATGAAAAGATCTTGGACCTGTTTCTTCCTCTTTATCGTTACGTTTGTTACGTTATCTTGCGGCAGCAGCAGTCAGAGCCGGCATCTGCAGTCGATCACGGTCAGTCAGACTGTTAGCGGCCATCAAGTTCAGTTTGTCGCCACTGGCACCTTCTCTGCCCCGCCAACAACCGTGACGCCGCTTGCCGCCGACTGGATGTTGGGCATGCCGGCGCCTCCACCAAATCAGTGGACCTATACGCTCACGACTCAGCCATACGTCTACGACTGCGCCAACCTCAACCCGGTGAACCCGGGGCAAGTCACGGCTTTTGCTCCCACCGATCCCAGCGCCCCGGGCAGCGGAACGACAAAGAAAGTTGTTACCGCAACCCTGGCATTCAGCTGCCAGTAGGGCGCCCCCGTTGTGGCACGCGCATTCCCGGGTGAGGTCCGTTTCATTTTGGAATTCTCCGCAAAATATTTCTCAGCACATCACTGACTTCTGGACCGCGTGATTCCTACAATGAGCGCATGCTTGTCTGGAATGCGGAAGTCAACAAAAGCCATACGGGGACAGCCAGCCAAGGGTTGCTGCATCGTGTTGGGACGGACGCCTTCGTCCGTCCGACCGGGCAATGCCCGGCAGTGCGACCTGTGCTGCGTGGCAACGCATGGCACCTCGTCGCGCTTCTGACTCTCCAATTTGCGCCAGCTCCTGCCTTGGCTGCCGATTGCATCCCCATCCATCAGGCCAGCGATCACATCGGCGAAGTGAGATGCGTCACGGGAAAAGTCGTCCGTGTCAAGGTCGGCATCAAGGGCGTTCACTTCCTGGATTTTTGCGAAGACGAAATGGCCTGCCCCTTCACCGTGGTCGTGTTCGGGCACGACCTGAAAGACGTCGGCGACGTGCGCCGCCTCGCCGGACGCACCATCCAGATTCGCGGCACCGTCAAAGCGTACGATGGACGGCCGGAAATCATCCTGAGCCGCATCAGTCAGATCGAAGGCGGCGCGGCCATGATCCCGCCGCTGCCCAAGAACTACGACGTCGAGAACCGCGGGCATTACAGCGCCGGACGTCTGTATCCCTCGAAAAAGCCGACAAAGCAGAAAGCAAAGCCGAATCCGACCGACACCTACGGCACTGACGTCGAAGCGGACCACTCCCGGTAGCCGCCTCTTAGTCGCCCAAAACGCGTACCATGGATTTCATTGGAGAACTTCATGGAACCGTTCCGCATTCATCTCTTTCTTTGTACGCAGCAAAAGCCTGAAGGAGTGCCTTCATGCCCGGCCAGCGGCTCGTTCGCGGTGCTGGAAAGTCTCGACCGTGAAATCCAGGCGCGCCACATCGATGGCGAGGTGCAACTCACAACCTCCGGCTGCATGGGCCTGTGCGATGAGGGCCCGATCATGGTCGCGTATCCCGCAGGAGTGTGGTACCGGCGCGTGAAGGCGTCGGACGTGCCGGAAATCATCGACTCGCATTTATCCGGCGGCAAGCCCGTTGAGCGCCTGGTGTGGAACGATGCTCCAGCGATGCAGGCGATGGCCGTCGAGCACACGGAAAAGTTTCGCGCCGGGATGGCCGCGCGCGACAAGGCCGGCACTCTTCCGGATCGTTTCGAGCAAATGATTCGGGCATATCAGCCGAGCCGATGCCTGCTCACCGCACTGGAACTCGATGTGTTCACTGCCGTCGGCGCAGGAGCGGGTGCGGCCGAGGTCGCAAAAAGAATTGGAGCCAGCCCGCGCGGCGTGAGCATACTGCTGAATGCGCTGGTCGCGTTGGGAATGCTTCAGAAGAGCGGCGAGCAGTACAAGAACACGCCCGAGTCGGCGCGCTTTTTTGTGCAGGGGTCGAAAGACAATCACCGAGATGGCCTGCTCCATATGGCGAACATCTGGCAGCGCTGGAGCACGCTCACCGAGGCGGTGCGCTCGGGAACACGCGTCCCGATTGAGCAAGACGGGAATCCCGAGTGGACGCGCAACTTCATCAATGCCATGCAGCGCAACGCGAAAGACCGTGCACCTCTTCTGGTAAAAACGCTGGGAACAGCCGGCATTCGCCGCGTTCTCGATCCGGGTGGAGGTTCCGGCGCGTACTCCATCGCGTTTGCCAAAGCGTCTCCTGAGATCCACTGCGACATTCTGGATGTGCCGGAGGTCATCCCGCTGACGCGAGATTATGTGCAGCAGGCCGGAGTCTCAGGGCAAGTCCAACTGCGCGCGGGAGACATGCTTAGTGACGATTTCGGGACGGGCTACGACCTGGTGCTGCTCAATGCGATCTGCCACATGTTCTCGGAAGAGCAAAACCGGGATCTCTTCCGCCGCGCGTATCAGGCATTGGCTACCAAGGGGCGGCTTTCGGTGGCGGACTTCGTGCTTGATCCGGATAAGACCCGCCCCGCGCCGGCGGCGCTGTTCTCGCTGAACATGCTGGTCAACACGGATGCGGGAGCAAGTTACAGCGAACCCGAGTACACGGACTGGATGAAGGCGGCGGGATTTGCGGACGTGAGCCGGATGAACATGCCCGGGCCAGGAAGCATTATTTTAGGGACAAAGAGGAGCTGACAGAATCGCGGCCATGAAAGAAAGGCCATCCTATCCACAGCCTATTACGTCATGGACGCGGACGAGGATGGCCTGTCTTGCGTTGACTGAAGAAGTTGATTAGCGCCCGCTGAATGCCGACTGGTGCGCCCACCGCCGCTGGATTGCCTTATAGGAAGCGGCCTGATAAATCGCCGACAATCCCACGAGAAGATACACGATGGAGCTGAGAACTGAGATCTCCCCAAAGTGCATGCCAAAAATCGTCGCGACCAGATCAAAGCGCGCCGCACCTATCAGGCCCCAATTGAGCCCACCCACGACGAGCAATATGGTTGTAATTACATCCAAAGTCTTCATTGATTCCCTCCGTTTGGAAGTTCTACAGAGTTAGATCAACGAGGTCTGCAATCGAGTCAAACGCGGAGCAGTGAACTTCAATTCATGTGCACCAAGGTCAAACGGGGCACCAGGCGTTTAACGGACCGTCAAAAGGCATTTACGAGCAGGAAAAGAGAACATGAGCCGAAGCGGTTTTGGGCCTGATTCACACCATTCCCTTCCGCAACTCCTCGAGCGGATACTTTGTGCCCCTCCAGACGATTCCGTCGTTCCATAGCGTCAGAAGCATCGAGCGCAGCAGCGTGTAGGTGAACATCGCGGTGCTGACCGGATGCAGGAAGAAGTAGTACGGCGGCACCCCCGACCGCCAAGACATCCCCACGTAGATCGCAAACATCGATGTGAGTGCGATGGCGAACGGCAGCCGTTGCCAGCCGTGCGCCAGCCATAGACCTAGAAATGGCCCGAGGTTGATGAATGCCAGCCCGAAGGCGGACAGCAGCGTGCGCCACGATTGAAACGACAGCACGGCAAAGAAATTCTTGGTCAGATTGTTGACAATCCCGAACGCGCCGTCCCCCCACCGAATGGAAATCAGATCGCCGCCAAAAACGTTGCGCTGCCGGAATCCCGCCTTCTTCACGACCTTCCCCAGCTTCATGTCGTCAAGCACTTCCATCCGCAATGCCGCGTAAGTCCCCACAGCGTCGTAGACACTCCGGCGCACCAGATTGAATGCGCCCACGCCCATGTGATCGTCCGTGCTCGGATCGGCTACTTTCCACGGACGATGCCCGAACATGAACATCGTCTGAAAGAAGGCAATCATCATGTACTCGCCGGGGCGCTTCATGATCATGCGCGGAAACAGCACAACATGATCTGCAGGCTCAGCCTCGGCGTAAGCGAGCGCGCGCCGAAGCGAGTCGGACTTGAACAGCACATCGGCATCGGTGAACAACAGCCAGTCGCCTGTAGCCGCGTTTCCAGCGGTCCACATCGCATGAGTCTTGCCCAGCCACCCGGGAGGCAGTTCGGTGTGATGAATCACGCGAAGAGTTGAAACCGCGGGTTGCCCCACCCTTGTCGCGTTTTGTGCGACAGGGTGGGGCTTTTCGCTTGCGCGGTGTAAAGCCGCAGACTCACGCGCCACGCGCTCCATGATCTCGCCGGTGCGATCGGTCGAGCGGTCATTGACCGCGATGACTTCATAGTTGTCGTAATCGAGCGCCAGCAGCGTCCTCAGCGCTTCCTCAATCGTTGCTTCTTCATTTCGCGCAGGAACAATGATCGAAACGAGAGGATTCCCGGAAGGCTTAACGGGATTGCGGTCCCACTCAGGGCGAGAGACGTCCGCGACGGAGGGCATACCCAGCGCCGCATCCACGATGCGGGAAAACCAGGCCAATGCGAGAATAATTCCCGCAGTCCACCAGAAATAACCCATTCAGCTTAAATCTTTCCTACCCCAACTGGAACGCCGTCTGTCACAGGAGGGGCGAACTTCATGCCATAAAACAGTATCGCAGAGGAGAGAGCGATGGCGACGACCGGAGCAATGAACGCAACCTGTAATGAATAGTGATCGGACACGTACCCGATCAGCGACGCGGAAGGCACATCCCCCAGGAGATGAAAGATGAAGATATTGACGGCCAGTGCCATCGCCCGAATGTGCGGTCCAACTGAGTTGATGATGGCTGCATTCAACGGGCCAGTGTTTAGGAGAAGAAGGAACTCTGCCACCAGGATGCCCACAATCATGCGATGCCCGTATGCGTGCAGAGCCACCCACATCGCCGGGATGCCCAGCCCAAGACTCACCGCGGATACGAGGTAGTGAGCAGCTCGGGTGCGTCTTAGCAGGAAGTCCGAAATCCATCCGCCAGCCAGGGATGCGACGAGACCATTGGCTCCGATGCTCAAGCCAAAGAAAATCCCTGCTTGTCCCAAGGTATAACCTCGCGCACGATGCAGGAAGGTTGGCATCCAGACTTGAAGGCCGCCTAAAGCAAAGGTCATCATTGCCATGCCGAACGTCGCCGTAAGAAAGGCAGGGTTTCTCGCCAGCCCCTTCAAGGTATCGCGATCGGGTGTTTTCTCGTGAGGGTCGAACTGACCTAGCGGAGGTTCCGGAATGAAGAGCAGCAACAGCGCCAGCACAAAACCAGGAGCGGCACCCACGTAAAATGGCGCTCGCCATCCATACGCCGGCCCCATCAAACCGCCGAGAATGTATCCGAGTGCCGTTCCTACGGGGATGGCTAGGTAAAACACTCCCATCACGCGGCCGCGCTGGCTGTCGGGAAACATGTCGGCAACGAATGTCGGGGACAGAATGACGAAACTGGCTTCGCCAATTCCAACCAGCGTGTGGCGGATCACCAATCCGGTGAAATCGTAGGTAATCGCCGTCAGAAGAGTCGCCGCGCTCCAGATGAGCGCTCCGGCAATGATGACCGATTTTCGTGAGAAGCGGACAGAGAGCGGTCCCATGAATGGAGCCGCGCACATGTAGAAAACGAAGAAGACACTGGTGAGTACGCCAAAAGCTGTGTCGCTGCGATGGAATTCCGCCTTAAGAAGATCCTGAACTGCGAACAGCACGGAACGATCAATGTAGTTCAGCAGGTTCAGCGCGGTGAGCAGCGCGAGCGCGAGCTTCGGGTGAGTCTTCGGAGTGGTCACGGGTCGAGCGAATATAACACGAGCAACAGCTTGAGGTTTTCCTGCCGGGGTAAGCACTACAATCAAGCGGTGAAGAAAGATAATACGCAAGCACAGCGTCCAAGATTACATCCCGGCGAAATCTTGCGGGAGGAGTTCCTGAAGCCGCTGGGCATGTCATCGTACGAACTGGCCAAGCGTTTACGCGTGCCCGTGCCGCGAGTCCACGATATCGTCCTGGAGCGTCGCGGAATCAGCGCAGACACTGCAGTCCGGCTGTCACGATTCTTCGGCACGACGGATCAGTTCTGGCTGAATTTGCAGGCCGCCTACGAGGTGAGCCGTGTGAAAGCTGAACTGGGCGACGAGATCGCCTTGATAAAGCCTCGTGGTGCGTCCACCTCAGGCTAGGTTACGATTGCTTTGCGTTTGAGCCAGTTTTCGGTCTGGGCCACTTGGCGACAATTGTGGTTGCGATCCCGCCGCGTGGACGAAATTCTCCCCGCACTTCCGCCCACACTGGCTTGGCCCACTTCACCACGTCTTCGAGCACCTGGTTCACGATGTTCTCTTGAAATATCCCCAGGTTGCGGTAGCTCTGCAGGTACTCCTTGAGCGACTTCAGTTCGAGGCAATGTTTGTCGGGCATGTACTGAATTTTGAGCACGCCAAAATCGGGCAGCCCGGTTTTCGGACACACCGAGGTGAACTCCGGATCGTCGACGACGATTTCATATCCGGGAAACTGGTTGGGCCAGGTCTCGATCTCGGGGAACGGGTGATCGAGCCCGGCGGACGCGTGCTCTGGCGTGTAGCGTGGCGCTTTCGGCATATGGACATTCTATCGGCTATCTTCCAAGAAGCGCAGCAATCCAAGCTGTGCCCCTCCGGCAGGCATTCCAAACTCACGTTTATGCAGCCTCGGTGCTTGGCCCGGCATCAAAACATGTACCGTCCCAAGAGCGCTTCGTTGTTCAGTCCCGGGGCTCGGGAATGGTAAAGTACTGCGTACAGCAATACCTGCCTCATCCTGAAAGAAAACAGGTTGGCGTTGAACAACAATTCGGAGACGCCGGGCCGCCGGCGGTGGATTTGGATTGCCGCCGGTCTTGTTCTCCTGGGATACATACTCTATTCCTCCCTGCACCAGAGTCCTATCAAGGTGCACGCTGTAAGCGTCACGCGCGGCAAGATTCGCAGCGTGGTCTCCACCAACGGCAAAGTCGAGCCCCTGCAGAACTTTGAAGCTCATTCGCCGACAGCCACCACGGTGAGGCGCATCCTGGTGAAGGAAGGCGATCACGTCCGCAAGGGACAATTGTTGTTCGAGCTCGACGACTCCGATATCCGCAGCCAGGCCGCCCGCGCCCAGGCGCAGATCAAAGCCGCGCAGGCGAATCTCGAGGCGACGAAGAACAGCGGCACGCAGGAAGAGGTCATCACGCTGACTTCGGACCTGCTCAAAGCCCACAGTGCTCGCGACGCGGCCCAGCATAACCTGGAAGCGCTGCAACGGTTGCAGCAACAGGGCGCGGCTGCGCCCGGCGAGGTGCGCCAGGCGCAATTGAAGTTGCAGAGCGCCGAGGCCGACCTGCACCTGCTGGAGCAGAAGCAGAAAGAGCGCTATTCCAAGCCCGAGGTGGCGCGCACAGAGGCCCAGGCCACTGAGGCAGAAGCGGCGTATACGAACGCCCTGAATTCTCTCAGCAAAACCAACGTCCGCGCGCCTTTCGACGGCACAATCTATTCCCTTCCGGTGAAGCAGGGCGCATTTGTGCAAACCGGAGATCTGTTGATGCAGGAAGCCGACCTCTCGCGGGTACTGGTGCGGGCCTTTGTGGATGAGCCCGATATTGGCCGGTTGCAGACCGGACAACGCGTCGAGGTTACCTGGGATGCGGTGCCCGGCCGCACCTGGACTGGCACTGTCGCCAGCGTGCCCGCAACGGTGAAGCCGCGAGGCAACCGCACGGTGGGCGAAACGACGTGCCTGATCGACAATCAGGATCTGCGGCTGCTGCCCAACATTAACGTCGGCGTGACCATCGTCGTCGCAGAGCATGACAACGTCCTTACGCTGCCACGAGATGCCATGCATGTGGACGACAGCGTGCCCTATGTATTCCGGATCGTCAACAGCCGGACTAAGCGTCAGAACATCCAGTTCTCACTGCAGAATCTCACGCGGGTCGAACTCACGTCCGGTCTTTCCGAAGGCGATCAGGTCGCGTTGCCGGCCGACGAACTGAGGCCGATACTCGACGGATCATCGGTGAAAATCGTTCCCTGATCATGCGCAGAATCTTCTTCCAAGTCCTCGCTTTCGTTCTGCTGCTGCCGGGCATTTCTGCGGCCGCATCTGCAGAGGAGTTGCTAGCGGCCAGCAACGTCAATGAACTCGTGCCCATGCTGGAGCAACGCATTAAGCAGTCCCCGAATGATGCCGCCGCGTACAACCTGCTTTGCCGCGCCAACCTGATGATGGAGGAATGGGATCGCGGAATTTCCAATTGCGAACATGCGCGCAATCTCGATCCGCAGAATAGCGTTTACTGGGGCTGGCTGGGACGCATCTACGGTGAAAAAGCCGATCGCGCCGGAATTCTTTCTGCGGCCGGTTGGGCAAAGAAAGCTCGGACGGCATTCGAGCGTGCCGTCGAACTGGCCCCCAACGACTGGCAAGCGCGGGTGGATCTCGGAGAATTTTACGTCGAGGCACCCGGCATGATCGGGGGCGGAAAGGACAAAGCCCGCGATCAGGCGAACGCGCTTATGTCGATCAGGCCGGGTATGGCCTACTGGCTCCTGGGGCGCATCGCCGAAAAGAACAAGGACATGGCGGAAGCGGAGCGCCAGTACCGGGCAGGCATCACCGCCACTCACTCGGGCTCGCGCGCATGGTCGGAGCTCGCAATTTTCTTTCGCCACGCGAACCGTCTCGAAGACATGGAAAAGGCGTTGCGCGACTTGGAGAATGCGCCCGTGGACGACCATGAGTCCCTGATGGATGGAGCCAGCCTGTTGATGCGTACCGGAAGAGATCCCGCTCTGGGCATCCGGCTGCTGCGCCGGTATTTTTCCGTCGGACCGGTGGAAGACGGCCCGGCGTTCAAAGCGCACGAATACTGGGGCCAATTGCTCGAACGACAGGGAGATCATCATGGTGCGGCGCAGGAGTATCACGCGGCCCTGGCGCTGTTCTCCACTTACCACCGGGCTCAAGAAGACCTGAAGCGCGTCGAGCGCTGAACCTGATGCGCTCTCCGCGCCACGAACCTGCGAGGGCGACCCGATCTGTTTTTACTCTGCGCCAACGACGAACCAGTGGGTGATTGGGCCATCCGGCATTTAGAATCGCGCTTGCATCCAAATCCTCATTCGGGCGTTGCTATCACTGCTGAAAGGGACGCAATGAAACCTTCGAGCCGCGGTGCGTTTCCGTGCCTTTTGATCGCTGGAATCCTTCTGCTTCCCCATGGCTTGAGGGCCGAACCGGTCTCGCTGAAACGAGTGGTTGAGCTGGCACTGTCACATGCGACGGGCGCGGCCATCGCTGCAGCCGACGAGCAGCACGCGGCCGCCGCTGCCCGTGAGGTGCGCGATAACTACGTTCCACAGCTCACGACTGGGGCCGGCCTGGGATACTCCTATGGCTTCCCCCTGTCGCTGGAGGGTTCGGCACCGTCTCTGTTCAACATCAACGCGCAATCCGCTGTGCTGAATTTTTCGTTACGCCAGTTTTTGAAAGCCGCCAGAGTGGACACAATCGCGGCCGCTCTCAGAACCAAGGATCAGCGTAACCAGATTATTCAGGATGCCGCACAAAGTTACGAGGAGTTGGCGAAGTGGGAGCAACGGCTCGAAAAGCTGCAGGAGACGCAAGCGGAGACGAACAAGATGGAAGCTGCCGTGGCTCAGCGCGTAAAGGAAGGCGTGGATAGCGAGATTGAAGGAACGAAGGCGCGGCTTTCTTCGGCGCGCGTTCGTCTGCGGATCGCCGAAGCGCAGGGTGCGGCCGACGTGCTTCGTGAACATCTTTCGAAGCTGACGGGGCTTGCGGCGCCGGGGATTCAAACCGATCCCGATTCCATTCCCGCAGCTCCCGCACCGGTTCCATGGCAGGACGCGCCCAAAGCGGCGGCCGATTCGAACCCCGCTGTGCAATCGGCCGTGGAACGGGCCCGTGCTCAGTATCTGCGTGCGCAGGGCGAGCATAAGGCGCTCTGGCCGACGTTTGACTTTGCTGCGCAGTATGCGCTGCTTTCGAAATTCAACAACTTTCAGAATTACTACATTCCTTCGAAGCCATGTTTCGTGGGCGGCACGCAGGTGTTGTGCGTTACGAATGCGTTCCAGCGGAATAATGCGACGATTGGCGTGAACATCCGCTTCCCTTTTCTGAACTATTCGCAACGCGCCCGCGCCGAGGCCGCCGATGCGGACGCGCGCAAAGCCAGCAGGCAGGCGGAGGCTGCGAAGAATCAGGCGTCGGAAGAAACCTTGCGCCTGCAGCGCTCGGTCACGCAACTGCAGGCGGCACGCGATGTCGCCGAACTCGAAGCGGAAATCGCGCAAAAGACTCTGACGGCGGTGCAGACGCGAATTGATGCGGGAACGGCCAATCTGCACGATCTGGACGATGCGCGCTCGCAAGCCAGCGAACGGTTCATCACGCTGCAGGACGTGACGTTCGAATTACAGCGTGCACAGTTGGGACTGCTGCGCTCGACCGGCGAGTTGGAGAAGTGGGCCTTGGGAAGTAAGAAGTAAGAAGTAAGAAGTAAGAAGTAAGAAGTAAGAAGTAAGAAGTAAGAAGTAAGAAGTAAGAAGTAAGAAGTAAGAAGTAAGAAGTAAGAAGTAAGAAGTAAAAAGTAAAAA
>Ga0335071_10005571_pt1 | contig 13066 bp, 7 predicted proteins | sample Lox_Sample_15_FD_206724 | JGI IMG/M metagenome (GOLD analysis project Ga0335071, IMG submission 206724) | Soil microbial communities from Loxahatchee National Wildlife Refuge, Florida, United States - Lox_Sample_1.5 | ecosystem: Environmental > Terrestrial > Soil > Wetlands | place: USA: Florida...
CCCGGCCAGCAACGCCAGCGCGCCTGCCGGGAAAAGCCACTGCCACCAGACGGCGGCATCCACCGTCCAGTGCGGATAGATGAAGATGAGATCGGCCGGCCAGGCGAGTTTGCCGAGGTAGAACCAAAACACGCGACCGGCCAGCAGACACCGTTGCACTATGCTCAGGTCGAAATCCGCGCCCTGGGCGCCGATGATGACGCGCTCGAAATGGGCCGTAACCAGACCGGAGGCAGCGCCGAGTACAAACCACGGCAGCAGCGGCAGCACATCGCGCCACCAGGCCAGCCGGCCGCGCCGCCACCAACTCACCACCAGCAATGCCGCCGGCAGCGAGGCGGTGACCGTCTTGGTCAGCAACGCCAGGAGGAACAGCCCGGTGGCCAGCCCATAATGGGCGCCCCGGCGATCCTGATCGAAGCGCAGGTAGGCCAGCGCCGCGCCGAGGTAAAATACCAGCGAAAGTGTGTTTTTTTGCTCGGAGATCCAGGCGACGGATTCGACGCATATCGGGTGCAGGGCGAAGAGCAGCGCCGCCAGCCACGCTCCCGGAACCGCCAGCCGGCGCAGCAGCACGCCGAACAGGCACGCCGCCGAGGCGTGCAGCAGAACATTAAGCAAGTGATAACAAAGCGTCGAGCCGCCCCAGAGCTGGTATTCGAGCCAGAACGCCGAATGCAGCACCGGGTAAAACTGCTGGGTGGCGCCGAACTCAAACCAGATGCGGCCCAGTCCGGCCCACGAGCGCAGGTCCGCCCGCGTGACGTGGCCGGCGTCATCCCAGATGAACCCGCCCGAAAGGGCGGGCAGGTAGGCCAGCAGGACCAGGAGGAAAATCAGGGCGCAGACCCAGCCGGCCGGCCAGGAAGACGCGCCAGCGGGAGCGGGCGAGGCGACGGCAGGCGGGGTCTGGCCGGGAGGGCTTGACATGGGGGATGACTAAAAAGTGCCGGGTGAATCCGGCGACATTAATCGAAAAACAAATCGCCGCCATCCGTTTCGGGATGGCGGCGATGTTATGGAAACCCTGGCAGTAGCGGCGAGCGCCGCTGCCACCGTTACAAATCAAACGAAGCAGTCAGGAGGAACAGGCGCGGATCGATGATGCGGAAGTTTTTCCCGACACCATTCGGAAAGGCGCCGACGGTCTGGAGGCGGTGGCCGTTTTCGAACATGTTCTGCACATTGAGCTGGAACTTGGCACTGATCTTGTCGGACCACAACTTCGTGCGATAACTGATAAACGCATCAAAGTAGTACTGGGCCTTCTGCCAGATCGGTTTCGTGACATCCAAGGACTGATAGATGCCGTTGGCATCGGGGACACCGTAAAAACCGATCGCCGACGGGGACTGCCAACGCGTAGCGCCGCCAACAGAGAATTGCTTCAAGATCCGGTTGTCGAAGATGCCGGCGAGCTGGACGCTCGTGCTCGCCTTGAACGAATAGCGGGAGATCTGGGGATTGATCGTGCCCTCAAGCTGCATGAGGGTGCTGAGCGGTGTGGCCACGAAGGACTGGAAGTTTTGCTGCGCCGTCTGTGAGCCACCATAGTTGTGCGTCCACCAGAGGTGCTGGGGTTCGGCAGCCAGTTGCGCCGCCGTCCAGGTATTGGCGGCGTTCGTGTCGACGATTGTCGTCCAGTAGGGCATGCGCTGGGCGATCCACCGGGCGGCGGCGCTCGACACGTTTCTCAGGATGGCCTGGTTGTCCGTGAAGTTGGCCGATACCGTCCAGTAGCGGTTGAGGTTCACATTAACCTCGTATTCGGTGCCGCGGGTGTCGGTATCTGCGGTCCCGCCGATCGTCGGGGCGATGCTGCCCTGGCTCATGATGGTGATCTGCTGGTCGGTCAGGCCGCTTTGACGGATGAACTCGGCCTTGATCTGGGCGGGAGTGAAAGTCGGATTCGTCGCTGCGATCCAGCCCGGCGAATTGCTGTTGGGGCCCCAAACCGACGATTGGACAAAGTCCGGCGTGGAGGTACCACCGGCAACTTCCAGGAGCTGGAACTTGGTCCCACTGCTGCCCTGATAGGGAAGGTCGGTACGAATGACGCGCCCGGTGAGGGTGTTCATGTCGTTGTTACGGGAAGCGTACTGAATGGTCTCGTAACGCGTAACCCGAACGACGACTTTGCCATCCAAGAGGTTCAGCCCAAAACCGAAGCTTTTATCCGTACCCGTGGTATCGGGCAGGGGATTGAAGTAGAGATCCTGGCCTGGAGGCTGGGGAAGGAAGCTGTTCGACTTGTTGTAGTAGAAGGAGAAGCCGCGCAGGGCACTGGCGAAGAAATTGCCGGCTCCGCTGCCCGAGCTCTTTTGTTTCAGAGCCGGGATGTCACGGAAGGGACGGACCGCGAATTGAACATTGGTGGTCTTGCCCGTATCGGTCGACCAATGGCCATCCCACGCGTTGATGACCGGGTAGTTGAAAGTCTCGCCATCGGGGTTGAGCAAGTAGAGGCCGGGAGCGTTGAGACCGTATCCGTTTTGATTGAAATACCGGTCCTCACGTGTGCCCAGCGTCACAATTAGCGCGTCGTTGAGGAAGTTGCTTTGCAGCACCGCGCCGACCGTCTTCAGGAGCGTCTTGCTGTTGTTGGTCTCGCCGGACGAATCCGTGGTGGCGGCCAGGCCCATCTGCGTGGGCTCGCTGTTCCAGGTGGGCAGGAGGGTGCCCTGCGCGGCCCGACCCCAGACAAAGTTATAGGTGCCGTTGTTGTTGAACTCGTGGGGGGCATATTGGACCGTATTGCCCGCACTGCCGACGTAGTAGCGATAAAAGTTTTGGGTGAGGGGGGTGACGGTCGGCGTGCCGGTGATGTTCGTATTCGTACCGACATACGTGCCGGGCTGGAGCCAGGCCTTCTGATCCAGCATCGCGTCGCGGTAGGAATAGAGCCGGCTGATCCGGTATTTGTATTCGTCGTAACCCGAGAGCTGTTGAACGCCCAGCCACTTGAGCCAGTTCGTTTCATGCGTGAGATCGAGGCGGTAGAGAGCCTGGGCGCGATAAGTGTCCCATTTTTGGGGAGCCTGCGTGATGCGGGGCCGGGAGGTGCCCAGGAACGGTCGCAGGAACCAGGGGTTGGGCGTGCCGTCGAGCAGCTTTTCGTTGGGATCAACCTGGAGCTGGCCGGACTGGCCGAGGTCGTTCTGGATGCCGACGAGGTTGCGGGCATAACGTTGCGAGTCTTCCCGCATGAAGGCGCCCTGGGCCGTGAGCAACTGCCTCTGGCTGTTGAGCAAATTCTGTTCGATCAGGACGTTGGACGTGATGGTGCGATCGATGAGGCGATTGGGGGCCGCCAGATTGATCTTACTCCAATCGTAGATGGCCTTGTTGCTGACGGCCGGGCTCGTATCGAACAGCGGCTGAGTCGTGGATCGCACCGCGGTGGCAGTGAGGGAGTCGGAAATGCCGGTCGTCTGCACGTAACGGTCGGCCTGGCCGCCGGTGGTCGGTCCACGCACCGTAGTGCCGGGCAGCAGTGCAGCGGTAAGGGTGTAAGTTTGGGGAGCCGCATAGTAGCTGAGACCGTTCTGATCGATAAACAGCTGGGCGTTGGTGGTGCCCAAGGCCGTGGCGCTGAAATAGGCCGGGCCGTTGTACGTCGTGGAGGTGAAGGTGCCGACCGCCACGCCGTTGATGTGGATCGTCTGGGTTGTAGGATCCCAGGTCGGACTCCCATTTTGAATCCAGTTGGTGATGTTGTCGCGCGGCGTGAGGGAGTTGGGCCGGTTGCCGTTCATGCGGTAAAATTGCACGGAGGCGGAAATCGTCGTGTCCTTGAACGGCTTGTACTTGATCATGCCATTGAGGCGCTCGGTATTGGTGCCGGAAGGCTTGCGGACATAGCCGTCGTGCTGGAAGACCGCGCTGGCGCGGATCGCCAGTTTGTTTTGCAGGAGCACACGGTTCAAATCGATGCTGCTGCGGTAGCCACCATAACTGTCGGTGCGGAACTGGATCTGCGAACGGTCGCGGGACAGGTTGGCCGCCGCCGGGACCATATTGACGGTGCCCGACGGGTTGCCGAGGCCGAACACGTTGGCGTTGGGGCCGCGGCTGATTTCCACCGCATCGAGGGAAATCGGGTCGACCGGCACCCGGCCCATCGTCTCGATGTTGCCAAGGGAAACATTGGCCGCGGCGATACCGCGGACGCGATTGGCGCCTTGCGGATTCAACTGCACGTCGTCCGAGATACTGCCGTTGCGGTCGGTGGTGGTCGCCGTGTAGGTCCGGGTACCCTCAGTGTTGCCGGTGTAGGCGAAGACGTCGTTGATATCGAGCATCGCGAAGTCCGCCATCTGTTCCTTCGTGACGACGCTGATCGACGAGGCCAGGTCGTCGAGCTTCGCGTTGAAGCGCGTGCCGGACATGCTGTTCGTCGCGAGGTAGCCACGGTTGTTGCTCGTGGAGACTTCATACGGGCTCAGCGTGACCACGTCCTCTGCAGTCTGGCTGGCGGCAACCTTGGTTACCGGGACTTGGGCGGCTTTCGTTTGTTCGGCCGACGCGGTGGCGTCGGATGCGGGCGTCGGGGCTTTTTGCGCCCAGATCGACGATACCGTAATCATCATCATGGCTGCCTGCACAAGGATCAGCCGTCGTAGCGTTGTTTGGAGTCGGTTGCTTGAGTTCATGGTTGAGCGTCTATCACTGGTTCTTCTGGCCAGGGTTGGTAGGGGGAAGGAACGGAGAAGAAATGCGGGTGAGGGGCACTTAAAGACACGTGTCCGAATGCAAGAATGGCGAGAGTGAGTGCAAAAATAATCGGATAGGCAAGTCCGATTTGCGCGGGCCCGAATTTTCGTCCGCGCCGGCTGACGGCACCGGCGTTGGGCGGGGCGCCACGGGCTCTTTCGCCGGCAACCTTTCCGCGTTCACGGCGATGAACCGACGGGGCCGGCGCCGACAAAATGCAGGACCGCGCGTTGCTCGGCGCGGGACGGCGTCAGCAGCACGAGAAACCGCGCCTCCCAGTCGTTGCGCGCCTCCGCATCGACCAGCATCTGCGCCACGGCCCATTCGCCCGTCGGGGAATTTTCCGACCAATAGGTGTGCTTCCCTGCCCGGCCCTCCGGATCGAGCCGGAAACGGCCGCGCGCTCCGGCATAGGCGGTAAAAGCCGCCTCGATCCGCCGTGCCTCGGCGTTGGCCGTGGCGTCCGCTTTGCCTTCCGCCGGGGCCGACGCTCCCCCACCCGCCAGCCGCGCCGCCGCGCCCTCCCAATCGCGCGCGGCCACATCCTGCAGAAAACCCAAGATGGCGGTGCGCACGAGCCGGCGAAAGCCGGCGGGGTCCCGGGTGAGATCAAAGGCCTCGGGCCGCGCCGGCTTGTCGGCGGCATCCGCCGCCACGAAGGCGGGATTGCGCAGGCGCTCCCATTCCTCGAGCAGGCTCGAATCGACGCCGCGGATCAGTTCGCGAAAATAGACCTCCAGCTCGACCACCTCGTCCGTCTTGGCGCCATCGGGCACGGTTTGCGCGAGCACCTTCCAGACCTGCGAGAGATGCCGCAGCAGGAGCCCCTCGGAGCGCTCCAGTCCGTACTCGCACACATATTCCGCGAACGACTGGTATCGCTCGTACATTTCGCGGGCGATCGACTTGGGCCGGATGTTTTCCTGTCCGACCCAGGGATGCGCCGCCGCAAAGGCGTTGAACGTCTCGTAGAGAAATTCGCGCAGCGGCTTCGGGTGCTCGATCTCCGCGAGCTTTTCCAAACGCTCTTCATAGGGCACGCCGGCGGCGCGCAGTTCCTCGAGCTTGGCCCCCTTCAACCGGTCGACCTGGCGGCGCAGGATCTGCTCGGGGTCCTCGACGATGGCCTCGCACAGCGTCAGCACGTCGTAAGGATAATCTGGCGACGCGCGGTCCAGCCGCGGCAGCGTGTCGAGCAGGTAGAGGGAGAGCGCCTGGTGCAGGGAAAAATCCTCCTGCAGATCGACGTTCACGCGAAGCTTCCGGCCGGAGGGCTCGGGCGGAATCCACTCGATAATCTTCCGGTCGAGCAGCGACCGGAACAACTGCCAGGCCCGGTGGCGCAACTGGCGCCGGCGGGCCGGCGTCTCATGGCAGTCGGCGAGCAGCTGCCGCAGCGCGCGGCAACCGTCGGCCTCGCGGCCCAGCACCAGCAGCAGCATGCCGTGCGACACTTCGAACCGGGAGACGAGCCCCTCGATCGGGGCGGTCCGGAGCCGCTCGAAGGTCCGGGCGTCCCAGCTCACCTCCCCGTCGGGGGCGCGTTGTTTGACGCGCTTGCGCGGCTTCGCCGGATCGTGCGCCGCCCGGTCCTCGGCCCGTTTGTTCTCGGTCACATGCGCGGGAGCCTGCACGACGACGTAGCCGACGTCGTCGAAACCCTTGCGGCCGGCCCGGCCCGCCACCTGCCGGAAATCGCGCACACTGAGGATGGCGGCCTTCCGCCCGTCGTATTTCCAGAGCTGCGTGAACACCACCGTGCGGATCGGCACGTTGATGCCCAGGCCGAGCGTATCGGTGCCGCAGATGAGTTTCAGCAGACCCCGCTGGGCGAGCTGCTCGACGAGGACGCGATATTTCGGCAGCAGTCCGGCATGGTGGACGCCGATGCCGTGCCGCAGCCAGCGTTTCATCTCCCGGCCGTAGGGGCTGTTGAACCGGACGCGCTCCAGCGCGTCCGCCAAGGCGGCCTTCTCCTCGCGTGAGCACAGGTTGAGGCTCATCCAGTCCTGCGCCGCCTCGGAGGCCGCGCGCTGGGTGAAATAGACCAGGTACACCGGGGCGCGCCGCTCCGTCAGCAACGCGGCGACGCGCTCGATCAGCGGCGTCTCGGAATATTCGAACTCGAGCGGCACCGGCCGGTGCTCGCTGCGCACCGTCACGGCCGGCGCGCCGGTCAGACGCGAGAGCACGCCCTCGATGAAGCCGGTCGCCCCCAGCGTGGCCGACATCAGCAGAAAGCGCGCGTGCGGCAGGGTGAGGAGCGGCACCTGCCAGGCGGTGCCGCGCTCGACATCGGAGTAGTAATGAAACTCGTCCATGATGACCGCGCGAAAGCCGGTGTGCGCGCCGCGATGCAGGGAGATATTGGCGAGAATCTCCGCCGTGCAGCACAGCACCGGCGCCGTGGGATTCACACTCGCGTCGCCGGTCATCATGCCGACGTTCTCCGGTCCGAAATCGCGGCACAGGGCGAGGAATTTCTCGTTCACCAGCGCCTTGATCGGGCACGTGTAAACCGAACGTTCGCCCGCGCACAGGGCCCGGAAATGAAACGCCGTGGCGACGAGCGATTTTCCCGACCCGGTCGGGGTGTTCAAGATGACGTTGTGACCGGCGAACAGCTCGAGAATCGCCTCCTCCTGTTCGGCATAAAGCTGCAGGCCCCGCTCGCCCGCCACCGCCAGAAAACGGTCGAGCACCGCGTCCGGATCGGACGGTCCCGGCAGCGGCGCCAGCGGCGCGGAAGCGGTGGAGGTGGAAATCACGGGTCCACAAGGACGGCTCTCCGCCCGCGAGACAAGCCCGGCGCCAACCCGGATTTGCGCTTGCCAAGGAGCCCTGAGGTAATTCCGCGTTGTCTTATACCACCAGCCTACTTATCAGTTTTCAGCCCAAACGCCGGCTTCCCCCTCCATGCACTGCCGCCTGCCCCCCGTCTCCGCCCCGGCCAGGATCATGCCATCCGGCCTCGTTGCCTTTCCCGTTTACTTGGCTTCTCTGGTGTGCCGATATTGGGGATACAGTAGAGTGACGACCTAAGTTCCCCTGCGCCAACCAGCCCGCGAACCTAGCGCCCGTTCCTCTCGTCCCATGGCCAATATCCTCCTCCTCGACCCCAGCGACGTGGCTGCCCTGGCCATGCGGGGGATTCTTGCGCGCGGTCAGCATCGCTTTGCCGTCGCCACCACGGGAGTCGAGGCGTGGCACTTCATCCGCGAACAGGTCAAGGTCGACCTGTTGTTCACGGAACTGAAATTCAAGGCGAAGGAGGATGACGGGATCGTATTCATCCAGCGGTTGCGGAATGACCCCTTCCTCAAGCTGCTGCCGGTCGTCGTGTATACCGATCTGAACGATCACCTGCTGGTGAAGAAGGCGCTCGCCCTGAAGGTCCAGAACTATTTCACCAAGCCCTACAGCGACGAGAGCATCTTCAGCGAAATCGCCAAGGCGGGGGCAAATCCCTGGCGCAATCTGCACTTCGAGGAAGAAAGGTCGTTTTGCGCGCAGATGGGCCTGGCCCCCGAGCAGCTGAAACAAATGCGCAAGGATTTGAGCTCGGCGTTGGAAGCGAACGTGTCGTTCCTGGCGGACGCCGCGGAAGGCAGAAATCACGCGGCGGTGCTGGAGCGCCTGCGCGGGCTGACCGAGCAGGCCGAGGCCGCGGGCGTCTGGGGCGTGGTGGATTATCTGAACGATCTGCGCGCCAAGGCGGAGCTGGAAAACTGGTACGCCTTCCTCACCTGCCGCGACGAGCTGACCTACGCCACGCGCCTGATCGCCGACCATCTCAACCCCGACCAGATCGCCGAGGGTTTCATTTCCGAACAGGAGCGCAAGGCCCAGCAGGAAGCGAGGGAACGGGTCATCTGGCTGGGCGCAGACGTCAGCCGCGGGCCGCTGGTCGAATCGGCCGAAATCCTGGCCCGGGTGGAAAAACTGCCCGGTTGTCCCGTGGTCGATTCCGTCGCGGCGGCGTTCAAGATGACCGCCAACGGCCAGGCCACCAGTCTGGCGCAGATGACGGATCTGGTGAGCAAGGACCCCGGTCTGACCGCGCAGGTGTTGATCGCCGCCAATCGGCTGGAGCGGGAGGACATGTTGACCGTCATCGAAGACCCCAAGATCGCCATCGGCCTGCTGGGCAATCTCAAGCTGAGCGCCATGGGGCAGGTGCTCCCCATCGCCGAGGAGCGGCATATGCAGCCCGCGCCCCTTTCCTGGCCGCAGTTCTGGATGTTTCAGATGGGTGTGGCCCAACTCAGCCCGTTTATCTGCCGGAATCTGGAAATCCGCGAACTGGCCGCGCAGGCGCACACGGCCGGTTTGCTGCACGACATCGGCAAACTGCTGCTGCTCCATTTGCATCCCTTCGCCTTCCAGGCCATGGTCGGCTACGCGCGGAAGAATTCCGTGCCGCTGCCGGAAGCGGAGGTGAAATACATGGGGTGCACCACGCGGGAGCTGGGCGACCGCTTCGCCGGGAAACATGAGCTGCCCGATGCCTATCGCAGCGTGATCCGCTGGGTGGAAACGCCGGAGCTCGCCAGCGACTACCGGGACCTGGTGGCGATCGTGTCGGTGGCCCGCCACATCTGCCTGCACAACCATGTCGGCAATTGCGGCGAGACGCCGAAGGAACTCACGACCCCGATCGATGGCACCCCGGCATGGAGCGTACTGCGCGAGCGGTTATTCCCGAGTTTCAACCTCCGGAAATTCGAGTTGCTGGCGCACGGCTTCTGCCGGGATCTGAAGCAGGAGCTGTCCGGCCGGATAAAACGTTAAACCGGAAAAATCCGCTGGAGACGGGCCGGCTCCGCGGCGCCGCCCGCGCGCTCAGGGATCCGGCCGAAAGGATGGAGGCGGAGTCCATTCACCGAACGGATGCAGACTGCCACAATCCAGACAGCCCACCTTCTCGTAACGGGCGCCGCAGTGCGGGCAGATTCCCCGCGAGTCGAAGGCGTCGAACGGTTGCCGGCATGAGCCACAATGCCAGTAGGCGCCCAACGGTGGCGCGGCCTGGCAATCCGGGCACGCATAACCGGCGCGACGCGGCACCCGGGCGGCCCGGACCAGGGCCAGCGATTGACGCAGCCCCCGACCGCAGTTGAGAAAAACGAACCCGGCCATGATGCCGATCCAGATCGCCTGTCTGCCGGCTCCCTCGAAATACAGTAATACAGCCAGACCGATCAAGCCGGCCACGCCGACAAAGCCCAGCATGCTCGCCACGAGCAAACTGTGGGCGCGCCCCACGACAAACCATAGCAGGGAACGCACGATCTGCCCGCCATCGAGCGGGTAGATCGGCAGCAGGTTGAAGATCAGCAGGCCGCAGTTGATGTACCAGATGGCCCGGAAATACCGGAAGACATCCTCGGACACCGCGGCCATTGCCGGCAGCTCCCTCCAGAGGAAGTACAGCACGGGCAACAGCGCCACGTTGACCAGCGGTCCGGCGGCGAGGCTCCAAAGCGTGGCGCCCGGCCGCTGCGGGGGAGCCACGTAGGCCACGCCACCGAGCGGCCAGAGCACGATCAGATTCGCCTGTCCACCCACCTGGCGGCAAGCCAGCGCGTGGCCCATCTCGTGCAGCAGCACGATCCCGAACAGCGTCAGGTATTCCAGCGCGTTCCAGAGTGGAGTGGAATATCCCGACGTCCGGCTGCCGATCTCGTACAGCGCCACAACGAACCAGGACCAGTGCAGATACAGGTCGATGCCCGCGATGCGGAACAACCGGAAGGATCCCTGCTGAGTAGGCGCCATCGTGGAGAGCTACCACACTGCCCGCCGGGCCAACAAGGCTTTTGTCCCAAGAGCCTGTCGGACTTGCTAATGAATATCATTTCTTCTGCTAGAAATCTGATCGCGATGGAGGGAATCTGTCTCGACAGGCTCCTTAAGCAGCGCTCCGCGCTGCGTAAGCCGGATCTTCCCTTTGATTTTCCGCCGCAGAGTTGCGGATCAGGAGTTTGTCGGGCGGGACGGTTTGCATCGCGGCGGTAACCAAGAACAGAAGCCGCACTTTGATCCAAAGAAAGCCCGACAAACTCCTGGACGACCCCAATACCCGCCGGCGCGCGGAGGTTTCCGTCAGAACAATTCTCTGGAGCCGATCATGGGTTCACACCGTACCGTGTCGAAATCGCGCCCGGCAAAACCGCCGGGCGCATCACCACCAACCAAGGAAATCATCATGAAGAAAATCACCAAGGACCAGTTCGTCGCCCTGTTGAACGACGCCGGCGTCACCGACGCGCAAAAACACAAGTTGCACGCGCTCTTCGAGACCCGCCATCCGGAGGCGCACGAAGCGTTTCTCCAGTGGCTGGGAGTGCCGCCCGAGGACATTCGCAACATTCGGGCTCATTCGTAACCACGCGCCGCATCGCCCGTGAGATCGAGGGGCGCGCCAGGTGTGGCGCGCCCCTTTTCCCGGAAATCGTGGCCGGATATTGTCGCCGCACGCTCTTCCGTACGTAGCCGCACGTCTTAACGTGCGGTCCGGAATCCGCGTCGTACCCGCCGCGGCTGCTTTCCGATCGCGGCCGCCGAGATGGCGCGCCGAGCCCGGGTTCAACCTATCCCTTCAGCAACTTCTCCACTTTTCCCAGCAGATGGGCGTTATCGAAGGGCTTGTGCTGGTAATCGTCGGCACCAGCGGTGTACGCCTTGTCAATGTTGCCCATCTGCGAGAGCGAAGTCAGTGCGATCACCGGAATATGCTGCAGCGCCGGATCGGTTTTGATGATCTTGCAGGCGTCAAAGCCGCTGAGTTTGGGCATGACCATGTCCAACAAAATCAGGTCCGGCACAGCACTCCGCGCCTTCATCACGGCCTCTTGCCCATCGAACGCGACCAAGACCTCGTAGCCGCTCAAGCCCAGGAGAATTTCCAGGCATTCGGCGATGGATTTGTCGTCGTCGGCGATCAGTATCTTCTTCCGTACTATTGAATTGGAACCCACAATTGCTCTAGTTGTAACAGTTTATTCCTGTCGCGGAAGCAAAATCCTGAGCTGCCCGGCAAAGAAGGCAAATTTAATGAGACAGGTACAGTCCGGCGACTCCGGCGACAGCGAGCAAGGCGCCGCCGTAATATATCGGACGGGGCCAGCCACCCTCCAGCCACGCGGCGAGCGGGATCGTGGCGAGCGGCGATGTCGCCACGATTGACTGCACGATGCCGGCTTTCGTGGTGCTGAGCGCCCACTGAAAACAGGTCACTCCCAGTACCGGCCCGGCGAGCGTATTGGCCAGTACCCACGTCCAGGCGGGTGCGGCTCTGCGCGCTCCCGCTGTAGCGGGGGTCTGTGACCGCCGGTCAGGGCGCTCAGGGAGCGCCGCTACCGCCAACGGCCCATAACGGGAAATCACCACCGCCAACGCCGCGACCAGCAGCCCGCCGAGCGCACGTTGGTACGCCGTGGTTGCAGGATCGAGCGATTCATGCGCGGCTCGCGAGAGCGCGAACGCCTTGCGGCTGAGCACCGCGCCGAGGCCCTGACCGCCAGCGGAGAACACCGCCCAGGCGATGCCGACACGCAGCACCCGTTGCGGAACGTCGGGCAGACTGCGCGGCAGCAAGCCGATCGCCACGCCCGCCAGCGCCAACAGCATGAATCCGACCTGCAACGGTGTCAGCCTGGCGCCCAGCCAAATCCATTCCCCCCCTGCCGCCACCAGCGCCGAGCCGCATTGCACAATCAACATCGCGAGATTGGAACCAACCCGTGGCAGCGCCTGAAACATCGCCACGCCACCCAGTCCGAATCCCACCAGTCCGCTCACCAGGAACCAGTTCAAGGCCACGCCGCCGAATCCCAGCCCGGCCAGATGAGCCCATCCGCCGAGGATCAGCGCCGCGAGCAGCAGTCGCCAGAAATTGGCGACCGTGCTGCCGAGCATCTTGGCGGAGCGATTGGCGAAAATCGCGTTGCAGGCGAAGAAAAGCGTGGTGCCGAAGGCGCCGATCATGGGTGGGATGGATCAAGCGAGCCGCCGGTCTCGGCGCTCGCGGCGTTGAGGTGAATCGACTCCCCCGTCGTTTGGCAAATTCACTTTCGTTCCGTCGAAAGTGCGAGAGCCCACTTATCCGAACGTCCCTGGAACATTTCGCCCTTTCAGTGGCGGCGAGCGCCAGCGAGTGGTCGAATTCCCACTCGCGGGCGCCCGCGGCAACGTCCCGTTTCAGAGAGACCCTATCGGAGCTGATGCGTCCTTCTTAAAATCCAACTTCCTATCTGACCGGAAATCCTGCTTCCTGTCGGCAAAACCATGAAACCGGTCCATTTCCGCACGCTGGCGACGATATGCGCCCTGTTGGCAGGCGGCGAAGCGC
>Ga0335071_10005572_pt1 | contig 13066 bp, 10 predicted proteins | sample Lox_Sample_15_FD_206724 | JGI IMG/M metagenome (GOLD analysis project Ga0335071, IMG submission 206724) | Soil microbial communities from Loxahatchee National Wildlife Refuge, Florida, United States - Lox_Sample_1.5 | ecosystem: Environmental > Terrestrial > Soil > Wetlands | place: USA...
TATCAAAGCAGGAAAAGCTTCCAGACATGCCCGGTAAGTCTCCGGATGGCTCTGCTCCATGTCAGCCAGAATAACGGTTTCGGGTAGAAGTTCAAGAACCTGGCGAATTCGGGACAGGCATTCTGGATTGTTGTCTTGCAGCGTCTTCAATAACGCAGGCCACGAAGAAGCGAGGGAATCCCTGCTTCGCAACAAGTCTTCGAGCAGGGCTGGAATAATCAGGCGCGAGACCGCGGCGCGTTCATTATACTCCAGCATGATTTCCTTGCTTTTGTCGGCTGGGTGAGAATAGAAGGTCACCCAACGAAAAGCGTCCGTCGGGAAACGCACGCGCTGGAATCGGGCATCGGCATAAAAAAGATGAACCAGGTTCTGCCGTCTGGCCAGGCAGATCGTATTGTGATCCATGGCCCCGCCGCGAGTGCCTAAATACCACTCCGCCCGCGACGAATCTCGCGCTAGTTCCTCGTCAGCAAATCCAATGTGATTGACCCGGCGGACTGCAGCGCCGGCTAACACGGTCAGTGCGGACGAGGAGGAAGCGCCCCCTCCCGGAGGAATTGTGGAATCCACCACAAAGCAGAAGCCCCGCCGGAGCAATTGGCCAAACCGCATGAACGCAAGGAATACACTTCCTTTGACATAGTTCGACCAGTGGGGCTCCGGAACTGGCCGTGAAAACACAAAGGCAACCCAGTGAGGCTCACTGAATTCCCCCGTCACCAGTTGCGGGCCTTCCGAGAGGTTGAATCGAAAAGGCAGACATCCAGGCAGGGTTGAAGCGCCGCAAACTTCTCCCGAGTCGAGAGGGCGAAACAGCATCATCATGTCATGTTCACGACTCCCGAAGGTCAGCGAACTGGTCGGGAGATAAGAGACGTAATCCACATGCTCTCCGATGATGTTGATCCGCGCCGGGACTCGCAGCATCTCCACAGGCCCATCTCCATACAGGTCCAGGAACAGCGTGCACAACTTGTCAATCCGTGTAAGCTGGCTCTTGCGAGTGTTCGGGTCGTCACCGTAGGTTTGAGCCAGGAGAGTGCGTAACGCATGGCTGGCTATGTCTTGACTCTGGGTCCATCCTGCTAGGATGGATGCCAGGGAGTCCTGGTTTGTCGGACGGGGGAGAGAGCCTTCACCTGCTGAATGGGACCGGTCAGTCTCCGTTGGAGAAGGAACCGAAGCTTTGCGGGACAAATCAAGGAGAGCCTGCAGCTTCTTTAAAATCATAGGAATTGATTGCCCAAGCGAGATGCTCCTGCGCTCTTTGGCGGAAACAGGATATCACAGACACCGAAGTTTTTTGGTGCATTCGCTATGGCGCAATCCGTTGATACCTTTGATCGAGAAAACTTTACGATTCCATTTTGTTGACAGATTGGATCTTGCTGGAGAGTTTTTCTGGTCTGGAGTAATTCACCTGGATGAGGCCTCATCCACCGTTCCCTGGTGATACACAGCCACCCATCTGCCCTGCGACCGGCGCCAGATTGTGGCTCCCCTAGTAGCGGGCTATGTCCATTTTAAGAATTTCGTTCCCGAATTGTACTGACGGGGGCCGGGGACTTAAGCCGTTCGCCAGCCGTCCGCTGATAATGGCGCGTGCGGACTCAGAGGCATAGACGTTTTTCCGTTCTGCCAGCGCATTCAGTATCGTCGTCTTACCTGCCCCCGGACCGCCTGTAAATATGAAGCGAAGGTTGGTCATTGCTCTTTTCAAGTCTCTGCAGTCCTTTTCTCTAGTCAGGAATCTCTGCTTCGACGAGTTTTGCCAGAAGGGTTAGAGACTCCTGCCAGCCGAGATAGCACGCCTCTGCCGGAATGACATCAGGTATACCTTCTTGCACGATGCTCAACTCAGTCCCGACGAACACCTTCTTCAAGGTTACCGTCACTTGAAGTTCTCCCGGCAGGTTCGGGTCGTCAAATGCGTCTGTATACCGAATGCGTTGGTTTGGTGTCAGTTCGAGATACTTTCCACCGAAAGAGTGGCTCTTTCCCGTGCTGAAATTGATAAACGACATCCTGTGGCTACCGCCGACCTTAGCATCCAGGAGTTGAACCTTGCCGGTAAATCCGTTTGGCGGAAGCCATTTGACCATCGCGTCCGCATCAAGGAACGCACGATAGATTTTCTCAGGTGTCGCACGGAGCACGCGGTGAAGCCGGATGGTGTTAGTCGACATAATTCTGTATCCTTTCGATGTGTGGGGTCTTGAACAACGACATTGTATCGTAATGTCAGATCGCCACCCAACATTGTTAGCTCAACAGTGGCGGGCCTGCACTGAGGATCTCAATTTGGGAACGGCCTGGAATTTCGGTTTTGAGGCGATGTACTCTTTGCTGGCCCGAAAGGATAAGGTTTTTCAGCCCAGAGTTGGAAGTCCGCTTCTGGCGGACGGACTACCTTGGGTCAATGGCCAAAATCATTTTCATTCCCTGTAAGGGAACAGTAATTTGCCCTGCCGGAATCTATTGTTCCCTTTCAGGGAACCTGCCTTAAATTACCTGAAACTGATTTCAAAAAGGGTCCGCTGGCTGCCGTAAGGTGCAACCCGTTGTTGGGATTTTTTCTAAAATTGCTTGTTATCGCGTGGTACCTCCATATTGTTTTTCCGATAACAAACAAATCATTGAATGCGCAGTGATGTGAAAAACGGTTTTCCTTTTCGAAAACTATATTTGAACCTCATTTCAGCTTCATCCATAGATAGATCAAATTCCCCCCCCGTCTTGTCTCGATGGATGATTCGACATTTCTCCAGCATGCCGAATGTTGACAATTCATATTTTTTGGATTGGCTTACTTTTGAATATTCTCTCCCTATCTCTTCCATTCGTACTTTTATAGCTTTGGCAACTTTTGGGGTAGCTATACTAACGGTATCTTCCCGATCGAGAATTTTGGAGAACAATTCGTCAGCCCATTTTAGTTCGGGCTGTTTGAAAACTCTCCCCATATCTCTGATTTGATCCGGCAATATGAGTACGGTCCAAGTAGCGCGTGGTTCAGGACACATCCCACAAGAATATACAGTGCGGAGATCCTCCTTTGTGTCAATCGTTAGTTTATTTCCAGTAAGTTCGAATTCTCCAGAGTCTATGGCAAAATTATATGTGTCTATAAAGAGAAGTTTGGCTTCGGATCCATCCCATTCCCATATGCTCAATTGCGCAAGTGCGGTTCCACCGTCTGCGGATTGATAAGCATCTATAAGAAATCTGGCATGGCCATTTAGAGCTGGTTGAATGGGGAGAATTTTATTGACCGTTAAAGGGCCATTGTAATAAGCGCGCCTTGTCAAATGAGCCCATCGTCCAATTTCATCTCTGCTTGCATAATGTTCTTCGGCAAGATCCTTGATATTCCAGAGGGATTGAAAGCGCCCTTCATGGTCTCGCGCTACAATTATAAATGTCGCTGTTTCTGGAAAATTTAAAGCGTAGGAAGAAGTTACAACATAGATGTCGGAGCCGACTTTTACGGCCCTTCCATTAATTACATATTCATGATATTCGAAAAAATCACCGTACTTGGATTTCTCCCCTTTTGGTTTTTCTGCAAACTCTTCGAAAATAGAATTCAATTCATCATCTGAAGGCCTTGGATGAGTCTCAAAATACGCTGCAGCCCACTTGCCAGCCAACTCCCAGCCTCGCTTCAACAAGGCTGGCATTTTAGGGTCATCCAATTGCGCTGGATTTCCATCAGGGCCTATCTTGTTCATCTCATCAAGAACAGCTTTGTGTTTAATCCGAAGCTGTTCCCCCAAAATCGTATACTGATCCGACTGAAGGATTGCATTTTCTTGACTGTCTTGCTCGGAAGATAAAAGTATGGATGCAAAGAGACAGGAAGAAGGGAAGTATGCTGTCAGACACAAAACAATAGAGAACATTGGATATTTCAAACCAGGTTTAATAAATTGCAGATAAATGGTCATGGTTATTTAATTCCAACGCCCCGGGGAACCGACGAATCTTCGCTGATAACGGCCCGGTGAGGGCGGATTACCAGGGAGATTGGCCACGTCGACTTCGTGGTTCCTTCTGCCGATGGCGCGTCTCGGGAAGGCTCGGGGGTCAGCCGCCGCACTTTTCAGCGGTCGGCTGGACTCCATCGTTAGGCGACAGCTCAGGCGATGGTACCGCCATGTTGCCGACCCGGCGAACCTGAAATGCGTGAACAAGACAACCTACAGTAGCGACTGCAGAACCTCTATAGTCATCTTGCAATCTCGAAGAATTTTGGCTAGCAGGCCAGGGCCAATACTCTCGCCTGCGTGAACCGGAATGACCGTGCGGCGGCCATCAGTGTGTTGCAGGAAGTGGTGACTGCCTTTGATGCGAATGATATCGAAGCCTGCCTGTCGAAGAGCGGCAATTACTCTTTTGCCGGTGACACGAGGCGCCTTTGTCATTGGGCTACGGTAACTTTTTGAACACCAACGAACTCTAGAGGCTCCACCGGAGTTCGGTCGACTTCTAGGCACAAGTCGATGGCCTCTTGAATGCGCTCGATCAGCTTGTCCAGAGATTTGGCCTGGGTATGACAACCGGGTAAAGCGGGAACCGAAGCTATGTAGTATCCCTCTGAGTCACGTTCAATCACTACATTGAATTCTCTGATCTTTTTGGACTTCATGGTTCCTTATTGTACGCGCAAGCCCGCAAATGCAGAAGTGTAAATACCAATTTTGGAAATCATTCCATGTCTTACTCTGCCCCACACCATTCTCAGCCAATCATCCTGGAGGAAGCCTCCATTGATTAACGGTCAAGTTGGCCCTGATAATCGATAATTCGACGTTTTTCAGGCCCTTTTGCCCTGGTACCGTTATCAGCCCAACCGCTTGACCTTCCGGAAAAAGATCCTATGCCTGCCCGAACTGCAAGTCAACACGCCAGACCCCTGTTTGGCAAAAGGTCCTTGACAAATTGGATGTTGCGGTCAAAATTATGCGGAGATAAGTATCCCCAGCGAGCTGGAGGGTTACCAGAGGGAGTCGGATCATCCTGAGCAATTGAAAGGAAAGAACATGAGTGGGAATTTGATGGAATTTACTGATGCAAATTTTGACACGGAGGCGCTGAAGGCCGATAAGCCGGTCCTGGTAGATTTCTGGGCGCCGTGGTGTGGTCCGTGCCGGATGGTTGGGCCAATCATCGAGGAATTGGCCACCGGCTACCTTGGGAAAGTGAAAATCGGCAAATTGAATACAGATGAAAACCCCGCCATTGCAACTCGTTATGGGGTCATGAGTATCCCCACGATCCTTCTCTTCCAGAATGGAGAAATCGTAGATCGCGTTGTCGGCGCCGTTCCTAAAAAGGAGTTTGAGCGGATGATCAATGCCCACGTTCAATAGTGGGCTCCGCTATATCGCGAGGGGAGGGAAAGGTCTGGACTGACCTCTAAGTTGTTAATAGAAAAGCATATGCAGATGCAGAAGGAGCATCGGGAGGACTCCTCTCAAGATCCCCCGCGAAAGACCGCAAAGGCCAGCGCAGACGTCAGCATGTTCTGCCCTCAATGCGAGTTCCAGCTCGTGGGGAACCACTGTAAACTAATCTGTCCTCGCTGTGGATATTACATGTCCTGTTCAGATTATTATTAAACCCTCCTCGCAGCCGGTTAGAAAAATCCATCTCCAGAGCTTCTGACGTGAGATTCTCTTCAAGAACACTTCTTCATGTCTGCCTCCTGGTTTTCGTGGTCTATGTCCAGTTCTTTTTCCGATTAGGAGCCATTGGCCTTGTGGGGCCTGACGAGCCGCGCTATGCGCAGGTTGCCCGTGAAATGGCAGTCACAGGGGATTATGTCACTCCTCACCTGGGCGGAGAGCCCTGGTTCGAGAAGCCGGTGCTGTATTACTGGCTTACCGCTCTAGCCTATAAGCTGCATGGGGTAGACGAAAGCGCTGCCCGTTTTGCCTCCGTGGTTTCTGCAGCACTGGGAGTCGGGCTGGCCTACTGGCTCGGTCGCGCCTGGTTGGGGCCCAGAGGCGGGGTTCTGACCGGGCTTATACTGGCGACTTCTGTTCTGTACTTTTCACTTGCCCGGGCTGCTTCCATGGACATGCTGCTGGCAGCCTCTTTAACCGGGGCCTGGACTTCGCTTTATTTCATATTGTTTCCCTCCAATGAAACTGGACTGTCCTCAGATCTCAAGGTGGGACGCCATCCTTGTCTCTGGCATTATCTGTTTTACGGGTTTCTGGCTATTGCGGTTCTCGCCAAGGGCCCTGTCGGGCTCATCCTGGTCGGGGGAAGCCTCCTTGCCTTCCTCATACTTACTCGCCGGCCAGGTGTGTTAAGGAAGCTCATTTCTGTACCTGGTCTCTTCATTTTTCTGGCAATCAGTCTCCCCTGGTATTGGCTTTGTTACAGGGCGAACGGTGCCGCTTTCATCCAGGAATTCATCGTCCAACACAACCTCGAGCGGTTCGCTACAGATCGTTACAGGCACTCACAACCTGCCTGGTTTTATCTGGGAGTGTTGTTCGCCGGGTTCTTTCCCTGGGTGTTTCAACTCGTTCCGGCGGCGGTCCGACTGGCACGGGAAAGAGTAGTGGAGTACGCCCGTGATCGTTGCCGACAGATCTACTTTGGATCATGGGTGGCAGTGCCTTTGATTTTCTTTACTTTTTCACGGGCCAAACTCCCAGGCTACATACTTCCCATTGCTCCAGCTGTAGCCTTGCTGATTGCTCGAGAATTTGAACTCTGCCTATCAGGAGATCCAAGACACAAGCAAAACAGGTGGGTTTATGGTTTGCTCTGGGCTCAAGCCGTCTCAGTGTTACTTCTGGGAGTGCTTTTGCCGTACTTTGCTCCAAGGCTCCATTTTGATGTGCGACACCTGGTTACGCAGCTATCCATCCTTCCAATCGGAGTTGGAGTTCTGGCCATAATCTCCCTTTCCTGGAAGAAAATCCGCTTCCTGTTCGGGATCTATGTGGCAGGCATTGTGATAGGGGTGGTGCTGATTGTCACCCAACTTCTGCCGCTCTTGGATCGAACAGAATCCTGCCGACAATTGGGGACGTTTATGAATCAGGAAGGGTACACGGGACGGCCAGTTTTCATTCTCGGCTTGTCCCGCGAAGTTGAATATGGACTCCTTTTTTATCTGAACAGTCCGACTCATCTGGTGTACTCCTCGGAGGACTTGAAGACCATTCCGTATAAAGAGATCGTTTTGGTCGCCCGTAAGGAAATGGATGCGCAAAGGTTGCTGAATGGTTGGAACTTGGTGCGTGAATCCTCGTTCGATGAGAAAAGAATTACTTGCCTTAGACACGAAGGGAAGGAATGACAGGTCTTTGCTCCTCACAACCAGGACCCGGCTGATCGTTTGGGCGAACCCAATCAATCAGCACCAGGGACACTGCCATTCATTTCTCACCACAAAGACACAAAGGCACCAAGACAAACCTGAAAGAAAATTATAGATTCACTACGGCCCATCTGCGCCTCCTATCGTTTCGCCCATATGCCGTCCGGATTTAACGGCTCATGATCACATTTCCGACAAATCCCGACAGGCAGGGTTTAGCCACTGACCTCTTAGTGTCTTGGTGACTTGGTGGTGAGAATTCCCGGCTAATGGTGCGGGAGGCGGAGGGGCAAATGCCTCTTGAAAAACTCCAACACCGTGTTGTCATAATTTTTCCGGTCGACATCGTAGAGGACACTAGTTCTGGAGTGCGACATCCGTAAAAGCTCCTTGGGTTGAGGGGACAAGTTAAAGAGATTGAGAGTGAAGGCCTCCAGGTTATTGGGTTCTTCGCTGGTGATGAACAACTTGTCCTTTCCTTGGAGATTGTGCAGAGATAGCTTGAGGGCATCTTCGCTCTGGTTATTGGGGAGGTTGAGAAGGCGGAATCCGAGAACCGAGAGTCTTCGGATCAGCCAGTTATCGACACCCAGAACAACCGACGTTTGCATTTCCAAAAACTGCTCTGGACTCTCGAATGGAGAATCGACGACGAGGGTCTGAATTTTATTGGAGTGAGTTGCGGCCGAAAGCGCAACGAAGGCCCCCAGTGAGACTCCCCAGACTCCTACTCGATTGGGATCTACATCTGGCCGAGCCGCAATAGTGTCGATGGCCGAGAGCAGATCGCGAGTCTCTTGAATCCCTAACGTGGAGAGTTTCGAGGGGGAGTTACCGTGTCCACGAAAATCGAAGAGAAATAAATGGTAACCGTTTTCTTGGAACGTCGAAGCCAGAGTTAGTAACTCGGCACGGTTGGACTTGTAACCATGGCAGAGAAAGACAACAGGCGCACCATGAACGGATGGGATGAACCAACCTTCCATAGGCGGCTGTCCGGCCGGGGCAAATTGAACCGCAGAATAGTTGCGGACCAGAAAACTACTCGGATCGATGGTTTCCCCCAATCGACCGGGGAATATAATGCAATAAGTGGCAAACCAGGAAAACCCAGTGATCAATAGGAATACAAACAGAAGAATGGGCAAGATACGATGCAGAGTTTTCCCTAAGGTCGACTCCGGATATCGCAAGGTGGCAATAATTCGAGTGATGATATTCATTCGGCTAACAGGCCTCAGGCTGAAGATAGTCGAGTGTTATCGATGATCATTTTGCCGGCTCAGGAACGGGCCAGTTCAACCTGAACTCTCATTTAGGAGTTCGGCAAAATCCTTCGGGGTGTTTATACTCCGGAAGATGTCGGCCTGCAAGCCTCTTGACCAAAGGTCTTCCTCAGAGATGTGATTGACGCATAACTCCTTCAGGGAATCAGGGATTCCGTACTTCTCCAATCGGAAGTTGAGATTGAAAAGTGGCAGGCAATTCGTTGTGTAAAGGGCGCAAAGGGGTTCAACCTGACCTGAATTAGACTTAAACAACACGGCATCAGCCCCGTCAGCATTTTCAAATAACAATTCGATAAAAGAAACGGGGATTCTCGGCATATCACAGGCCACGATCAGGTTCAAAAAGTTGGAGGTACTCCGGAGAGCTGTAACGATCCCGCTGATTGGCCCGTTGGGACTGACCAGGTCAGAAATTACTTGAATCCCCAGCTTGCCAAGTTCGGATTTTTCCGGAGTTCCGACAATCCGAATATCTTTCGCAAAGTGACTGGCCAGCGTTACAGCTTGCTGGATTAGAGGCTTCCCCTGAAACAGGAGGAACGCCTTGTCACGGCCCATCCTGGAGCTTTTTCCTCCGGCCAAGACAAAGGCACTGCAAGGAAAGTTACGCCGAGTCTCCGAATTTCGACACATTGTTCAAAATCAAGACATTCTATTCTGCTATAATTGTACCTGATTCAAATGGATTTCGGCTCAATGAGCGATCACTTTCAGTAGTCCCTTGGATCAAGTTTCTCAAGCAACAGGCGGCGTCAAGATGATTTCTGCATTGGAAATTGGAATTTGTAGTAAAGGCAACTCAAGGTGGTATTGGCCATACTTCGGTGGAATATTCTGCAAAAGAAACGTCCTGGCGGTGTTTCTGGTGATGGGATGCTCGGGACTTGGAAGTCAACTGTTCGCTGCCGAGAAGAATTCCAGCATTTTTCTATTGAGCGAAATTAAACCGGGTTTAAAAGGGGTGGGCAAGACCGTTTTCCAGGGTGACAAGGTTGAGGAATTTCAGGTGGAGATTTTGGGAGTGCTGGATAATGTCGCCCCTCGTCAGAGCGCCATTTTGGCAAAGCTGTCAGGAGGACCTTTGGAAAACACGGGTGTTCTGGCAGGCATGAGTGGCAGTCCCGTGTACATTGACGGAAGGGTAGTCGGCGCCATTTCATTTTCCTTCCCTTTTTCTAAAGACGCGATCGCTGGGGTGACCCCTATCCAGCAAATGATAGATATCTTCAACAAGTCAGAAGGGCCTGTCCGGACTGAACCGATTCAGATTGACATTTCCTCTATTCCACCCCACCGAACGGTGGCTTTTTATCCTTCTTTTGATCCATTCAACCTTGGTAACTTGGGCTCGAGGAGGTTTGCGATCGAGGAGTCTGCCGCCAGATCAATTCCTGGCCTGCGGCCATTTGGTGGGCAGGTGTTCTGCTACATCGATACTCCCATTCTATTGTCTGGGTTCTCTGCCAGAGCTGCCCAATACTTCGAAAAGGCCTTTAGTTCGCTGGGCATGACGATGGTGCAGTCGGGAGGTGTCTCGGTAGGTAGTGGCTCGAGCAGATTGACTGACGGTTCCGACATTCTGCCTGGCTCATCGATTGCTGTTCAGTTGATCCGGGGAGACTTGGGGGTAGGAGCCAGTGCTGTTGGCACCGTAACTTATCGCGATGGGAAGAATATCTATGCATTTGGACACCCCTGGCTTTCGGTCGGACCGGTGCAGCTGCCGTTCTCTAGTGCGAAAGTGATTTCACTCATCTCTAATATCAGCAGTTCTTTTAAGATTGCCGTTCCTGCCGACCTGGCGGGTTCCATCACTCAGGATCGTTCCCAGGGTCTATTTGGGACTGTGGGAGCTGTGCCGAACTTGATTCCCTTGACCATCAATTTGAAATCGAGCCGGAATCGCCTGGAATCTTACAAGTATGAGGTGGTTAACGACCGGTTCCTTACTCCGCTTCTCGTGAACTTCACAATTTTCAACACTATCACGGCCAATGAGAGAGCCCTCGGGGAATCGACATTGCAGGTTCAGGGAAAGATTAGTGTCAAAGGGCAACCGGACGTCAAGATTGAGAATCTCTTCTCTGGCGACAACAATTCCCAGGCCTTTGCTTCTCTGGCTGTGGTTCAGCCCCTGACGTATTTACTGGGAAGCGGTTTTGAGAAGGTCGATGTGGAGTCGATCACGGTTGACATCAAGTCGCTGGAGGAAAAACGAACGGCAATACTGGACAGGGTCTGGTCCAATCGGAGTGAGGTTCGAGCAGGGGATACATTGACGTTGTCAGCTTTTCTGCGGGCATCCAACGGAGAGGAACATGTTGAGAAAATCCCGCTGGAAGTCCCTTCCGACATCCCAACCGGCACGCTTCTGATCACGGTGGCCGACGGATTTACTCTGATGGCAGCAGAGAACCGGATTCTGCGTCAGACCTTCATCCCCAGAGACCTCGACCAATTGATTCGAGCCATTAACAATATCCGCAAGAATGACAGGGTTTATGTTCGGCTGCAGCGAGCCGAACCCTCGGTCATCATTCGAGGGGAGGAGTTGTCCGGTTTGCCTCCTTCGTTTAGCAATGTGGTCACTTCCGACCGAAGTTCCAGCAGTGGACTGATGACCCTGAGATCCTCCAATCTCTACGAATATGAGCTTCCGTCAACGCCTTTCGTCATCAGTGGTCAGAGGACGTTGATTATTGAGGTTGTCGATTGATCTTGTCATATCCGGAACTCTCTTCGCGGCTGGCCGAAAACAGGTGGTAGGAGTTTCTTCGACACGCAATAGTGGTGACGAACCAGGGCCGGAATTCCCCTCACAATCCAATCACTTGATCAGTGAAGGTTGCAGCTGCCTCGTCAAGGGGGAGTCCTGCTACATTTTGGAGATTACATGAAGCCTAAATTATCAACACCTTTAACATTTCTGCTTGGGTTTCTGATGACGTTGCCCATGCCGGTTAGAGCCGTTAGCCCCCAATTTTGGACTACGACATCCTTCGCGGATTTTTCCAAAGGAACTCTCAAGGGGTTCTCGATTGAACAGGACGGACGACTGCTGTTATCCCCTAAGTTCGAATCTCTCTATGACTCAGACCAGGCATTGATCTGGTCTGCAGTTCTGGATCACCACAAGAATCTATTCCTTGGGACAGGTCACGACGGCAAGGTGTTTAAAGTCGAGCCCAACGGTACCTCCAGCCTGTTTTTTGATGCTTCAGAACTCGACGTACTTGCGATGGCGCTAGACTCCCAGGATGCCCTCTATGTCGCTACCTCTCCGGATGGAAAAGTCTATAAACTGGACTCTAATGGAAAGGGAACGGTTTTTTTCGACCCGGAAGACAAATTCATCTGGAAACTTGCCTTCGATTCAAAAGGAAATCTGTTCGTAGCAACTGGCAGCAAAGGGAAGATCTACAAAGTGGGCAAGGATGGGAAGGGAGAACAGTTCTTCGAGAGCGGGCAAACCAACCTGGTTTGCTTGAAGATCGATTCATCTGACAATGTTCTGGCCGGCAGCGATCCCAGCGGCTATCTTTACCGAATCACTCCCGACGGCAAAGCTTTTGTGCTTTATGATTCCGGAATGAGGGAAGTTCATGATGTGCAAATCGACTCGAATGGAAATATCTATCTGGTGGCGATCAATGGAGGCTTTGGAGGTTCAGTCTCGGAGGCGAAACCGTCTGTGGCGGATGTGAGTACGGGCGAAAGCGTTTCAGTCTCCATCTCTGTTAGTCCTGGCTCTGAGAAGAGACCGGTTGAGGAGACACCCGTCATGAGACCGCCAGCAGTGCGAGGGACTAAACGCGACATTGGAAGTTTGAAAAGCAGCATTTTCCGTGTATCGAAGGACGGAGCGGTTGATCCGCTGTTTTCGTCCGAAGGTGAGACGATTTACGCCGTTCTGCCTCGAGGGAACGGAAAAATTCTCTTTTCCACCGGAACAAAGGGCCGGATTTTCTCCTTGGACCAGGAAAAGAAACTTACTCTGCTCGTGGAAACGACGGAAGAACAAACCACTGGACTGGTCCCGGTCGAAGATGACCTCCTCGTGTACACAAGCAATCTTGCCAAGGTCTATCGTTTGGGTAGTCTTCCCAACAGCCAGGGTAGCTATGAGTCAGAGATCAAAGACACCCAGGCAGTGTCCAATTGGGGCAGCATCCAGTGGAAAGGACAGATGCCCCAAGGGACTTCTGTAAAGGTCTACACACGAACTGGCAACACGCATAAACCGGATAAGACATGGAGCGACTGGTCTAAGGCCTACTCCAATCCTGAGGGAGAGGTAATTGTTAGTCCCAAGGCACGATACATCCAGTACAAAGTAGTCTTTGATTCCTCTGCACAATCATCACCTCATCTGGAGGAAATTGTTGTCCCCTATCTGCAGCAGAATTTTGCACCAGAAGTCAAAGCCATCACG
>Ga0335071_10005573_pt1 | contig 13062 bp, 8 predicted proteins | sample Lox_Sample_15_FD_206724 | JGI IMG/M metagenome (GOLD analysis project Ga0335071, IMG submission 206724) | Soil microbial communities from Loxahatchee National Wildlife Refuge, Florida, United States - Lox_Sample_1.5 | ecosystem: Environmental > Terrestrial > Soil > Wetlands | place: USA: Florida...
GCTGCACCGCGCGGGCGCGAGGAGAGCCCTGTGTTCGCCCGTTCCCGGTTCACCCGGCTCCAGGATGTGTCCCGCGCGGTGGTCGCGTGCGCGCGCTGCCCGCGGCTGCGCCAGCACTGCCGGCTCGTCGCGGCCGAGCGCAAACGCGAGTTCCGTGACCAGGTCTACTGGGGCCGCCCGGTGCCGGGCTTCGGAGACCGCCGGGCGCGGCTGCTGATCGTGGGGCTGGCGCCCGCAGCGCACGGCGCGAACCGCACCGGGCGCATGTTCACGGGCGACTCGAGCGGCGACTGGCTCCACGAGGCGCTCCACCGGGCGGGCTTCGCGCTCCAGCCCCGCTCCGTCAGCCGCGACGACGGCCAGCGCCTCACCGACGCCTGGATCACGGCCGCGGCGCGCTGTGCCCCGCCCGACAATCGGCCCACGCGCGAGGAGCTCGAGCGCTGCCGGCCCTTCCTCGAAGCCGAGCTGGCGCTGCTCACCCGCCTGCGGGTCGTGCTCGCCCTCGGCGGCGTGGCCCACGAGGCCTGGCTGCGGGCGGCCGGCTGGTGGGAGCGCCTGCCGGCGCGCGAGCGCCCGCGTTTCGCCCACGGGGCTGAGACGACGCTGCCCGACGGACGCGTCCTGGTGGCCTCGTACCACCCGAGCCGCCAGAACACCAACACGCGTCGCCTCACGCGCCCGATGTGGCACGCGGTCTTCCACCGCGTGCGCCGCCTGCTCGACGCCTGAGGGAGCCGGCGCGCACCGGCTCCTTCCTCCTTGACAGCGGCACGCCGCGGGCGGCACTGTGCAGCTGCAGTCTTCCGGGTGCCGCAGCGCGCGGCTAAGAGGGAAGGGGGGTGAGAAGCCCCCACGGTCCCGCCACTGTGATGGGCATACCGGGTCTCGAATGCCACTGGCCCTCGGGCTGGGAAGGCGAGACCCAGCAGCGGCCCTGAGTCAGGAAACCTGCCCGGGAGCGACGGCTCGCCCGTCCCGACGCGCGATGCGCGGGGTGGAGCGGGCGCAGCGCGCGATGCTTCGCAGGAAGGCATCCGCGGTGACGGTGTCCGCGCGGCCCCGTCCCCGGCGGTCGACCTTCCGGAGGCGGGGCATCCCGATTGGGGCGCGGGTGACGCCGTGATCGACCGATGCCTGGTCTGCCTGCTGTTCCTCGCCGCGGGCAGGGCCATGCCCGCAACGGTCGCGGCCGCCGGCCCGTCCACATCGGTCGCTGCCGCCCCGGTCACGGTCGCCGGCCCGTCCACATCGGTCGCTCCCGCCCCGGCCGCCGGTCCGTCTGCATCGGTCGCTCCCGCCCCGGTCACGGTCGCCGGCCCGTCCACATCGGTCGCTCCCGCCCCGGCCGCCGGTCCGTCCGCATCGGTCGTGTCCGCCGCGTCCGCGTCCCGTGCGGCCGCTGTCGCCGCTCGGCCGCGCCTCGCCGACACCGTCACCGTGCTGCCCGAGGTGCGCGTCGAGCGTGAGCGTGCGCTGTCCGACGCGCGGCGCCTGCTCCCCACCGCCTTCGTCACCGAGTTGCGCGCGAACGCGTCGGTACGGGCGATGGAGAGCGTCTCCGAGTTGCTCTCCCAGGCCGTGGGTGTGCACGTCGCCCGCTACGGTGGGCTGGGCTCGTTCAGCACGGTCTCCCTGCGTGGCGCCGCGCCCGGGCAGGTGTCGATCTTCCTCGACGGCGTGCCGCTGACCTCGGCCGCGCACGGCATCGTGAGCCTGGGCGACCTGCCCGCGACCGCCATCGAGCGCGTCGAGGTCTATCGCGGGCTGGGCCCGCTGGGGCTGGGCGTGGCGACCCCCGGAGGGGCGATCAACCTCGTCACGGTCTCCTCGCCCGGGCTGCGCGAAGTGCACCTGAGCCGCGGCTCGTTCGGGACCTGGGAGGGCCGTGGGAGTGCGGGCTTCGAGCGCGGCGCCCTCGGCCTGCTCCTGCACGCGGGCTACCAGGGTTCGACCGGCGACTATCGCTATCGCGACGACAACGCGACCTCGTTCAACACCGCCGATGACAGCACGAAGACCCGACTCAACGGACGTTTCGACGCCTGGAGCGCGCTCGCGGGGCTCACCTGGCAGCCGGGCCGGCAGTGGCGCGTGCGGGCGCGCGAGGAGTTCTTCCACAAGGCGCAGGGCCTGCCCGGCCTCGGCGCCGTGCAGGCGCTCTCGGCGCGCCTCGCCCTGCTGCGCGCGCTGGGCCTCGTCGAGCTGTCGCGCGCGGGCGCCGGGCCCGTGCCGCGCGCCACGCTGCGGCTCTCGTCCGACCGCGAGCGCTCGCGGTTCCGCGACACGCGGCTCGCCGACCGCGGTGAGCTGGGCACCGGCCGGCACGACACCGACGACCGCACCGCGAACGAGGGGCTCGACCTCGGGCTGGAGTGGGCGCGGCCGGCGCCGTGGCTCGCGCTCGAGTGCTCGGGCTCGCTCGGGCGCGAGCGCGCCGACGCGCACGACGCGGCCGACGGGCTTCCCGACCCACCGCGGAGCACGCGGCGGGCGGGGGGCGCGATGGCGGGCCTGCAACTGCGCGCGGCCGACGGGCGCCTGGTGCTGCACGCGGCCCGGCGCTGGGACCGCACCGTGGACCACCTGCGCTCGATCGCGGTCGGCGGCGCCGTCGCCGGCAGCGACGTCGCCCGCGTGCTCGATTCGCCGCAGCTCGGGGGACGCCTCGCGCTCGGGCACGGTCTCGAGGTCCGCGCCAACTGGGCGCGCGCCGGCCGGGCCCCCGGGTTCGTCGAGTTGTTCGGCGACGCGGGCAGCGTGGCGGGCAATCCCGCGCTGCGCCCCGAGAGCGCCGAGAACCGCGACGCCGGCGCCGCCTGGCGGGGCGGGCTCGCGGGGGTGGCGGCCGCGCTCGAGTGGGCGCGCTACCGCTCCGACGCGCGCGACGTGATCGTCTTCGTGCGCAACTCGGCGAGCACCGTCAAGCCCGAGAACTTCAGCCGCGCCCGCATCCGCGGCGAGGAGTGGAGCGCCCGCTTCGACCTGCCCGGCGGGCTGTCGCTGACCGCGGCCTGGTCGTGGCAGTCGGCGATCGACGAGGGCCCGCTGCCGGTCTTCTGGGTCGGCAAGCGCCTGCCCGGGCGGCCGTCGCGCCAGAGCCTGACCCGGCTGGAGTGGCGCGCCGCGGGCCGGTCGGGCCTGCGCGCCGGCGCCGAGCTCGAGGCGATCGGCGACAACGTGCTCGACCCCTACAACCTGCAGCGCGTGCCCGCGCGGCGCCTGGCCGGGGCCTCGCTCTCGGTCGCGCCCTTCGCGCTGCCGCTGCGCCTGACGCTGGAAGGCAAGAACCTGCTCGACGACCGCGCTGCCGACGTGGGGGGGTTCCCGCTCCCCGGACGCAGCGTCTACCTCGGCTGCGACTGGCGCATCGCGCCCGCCGCCGGCCCCGCCACGGAGCCCTGAGCATGCCCCGCACCGCCACCGCGTTCGCCGCTCTCGCCGCGCTGCTCGCCCTGTCCGCGCCCGCTGCCGCCGCCGCGCGCCGCGGCTTCGTCCTGGCCACCGACTACGTGAGCAGCGGCACGGTCGGCGTCGTGGATCCCGCCACCCGCGCGGTCACGCCCGACGTGGCGATCGTCTCGCCCGACCCGGTGGCGCGCTGGTATCGCGGCCTGCTCTACGTCGTGAACCGATTCGGCTACGACAACGTGCAGGTCATCGACCCCGCGCAGGGCTTCGCCACGGTGCGACAGTTCTCGGTGGGCAACGGCGCCAACCCCCAGGACATCGCCTTCGCCTCGCCGACCAAGGCCTACGTCTCCCTGCTCGGCTCGTCGGACCTGCTCGTCGTGGACCCGTCGACCGGCGCGACGCTGGGCGGCATCCCGCTCGCGGCCTGGGCCGACGCGGACGGCAACCCCGAGGCCGCGCACCTGGCCGCGGTCGGCGACCTGCTCTTCGTGGCGCTCGGCCGGCTCACCAACTTCGTCCCCGCCGACACCGGCCTGGTGGTGGTCGTGGACATGCGCGCCGACACCGTCTACGACGCCGACCCCGGCACGCCGGGAACACAGGCGGTGCGGCTCGCCGGGCTCAACCCGGGGACCGATTTCGCGCGGCCCGCGCCGGCCGGGGGGACGGGGGAGGACGTCCACCTCTACATCGGCTGCACCGGCCGCTGGGGCGTGCTCGACGGCGGTGTCGACGACATCGTCGTGCCCGCGTCCGGCGGCGGGACCTCCGCCGCCATCCGCAGCGCCGGCTTCGCCATCACCGAGGCGGCGCTGGGCGGCGATGTCGTGGACGTGGTCGCCGGTCCGGCGCACCCCTACGCGATCGTGAGCGACGCGGCCTACAACACGGAACTGGTGGGCTGGGACCCCGGGAGCGGGACCGTGCTCGACACGCTCTACGCTCCGGGCGGCTACAGCCTGCCGAGCGCGGCGCTCGACGACCGGGGCGAGCTGTACGTCTGCAACAGCAGCTTCAGCGCGCCCGGCCTCTTCGTCTTCTCGGCCGCCGGGGACACGACCCTCGCGGGGCCGCTGGCGACCGGTCTGCCGCCGATCCAGATCGTCTTCGAGCAGGACAGCCTCGCCGGTCCCCCCGGCGACCCGGGTGGAGCCGGGCTCGCGCTCGCGCCACCCGCCCCCAACCCCGCCCGTTCCGCGACGCATCTGGCGGTGTCGCTGGCCGGCGCCGGGCCGGCGCGGGTCGAGGTCCTGGATCTCGCGGGTCGCAGGGTGCGGGCGCTGGCCGCAGGGCCGCTCCCCGCCGGGATCACGGAGCTCGACTGGGACCTCCGGGACTCGGGCGGCCGGCGGGTCGCGGCGGGGCTCTACCTGGTCCGCGTGGTTGCGGCCGGGGCGACGGCCACGCGTCGCATCGTCGTGCTGTGACGAACTTCGGCGCGCCTCGATGAACGCGGCGCGTGACAGCCTGGCGCGCCACGCGCGTCTGTCCCGCCGATGACTGGCGACCTCGTCCGTCGCCCTCATCGACACCCGTCGGAGGGACGAACAGGTGGTGCCGGTGCAGGGGAGACGATCGCCGTGCGCGGGAGGTATTCGTCACTCGGGCCGCGAGCGGCTCCGTCCCCTGGCAGGCACGGACATGACAGACTGTCCGGGCGTCAGCATCCACCGACCCCGAGTCGTCGGGACGCCGAACGGTGGACGGGAAAGAAAGTGATGGTCGCACATTCATCTGGAACTTCGGGTGCCGGATGGGTTATCTATGGCACCAGCCTTGCAGTGTCGGGCCGCGGAACAGTCTCTCCCAGGCCCGACGCCGCCGGCTGTAACGGAAGCCGACGTCTGCGGTCCGCGCGCTCCGACCGGGAGGCGCCGCACCCGGCCCGTTTCCAGGCTTCCGATTCGGGCAGTCCGGAACATGGAGAGAACCGGTCCCCATGGCCGCGGGGCATGGCCGCCTCGCTGACGTCCAAGGAACGGAGACATCGTTGTCCTTGCACCGCATCCTGGTCATCCTGGCCGTAGCCATGTCCTTCACGTCCGCCAGCGCCTCCGCCTCCAGCGCGGGTGCGGTCAGCCTTGCCTGGACGGCCCCCGGCGAAGACAGTCTCACGGGGCGCGCCTACAGCTACGACCTGCGCTACTCGACGCAGTCGATCACGGCGCAGAACTTCGTCCTGGCGAGCTCGGCCCCCTCGATGCCCAGGCCCGGCGTGCCCGGCTCGACGGATTCCTACGTCCTCACCGGCCTGCACACCGGCGTGGTCTACTACTTCGCCATCAAGACCTCGGACCAGGCGGGCAACTGGTCGGCGATGTCGAACGTCATCGCGCGGGTGCCGCAGGAGGTGGCCGGGGAGCCTGTCGGGCTGGACCTGTCGTTCTCGCGGCCCTGGCCCAACCCGGCCCGCGAGCAGGCCCGCTTCGCCTGTTCCCTGCCGACGGCCGGCCTGGTGACGGTCGGGGTCTACGACGTCGCCGGGAGACAGGTGCGCCAGCTGGTCGACGAGCAACGCGGACCGGGCTTGCAGGAAGTGGCCTTCGACCTGCGCGACGACCACGGGATGAGCCTCTCCGCCGGGATCTACCTGGTCCGGGCCCGCCTGGGCGACACGGTCTTCGACCGGAGGCTCGTGGTCGTTCGCTGACCCGCCCGATTGCGGCGGGCGCCACCCGCGGATAGAGTTACGGGTAGCCAAAGCCCGTCCCGGGAGGCCGTCATGCCCCGCTCCGCTCTGCTCCTCGCCACACTCCTGCTCTCCCTGCTGCTCGGGACCGGCCCGGCACGGCCGGCGACGCCGTCGGATTCGACGATCGCGCCGGGCGCCCCGGGCCGGAGCGCGGCGGTCCTCGCGCCCGCCGTGGCACGCCATCCGGGCGGCGCCGCGACCGACAGCGCGCGCCGCGCCTACCGGGCCTGGATCGCGCGCGTGCGCGCCCGCGCGCTCGCCGACAGCGCCGCGCACGCCGACAGCCTGGCCGCTGCCGGCCGCGCTCCCCGTGCCGACAGCCTGGCCGACGTCGACAGCCTCGCGGCGGCCGCGCCTTCGTCCCCGCACGACGACTACGTGGCCCGGGTGCGCGCCAACTTCACGCCGCAGAACCGCGACTACGCCACCGCCCAGACGGCGCTCGGTTTCCTCGGGCCGCTCTACGGCATCCTGCTCGGGCTCTTCGTGCTCTTCTCCGGGCTCGCGGCCTGGATGCGCGACATCGCGCGGAACCTGAGCCGCAGGTCCTACGTCCAGACGCTCGTCTACCTCGCGCTCTACCTCGCGCTGGCCTTCGTGCTCGAGTTCCCACTCGTCTTCTTCCAGGACTTCGCCCTCGAGCGCCAGTACGGACTGATGAACCAGGCCTTCGGTCCCTGGCTCGTGGATCAGCTCAAGGCCCTGCTCGTCGCGCTGGTCGGCTTCGGGGTCGTGCCGCTCCTGTGGCTCGCCTACCGACCCATCCGGCGATTCCCGCGCCACTGGTGGCTGGCGCTCGGCCTGGGCACGCTGCCCGTCATTCTCGCCATGGCGTTCCTGCAGCCGCTGGTCGTGGACCCGCTCTTCAATCACTTCACGCCGCTCGCGGACAAGCGGCTCGAGGCGCGCATCCTCGAGACCACGGCCCGCGCCGGCATCCCCGCACGGCACGTCTTCCAGATGGACGCCAGCCGCCAGAGCAACCGCTACAACGCCTACGTCAGCGGCTTCGGCGTCTCGCAGCGCGTCGTGCTGTGGGACACGACCCTGAAGGGCATGACGCCCGACGAGATCGTCTTCGTCGTGAGCCACGAGGCCGCGCACTACCGGCTGCACCACATGTGGTGGGGGATCCTGTTCTACACCGGGCTGAGCTTCGTGTTGTTCGGCCTCGCGTCGGTCCTCGTGCGCGGGGCCATCGCGCGCTGGGGCGACCGCTGGGGGTTCGGCGAGCCGCACGACCTCGCCTCGCTGCCGCTCTTCATCGTGACCCTGACGCTGCTCGGCTTCCTCGCCCAGCCCGGCGTGAACGCCTTCTCGCGGCGCATCGAGCACGATGCCGACACCTACGGTCTCGAGCTCACGCACGCGAACGACGCCGCCGCGCGCGCCTTCATCAAGCTCGGGGCCCAGAACCGCTCCGATCCCGAGCCCACGCCGGTGGTGGAGCTCTTCCAGTACAGCCACCCGCCGCTCATCGAGCGCGTGCGCTTCGCCGAGAGCTACCGCCCCTGGCAGGAGGGCAGGCCCGATCGCCTCTTCCACCCGCGGCGGTAGGACCCGAAGCGGACGAGCGGGGCGGGACCGATCGATCGGGGCGCGGGCAGCGGCCCGGGCGAGGCCGGTCCGACCGGCCTGCCCGCGACCGGCACGGAGCTAGACCGCCGAGACGACGATCTCCGTCGAGCACTCGAGCGAGTCGAGCGTGGCGCACAGCCTAGGCGCCGGCTCCTTCGCGCCGAAGCGAGGCGAGTACTCGCCGGCCTCGCAGCGCCACCCCGCGATGCCCGTGGCCGCGAAACGCGCCACCGTGCCGCCCGCCGTGACCGTGGCCCGCGTGCCGTCCGACTCCACCTGTGCCTGCGGGTGGAGCGGGAAGACCAGCTCCGCCCCCCGCCCGCTCACCGCGTCGTGCAGCGTGATCCGGCCGCCCCCGACCGCGACCTCGCGCCGGTGCCACTCGCCGCCCGCCCAGGCGCAGCGCCAGCCCGCGCCGTCGCGCGCCACGCGGGCCCGGGCCCCCCAGAGGAAGGGTCCCATCATCCGGCTCTGGCTGCGGCCGCCGAAGTGGATCGTGGCGTGCGCCGGCGTGCCGCGGAAGCGGTCGCGCGCCGCCGCGTCCTCGTGGTAGGCGTACGTGCCCGGGTCCGGCACGACCGTGTCGGATCCGCGGGACACCGTGAGCGCCAGCGCGTCCGCGTGGCCGTGCGCCGCGATCGATCCCAGGCCCAGCGGGCCGTGGTCGAACGTGACCAGCAGTCCGCCCTCGCGCCACACGGTCCAGCCCCCGGGCGCGAACTCGTAGCGCCCGTCGGCCGCCGCGCGCGGCGCGGCCGCTCGGCCGAAGAGCAGCCGCGCCAGCGCGTCCTCGTCCCCGAGCGCGCCGGCGCCGAGCCAGGCCGCGAGCGCGCCGCCCACCAGGTCCAGCCGGCTCGCCCCTTCGGCCGCGAGCAGGATGCGCCCGTCGTCCTCGTCGCCCACCTGCGGCAGCCGCCCGTCCGGCAGTCGCGCGGCGCGCGCGAACTCGAGCGAGGCCGCCAGCCGCGCCTTCACCTCCGGCGCGACGGCGTGTCCCGCCGTCTCGCCCAGCGCCAGCGGGTAGAGCAGCAGCTCCCAGATGAACGGGAGGTAGCCGAACGCCTGCTCGGCCGGCACGCCGTCGGGGTGGACCTGGCGCAGGCACTCGCGCGCGAGCCCCGCCAGGCCTGCCTCGAGCAGGGCGTCGGCGCCGCGCAGCGCGGGGAAGAGCCCGCCCGCGGTGGCCATCGCGCCGTACTCGGCGATCAGATGGTTGTTCGCGCTCGAGCCCCGGCTCAGGTGGTCGCGGCAGTGGAGCGCCTGCTGCGCGATCAGGCCGAGCGCCGGCGCCGGGTCCGCCGGCAGGCCGCTGCCCTCGAGCAGCGCGAGCGTCCACGCCATCGTGGTGACGCGCAGCGCCTGCTCGATCCCGCTGGTGTGGTGGATCCCGTGGCCGAGCGGGTTGCGCGCGCAGAAGTCGTCGAGCCAGCGCGCCGCGCGTTCGGCGTGGGCGCGCTCGCCGGTCAGCCGCCACGCCAGCGCCAGGGTCGGCAGCATGGTCAGCCGGCCCGCCTCCCACGCGTACTTCGCGCCGCCCGCCAGGTCGGTGCGGCGATAGTCGAGGTCGCGGGCGGGACGGTCCGGCCAGACGCGTCCGCTGAGCGGGTCTGCGCTCCAGTCGGGCGGGTCGGCGAGCCGCACCGGACGGCCGAAGAGCGTCCACTCGCCGCGGACGAGCGACTCGGCCGCGACGAGCTCGCGTGCGAACGGCGCCGCGGCGCCAGCCGCCGCCCCGACCGGCGGCAGTGCGCCGAGCCGTGCCAGCCGGCTCGCGCGCAGCACGTCCGCCGCGTCCCCCGAGAAGAGCCGGGCGCAGGCCTCGTGCGGAGCGAGGCGGGCGTACGCGGGTGGCGCGAGGCGGTCACGCGCCGCGATTCGCGCGCGCCGCAGCAGCTCGCCCGGGCTCATGGCGGCGGCGCGGCGCAGCGCCCAGAGCGGCCCGCTCACCGCGGCCCCTCCGTTCCGGCCCGCATCGCCGGGGCGCTCACCGCAGCACGACGATCCGTCGCGTCCGCTCTCCCGCTTCGCCGCTCAGGCGGGCGAGGTAGACGCCCGGGGCCACCCGGCGGCCGAGATCGTCGCAGAGGTCCCACGCCAGCGCGTAGCGGCCGGGAGCGTAGCGCCCGCTCGACAGCGTGCGGACGCGGCGCCCCTGCAGGTCGAGGATCGCGAGCGCGAGCCCGGCCGGCCGCGGCAGGTCGAAGCCGAGGTGCGCCGCCGCGTGCGCCGGGTTCGGCCACGGCACGGCCAGCGCCAGCGCCGGCGCCGGCTCGCGGTCCACGGCGACCGGAGTCGGCTGCTGCGCCGGGTCGAAGGTCAGCACCCGCAGCGAGTCGAAGTTGAACCCGTCGTAGGTCGTGGCCGCATCGGACAGCGTGCGGAACCGCAGCCGCACCGTCGTGCCGGCCACGCCCGCGAAGCCCGAGAGGTCGAGCCGCTCGGTCTTCCAGAGGTAGCGCGTGGCCTGGAAGACCGGCTTGCCCGTGGGCTGGGGCGAGAAGATGCCGGCGCTGCTGCCGCGCCCCGCGAGCGGCGTCCAGGTCACCGAGTCGGGGCTCGCCTCGACCACCGCGCAGTCATAGGTCTGCTCGGTCATCCAGCGGCACTCGAGCAGCGCGTAGGCGTGCGGGCACTTCGAGAGGTCGAGCCTGCCCTTGTAGGTGAGGCGCAGGTTCGCGCTGTTCCCGTAGTTGCCCGCGGGCGTGTCGGCGAAGTAGCGCGACAGGTGGCGCGGGTCGTTCGCGATCACGCCCCACGAGCTGGAGATCGTCCAGTTGGTCGTCGCCTCGCAGGGCTCGAGCAGCGTCACCGTCGGATGTCCGACCACGAGCTCGACGGTGTCGCGCGAGAAGTAGCCGCTGTCGGCTGTGAACTGGACCTCGAAGCGCAGCAGCCGCCCGAGCGTGACCGTGTCGGCCGCGCCGACCTGGAATGTGCGGCCCTCCCAGGCGTCGACGCTGGCGCGCGGCGCGAGCGGGGGATACGCCACCGTCTGGCCGATCGGGAGCACCTCGGCGCCCGCGTCGAGCGGGACGATCGTGCCCAGGAGGTTGGCGGGCACCGCGCCGAGGCCGAGATTGCGCGCGCGCACCGCCAGCGGGGTGAACGCCCCGGCGATCAGCTCGCCGGTGGCCAGCGCGCTGCTCTCGATCCGCACGTAGGGGCCGGCGATGGCCGCGACGGTGTAGCACTTGCGCAGATTCTCCTGCGCCAGCGGCAGGATGCGCGAGGGCGCCGGCCAGAAGCCGTCGTTGTCGGTCCCGACCTCGGGGGTCCAGGTGTAGGAGCGCGGCTTGAGCGTCACGTCCCCGTAGGTCCAGTCGTTGAAGTCGCCGTTGGTGGTGTAGAGCACCTTCGAGCCCGGCCCGGTGATGTAGGGCGCGCCCACCGTCGCCTCGTCGTCCCATTCCGCCCAGGCCGCCGAGTCGGCCGTCCACTGCGTGACGTAGCCCCAGGGGTGCAGGAAATCGTCACTGTAGGTGTGGAACGAGATCCCCGTGACGGGCTTGAGCGCGACGCACAGGTCGCGCTGCGCGCGGGTTTCGGGCTCCGAGAAGGCCGAGGGGCCGCGGTAGGTCTCGTTGGAGGCGGTGCCGCTCGAGCCGACGTTGTCGTAGCCCCACTGGTAGCCGAAGTTGCGGTTGATGTCCACGCCGTCGCCCGACTCGGGAGCGACGCCGTTGCCGTTGTTGTCGCGCGCGTTCTTGCGCCACGCGCCGCCACCGCCCGGGTTCGTGCTCTGGTTGTAGTAGTAGCCGTCGGGATTGACCACCGGGCAGATGTAGATCACGCGGTTGTCGAGCAGGTAGCGGGCGAACGCGTCGGTGTCGTACCTCGCCAGCAGGTCGTCCACGAACAGGAACAGCGACTGCATGCCCTCGGGCTCGCGCGCGTGGGTGAGCGCGTTGAAGAAGACCACCGGCCGCGGGTCCGTGCCGTCCACGCGCCTGCCGAGCTTGAGCCCCCAGATCGGCCGCCCCTGCCAGGTCGTGCCGAGCGTATCGAGCTTGTCGGCGACCAGGTCGCGCGTGTCGCTCGCCACCAGCGAGTCGAGCTTCATCTTGACCTCGGCGAGGGTCCAGTAGCCGCCCATGCTGCCCGCCCCGAACGGCGGCAGCGCCTCGACGCGGAAGACGCCGTCGGGCCCGACCGCGCTCATCACCCTCGCCGGCACGGGCTGCGGCCGCGCCTCCAGCTCCTGCCGCGCGCGTGCGGCGTAGTGCTCCTCGACCGCGTCGTCGAGCAGCAGCACGCTGGCGCCCAACGCCTGCAGGCGCTCGTCGTCGCCGGGATGGACGTAGACGTCGGCCCAGCCGTCGTGCCTGACCGAGACGATGTCGAAGCCGCCCGCGAGCAGCGAATCGAGCGGCAGCGCGGGGCCGAGGCTCACGCGGACGAGACGGGTCGCGGCCGAGGCCGGGGTGGAGCGGACTAGGGGCAGCAGGGCGAGGCCGGCGATGAGCAGGACCAGGGCGGGGCGGGCGGTGCCGGCAGGGGAGAGGCGGCGCACGGGGGCTCCTTTCACGGTTTCGGGGCTGTGAACGCGCCCTATGCTAGCATGCCCCGGCTTTCGCGCGCCCCCTGCGGCACCCGGGATGGACCCGTGCCGCGGCTGCGCCCCGCACTCCCGGGATCCGATGGACCAACCTGCCCGCCTCGCCTGGCTCTTCGACGTGGATGGCACCCTGCTGCTCACCGAGGGGGCCGCCCGCGAGGCCTTCACGCTCGCCGTGCGGGACCGCCTCGGGGTCGAGGACGACCTGCGGGACATCCCCTTCTCGGGCCGGATCGAGCCCCTGATCTTCCGGGACATCCTGCGGAAGCACGGCCGCACCTTCGACCACGCCGAGGAGGCCAGCTTCTGGGACTCGGTCTTCTCCCACATGCGGCAGGTGCTCCGGCCCGGCCGTGGCCGCATGATGCCCGGCATCCCGGCCCTGCTCGACCTGCTGGCCGCCGAGCCCGGCTGGGTGATGGGCCTGCTCACCGGCAACATGACCCAGATGGCGCGCATCAAGCTCGGTCATTTCGGGCTGATGGATCGCTTCGCCTTCGGGGCCTTCGGCGAGATGGCCTCCGACCGTGACGCCCTGGCCCGCGCCCTGGTGCGCCGCGTCGCGCGCGAGCACGGCGTGCCCGCCCGGCGCTGCGTCGTGGTCGGGGATACCGAGCACGACGTGACCTGCGCCCGCGCCGCCGGCGCCCGGGTCGTCGCGGTCGCCACCGGCACCGCCTCGCAGGCCGAGCTGGCCGCCTGCGGGCCCGACCTGCTGCTCGACGACCTGGCCGACCCGGAGCCCGTCCTGCTCTGGGCCCGCGCGGTGGCCGCCGGGGACTGAGGCCGGCCGGGGCGCCGCCCCGGCGCCGATGGCGCGAAT
>Ga0335071_10005575_pt1 | contig 13060 bp, 8 predicted proteins | sample Lox_Sample_15_FD_206724 | JGI IMG/M metagenome (GOLD analysis project Ga0335071, IMG submission 206724) | Soil microbial communities from Loxahatchee National Wildlife Refuge, Florida, United States - Lox_Sample_1.5 | ecosystem: Environmental > Terrestrial > Soil > Wetlands | place: USA: Florida...
TACACATCGACTGACAGAATCGCGCAGGTCAGGCTGTCCCCTTTTCCCCTTTCATTCAAAGCAGTCGCTCGACGAAGCGCAGCAGTTGTTCGATTTCGCGATCACGGAGTGAGCGGAAAACGGGCGGTCTGGAAGCTGTGAAATAAACCCGCCAAGCTGCGCGACAGCAGGCGTTCGGTTTTTCCGAGTGAGTGGTTTTTCTGAGAATGCATCTCATGCTCCTGCTGGTCGCAATGGGCTTTTACGCGGTTTTCGGTTGCCGCAGCTTGAAATAGCGCTGCAGGTTGTAGGTCAGACACACCCACATTGCTTCCACACGTGCTTTCGCAAGTCCGCGACAACGTAGCCGCACCCACTTCAACTTATCTTTGAGCCAGGCGTTGGGAAATTCTGCGGTGGGAGCGCGCATCCGATAGATAGCTTTTGCCTCCGAGGTGGCCATTTTCGTGTGATAGTTCACCATGGCCTGCGGCTCGACGCGAATCGTCACCGCGCGGCCGTGCTTGCTCATCTGGTTCTGCGGTGAACACAGATTGCGCTTGGGACATTGACGGCACGTTTCCCGAGGGGCCACGAAAAGGTGCCGCTGCAGGGTACCCTGCTCCATCACGCTTCGGTGAACCAGCCGTTGCCCTTCCGGGCAGATCAGTTCGTTGCGGCGCGGATCGTAGCGAAATGCTGCCGGGTGATAAGCGGCATCGATGCCATAAGGCAGTTGCTCCTCTGGCACGGCTCCCCAACTGCCGTAGTAGTCCACTCCGCGCGCCGCCGCTCCCACTACCGCTTCCCGTTTCGTATAGTCGCCATCCGCCACGGCCTGCTGCGGAAACGCCCCCAACTGTTGCTTCACCCGGTCCAACGCCGGCAGCAGATGATACGAGTCCGACGGCTGCTTACTCACGGCTACGTCCACCACCAGCTTGTGTGTTGCATCCGTGACCAACTGCACGTTGTACGAGGGCGCCAAGCCATAATCGGACGTCCACATGAACTGCGCATCGGCGTCGGTGATCGATGCCTGGCACGGTTTGGCGCGCTCATTTTTCTTTTCCGTTTGTAGCCGCTCTACTTCCGCCAGCGCCTGTTCCAGCCGCTCGACGCGCTCACGCATGGCACGCCGCCGGGCTGCCACCTCACGCGTCCGTTTCTCCTGCTCGGCTTCCTCGCGCTGCAGTTGCTCCACGTGTTGCCGCGCCAGCTTCAGATGCTCGCGAATCTTCTGCGCCCGCGAAAAGGTCTTCTTGTTGACGCACGCGCGCACTTTTGTGCCGTCCACGGTGACGCGCTCCAGCGTGACCAGCTTTTCCATGGTCAGAATGCCCAGCACTTGCACGAACAGATTCTGCAGCGCCTCTCCATGGGACACTCGGAAATCCGACAGCGTGTGGTGATTGACCACCTGCAAACCGGTCAGCCAGCGCAAGCCGGGCTCGTAATGGCACTCGCGCTCGATCTCGCGTGCCGACGACAGGCCACGTGCATAGCCGTACACCCACATGGCGATCAGCAGCCGCGGCTCCCACAGGTTGCGCCCGGCGTGCCCTTCGACGGCGTATGGTCCGAAAACTGGATCTGGTTGAATCGTGCTGGTTCGTGGCCACCGGCACGAGGCAGCGATAATGATCTATCGAGATGCCAAGAGTCCTGGATCCGTTCCGGTTCGTGCTAATCGCCGTCGCCGGCTGGATGAACCAACATCAACTGCACATCATCGATTACCTTCGTGAGGAGAACCGGGTTCTTCGCGAGCAAGTCGGTGGGCGGCGCGTGCGGCTCAACGACGACCAGCGCCGTCGACTGGCGGCCAAGGCCAAAGGAATAGGACGGAAGCTTCTGGCAGAACTAGCTACCATTGTCACGCCCGAGACCTTGTTGGCCTGGCATCGCAAACTGATCGCCCAGAAATACGACGGTAGTAGAAAGCGCGGGCCAGGGCGGCCTCGCACCCACGGAGAGATCGAGGCTTTGGTAGTGCGAATGGCAGAAGAGAATCGTGATTGGGGCTATCGGCGGATCCAGGGTGCACTATGCAATCTGGGGCACGAAATTGCCCGCAGCACGATCGCTGAGATTCTGGACCGGCACGGGATCGAGCCGGCGCCGGAGCGGAGCCGGAAGACGACCTGGAAGGAGTTTCTGAGCCGGCACTGGGAACTGATTGTGGCCGCGGATTTCTTCACCGTGGAAGTGTGGACACGCCGGGGGCTGCGGCGGTTCATCGTGCTGTTTGTGATCGAGTTGTCAACGCGAAAGGTCGAGATCGCAGGTATCGCTGCCGACGCTCATGGGCTGTGGATGAGTCAGATCGGCAGGAATCTAACCGACGCCGTCAATGGAATCCTCCATGGTAAGCGTTATCTGATCCATGATCGAGACCCGCTGTTCACAGCCGAGTTCCTGAAGATGCTCGCCGATGTTGGTGTGCAGTCCGTCAAGCTACCGCCTCGATCGCCGAATCTGAATGCGTACGCCGAAAGATTCGTGCGAACTATCAAACAGTCCTGCCTGGAGCGGATGATCCTGTTTGGAGAGGAATCGTTGCGGACAGCCATTCACAACTTCACGGCCCATTACCATACCGAGCGCAATCACCAGGGCTTGGCCAACCGACGGATCAGCCCAGAACCGGGCCGCCTGGGCAACACCGGCGCCATCCGAAGGCGGTCGCGCCTGGGCGGCTTGCTGAATTACTACTATCGCACCGCGGCCTAAGACTGCATTCCAGCCCGTTCCGAAGCGAGGACGAACACGCTCATAGGGCGGTGGATCTTGTCTAAGGCCAAGCAGAATTCTGTTAGCGCCTCGAATAATGCGGCTGAGAACGAGGGGCTAATCGGTTCTCCACCGTCAGAGCGTTTCGAAGTCGTTGGCTGGATCCTGTAATTGACCGAGACCGGCGAGCGTTCGATTTCCGGGCCTTACGCGATCTTTCGGTGGCGTGATTATAACCGCAGCTGGCCAGCACCCACCTCGGCTGCGATCGCCGCTATGGCCGAGGTCATCAATACGAAAAGGACGTGCATTCGGAATTGTTTTTGTTGCCGCTTCAAGCAGCTCTGGGACACTCGCGGATGCCGCCCTTCAAGCTTCGCTGAAATCGACCGGTGCCGGTTGCGCGCGAAATCCACGAGTGCGCATGGCGGCATACACCGCACCAGCCAACAGCCATGCGCCGCCGGCGATCTTCGCGGGCAACGGCAGACTTAACCAGATGGCGAGACAGAAGAGGAACCCGAGTGCGGACGTAACAATCCCGCTCCACGACCTCCAGCGGCTGCGGAGCGGATGCAGAACTAGCGTGCGCATCGTGACGACATTCACTCCCATGAACGCGAGAAACGCCCCAAAGTTCAGGAGTTCGGCCGCATTTTCGTAGCTGATCAGGAGCGCGGCGATGATAGAAACCAAACCGATCAAAATAATGTTGCGCGAGGGATTACCGCTCAGTGGGTTAACGTATCCGAAGACGCGGCGTGGAAGTACGCCGTCCCGTCCCATCCCGAATAACAACCGGGCGGCACCTGCCTGTCCAGCGAGCCCGCTCCCAAAACAAGCCACGATCAGGATGATTGCCATGGCCTGGAACAACACGTTTCCGCCCACCCGCCCGGTGACGTCCAAGAAGGCCGTCTCAAAATTGCCAAACGTCCGGTAATCCGGCCAAACGCGCTGCGCGAGGTAGACTTCGATGGCACTGAGGACTCCGGTGACGAAGCAAACTAGGACGGTTGCCAATGGCACCGTGCGTTTTGGGTCGCGCACTTCTTCAGCCAGAGTAGTGACGCCATCGAAGCCTATGTAGGTGAGGGCGGCCAGAGACGTCGCGGTGGCAACGGCACCCACGTGAAAAGTGCGCGGATCGTAGAATGGCGCTACCGCAAACACCCCGCTCCATCCCGAACGCCCGAAGAGAAGGCGCACCGCCAGCACGACAAATGCCAGGATCACTAGCGACATTACCGCCAGCATTAGCTCGTTCGCTCGCGCGGTGAACCGGACGCTCCGCAGATTCATCAACGTAATAGCAGCGGCCGCCGCCGCGACCCAAACGAAATAAGGAATCTCCGGCGCGACCCGCTGCAATGTCAGCGCTACGTAAATGATGTTGATTACCGGAATGATCAGATAGTCGAGAAACATGGCCCAACCGACGAGAAATCCGACGTGAGCGTTCAAACCGCGCCCCACGTACGTGTACGCGGAGCCTGCGGACGGATAAATGCCTGCCATGTGGCCATAGCTGAACGCCGTCAGCATCATCGCAATCATGGCTATCACGATGGTTGCGGCGGCGTGACCGTGGGATATTTCCGAGGCAATGCCGAATATGCCCACCGGGGCGATCGGCTGAATCAAAACGATCCCGTAGAACACGAGATCCTTAAGCGTCAGAACGCGATCGAAGCGCCGTTGGGGCTCGGCAGGCATCACAGCGCGTTTCTAATGGTTCGCTCGTGTGATCAGAGTTTTGTCTCCCCGACCTTTTGGACCCATGAGCGGGCCCATTCCACAGCTTCCCAACCGAGGTCGAAAAAATTTCCGTAGATGATGATCCCTTCGATTCGGCCCTCGCGCAGCCACTTCAAGCCAACTTCGCACTGGTGCTGCATCGCAGGAACAGGAAGGGGTAGCCACATGGGAGTTCGGTGCTTGTCATACTCGGCCGTGTAGCAGCCCAAAAGTATCCGGGAGTGCGGGGCTAGCTTTTCCAACCTGGTGAGATTCCGGTCCAGATTCGCCAGTTCGGCCGTTTCCCCGGTCCAGAAGGTGATCACGTCGATCAGCTTGAGATAGTCGGCAATCGGGCGGTCCAACATCTGGGTATAAAGCGTAACGTAGAGGTCCAACTTCTTGCCGGAGTCCTTGAGTTCCCGCTGGACAGCCAGAAGTTCTTCCAGCATCAAGCTGGCAAGCTTGGGATCGGGCGCCTCGCGGAAGAAGTCATCCATAAATACGCCGACGAAGTTGGGAGTGCGGCGGGCCATGGCGAGTACCTGCTCTCTCTCCCAGTCCTTAGTGATTCCACCGGCGTCCACGATCGACCACACCACGCGCTTTTCTATTTTCAACGGAAAGGCGTATTGTTCGAACGGAGGCTCCCAAGGTTTATACCATCCCTCCTGGCCATGTTCTGGATATTGATTCACCATGATCATGTTCGGCACCCCTAGGTAGATGGCACCCTCCAGCGGCGACATCACAGAGCGCTTGCGGACGTACTCGTAGTCTGCGTTGACAGGATTGCAAAACACCCACAAGCGATCGCGAACGGTTCCATCCTTAGCCGGACAGAGCTGGCCGAAGCCGGAAGGCGAAAGCCCGCAGCCAACCGCCAGCCCTGCCGAGGTTTGAAGGAACCGACGACGGCGCATAGATTAGAAGTGAATTTTCGCGGCGATTTGTCCAATGCGAGGACTGAGCGCCGAGGTGATCTGGCCAAAATTGCTCTGTGTGAAATTTCCCACCGGATTGCCGAACTGGGCATGATTGAAGACATTGAAGAACTCGGCCCGAATGTCCATCGAGATACGTTCTGTGAAACGGATGTTCTTGAAGAGCGAAACATCCCAGTTGTTCAGGCCGGGGCCATGAAAGAAGCGTCGGTTAGAATCGCCGGGCACGCCAAGCTGTTCCGAGGTGAAGACATCGGTGGAAAAATATTGATAACTGGGAGATGTGCGAGGATTGAAGAACTGCAGGGGTTGGCCGGTGTAGTTCGGCAGGTCCACGGCTCCAGTACCGAGGTTCTCACATCCACAGAGCGACAGATCACCGCTTTGGGAAATAGCCACTGGAACGCCGGTAGTAAAACGCATGATGCCAGATAGTTCCCATCCAGACAAAACCCGGTAAGCTACGCCGCTATGTGAGGGCACAAGCTGTTGGAACGGTAAGTCATATGTGTAACTGGCTACAAAATTGTGGGCCATGTCGAAGTTAGACAGCGCCTTGCTCGCATTGAAGTCGAACGGATTAATCAGGTCTCCGAACCGTGACGCGTTGTCGAGAGATTTTGACCACGTATAAGCGGCCAGGAAGCGCACCGGGCCCACGCTTTTATTGACAGTAACTTGAAGGGCATTGTAATTGGAGTTGCCCATGGACGCCTCCCAAGTATTGTCTCCGAAGTCGAGCAAGCCCTGGCTGAGGTACCGTCCGGAGGTAACCGAGTAGGGGCGCGTTCCATAAAACGTCTGGCCGTTCAGCGTGTATATACTGTCCTCGCCGTACGGGCCGCACCCGTTGCCGGACTGCCCGGCGGCGTTGAATAGGCTTCGAATCTCGAGGCATTTGGACGCACTCCCAGGGTTGAAATCCACTTGCGAGAACAGATGGTGTCCACGCGTGCCTACATATCCTACTGTAAGGATTGTCGATCGGGAGATTTCGCGTTGGATCGTGAAATTGAAATCCTCCGAATAAGGTGTGACGTTGGTGAGTTGATAGCCGGGAGAACCCGATATTGGCTGGAACGAGGCAAAACTCTCGCTGGCTCCGAGCGGCGGTATCGGAAACCGTTGACCAGGGTTGTTACCACTTAAGCGGCTCTTGAACGGCTCTTCCAGATAAACCAGCGACGGGCTGAAATAGTAGTTAGAAAATGGCGCGTCTCCCTCTTCGTACCCTGGCCCTTCGGTATCGAACGACGTGTAAAACATTCCACCAGCCGCACGGATGCTTGTCTTGCCGGGTCCTCCGAAGATCCTCTTCAGCAGGCCGTCCGTTGCTGCCGGCGAGTAGGCAAGGCCAAGCCGCGGGGCGAAGTTATTGTAGCGAGTTGGCGCCACAGTCTTGGCAATTCCGGCGTCACCGGGGAAGACCCATCCCTCTGGAGCATCAGGAAATTTCTCGGATTGTTGTCCGGGAACAAACGCCTGGAGCCTGTCGTAGATGTCGTACCAGGGCTGGCCCGGCTCCCAGCGCAATCCATAGTTCAGGGTAAAGTTTGATCGCACCCGGAAGCTATCCTGGGCATAAAGCGAACGGCTCTTGGTGCGCATATCCGCCAGAACCTGGTTATCCTGCACGAAAGTGTCTGGTGCGCCAAGCAGAAAATCAGCAAAATCATTGCCCGTTTCGGTGCCATTGAAGTTGAAGCGCCCGTCGAGGCTGCCCCCGGCACGCTGGTTGTTTTGGCTGTACCCGATCGCGCCGCCGAGTTTTATCGTGTGCCTTCCAATGATCTTGGAAAAGCCGTCCGTCAGGTGATAGGAGTTCTGATAGAGAGCTGCGGGAAGGGAGACACCGAAAGAGGTACCTAATTGATTCAAGTTTATTTGAGGAACCCCCTCGAGTTTTGGAACTTGGGGCAGCAAGCCCAACCCGCTCTCCTGAAAACCGAAAGTGCTGACCTTGCCTAATCCGTCCACTGGATAACTTGCCAGGTACGCAAACCTGGTGAAGTTGAGGCGCACTTCGTTGACTGCGGTGGGGCTGAGGATTTGCGTATTACTGACGTTGAACTGCTGGGATCGGGAAGGAGTGTCCGACGCAAACCCCGGGATGCTGCTGTTTCCGTATGGGTTCAACACTGTCGCGTTGTCAAAATGATAGTAGAACGCCCAGTTGCCCGTTAGTTTATTCACAAAGTCGATCCTGGGGGCGAACTTGTCGTCCGTGGTTGTCGTTTTCAAACTGGTTGTAGAGAAGAACGGCTGGCCGCTCGGGTTGATGGCTGTCGGGTTGGGAATGAATTTCAAAAGAGCTTTAGAAGCCGAAGACCAGGCGGATTGTGGAATGACCTGGTTCGGGAACACGCAAACTCCATCCAACGCTGCCTGCATGGTAGTGCAGTTGGGAGTCCAATACGGCTCCCCGGACGTAACGGTGTACCCCAGGCGCTGGCTTAACACCGTGGGCATCGCACCGTCGACGGAATTGTTGTCGCCGCGAACCACGCCCGTAAGCGGTTCATATCCCGTAGTGCTCACGTCCGAAAAGTTCCCGCCTCGCTCGTCCAGTGATGGCAGCAGAACCGTACCACTCGATGTGCCAATGCCGGAACGGGTTCCCTGGTAGTCAACAAAGAAGAAAAGGCGGTTCTTGAGGATCGGGCCGCCGATAACCCCGCCGAACTGGTTTTGCTGGAAGGCTCCCTTGGCGCTATTGGGAATCTGTTGTCCGGTGGCCGGATTCACTTGGTTTTGATCGAAAAAGCCGCGGGCGTCCAGATCCTGATTGCGCAGAAACTCAAAGGCGGTTCCATGAAACTCGTTGGTACCCGACTTGGTGATGGCGTTTACGATCGCGCCCGAGAAGTTTCCGTATTCCGCGTCAAAGGAGTTGGTCAACAGCCGGAATTCCTGAATAGAGTCCAGCGTGGGCACAATCGACGTACCGTTGTTGCCGGTTTCCTCCACATTGCTCCCGTTCACCATGAACGAATTGGCGTCCTCCCGCTGTCCGTTGACGGATAACCTGCCGCCGGTAAGATTACCGGAGACCGGCTGCCCTCCACCGGAAGTATTGATGGGGACAACACCGGCCTGTAGACCCATGAGGTCCAGAAAACTGCGGCCGTTCAACGGCAGGTCCTGCATTTTTTTGTCTTCAATGACGTCACCCAGTTGTGTGCTGACCGACTCCACCTGTGCGGCATTCCCCGATACAGTCACGGAATCCGAAAGGCTTCCAACTTCGAGTGCGAAGTCCGCCCGGAACCTCTGATTGACGAGAAGCTTGATGTCCGACTGTGTGGATTTGCGGAAGCTCTGCGAGTCCACTTCGATAGAGTAGCCATCGCCAACAGGAACCGCCAGGAATTCATAGTTTCCGTTTACGTCCGAATCGCTATCGCGAGTCAGGCCGGTGTTGACGTTTCGCAAGACGACTTTGGCGTTGGGAACTACAGCACCAGAGGCGTCCGTTACTGTGCCTAGAATCGCACCGTACACATCCGCCACGATTGGCTGGACCACCCACAGGGAAATACTTAACAGTGCCAGTAGCGATAACGGCATACCGTAATGGCTTTTGCTGGGTCTCTTTGGCATCACGCCCCCTTTCAGCCAGAACCGGGCTGCCCAGGTTCGGGCCGAGAAGATCTCTGTCACATTTATGCAAAAAGTCTATCACAGCGCGGTCACGCGGTCCAGCATTATTTTGCATGACAAAATAATGTGCTTAGGTTATAGAATCTTATTTTGTTTGACAATATAATTGCCACGATGTCCCAAGGACCGACGGGACCAAACGGAGGAACGAAGCGGGACTATGCCGTCCAAATTAGCTATTCACGGTGGCTCCAAAGCTGTAACCAACTGCCTGATGCCATGGCCACGGTTCGATGAAAACGCTATCTCTTCGGTTGCGGAAGTATTGCGATCCGGCAAGGTGAACTACTGGACCGGCAAGGTGGGGATGGAGTTCGAGAGGCGGTTTGCCGCGTGGCAAGGGAGCAAGTTTGCGGTCAGTGTGGCGACCGGTACGGCCGCCCTCCATGTATGCCTCGGCGCTCTGGGGATTGGGCCCGGAGACGAGGTCATTGTGCCCAGTTACACCTTCATTGCCACCAGTTTTGCAGTGCTGCAGGCCGGTGCGATTCCGCGGTTTGCCGACGTGAACCTCAATGACCACTGCCTCAGTGTCGAGTCTGCCGAGAGGTTGGTCACCGCCAGAACTCGGGCCATCATACCAGTTCATTTGTACGGCAACGTCTGTGACATGGACCAAATTCTCGCTTTCGCCGCGCGGCACAGCATAGCAGTGGTCGAAGACAACGCCGAAGCAGTGGGAGGCAGCTTTCGCGGCCGCAAGACCGGAACGATCGGGCAGATGGCCGCTTGTAGCTTCTGCCAGAACAAGGTGTTCACAACCGGGGGCGAAGGCGGAATGGTCACAACCGATGATGAAGACCTCGCCTGGAAGGCCCGCAGCATCCGCGACCATGGCTACGATGTCGAAAAGCGCATGAATCTGCTGCAACTCGAGCAGAAGCTCCCCTACATCCATACCATGCTTGGGTGGAACTACCGCATGACGGAAATGCAGTCCGCCATCGGTCTGGCCGAGCTCGCCCGTATCGACACCTGGAACCTGCCGCGCCGCCGGCGGAACGCAGAGATTCTAGTCAATGCGCTAAAGGGGCTCCCTGAAGTGCGGTTCGTTCCAGTTGACACTGAGAAACGTCGGAATGGCTGGTATGTTTGCGCGTTCTCGCTGGATATTGAAAACATGAACTGTGACATTGGGGAGTTCGTGCGAGCCGTCGCAGCGGAAGGCGCGCCCTGCTGGAAAGTATTTTGGCCGCAGTGCCACACCGAGCGGGCCTTCACGGCGCGTAATGGGTTCGGCCGTTCGGGCTTTCCCTTCAATGCCCCAGGTTTTACGGACCCCCCCAGCGTCGACTACAGCTGCGTTTCCGTACCACATGCGTTGTGGCACGAGAGTCACACTTTCACCTGCTTTGCCTATCCCAGCTACACCGAGGAAGACATGGTTCAGATCGCAGGGGCGATAGCCAAAGTGATCCGATGGTACTCAAAGGATTCAGCCAGAGATGCGGGGTCTGCGGAGGGATTGGAAGTGGTGCGGAAAACTCGTTAGCCGCCATGCCAGCGACAGTAAGTTGGGGCGTGATCGGTTCGGGTGGGATTGCCAGGCGCAGGACCATTCCCGAAGGCATTGTGCCCGCGCGCAACGCTTTGCTGAAGGCCGTCTTTAATCGGAATCCCGCGGTCAACGCCGATGTTGGGCGCCAGTTTGATGCGAAGCCGGCCACAAGTCTCGAGGATCTGCTCGGTTCGGATGTGCAGGCGATATACATCGCAACTCCCGTCGAGGGCCACCTGGAACAGGCTCTCGCCTGCTTCCGCTCCGGCAAGCACGTACTCTGTGAAAAACCGCTGGCCATGAATGTTCAACAGGCGCGGCAAATGATGTTGGCGGCCGAGTCGGCGGGTGTGTTTCTGGGGACCGGCCTTATGATGCGCTTCCACTCACAGCATCGCGCAGCTCTCAAGATGATTGAGCAAGGACGAATCGGAAGGCCTGTCTACGCCCGCGCGCAGCTGTCTTGCTGGTACCCGCCCATTCCAGCCGCGTGGCGTCAGGATCCGGAGACCGGTGGGGGTGGCGCCTTGATGGACATGGGAGCACACCTGATCGATCTGCTCGAGATGTTTTTCGGAAACATCAGTCAAGTGAGCTGCATTGTGGGTAGCCTGGTTCATGGATATCGATGCGAAGACAGCGCGGTGGCTCTTCTGGCATTCGAGAACGGCGCCATGGGAACCATCGACACCTTCTTCTGCGTTCGCGACGCGTCGACTCAAAACGCACTGGAACTGTATGGCTCACAAGCGAGTATCCTGGCGCGAAACACGATTGGGCAGGGCGCATCCGGACAAATGCTGTTTTTTCCAGGTGACGTTCAGGAAAAATATGAGGCGCAGCAGCAGCGTGCCGCAACCGGTGGCGAGCCCTTGAGCCCGCCGCCCGTTAATCCGTATCTCGTCGAAATCGAGGACTTCAGCCAGGCCATTCTCGATAACCGCCGCCCGGCAGTGGATGCCGCGTGCGGACTGCGCAACCAGCGCGTACTCGCTGCGTGCTACGAATCAGCCCGATTGGGGCGCGCCGTAGCGATATCCTCCGATTGCTGAATCCTCATCTTGACAACACCGCGTTGGCGGAAGGGCGTGCGGACCGCCGCTTGGTAGCAGGCTGCCGGATCGCGGTTCCCGAACTCGCTCTGCGGCTATAGGAAAGGTCCGCCAGTCTGTCGTGATCGCGGATGAATTCCAGAAACGCCAGCGTCGCCGCGCCTTTCAGGCGAATATCAGAGCCCAGCGAGCTCACCGAAATGCGCAGCCCTTCCACAATCTTTTGCCAGCCATATTTTTGCACTTCGTCCTCGATCAGCGGTACCAGAAGTTCGCTGGCGTCGGCGATGTCGCCGCTCAGGACAATGAGTTCCGGATTCAATAGGTTCGCGGCAAACGCCAGCGTGCGCCCCAACACCCGGCCCACCCGTTCGATCACGGCCCGCGCTTTGGCATCTCCCAGTCGCGCCCTCTCGAAGACCTCGGTTACCGAAAAGCCCTCCGAATACCCGGTGATCTCGCTTGCTTCCAGATACTGCCGGACGATGTTAGGACTCGATGCGATGGCTTCGACACAGCCACGCCGCCCACAATTGCAGAGATCCGACGCGTCAGGCTCAGCGATGACGTGTCCGATTTCTCCGGCCATGTGCCGGAAACCACGTACCGGGTCGCCTCCGTTGAAAATGCCCAGACCGACCCCATTGCCGGTCTCCAGGTGAAGCCAATACCGGCTTTCCTGGCCACGTCCCAGCCAGCGTTCGGCAAGCACGGATGTAAAATCGTCCCGTTCCAAGAATACCGGGAGATGGAGTGCCCGGCGCAGTGTCTTTTCCAGGGGCAGTCCGGACCACCCCAGATTCACCGCGTGAATCGCGCCGTCGGAATCCATAGAGCCCGGGTAGCTAATAGCCACGGACGCGATCGCGCCATCCCCGGATCGCGGCACCTCGCGCCGGACCTTGCGTATGCCCTCAATCACTTTGCTTACGGGTAACTCCTTCCCCTGGAGAACATCCTGCTCCCAGCGGCACCGCAAATCGCCCACAAAGTCCGTCAAGGCAAAGCGGATGCGCGTAGCGCCTAAATCTACCGCGATAAAATAGGCCGCGTCCGGGTTCAACTGCAATAGTTCCGCCTTTCGCCCTACGGTCGATTCGAGGGCGCCAACCCTACGAATCACGCCGCGGTTCAGAAGGTGTTGGAGCGCTGTGCTGACACTTCCAAGGTTCAATCCAGTGGATTGAATGATATCCGCTCTAGTTGCGGTTCGGCGCTGATAAAGGAACGCCACGATGTCATACAGCCATTGTCCGGCAGTTCTGCGCATAGGCTGTCATTAGTATACTCAAAGTCCTAAAGACGGCGGTGAAGTTGCTATTCTTTCGCTTGACAAATAAATACCGTTGCTGCCATGATGCGCTCAGTTATGGCAATGCGATTTTGGGCCCTGCCACGGGCCATTTTGCTGGCGCTGCAACTCGGGGTCCTGTGTCTGAGCAGCAGCGCCGCGGTCC
>Ga0335071_10005576_pt1 | contig 13057 bp, 10 predicted proteins | sample Lox_Sample_15_FD_206724 | JGI IMG/M metagenome (GOLD analysis project Ga0335071, IMG submission 206724) | Soil microbial communities from Loxahatchee National Wildlife Refuge, Florida, United States - Lox_Sample_1.5 | ecosystem: Environmental > Terrestrial > Soil > Wetlands | place: USA...
GCGCAGGACCCCGCGCTCAACCCGGCGCGCGGGGCTCCCAGCGCCGCCCCGGCGCAGCGCCGCATCATGGCCGGCGCGCTCGAGCCCGCTGCGCTCGAGGCACTCGCGGGGTTCGTCGCCCCGCTCGGCGCCGGCGGTCACGAGGTCCTGCTCGCGGCGACCGCCCCCGGCGCCGACACGCTGGCCGCCACCTCGCAGCTCGTGCGCGCCGCGCAGCGGCTGCTGGAGGCCCAGGGGCTGACCGCTCGTGCGGCGGCATTCACCTCCGTCACGCCGGGAGGGGATCTGGCGCGGCTCGCCGAGGAGCAGGACGCGGAGCTGCTCGTGGTCGATGCGCCCGCCGGGCTGCTCGAGGATGCGCGCCTGCTCAGCGTGCTGGACGCCGCTCCGTGCGATGTGGCCGTCGCGGTCGGCACCCGTTCACCAGGCCCGGGACCGGTGCTCGTGCCGTTCTCCGGGGCCGAGCACGACTGGGCGGCGGTGGAGCTCGGCGCCTGGCTCGCGCGCGGCAGCGGTGCGGCGCTGGAGCTCGCGGGCGCGAGCACCGGTCCCCAGGGGCGGGACGCGAGCAGGCTGCTGGCGAACGCCTCGCTGGCCGTCCAGCGCGCGCTGGGGGTGGCCGCCGAGCCGCTGCTCGTCGAGCCGGCGCCGCAGGCCGTCCTCGAGGTCGCCGGGCGCGCCGGCATCGTCGTGGTGGGCTTGACCGAGCGCTGGCGCTCGGAGGGGCTCGGGGCGACCCGCACGGCGCTGGCCGCGCGCCCGCAGGCAGCGGTCCTGCTCGTCCGGCGCGGGCTGCGTCCGGGCGGCCTGGCCCCGCGCGGCGGCGCGACGCGGTTCACCTGGACGCTCGCGCCCTGAGCGGCGTTCGCCGCTCAGCCGCGCGCGCGGGCGGTGCGCTCGCGGCACGCCCCCGGGCCCGCGGAGCTCGGCACGTATCCCGCCGGGACCAGCCCGCCGAGGGTCGCGTCGACTCCGGGGATCGTCGCGACGCGCCGCAGGGGCGGGACCGCGCCGGGGTGGGCGCGCCCGACGCGCACCAGCGTCGCGGACACGACGGCCTGATGACGCGCGTCGAGCCGCACGGGGATCCCCAGCAGCCGCGTGTCGGTCGCCGCGAGCTGCGCGCGTAGGCGCCGGAGACCGGGCCCCGGCTCGCCGCCGGCCCGCTGGAGCGCCTGCAGCGTGGCCTCGACCGCGTTGCGGTAGCCGACCACCAGCGGGTCGCCGGCCGCGCGCAGCAGCGATCCGGGGTAGAAGCGCGAAAATGCGCGGCGATAGTCCCGCACTGCGGGCGAATCCGCCGGCGGCACCGTGTACGACGAGCCCACGACGCCTGCCAGGACGCGCCCGGCGTCGCGCAGCAGCTCGCCGTCGCCCACGATCTCGGGTCCCAGCAGCAGGCGGCGGGAGGGGTCGCCGGTGGCGCGCGCGAGCGCGCGTAGCAGGTCGCCATTCATGAAGAAGGGGGAGGCGAACACGACCAGGCCGTCCGCGTTGCGCGGCGGCACGCCGCGCGCCTGTGCGGCGCTGGGGCTCAGGCTCTCGAGCGACGTGCGGCGCACCACTCGCCCGCCGAGTGCGCAGAACTCGCGCGTGAACGCCGTCTCTGGCTGCCAGCCGGCCCCCCAGTCCTCGACGGCCACTGCCGCACGACGCCATCCCAGGCGCCGGTAGGCGTATGCGGCAAGGCCCGCGCCGCCCTGGGTCTGGTCGGCGGCGAAACGGTAGAGGCTGGGCGCCGCGCCCCGGAGCGTCACCTCGCGCGGGCCGTTGCCGGCGCTGAGGTAGATGGCGCCCGGATGGCGGGCGGCGATCTCGTGCAGCACGATCCCGTCGACCGTGAACGGGCCGCCGTCCACGACGACGTCGGCGCGCTCGCGCCCCACGAGCGTCCGCGCCGCCTGCGTGAGCGACGCGAACTCCCCGGACTCGGCGCAGGCGGGCACGAGGCGGACCCGGCGCCCGGCGACGGTCACGGGCCCGGGTGCGTCGCTCGCCGGGTCGCGCGACGGCGCGGCGCCGCGCGTGAGCAGGGGCAGGGAGGCGCCCGCGAGCTCCTGATCGTGCAGGCCGCGGAAGGCGCCCTGGCAGTCGACGATCACGCCGATCGTGAAGGGCGCACGGCCGGAGCCGCCGCACGAGGCCACGCCCGCCGCGAGCGCGGTCGCGAGCAGCGCGGCGAACGCCCCCCTACGGGTCATGCGAGGTCACCCACACCGTGCCACGCCAGCCGGCGAGCTCGCTCGGATACCCGCCGACCGCGGTCGTCGAGACGACGTGCCGGGTGCTGGGGTCCACGCGCGAGACCGTGCCCGCGACCGTGCTCGCGACCCAGACCGAACCGTCCGCGGCCGCGATGCCGGCGGCGCCGGCGCCCACCGCCACCGGTGCGAGCACCCGGTTGGTGGCGGCGCTGACCGGCACGACGGTGTCATGCAACGCGTCCGTGATCCACACGAACCCGTCCGCCACGGCCGCCGAGCGCGGCGGGAAACCCAGGTCGATCGTCGCCAGCACACGGCCGGTGCGCGGGTCAAGCCGCCACAGTCGCGGGTCCAGCGCGTCCCCGAGCACCCACAACGACCCGGCGCCGACCGCGAGCTCGCGAAACGCGACGCGCGAGTTCGACACCGTCGCCGGCGCCAGGAACGGCAGGAACCGCTGGCGCAGCACGTGCAGCCGCCTGGGGCCGGTGCTGAGCCGCTGGACGTACGGGCATCCGGCGGCCCACACGACGCCCTGCCCGGACCCCACCGCGCAGGCGAGCAGATCGATGCTGTCGCGCCGCACGCCGGTGGTGGCGTCGTAGCGCGAGACGGTCCCGGAGACGTCGTTGCCGTCGGCGGCGACGTAGACGTCGGGTCCCAGCGCGGCGATGTCCCGCGGCTCGCCGTTGGACGGGACGCGCTGCAGGGTGCCGGCGCCGGGGTCGAAGCGCCAGAGCACCCCCTGGCGGAAGTCGGCCGTCCAGATCCCGCCGACGCTGCCCTCGACCGCATTCGGGTAGCCGGGCACCGTCGTGCGGCTGGTCACGCGTCCGGTGCGCGCGTCGATGCCGACGAGGCTGCCGCGCGGCGCCTGCGCGCTCGCCTCGCCGCCGCGGGACGCCAGCACGAGGACCGCGGTCAGCGCGGCGATCACCACGGCGGCGGCGGCGAGCACCGGGATCAGGCGGCTGCGTCGCTGCGACTCGGGCTCGATGCCGAGCGCGGCCCGGGCGGCGTCGACCAGGTCGCTGCAGGTCGGGAAGCGGTCGGCCGGATTCTTGGCCATCCCGCGCGCCAGCACGACGTCGACCGCCGGCGCGAGCCCCGGGGCGCGGGCGCTGGCCGACGGAGGAGGCTCCTCGAGGTGGGCGAAGATCGCCGCGACATCCGACTGCGCCGGGAAGGGGACGGTCCCCGTGAGGCACTCGAAGAGCAGGCAGCCGAGCGCGTATTGGTCGGCGCGACCGTCGACCTCGCCCCCGCGCACCTGCTCCGGCGCAACGTAGTCGATCGTTCCCATGAGCTGCCCGTCCGCCGGGTCCTCGTCGCTCGCGCTGCGCGTCAGCCCGAAGTCCGCGAGGTAGGCGTGCTCGCGGCGGTCCTGCTGGTCGAGGAGCACGTTGCTCGGCTTCACGTCGCGGTGGACCAGCCCGCGGCGGTGAGCGGCGTCCAGGGCGCTCGCGACCTGGGCGGCGAGGTCGAGCGCGCGCGCCGGCTCGAGCGCCCCGACCTCGCGAAGGACGCTCCGCAGGTCCGGTCCGTCGACGAAGCGCATCGCGATGAACAGCCGTCCGCCGTCTTCGCCGGCTTCGTAGACGGGGATGACGTTCGGGTGGTCGAGGCTCGCGGCCAGCCGCGACTCGCGCAGCAGGCGCTCGCGGAACAGGGTGTCTGCGGCGAGCGGCGGGGCGAGCAGCTTCAGGGCCACCGGCCGGCCCAGGCGCTCGTCGCGGGCCAGGTGGACCTCGCCCATCCCGCCGCGGCCGATGCAGCGGCCGACCTCGTAGGTGGCGACTACCTGGCCACTGCGAGCTGGTCCGTGGGTCATCGCGTGTCCCCTGCGTGAGCCTGCCCGATCCGGTGAGCCATCGCAACCCCGTGCCCGCGCCGGCGCTCGCGGGCACGCGATCGTCGCGTCAGTGCGCGCCGCAGCCCGCGGTGCGCGCCGCGCGGGCGGCACTGCGGTGCGCGCGCGCGTTGTGGCCGCGGTCCAGCGTGAGCGTGCCGATGTAGCGGGTCAGCACGTCCTTGCCGTTCGGCGTGTCGGTGAAGACGAGCGCCCCGGTTGCACCGGCGAAGTCGCCGGAGCCGCCGGTGATCGGGTGGTAGCAGGCGCCCCAGTTCAGGTTGTCGGAGGCGTCGAACGAGCCCCAGTACAGGAAGGAGAACTCGAGCCGGCCCGACGGGTCGCCGGCGCATGATCCGTCGCGCCCGCGATCCAGGCAGCCCTTGAACGCCTCGGTGCCCTTGGCCTGGTAGATCGGCTCCTTCGCGATCTCCGTGAACGAGGTCGTCTTCCAGGCCCCGCGCAGGTCGCCGCGCATGAGGGACGTCCCGGCGTTCTCGTCGACGATGGTCTGGCGGCCCGACACGGCGTAGGTCGTGCTGGCGGCCGCGGGGGCCGCCGGCGCGGCGCCGGCGAGGGCGGCGAGCGCCGCGGCCAGGGCCAGCGCCGCGCTGTGGAGCTTGTGCTCGGACATTCGTGGTCCTCCTTTGGCGGGACGCGGCGGGATGCCGCGTCATCTCGGCGCACTGTGCCGCAGGCCACTGGAGATTCGCTTGAGGCTCACTGACGGCCGCCGGCGGGCGCCATCACCCGACGGCTCGCCACGCTGTCGCGCACGCGCGACGTAGAATCGTTCCCGATGACGATGCGCGACGGCCCGGAGGCCGACTCATGTTCGCCGTGATCCGCCGCTATCGGACCGACGGCGACACCGACGCGACCATCGATCGCACCGATCATGTGTATGCGAGCGCGGTCGAGAAGCAGGTCGGCTTCGTCGACTACCAGATCGTCCGCACCTCCGACGGCGAGATCATGACGGTGATCCTGTTCGACACCGAGGAGGAGGCGGACCGCAACCGGTACTTCACCGAGGAGTTCGTCCGTGTCGGGCTCGCCGGGCTCGATGTCGAGCTCCTGGACGAGTGGCGTGGCATCGTCGAGGTCAGCACGGCCTCCGAGCTTGCGCTGCAGCGGATCTCGTCGTCGTCGCCCGAGGACGGCGGCGCAGACCCCGAGGAGTAGGGCCGTCGGGCGCCTATACGCGGGGCGGCGTGTGGCCCTCGCCGGCCTCGTGCAGGCGGTCGCCGAGCTCGCCCCGCCGCGCGCCGTCGAGTGCGGCCTCGATGCGCGGGAACAGCACCCGTTCCTCGTGGCGCACGTGGCCTTCGAGCAGCGCGCCGAGCTCGCGCAGGTCGTGCTCGTCCGCGCGGGCGCCTGAGCGCAGCGCGGCCGCGCGCCGGCGGAGCTCACGGTGCTCGTCCAGGACGCGCACGACATCGGGATCGTCGGCGGGCAGGACATCCGAGACGAACGGCAGCAGGACCGTCTCCTCCGCGGCGAAGTGGGCCTCGCCCTCGTCGTCGAAGAAGCGCAGGAAGGCGTCCCGCGCGGCGGCGGGATCCGTGGCCCGGCGCAGGCGCAGCGCGACCTCCAGCGCGACGTGGTGCTCACGCGAGAGTGGTGCCAGCGCGGCCGAGCGCTTCACGGCGCGTCGCCCTGTCCGCCCGTGACCTCCACGAGGCAGCCGGCCACCTCCGGCGGGCGCGGCACGAAGCCGGTGAGCTCGGCGCCGGGTCGCAGGCGCTCGAGCACCCCGCGCACGACCCCGCGATGCAGCGCGCAGACGACCGCCGGGTTCTCGCGCACCGCCTCGGCGTAGGGGCACGTGCGCAGCCGGTAGCGCGTGACGGCGCCGTGCTCCTCGCGCTGCGGGGCGAAGCCGAGCGCGGCGAGCGCCTCCCCGACCGCGTCGCCGTTCCGGCGCGCGACCGGGCCGATCGCGTCGACGAGCTCGAGGCCCATCTCGACGCCGGCGTCCTCGACCTCCCGCAGGCGGGCCGGCGTCGCCGGGGTGGCGCGCGCCAGCGACCGGGCCATAGCCCAGCCGGTGTGCGGACGCTCGGCCTCGGCCACTGCGCGCGGCGTCACCGACCAGAGGATGCGCGGGCGCCCGACGGCGCCCTGGGCCGGACGTCCCTCGACGAGGTGCAGCGCCTCGAGCCGGCGCAGGTGCACCCGCACGCCGTTCGGGTGCAGGTTCAGCCGCGTGGCCAGATCGGCGACGCCGAGCGGCGTCGCAGAGCGGCGCAGCGCCGCGATGATGCGTGCCTCGGTGCGCTGATCGTCCGTAGTTCCCACGGTTTCCCTACAGATCGTGTGAAAACTATGGTCGCACGGGTGAGCACCGAACGCAAGGCCCGGCTCCCTGAGCCCCGGTATTTCCGCCGCACGGGGGAGCAGGCGGCTCCCCGTGACGGCTGGCGCACCCACTCGCGTCATTCGCGTGAGTGGGAGGAGCTCTACCGGGACCGCTGGCGCCACGACCGCGTGGTGCGCACGACGCACGGGGTGAACTGCACCGGCTCCTGCTCGTGGAAGGTCTACGTCAAGGACGGGCTCGTCACCTGGGAGACCCAGCAGACCGACTACCCGTCCAACGGGCCGGACATGCCGGAGTACGAGCCGCGCGGCTGTCCGCGGGGCGCGTCGTTCTCCTGGTACGTCTACTCGCCGATCCGCGTGCGCCACCCCTACGTGCGCGGGACGCTGCTGCGCCTCTACCGCACCGAGCTCGAGCGCACCGGGGACCCGGTCGACGCGTGGGCGGCGATCGTCTCCGACCCGGCAAAGGCGCGGGCCTACAAGTCGCAGCGCGGCCGCGGCGGGTTCGTGCGCGCCTCGTGGGACGAGGTCTGCGAGATCATCGCCGCGGCGCACGTCCACACGGCCAAGGCCTACGGGCCGGATCGCAACGTCGGCTTCTCACCGATCCCCGCGATGTCGCCGGTCTCGTACTCGGCGGGAACCCGCTTCCTCTCGCTCGCCGGCGGCGTGTGCCTGTCGTTCTACGACTGGTACTGCGACCTGCCGCCTGCCTCGCCCCAGGTCTGGGGCGACCAGACCGACGTGCCCGAATCCGCCGACTGGTGGAACTCGGGCTACGTGATCCTCTGGGGGTCGAACATCCCGCAGACGCGGACGCCGGACGCGCACTTCATGACCGAGGCCCGCTACCGCGGGCAGAAGGTCGTCGTCGTCTCGCCCGACTACGCCGGGCACACGAAGTTCGCCGACCACTGGCTCAACGCCGAGCCGGGCACCGACGCGGCGCTCGCGCTCGCGATGGCGCACGTGATCCTCAAGGAGCACTACGTCGAGGGATCGACGCCGTACTTCGACGGCTACGCGCGCAAGCACACCGACCTGCCGTTCCTCGTCACGCTCCGCGAACGCGACGGCGCCTACGTCGCGGACCACTTCCTGCGCGCGAGCGACCTCGGCGAGGCCGGCGAGAACGCCGAGTGGAAGACCGTCATCCTCGACGAGGCGAGCGGCGAGCCGGTCGTCCCCAACGGCTCGCTCGGCTTCCGCTGGGGCGAGCAGGGGGAGGGCCGCTGGAACCTCGCCCTCGACGGCGTCACTCCACGGCTCACGATGCTGGGCGCGCACGAGGAGCTGGTCGAGCTCGACCTGCCGCGCTTCGATGTCGGCGAGACCGAGGGCGGCGGGATCATGCGCCGCGGCGTGCCGGCCCGGCGTGTCGCCGGCCGCCTCGTCACGACGGTGTTCGACCTGCTGTGCGCGCAGCTCGGCGTCGCCCGCGACGGGCTGCCCGGCGACTGGCCGGAGGGCTACCTGGATCCCGAGCCGGGCACGCCGGCCTGGCAGCAGGAGCACACGAGCGTGGACGCGGGCCTGGTCATCCGGATCGCGCGCGAGTTCGCCCGCAACGCCGAGGTCACCCAGGGACGCTCCATGATCGTCATGGGCGCGGGGACCAACCACTGGTTCCACAGCGACCAGATCTACCGGGCGATGCTGAGCCTCGTGCTGCTGTGCGGCTGCCAGGGGGTCAACGGCGGCGGCTGGGCGCACTACGTCGGCCAGGAGAAGGTCCGGCCGATCACCGGGTTCGGCGTCGCGGCGTTCGCGACAGACTGGGTGCGCCCGCCGCGCCAGCAGGCGGCGACGTCCTTCTGGTACCTGGCCACCGACCAGTGGCGCTACGAGCGCTTCGGCGTCGAGGAGCTGACGAGCCCGCTCGGCGACGGCCGCTTCGCCGGCAAGCACTTCGCGGACACGGTCGCGCAGTCGGCACGCATGGGGTGGCTGCCCAGCTACCCGACGTTCGACCGCAACCCGCTCGACCTGTGCGACGAGGCGGCGGCCGCCGGGCTCGAGCCGGCCGAGTACGTCGTCGAGGAGCTGAGGGCCGGGCGCCTGCGATTCGCCGCCGAGGACCCGGACGACCCGGCGAACTTCCCGCGCGTGCTGACGCTCTGGCGGGCGAACCTGCTCGGCTCGTCGTCGAAGGGGCACGAGTACTTCCTCAAGCATCTGCTCGGGGTCGACAAGCACGGCCTGCGCGCCGAGCAGACCTCCGACGCGTTCCGCCCGACCGAGGTCGAGTGGCACGAGGAGGCCCCCACGGGGAAGCTCGACCTGTTCACGACGATCGACTTCCGCATGAACGGGTCGGCGCTCTACTCGGACATCGTCCTCCCGGCCGCCACCTGGTACGAGAAGCACGACATCTCGAGCACGGACCTCCACCCGTTCGTGCACGCGTTCGATCAGGCGGTCCCGCCGCCGTGGGAGGCCCGCAGCGACTGGGACGCGTTCAACACCGTCGCCGAGCGCTTCGCCGAGCTGGCCGGCAAGCACCTCGGCGTGCGGCGGGACCTCGTCGCCGCCCCGCTGCTGCACGACACGCCCGAGGAGCTCGCCCAGCCAGGTGGCGTCGTGCGCGACTGGAAGGCCGGCGAGTGCGAGCCCATCCCGGGGAAGACGATGCCGAAGCTCATCGTCGTCGAGCGCGACTACGGCGCCCTGCACGAGCAGATGACGGCGCTCGGGCCGCTCGTGGAACAGGCCGGCACCGCCTGGAAGGGGATCGCCTGGAAGCCCGGGCAGGAGGTCGAGGATCTGAGGCGCCGCAACGGCACCGTGCGCGGCGGCATCGCCGACGGGCGGCCCCAGCTGCGCACCGCCAAGCAGGTCGCCGAGGCGATCTTCCGCCTGTCGGGCACCACCAACGGGCGCCTTGCCGTCGAGGGCTTCGAGTTCCTGGAGCGGCGGACGGGCAAACGGCTCGCCGACCTGGCGGCCGACCGCGAGGACGAGCGCATCACGCTCGAGCAGGTGCGGATCCAGCCGCGCAAGGTCATCACCTCGCCGGAGTGGTCGGGCATCGAGAGCCGCACCCGCCGCTACTCGCCGTTCACCGTGAACGTCGACCGCGAGGTGCCGTGGCGCACGCTCACCGGCCGCCAGCACTTCTACCTCGATCACGACTGGATGCTCGAGTTCGGCGAAGGACTGCCGGCCTACCGTCCGCCGCTGCACACCGCCAAGCACGCCCGGGGCGACCTGGACCCGGGGGAGGCGGAGGTCGTCGTGCGGTGGCTGAGCCCCCACTCGAAGTGGTCGATCCACTCCGAGTACCAGGACAACCTGCGGATGCTCGAGCTGTTCCGCGGCGGACCGGTCGTCTGGATCTCGCCGCAGGACGCCGGGCGGATCGGCGCCGCCGACAACGACTGGGTCGAGTGCGTGAACCGCAACGGCGTCATCGCCTGCCGAGCGGTCGTCTCGCACCGGATCCCCGACGGGTGCGCGTTCATGTACCACTCGCAGGACCGGCACGTGAACGTCCCGATCAGCGAGACGTCCGGGACGCGCGGCGGGACCGACAACTCCGTCACGCGGATCATCATCAAGCCGACCCACCTGATCGGCGGCTACGCCCAGCTGTCCTGGGGCTTCAACTACTACGGCGCGATCGGCTCGCAGCGCGATGCGCTGACCCTGATCCGCAGGCGCCGCGGCGAGGTGACCTACTGATGCGCGTCATGGCCCAGGTCGGGATGGTCATGAACCTCGACAAGTGCATCGGCTGCCACACGTGCTCGGTCACGTGCAAGAACGTCTGGACGAACCGCAAGGGCGCCGAGTACATGTGGTTCAACGACGTCGAGACCAAGCCCGGTGTCGGCTATCCCAAGCGCTGGGAGGACCAGGAGCAGTGGAACGGCGGCTGGGAGCTCGACCGCCGCGGGAAGCTGCGGCTCAAGGCCGGTGGGAAGCTCAAGAAGCTCGCGGCGATCTTCGCCAATCCGGACCTGCCCGAGCTGGACGACTACTACGAGCCCTGGACCTACGACTACGGCTCGCTCATCCGCTCGGGCCCGAGCGAGCACCAGCCCGTCGCCCGCCCCGTCTCCCGGGTCAGCGGCGATCACCTGGACCTCACGTGGGGTCCCAACTGGGAGGATGACCTCGGCGGAGGGCCCGCCCAGGTCAAGCTCGACCCGAACCTCCGCGACGGCGTCGAGGAGCAGGTGCGGGCGGAGTTCGAGTCCGTCTTCATGCTGTACCTGCCCCGCATCTGCGAGCACTGCCTGAACCCCGCGTGCGTGGCCTCCTGCCCGTCCGGCGCGATGTACAAGCGCGAGGAGGATGGGATCGTGCTCGTCGACCAGGAGAAGTGCCGCGGCTGGCGGATGTGCGTCAGCGGCTGTCCCTACAAGAAGGTCTACTTCAATTGGCAGACCGGCAAGGCGGAGAAGTGCACGCTCTGCTATCCGCGGGTCGAGGCCGGCATGCCGACCGTCTGCTCGGAGACGTGCGTCGGACGCATCCGCTACCTCGGGATCGTCCTCTACGACGCCGACCGTGTCGAGCAGGCCGCATCCACCCCGCGCGAGCACGACCTGCTCGACGCACAGCTCGACGTGTTCCTCGACCCGCGCGACCCCGAGGTCCGCGCGCAGGCGCGCCGCGACGGCATCCCCGAGGACTGGCTCGAGGCGGCCGAGCGCTCACCCGTGTGGAAGCTCGCCATGGACTGGCGGATCGCGCTGCCGCTCCACCCCGAGTACCGCACGCTGCCGATGGTCTGGTACATCCCGCCGCTCTCCCCGGTCATGTCGCTGATCGAGGGCGCGGGCTCCGAGGCCGACCCCGACGACGTCTTCCCGGCGATCGACGAGCTGCGGATCCCGGTCCGGTACCTGGCCAACATCCTCACCGCCGGCGATGAGGAGGTCGTGCGCGGCGTGCTGCGGCGCCTGGCCGCGATGCGCGCCCACATGCGCGCCGAGCTCCTCGGTCGCGAGCCGGACGCCGCGGTGGCCGAGCGGGTGGGGATGACCGCGGCGCAGATCGAGGACATGTACCGCCTGTGCGCCATCGCCAAGTACGACGAGCGCTACGTCATCCCGCTCGCCCACCGCGAGGTCGCCGACAACCTCGAGGCGCGCCAGGGCGGGTGCGGCCTGGACTTCGCCGGCGGTCCCGGGTCGTGCGGCCCCGGCTTCGACACGAGCGACCCGCCGGCCGGCCAGGGCCTCGACCTCGTCAAGGTCGCCCAGGGCGATGGCGGCGGGCTTCCGATCGTGCGGGTGAACGGTCGGGGGAGGGGGGACGCATGAGCCGGGAGAGCATCCTGCGGATCGCGGCGATCGCGCTCGAGTACCCCGACGACGAGCTGCTGGCCGCCACCCCGGGGCTGCGGGCCGCGGCAGCCGACGTCTCCGGGCCGGCCGGCCGCCGGCTCACTGCGTTCCTCGACCGCCGCGCAGCCATGGATCCGTGGGCGGCGCGCGAGGAGTACGTCGCCACCTTCGACTTCCACAAGCGCGCGGCCCTGCATCTCTCCTACTACCGCGACGGCGACCGTCGCCAGCGCGGCGCGACGCTGCTCGGTCTCAAGCGCCGCTACCGCGAGGCGGGCCTGGAGCTCACCGGCGGCGAGCTCCCCGACTACCTGCCCGCGATCCTCGAGTTCGCCGCGCTCGCGCCGGGCAGGGCCGCCGACGAGATCCTCGCGCGGATGCGCCCCGGGATCGAGCTGCTGCGCGCCACCCTGCACGAGCAGGGCAGCGCCTACGCCCCCCTGCTCGATGCGGTCTCCGGGGTGCTTCCGGCGCTCAGCGCCGAAGAGCTCGCCGAGGCGCGGCGCATCGCCGCCGAGGGGCCCCCCGACGAGGAGGTCGGCCTGGAGCCGTTCGCCCCGCCGGAGGTCATGCCGCTCGCGGGGGCGCCGCGATGATCCCGGTGGCCACGAGCCGCGCAGCGGCGCTCCTCTGGGTCGTCCTGCCCTACCTGGCGATCGCGACGTTCGTCGTCGGCCACCTCTGGCGCTGGCGGCGCGACCAGTTCACCTGGACCACGCGCTCGACCCAGCTGCTCGAGTCCCGCCTGCTGAAGCTCGGCAGCCCGCTGCTGCACTTCGGGCTGCTCGCCGTGATCGGCGGCCACGTCATCGGCATCCTGATCCCCCAGTCGCTGACCGATTCCCTCGGGATCTCCGAGCACACCTACCGGCTCTTCTCGGCGACGATGGGCACGCTCGCCGGCACCGCGATGCTCGCGGGCCTCGCGATCCTCATCGTCCGCCGCCTGGCGAACCGGCGCGTGGCGGCGACCACGCGCGCCTGGGACGTCGCGGTCATGGCGCTCCTGGCGTTCATGGTCGCCACGGGGATGTGGAACACCGTCGTCGAGAACCTCATCCGCGGCGGCTACAACTACCGCGAGACGGTCTCGCCCTGGTTCCGCGGGCTGTTCCTCCTGAACCCCGACGCCTCGCTCATGACGCGGGCGTCGGTCCCGCTGAGCTACCAGCTGCACGCCATCGGCGGATGGGTCCTCATCGCCATCTGGCCGTTCACGCGGCTCGTCCACGCCTGGAGCGTGCCGGTCGCCTACCTGCGCCGCAGGCCGATCGTCTACCGGGCGCGCGCCCCCAGGGCCGTGCGCGCGGGCGCCTTCGACGCCGTGCTGACACCCACCGAAGGAGGGTCCCATGTCCACGAGTGAGCCCACCCGCAAGAGCAGC
>Ga0335071_10005577_pt1 | contig 13057 bp, 8 predicted proteins | sample Lox_Sample_15_FD_206724 | JGI IMG/M metagenome (GOLD analysis project Ga0335071, IMG submission 206724) | Soil microbial communities from Loxahatchee National Wildlife Refuge, Florida, United States - Lox_Sample_1.5 | ecosystem: Environmental > Terrestrial > Soil > Wetlands | place: USA: Florida...
ACCCGCTGCAGGATGAGCGTCTCTCCTCGGCCTTCATGCGCATTGCGCTGGGCATCGATGTGCACCGGGAAGACCTGCGCGATTCCGACCCGGCCGCGCTGCTGGAGTTCCTGGGCTGGGAGGCCGCCGACATGCCCAAGCTGGCGCTGCTCATCCGCACCATCCAGAAGAGCTCGCCCTACATGCCGCGCGGCGGCTACTCCCGCAAGAGCCCGCATGCCCTGATCAAAGCCTTCTGCGCCTGGCTGGAGAACCAGCAGGAGCCCCTGCACTACGATACCGGCGAGCAATCCGGCCGGCGCGAGATCATCCTGGCCTCGGGCGGGGTCAGCGAAACCCTGCGCATCCTGCTGTTCGCCCTATCCTCCTACCTGGAGATCACTCCGGCCCGCATCCTGTGCTATCGCTGTGCGCTCCTGCCGCCTCTGCGGGCCATCCCCAACTTGCTCTTCGAAGACCTGGCGCAGGATGAGCTGGTCGCCCGGGAGCAGGTCGAGCAATTCCTGGCCGCTACGCCGGAAGTGCCCACCTTCCTGCTGATCGGCGACCTGCTGGGCGAAGAGACCCGCCGCAGGCTGCGCCTGCTGGCCGTGGAGCGCCCGCTCTACTTCATCGAAGCCAACAACGCCCCCAACCACCTCTCCCTGGCGCGCGAGGCCCGGCTGGTGCAGCGGGTCATGCGCCTGCTGACGCCCGGCATTTTTGCTCCCCGCCTGCATACGCTCTCAACCGTGTTCATCGCCGGCAACGCCGATTTCCTGAACGTGCTGGAGAACGTCCATTTCAACACAAAAGGCACCCCCTCCGCCTCGGAGGTCGAGTTCCTGATCTATCTGCTGGACCAGAAACTGGCCGACCTCCCGGCCGAGCCGCCGGCCTACATCCCGCACACCCGCCTGCCCTTCGACGGCCTGGGCACCGACACCGCCGCCGAAGCCGTCCTGCCGGGCCTGGCGGAACGGGCCGAGAGTCATCTCGGGCGCCTCCTGGAAGAACGCGGCCGGAAGCTGGAAGGCACGCTGGCGGCCTTCGAAGAGACGGCCGCCCGGCTGGGCCGGCGCATGCAGGGAGCCTGGAAAGACGGCATGGTCGATGAATTCTCCGCCATCGAGGCCAGGGAGCTGCTCGACCTGCTGGCGCTGAACGTGCACGACCCGGATTGGTCCCAGGCGCTCCAGCGCAGTTATTTGAGCGCATTCTGCAAGCACCAGCCGCAGTACCGCCCGGAGGCTTGCCTGGTGGTGAGCGGTTCCAACCGCACCGCGCTGGGCATCCTGGGCTTCCATTGCGGCATCTCCGAAGTGGTCATCCCCGACCTGAGCTGGTCGTATGAGCAGTGCTTCCCCAAGGTCCACGCCGTGCCGCTCACGCCCGCGCTGGGCCTCGACGCCGATGCGATCATCACCAGGGTCGAGCAGCTTTGCCGGCAGGACCCGTCCTGGCGGGAGCGCGGCGCCCTGGCCCTCAACAACCCGCATAACGCCACCGGCCAGGTGCTCGATGAGGCCGCCGTCCGCAAGCTGATCAAGTATTTCCTGCAGAACAGCCTGTATGTCGTCGACGACCTGGCCTACCAGAACGTTGCGCCGGTGAACGATTTCCCGGAGATCAAGACCGCCCGCCAGGTGGCCCTCGAGCTGGTCCACTTGGGTGAGTTGGACGAGGCCCAGGCCGAGCGCGTCATCACGGTCCACTCCATGTCCAAGACCGACTGCCTGGCGGGCGCCCGCCTGGCCGTGGTCGAGATTCCCGACCGGGCCCTGCGCCAGCGTTACGAGCAGATCAACAGCCTGATCGTCCCCAACCTGGCCGCCATTTTCATCTGCTACCTGTTCTACCGGGGTTCGCCCCAGGCGGCCCGCACCTACTGGCATTTACGCAACGCCCTCTTCCACGAGCGCACCCAGGCCCTGCTGACCGCCGTGGAAGCCCTGCCGCCCGACCGCAATCCCTTCGGGCTGGTCATCCTGCCGCCCACCGGCAGTATGTACCCGCTCCTGCGGGTGGGCCGGCTGCCGGCTGGCCTGTCCCTGGACTGGCTGGCCTCCTCCCTGGCGCGCCGGGGCATCGGCCTGCTGCCGCTGGCCACCTTTGCCCGCACCGAAGAGGGCTTCGAGACCGGCCGCGCCACCTTCCGGCTGACCCTGGGCGGCGTGGACGGCGCCGAGGTGCTGCTCGCCAAGACCCGCCGCCTGCTGATCGACCTGAACCGCCTGATCGCCGAGAAAGAAGCCCACTACAACCGCAAGCCGCTGGCCTTCCGGGTGCTCGACAGCCGCAGCAGCCGCAAGCTCGAGCTGGAGCGGGCCTGGGATGCCATCCAGAAACAGGTCCTGCGTCAGGCCGGGGAGCACGCCGCGGCGCGTTCCGGGCTGCCTTTGCCGCCGCTCGACGGCCAGCAGATGCAGCGGGAATTTCTGCAGCACTACGGGCCGGAGCGGCTGGAGCTCTTCCGCACCCGCCTGCTCGACCGGGCCTTCATCAGCGACGACCTGATGCGCCAGGCCTCCAATGACACCGGCGATTGGCTGGGCAGCCGTCTGGAGCGCGAGTTCATGAAGGATTCCCTGCCGCGCCGCCAGGAGCTGTTCCGCTTGCGCTCCTACGACCGCACCGTCCATCCCACCCAGATGTACTCGCTGCAGGCCGAGCTGGCCCTGGATGCCATCATATCCGCCCTGGTATCTTCCCGGCCCGTCGCCGCCTCCCACATAACGAAAGCCGCCCTGGAACTGTGGCAGGAATACCTCGGGCGGAACGTCAGCATCAACTCGCAGCAGGAAGCCGATGAGATCCTGCTGGACCTGGACGCATTGATCACGGGCGAGGAATATGCCGGCCAGTTGACCAATGCCGACCTGCCCTCCTTCCTGTCATTCTGGAGCGACTGGGACGGCAGCAACCGGCCGTCCGGCCAGGGCCACCGGCTGGTGGCGGCGGTCGTGACGGAGAACGTACAAAGGCTGGCGCGCATCCTGCAGCTGCTGCGGCAGGTCGACCCGGCCATCCCGGTCAACCCCGAGCTGGTCTCGGAGCTCGAGCGGCTCCCGCAGCGCAACCAGCGCTTCACCAGCCTGCTGAACGACATCACGCTCTTGACGCACCAGTTGGAGCAGCGCTATCACGGCATCCTGCCGTTCTCCATCGATACCACCTCGATGCAGCGGCTGGCCACCCGCCTGCACCTGCGGCGCGACCCGGCCCGCATCCTGTGGCAGCACAATGACCGCTACGAGCACCGGATGATGGCGCTGCGCCAGCAGCGCCGCAGCATGTTGGAGTATTACTGCGGCCTGAACAAGCAGCTCCGCAAACAGCTGCATGCCCTCATCCCCTCCATCCTGGCCAACCGGGCCGCCGAGGACCTGCTGCGCGCGGTGGTCGGCTACCGCGACATCCTCCAGCGCACCGTCATCACTCCGCGCATCCACCAGGGCATGGTGACCGCCCGCGACCAGTTCGCCATCGACACCACCGTCTTTAATATGTATGAGATCAACGCCATCACCGGCACGTATGGCAACCCGGGCGTGGCGCTGGCGCTGCAGGTCAGCTTCTCGACCAAGCCGGAGGCGCTGATCACCCTCGACCGCAAGATGCGCATCCAGGCCGAGCAGACCCGCCGCGAGCACCCCTCCGTGGAGCTCCCCTCGGTCTGGCTGATCCCCCTGATGGAGGATATCGCCTCGGTCAGCGGCGTGCGCGCCTACCTGGATCGGGTCTGGGAGTATGCCATCCAGACCCGCCAGACCGCCCAATCGCCGCAGGATCGCTTTGCCGAGATCATCCCGGAAGTTTTCATCGCCGGTTCCGACCTGAGCCAGCAGGCCAGCCAGGCGGCCGGCGCGCACCTTTACCTGAAAGCCAAGTACGACTTGCAGGCCTGGCTGGCGGAACACGGCGCTTCGGAGACCCTGCGCATCAAGCTGGGCAGCGGGGAACCGATGCAGCGCCAGGGTGGGTATTATTCCGCCGTGGCCGGCCGTCCGGCCTTCCCGGATTCCGAAGGCAGCCGGCGCCGCTTTGCCGCGTACCTGCCGGCGGCTGTCCGTAAAAGCAGCGCCTACGCCGTCACGCCGCTGCAGGGCGTCTTCCTGGGCGCCGACCTGCGCACGTTTCAGAGCAACCTGTCGGAAGAACTGCGCTACCTGCCGGCGCGTGATTTTGTCAGCCTGTTGTACCATGTGCGCGCCTCCCAGCAGGCCCATCGCGCCGACCTGATCCGGGCCGCCGAGAGCATCGCCGAAAGCCGCATGAGCGCCCAAAGCCGCAATGTCCAGGAGCTGGAACGCCTGACCATTGGGACGAACGAATCGCTCTATGAGGGTTTCCTGGCGGAACTGACCGAGAACTTCTGCCACATCCTGTACGGCCGCCCTGAGGATGTCGTCGGCATTCATATCATCTCATATTTCATCGGCCGGTCCACCCCGCAGTTGCGTGACCGTCCCACCTCGCGCCCCTCCGCCGATACCGGCGCCGACCGCGGCCAGCAGATCCTGGCAAACATCGCCAAGATCGTCCCGCTTTCCAGGCAGGGCAGCCTGCTGCGCGCCATCGCCCACAACCAGGCCCAGACCGCCGTGCTCGGCATCAACCAGCTCACCACCGGCATGTTCCGCGCCCTCGAGCGTTTCGGCCAGAAAGCCAGCGTGGAAGCCGACCAGGAGCGCGTGATCGCCGAACACCTGCTGCCGCACCTGCCCGTCTACGAGATCCTGCATACCCTGCGCATCTACCAGGACTGGCAGGGGGAGTTCCTCAAGCGGATCGAAAATGCCTTCCCGGCCGGCAACTCGGCCTTCATGGCCCTGCGCGAAGACAGCCATGCCTTGCAGCACTACCTGCCCTTATTCCAGCAGGAGCTGCTGCGTCGGCACGGCGTCAATGGCTCCGACTTCTTCGCCAACGGGGTCTTCCTGCCCGAACTGCTGCCCACCCTGCGGCCCGACCTGGCGGTCTTGCTGCAAAAAGATCTGTTCAACACCGATATGGATGTGCTGCTGGAGCACGTCAGCGGCAGGGTCGAGCCGGACTGGAGTAGCCAGGTGGAACAGTTGCTGCGCCTGCCCAGGCAGATCCACGACTGGCGCCTGATCATCTGGGATGTCATGGGTGAATCGCTCTACCAGCGCGTCCAGAGCTTTTCCGAGCTGGCCACGGCGCTATATTCCTTCTCGGCCGCCCGCACGTCCGGGGCCGCCCCGGCCGCCGCGCGCGCCGCCCGCCTGTCCCCGGCCCTGTCCGGCTTCTTCCGCACCGCCCGCGCCGACGACGAAATGCGCAGTTTCCTGATCGATGCCGTCGAATACCTGAGTTCCTTTGCCGAGGGCAACCTCGAGGTGCCGGTCAGCATCATCCGGGCCATGAACGACGTGGAACGCATCGCCCAGATCGAAGAGAGCGCCCTGCCGGCCGGGAAGCAGGATGTCATCCGCACCTGCCTGCTGCAGATTGCCCGGTTGGCCGGCGAGAATGGGTAACCAATCTCCATACCCCAGGTACGCTTCTCAACCAGCCCGGCGGGAGCGGGTGCTATAATACCTTTATGAGCACAAAGGCTGATCTTACGTACTATCGTGAACGCTGGAAAGCGGTCGAAGAGATCGAGCGTCAGGAACTGCGTCGCATGTCCATCGAAAAGCATTGGCGACAAATCAATGTGCTTGCCCGGTTTGCAGTGGAGAACGGATTAACCCGTGCTGATGATGACGGCGAAATGGAAGTGTTCCTGCGGTGGGCCAAATTGAAGGGGGCGGGATGAAAGTGGACAATACTATCGAACCGTTTCGAGCTGCCATCGAAGCTACCCAGCGGTTGCTCGTAAGGTTTGACAATCGTGGTGTGATCATCGGGGGAATTGCAGTTGGTTTTCTGGGGAAGCCGCGTTTTACGGAAGATGTTGATGCAATGTTTCTTCTATCAATCCAAGATATTCCTGAATTTCTGGAAGCCGCTCATCATGAAGATATCCAGCCCAGGACCCCAGATGCAGGTGAGTTCGCCCGGAAAAGCCGTGTCCTATTATTACAACATATCCCTACCGGAATAAACATTGATATTTCTCTCGGGATTTTGCCTTTCGAAGAGGAAATGGTAAATCGAGGCGTTGTACAATCCATAGGTAGCTTATCCCTCCGGTTGCCCACACCCGAGGATTTGATCATCATGAAAGCGATCGCCCATCGCCCGAAAGACCTGGAAGATATTCGTACCATTATTGATAAGAACCCCGCATTGGATGTTGATCGCATCAAGTACTGGATACTATCCTTTGGCGAGATTCTCGAAACACCGACTTTGTGGACGGATATAGCAGAATTCTTCAAATAATTCAGCTATAAATCATTTCGGCGCAAGCAGGCAATCTTGTTCGGCTGCGTTCACGGACTCCGAAGTCAGGAGACTTCGGAATCCGATAGCCATCTATCCGGCTGTTCGACTTCAGACTATTGGACTCCTCAACTGTCTCTTTTATGCCTACTCCCGCCTCCATCCTCAAAGACACCTTCGGCTACGACACCTTCCGCCCGCTCCAGCGTGAGGTGATCGAGAACGTCCTGGCCCGCCGCGATTCGCTGGCGGTCATGCCGACCGGCGGCGGCAAGTCGCTGTGCTACCAGATCCCGGCCCTGCTGTTCGAAGGCCTGACCGTGGTGGTCTCGCCGCTCATTGCGCTGATGAAGGATCAGGTGGAGCAGTTGCGCGCCGCCGGCGTGCCGGCCCTGTTCCTGAACAGCTCGCTGCAGCCGGAGGAATACCAGCAGAACATGGCCTGGGTGCGGGACGGCAGCGCCCGCCTGTTATACGTAGCGCCCGAGACGCTGCTGACCCCGCGCCTGTTCGACCTGCTCTCCAGCGTGAAAGTGGATCTGCTGACCATCGACGAGGCCCACTGCATCTCCGAGTGGGGCCACGACTTCCGCCCCGAGTACCGCCAGTTGGTGGAGGTGCGCAGGAAGTTCCCACAGGCCGTCTGCCTGGCGCTGACGGCCACCGCCACGACGCGCGTCCGGGCCGATATCAAGTCCAGCCTCGGGTTTACCCAATCGAACGAATTCATTGCCAGCTTCAACCGGGAGAACCTGTATATCGAGGTCCAGCCCAAGCGCGATGCCGCCCTGCAGACGGCGCATTTTCTCGAGCGCTTCAAGGACCAGTCCGGCATCATTTATTGCTTCTCACGCAAACAGGTGGATGAGCTTTCTTATTACCTGGAACGGCACGGCCACAAGGTGCGCCCATACCATGCCGGGCTGGAGGATGACGAACGCCGGCGCAACCAGGAAGCGTTCATCCGTGACGACATCCAGATCATCGTTGCCACCATTGCCTTCGGGATGGGCATCAACAAGCCGGATGTGCGCTTCGTCCTGCACTACGACCTGCCCAAAAGCATCGAAAGCTATTACCAGGAGATCGGCCGGGCCGGGCGGGACGGCCTGCCGGCGCACTGCCTGCTGCTGTACAGCTATTCGGATGTGGCGAAATTAAAATATTTCATCAACCAAAAGGAAGGCACCGAGCGCATGGTAGCCCAGCAGCACTTGGATGCCATCGTGCGCTTTGCCGAGGATGAGGGCTCCTGCCGCCGCAAGCCGCTGCTGAATTACTTCGGCGAAGCGTACACCATCCCGAACTGCAAGAACTGTGACAACTGCAATGCCGAGCCGCCCCAATTGACCGATATCACCGTCCCGGCGCAGAAGTTCCTCTCGTGTGTCAAGCGCACCGGGGAGCGTTTCGGGGCGGCCTACGTTACGGAAGTGCTGCTCGGCTCACAGGGTGAACGCATCCTGCAGACGGGGCATGACAAGCTTTCCACCTATGGCATCGGCAAGGAGTTGAACAAGAAACAGTGGATGCACCTGGCCCGCCAGTTGGTGCAGATGGGTTACCTCATCCAGGAAAGCGAATACCGCACGCTCAGCCTGTCCCCCAAGGCCGGCGCGGCCCTCAAGAACCGCAGCCCCATCCTGGGCCAGCTGCAGGAAGTGGAAGAGCGCGCCTCCAAAAAAGCCAACCAGCAGGAACTGGAATACAACCACGCCCTGTTCGCCCTGCTGCGGGCGAAACGCAAGGAACTGGCTGACGCTGCCGGCGTGCCGCCCTACGTCATCTTCGCCGACCGGACCCTGGTGGAGATGGCCGCTTACTGCCCCAAATCGCCCGAGCGCTTGCTGGCCATCTCGGGCGTGGGCCAGGTCAAAATGCGCCAGTATGGCGAGGCGTTCCTGGAAATCCTGCGAAGCTACTGCCAGAAGCATGGCCTGCCCGAAAAGGCCAAGCAAACCCAGCGAGCCAAAGATGACTCAGGCCGGCGCTTTATGTTGATCGGAGAGGCGTTCAATGCCGGGGATAGTCTGGCCGAGCTGATGGAGCGTTACCAGGTGACCTCCGCCACGATCCTGGGCCATCTCGCCCGCTACGTGGAAGCCGGGAAACCGCTCCGCCACGCCGAGGAACTGCTGGCGCTATCCTCTGCCAGCCCCGACCAGCAGGCGGCCGCCTTTGCCGCCTTTGACGAACTCGGTACGGCCCTGCTCAAGCCGGTGTTCGATAAGCTTAACGGAGCCGTGAATTACGATGAGTTGAAGATCCTGAGGCTGTGTTATTTGAGCCAGGGAGAGGCGAAAGAGGATCAGGCTACCTGACCAGGAAGGCCAGCTCGGTGCGGTATTTCTTTGGATCCTTTTCCCGGGCCGGGTCGGTCAGATACCATTCGACCCGCCCGTTCCACCACTCAACCCGATTCCGGGTGGTGGTATTCCAGGCAATCTCATTCTCTTTGGCCCAATCCAACAGCGCCACGGTAGCTTTGTAGATGCCCTTGCCCCGGTAGGAACCGGTGTACAGGAGCGTGGCATACCTGCCGGCTGGAAGGATATCAGCAAGGATGCGATCAGCCCCGCCGACTGGATGGTCCACCGCAAAGCCCACCTCGATATCGAGCTGTGTGGACATGTCGGTGGTGAGATAACGGATGAGGGCCGGGCCGTAGGATGAGGCCGGCAGGCCCTGGCTTTTAAGGTGGGCTTCCACTTCCTGCCATAACGGGCCCAGGTATTTGCCGAACGGGATGGGCACGGCAGTGCGGATGGCCAGGTAAGGTTGTAGTTTACGCTCTTCGATATGGGGTTGGGAAAACATACATATACTTCCTTTATTTATAAGGATTCAATAGCTGCTCAGCCATACTGCAAAAGGAATGAATAACAGGTGACCATGAGCATACACCAATTTACTTCCCTGTCACCGCCCGAAGATGAATTTTCGGGTTAATTTATGTCGCCGGATACCACTGCGTGGCACACGTTAATCCGGCCAGCCCGCTTTAGCAGGCGTAACCACCAGCATGGCGATTTATCGCCATGCGGAGAACGGTAAGGGTTCAACCATCCATCACAAGATCGCCAGATTTGCAGCCTTACTTCTACCTGGCCAGAGCAATTACAAGATTTGCTTATCTTCCCTCCTGGAAGGAAGATCCTTACCCGCCAGCCATGGCTCCCACGATCCGGAAAGGCTCTTTCCCTTCCATGACGGCCTGCGGCAGCGGGGTCGTGGGCGGCTCGAGCGACAGGTCCTGCCCGCAGGCGAAATAGCGGATGAACGGCCGGCGCTGCCCGGTGACCTGGTCCAGGATCGTCCCGCGCAGCACCGGGTAGGCCCGGATCACCGCCTCCAGCACGGAGTCGATCGTCTGAAGTCCCTCCACGGGAAGGTCAACCTCCTGGCCCACCTGTGCCAGGGTGCGCAGGTGTTGGGGCAGCACCACCCGGATCATGGCAGGGTCTGCACTTCGACCGAGAGGACTTTCGGCAGGTCCCGCACGACGGCGGTCCAACTGTCGCCCGAATCGGCGGACGCATAAACCTGCCCGCCGGTGGTGCCGAAGTAAAGGCCGCACGAGTCGAGCGAATCCACCGCCAGCGCGCTGCGCAGTACGTTGACATAGCAATGCTCTTGCGGCAGGCCGTTCGTCAACGCTTCCCAGCCATCCCCGCCGCGGCGGCTGCGATACACCCGCAGCTTGCCTTCCGGCGGGTAATGCTCCGAGTCGCTCTTGATCGGGATGACGTAGATCGTGTCCGGTTCGTGGGCATGCACGGCGATGGGGAACCCAAAGTCGCTGGGCAGGTTCCCGCTGACCTCGTGCCATGAATCGCCGGCGTCGTCGCTGCGCATGACATCCCAGTGTTTCTGCATGAACAGCACACCCGGCCGGCTGGGGTGCATGGCCAGGTTATGGACACAATGGCCGACTTCGGCGCTCTTATCCGGGAGCTCACCCGGCGAGGCCAGGCCGCGGTTGATGGGCTGCCAGGTCAGACCGCCATCGATCGTACGGAATGCGCCGGCTGCCGAGATGGCGACGAACATGCGTTGAGGGTCGCCCGGATCGAACAGGATCGTGTGCAGGCACATCCCGCCGGCCCCAGGCTGCCAGAGATGACCCTTGGCAGCCCGCAGGCCGGGAAGCTCCTGCCAGGTTTGGCCGCCGTCCGTCGAGCGAAACAGGGCGGCATCCTCGGCCCCGGCATAAACGGTATCCGGATCGGTTAGGGATGGCTGCAGCTGCCAGACGCGCTTGAACTCCCAGGGGTGCTGCGAGCCATCGTACCATTGGTGCGTGCCGGGTGTGCCTTCATAAGCGAACTTATTGCCCACGGCTTGCCAGGTCTGCCCGCCATCGTCCGAGCGCTGGATCACCTGTCCGAACCAGCCGCTGGTCTGGGAGGCATACAACCGCCGGGGGTCGGCAGGCGAGCCGTTGAAGTGATAAATCTCCCAGCCCGCAAAAAACGGGCCGCTGACCTGCCAGTCCGTACGCCTTTCATCTGAAGTCAAGATGAATGCGCCTTTTTGGGTGCCTACCAATACTCGTACGCTGCTCATATCTTTTTCCTTTCTTCCGGGGAATCCGTTTCACTTGCTCCCGGCAGGAACCCTACGCCTGCTCGTACGCCTGCCGCAGCAGATTGACATCGATTTTATCCATCTGGAGCAAGGCTTGCGTTACCCGATTGGCTTTTTCAGGATCCTGGCCGTTCATCAACTCGCCCAAGGCGGTGGGGACGATCTGCCATGAAAGGCCATACTTATCCTTCAGCCAGCCGCAGCGGCCCTTTTCGCCGCCCTCGGAGAGACGATCCCATAGTTCATCCACTTCCGCCTGGCTCTCGCAGTTCACGAACATCGAGATGGCTTCTGTAAACTTAAATTGCGGACCGGCGTTCAAAGCCATGACCTCCTGCCCATCCAGTACAAATGTCACGATGAAGGCAGTGCCTTCCGGATAAGGGGCATCTTTTCCATAGCGCGAAATATTTACCACCCTGGAATTCTTGAAGATGGAGATATAGAAGTTCATGGCCTGTTCGGCCTTGTCATCGAACCATAGGAATGGGGTGATCTTATTCATTTCAATCCTCTAGCAGTTACTTTTGGATGTGGATGAGTACATCATGTTAATGGAGTACCAGCCACCAGACAGGGTCATTATAGAACATTTTTTCATAAATGTCAATTTACATCGTAGTTGTCTTATTAATTTGGTCCCTCCGTTATTAGCGGGATGAACTCCGAATTTTGGGGTATGTGGGCGGCTACGCCCCACGCACCCTAAAATTCGACTCCTTTGCCGTTCGATACGCAAGAACCGCATTTTGAGAGTGCGTGTACTCTTAAAATGCGGTTCTTCTCCAATTTCGGATAGGCTTAGTTCAACCCGGGCGCCTTATCTATGCGCCTGCCATCTTTCCACCCAGGCCGCATCCATGCGCACCAGCCGGTTCTTCTTGAGGTTCTCCTGCATGATCCGCTGGATGATGCGGTCAGGACAGGCCAGCCATTTCTCCATCAATTGTTTACCTGGCTGCGGCAGCGCAGCCACCACCACGCTCCAGCAATAGCCCAGCCCCTGCTGCAATACTTTGAACCCTTCATTTTTTGTCTCGGTGGAATTTTCCATGGAAGCGGTAATCTGGTCCAAAAGCCGCAAGGCTTCCAGGGCATCTTCTGGATGGTGCAGCAAGGCCGGTTCGGCCAGGGCAGCCGCGGCGGCGCGTTTTTCCAGCCAGGTTCCGGCACTCCAGCCAGACATGGCATCCAACAGGCGGCGCATATCCTGCTTGCCAAGGCGCTGGAGCGCCATCGCCACACCTTCGCGCAGCCGCCAGCGCGGGTCGGAGGCAAAAGGCCGCAGTTGTTCCAGGAGCTTGTCATCGCCCTCGGCCAACAGGCGGCCCAATCCCACCACGCCGCAAAAAGCCAGGAATTCGTGTGGGTCGTTGGTCGGCGCGACCTGGGGTGTATAGGTCAGGAAATGCTCGAACAGGCGGCGGTCGCCTTCGTCTGCAACCACCTGGGCCAGCTCGAGATTGCCGCGCGGCCCGGGCAGCCCGGATTCCTGGAGCAGGTAGGGTTCCCAATCTTTCAGGGTAACCAGCGTTTGACGATACGTCTCTGCCTTGTTCAAGGCGGCTATCCCATCAAGACTTCCACCACATTTTCGGCTTCCAACCGGTCGGCCGGGACGAGGTTCCCCGGCAGGAGCTGCCCGTTCAAGGTCAGCGACTTAACCCCCCGGCAGACCCCGCCCGGATTTTTAACTTCGATGGCGATGGTCTTGCCACGGAAGCGCCGGGTGGCCTTGAAACCTTGCCAGGTATGCGGGATGCACGGGTCGATGCGCAGGCCATCCGGCTCGGGCCGGATACCCAGGATGTACTGCGTGGCGCTGTAATAAGCCCAGGGGGCCGCACCGGTCAGCCAGGAGGTGCGGGTGTTGCCGGCGCGTGGAGAATAGATGGAGTAAGTGGTCTGCCCCTGCACGTAGGGCTCGCTCTGGCGCAGTTCGGCGCGCTCGTTATAGGCTGCCGGCATGGAGGCCCGATAATACTCATAGGCGCGGTCGCCGTTGCCAAGCATGGACTCAGCCATGACGCCCCAGCCCTGGGTATGGTTGAAAATGCCGGCGTTCTCCTTGATACCGGGGTTGAATACCACGGCGCGCATCACATCCACCTTGGTCTTGGCGAAGGGCGGAGCACAC
>Ga0335071_10005578_pt1 | contig 13055 bp, 7 predicted proteins | sample Lox_Sample_15_FD_206724 | JGI IMG/M metagenome (GOLD analysis project Ga0335071, IMG submission 206724) | Soil microbial communities from Loxahatchee National Wildlife Refuge, Florida, United States - Lox_Sample_1.5 | ecosystem: Environmental > Terrestrial > Soil > Wetlands | place: USA: Florida...
GCATCGGGTACACTGGATGACTTTTTTTTCTTGCAGGAGGTCAAACCAGCAGAAAAAATCAGGGTAATAATAACGGTAAAATATACGAGGTTCTTTCTGGTTATCATGTTTTTATACAGTTTCACTCCGTGGAGTATGAATCGCTAGGTAAACTTACTTTTTTCAGGGTCGAAAGATAATGAAATAAATCTTAATACATTACGCTATGCCGCTTTACCGCGATTGAAAATATCCGGCTTCAGGGCAAACAGCATTTTAAAAACGTGTAACTCCCGTAAAAATTACCCGCTGTTGAAAATTCAGCCCATCTTCGTATTGAGATCAGTGTTAAAAGTTATGTTCAAGGTGAGTCAGGCCCCGCAGACTGATGTTTCCTTAAAACGGATGGTTTCTCTATCAGTAAAGCGGTCAGGCTGAAGACCATGATTAATGCTGTATGGAACAGGAACCGCACTGCAATGTTACCGACCTGAACCCTGGTGCTGATGAAATATAATAGTACTGCGAAGCCAAGGTATCCAAAGAATTTAACCATGTTATAGCCGATGGGATAGTACTTCTGGCCGACTATATATGATATTATCATCATCGACCCGTAGCAGATAAATGTGGCCCATGCAGATCCGAGATAACCATGGATCAGGTGATCGTGTGACAGTGGTATCCACCAGAAATTCAATACGAGGGTGATTACAGCCCCTATAGCGGAAAACCATGCTCCCCAGATTGTCTTCCCGGATAATTTATACCAGATGGAGAGATTATAATAAACTCCAAGGAACAGGTTAGCGAGCATCAGGATGGGAATGACTCCGCGTCCAGACCAGTATTTGACGCCTATAAATCTGAACCTGAGGATTATATCATCGAGATAAACCATTGTTGCAAGAAAAATCAATGAAACAGTGATTATAAAATAATCCATTATCCTGGCATATGTTTTTTTTGCGTCAGCCTCCTTTGACTGTGCAAAAAAGAATGGCTCTGCTGCATACCTGTAGGCCTGGATAAAAATGGTCATCAGTATTGATATTTTGTAATTGGCCGCATATATTCCAACCTCGTAGGTTGCAATGTCTTTAGGGAGAAGATAGCGCAGAAGCAGCCTGTCGAAAGTCTCATTTACTATTCCTGCCATGCCGGCAAAAAGCAACGGGAAAGCATACATGAACATCTTTTTCCAGTAAGCAGGATCGGTTTTCCACCTTATCGCCGCGATTTCGGGATATAGAAGCAGAAGTGTGGCGCAGCTCGCCACCAGGTTGGAGATAAAGATATATTCAATACCCCAGTCCTGCCTGTAGAATATATTTATTATATGAGATATGGATCCGTGAGGTGAGCTCTTGATGATATAGGGGCACAGGAGAATGAAGAACAGGTTCAGCGATATGTTGATCAGTATGCCAGCCATTTTGATGGAAGCGAACCTTCTGGATTTGTTGAGTGCCCTGAGCCTTGCAAAAGGGATGGCAGAGAGAGCGTCCAGGGTGAGTATCCATGCGAACCAGATTACATAATCCCTGTGTTTTGGATAGTCGATCAGCCTTGCTATCGGGCCGGCATAAATTGAAACAAGCAATATAAAAAGTACCGATGTTAAAATCAGGGAGATTATTGAAGTATTATAGACTTTACCCTTGTCGTTCTCAAGTTCGTAAAACCTGAAGAAAGCTGTTTCCATGCCGTAGGTCAGCACCACCATGAGGAAAGAGGCATAGCTGTAAAAGACATTTACAGTACCGTATTCGCCGGGTAAAAAGGTGTTGGTATACAGGGGTACCAGGAGGTAACTCAGAAATCTGCCCAGGATACTCGGAATCCCGTAAATGGCAGTTTGTCCCGCGAGTTTCTTTATTGCTGACACATGACAAATATAATGAAAAACACCGTTGAGCAGACTATAAGGGGATAATGTCTTACCCTCCATCGATCATTGAAATTTCTCCAGATCCAGGGCCCCAGACTCAGGGAAATATTTATATGTTTCCTCCCTTGATCCGAAGCCGTCTGCCATCAGGTAGTTTGAGCTCCATATCCTGGCGACGCGACAGGAGATTTTTTTTTTGACTCAGTTTTCCTTTGTGCTTTTCCGGCTTCCCTTCCGGTATAGGATGCACCCGCCCTGATCGAATGATGTACCGCTTGTTTAAGTCCGGCCCGGCTATATACATGAGCTTCCCGGATTCCGGTTTTCGCAGAAGAAGGAGTAATATCGTGAGATGTTACAGTTTCCGGGATTTTGACGGATGGAATCAATAGATCCTTCAATGTACCCTTTCCCCTGAAGCAGGCAAACATTCTGTCGGATTCAGCGGATGACAATATACCGGCTATTCTGACCATGAAAGAATCAGTTCTCTGCTTGAAAGGCTTCGGAAAACCAGTACACATGAAGTATCATCAATATTGAACATATTATCAGAGGAAGTTTTTCAAAGTTCCGAAAACCTGACACGGTAGAAAGACAAGGTTGAAGCATCCGCATTTTCAGCAGATGCAAACAGGTACATATCACCTGTCACAAAGGAAAGCCTCACTGATTACAAATATTATTTGGTTTGAACAAATGGATATTGTCCTGAATTTTAGTAAATTTGATATAGTATCACGCCGATCGGGATGTATTTTGAGGGCTGTTTTTGTCTAATGAGATCCTGTACCGGTTAAAATAGTGGCAATTTTCCGGGTACACTGAACAAGTTACTTCACAAGGGGAATCCTTATAAAAGTTTCCGGGGTATGATTATTTCGGGAAATGCATTTAAGTTGAGATTGTCCGCAAGAATTCGGCAGAATGGATTGACTTCCCGATTTTACCAGGTTTTGCATATTGAGTCTATCTTGTTGAATTACCAATGATTTCAAGAGGGAAAGATATGGATTATTCCAGGCTAACCAGGGCGGACCTTCTCAAGCTGCTGGAAGAAGCATATTCTGATTTGGATTCATTTGGCAGAGCGATGGCCCTCGATCCCGGGTACCTGCATAAGATAGAATTCGACCTTGGCGAGAGAATAAAGGAGCTCAGATGTTATAAACGGATTTTACAGATAGTCAGTCAATATGGCATCTCAGTTGATGAGGTACTGGGAAAAATCGTGGGAGTACTGCCCGATGCATGGCAGTTCCCGGAACTTGCGCAGGCCTCCGTTACTGTCGGCAAAAATGTATTCAAAACACCTGGTTTCAGAAAGTCAAAGTTGATTCAGACCCAGGAAATAAAGGTTAGTGGCAGGGTGCTGGGCAGGATCGATATTTGTTACCCGGTTAAAAAAATTCCTGAATGCGAAGATGTATTTCTACCCGGGGAAAGTGACCTCATATTTGGTATCGCATCTCTGCTTGGTGATTATCTTGACAGGCTTGAACAAAATGACAGGCTTGCTGAGAGCGAAAAAAAATACAAAAGCCTGTTTGAAGATTCACCTGATGCATATCTTATATTTTCGGATGGTAAAGTGCTCGATTGCAACAGGGCCTGCGAACGGCTGATTCGGGGAGATCGCTCCCTGATCATAGGAAAAAGCCCGCAAGAGATTTCCCCTGAATACCAGCCAGGTGGAAAAAAATCAAAGGATTTGCTTCCGGATCTAGTTAAGGATGCATATTCCTCAGGATCCAAATCCTTTGAATGGAAGCACCTGAGATTTGACGGGTCCGAATTTCTTGCCCTTGTTAACCTTAGCAAGATAGAATTTGAAGGAAAACCGGCCCTTTTTGCAAAGTGGCAGGATATCACACAGCTTAAAGAGTCTGAGGACCTGCTGAGAAAGCTGTCAATGGCAGTTGAACAGAGCCCGGCAGAGGTTATTATTACTGATATCGATGGTAATATCGAATACGTTAACCTGTCATTCCTTAAAACCACTGGGTACTCCCTGGAAGAGGTAATCGGAAAGAACCCCCGCATTATCCAGTCGGGGAAAACTGGAAAACAGGTATATGAGACCATGTGGAGAATCATTACTTCTGGTAAAACCTGGCAGGGTGAACTGCTTAATAGAAAGAAGAATGGTGAGTTATTCTGGGAATCGATTACAATATCACCGATACTTGACGCAGCTGGGAAAATAATCAATTACCTGGCTATTAAGCTTGATATTACAGATAAGAAGAAAATCGAGAAGGAAATCAGGGACATTAATTCAAATCTTGAGCTGAAGATCAGGGAGAGGACAGCCGAGCTTGCTTCAATAAATGAGAGCCTTGTAAATGAGATTGGTATAAGGGCCAGGATTGAAGAAGCCCTAAAGGACAAATCAGCCGAGCTCGAGAATTTCTTCAACGTGGCACTTGATCTTCTTTGCATCGCTGACACATCCGGAAGATTCCTGAAAGTAAACAAAGCCTGGGAAGATATACTCGGCTATGATACAGAATTCCTCGAGAAATCGCTTTTCCTCGATTTTGTTCATCCCGAAGATATGGAGGCAACACTAAATGAGATGGGCAGGCTGAGTGAACAGAATCCTGTTCTGAATTTTACCAACAGGTACAGGACCATAGATGGAGGATACCGGTATATTGACTGGCACAGCGTGCCAGTCGGGGAGCGGATCTATGCCGCAGCAAGGGATGTGACTGAAAGAAAGCGAAACGAGGAGTTTGAGTTTGAGCTCCTTCAGCTTTCAACAAAGCTGACGGGTTTACCGGTTTCTGAAATAGGTAAAGCTCTGAATCTTGCACTTGAAAAGATCGGTAGATTCATGAATACAGACAGGGCATTCATATTTGAAACTGACAATAAAACAGAGTCCGCATCAATCTCTTACGAGTGGTGTGCGCAAGGATTTGATTCGAAAATGGAGGTGATGAAAAGAATGCCTATTTCACCTGAAAGCAAATGGTGGAGAACTCTTCTGTCGGACCAGGTTATTGTCATTCCTGATGTTCAGAATATTGATATTGAATGGAAATCTGAAGAAGAAGTCCTTAAGGGTCTGGGAGACAGATCAATGATTATAATCCCGATGTTTGCCGACAATAAATTCACGGGTTACTGCGGGCTGGTTAAGGTTAAGGATACCAGGTATTTCAGTGCAGCTGAAATAAACGTGCTGAAGATATGGAGCCGGATGCTCACAAGCCTGATCCATAATTTTAACTCGGAGATCCTTATGGAGCAGACCAGGCAGAATTATGAGACATTCTTCAATACTATTGATGACTTCCTTTGGGTGCTTGATGAATCTGGTAAAATCGTTCATACAAACCTTTCTGTTAACAGGAGACTCGGGTACTCTGTTGAAGAGCTTAAGGGTAAAAATATCAAGGATATAGTTCCAACTGATCAAAGTGACAGGATTTCTGAAATCCTTGTAAAAATGGATGATGCATACCTTATTCCGGTACTGGACCGGAACGGCAAAAAACTCTCCATGGAAACTAGGATACAGAACGGGGTATGGAATGGCACGCCTTCTTTATTTGGAGTAAGCAAGGATATATCGCAGATATTGCTTTCGGAACAGAAGTTTTCAAAGGCTTTCGAATCCGGTTCTGCTATTATGGCAATCTCCCTGTTTGATTCAGGTGAATATGTTGATGTCAACAATACGTTTGTCAAATCTCTTGGATATGGCAGGGATGAGATTATCGGCAGGACAAACAAAGCCCTCGGGCTCTTCGTCGATCCCGGCCAGAGAAAAGGAATTCTTAACGCACTGAACAATAATGTTCCTGTCCGTGACCTTGAAGTTATGGTACGAAGCAAAGATGGTGGAATTAAGACACTGCTTCTCTCTGCTGACTCAATATATATTGGTGAACAGAGGTGCATGTTGTCGGTTTCAGTCGATATCAGCGACCGCAAGAGAACCGAGGAGGAGCTGAAAACTGCAAGAATGGAAGCTGAACAGGCTAACAGGACGAAGAGCGATTTCCTTGCCAACATGAGCCATGAGATACGTACGCCGATGAATGCCATACTTGGTTATTCGGAGCTGCTGGGAGCACTGGTTAATGAACCTACTCAGAAAGAATACCTCGAGTCGATAAAAGCGAGCGGGAGGAACCTTCTGACCCTTATCAACGATATACTCGATCTGTCGAAGATTGAGGCAGGAAGGCTTGAACTTGAATTCGATTATATCGAGGTTAATCCGTTCTTCTTCGAGTTTGAAAAGATTTTCGCCTTCAAAACTTCTGAAAAGGAAATTGAATTCATAACAAATGTCTCTTCCGGAACACCTTCTTTTATTTATGTCGACGGGGCAAGGCTCAGACAGGTTGTCCTAAACCTTGTTGGCAATGCAGTTAAATTTACTGATAAGGGATCGGTTTCGGTTAAGGTTTCATGCGAAAACCCTAGGATCATTACATACAGTGATAAAAAGACCGAGGAGGTCGTGGATCTTGTTGTAAAAGTCATCGACACCGGTATTGGCATACCTGAGGAATTCCAGAAAGAGATATTTGGCTCATTTGTCCAGGTAAGGACAAAAATGAGCAAGGGTGGTACAGGGCTGGGTCTCGCAATATCCCAGCGACTGGCGCAGCTTATGAATGGAATGATCCAGGTTGAGTCTGTGCCGGGTAAGGGGAGCACTTTCACTCTGAGGATAAACGAGGTTCCTTTTCTTAGAAGCTATGAGAGCACACAAAGCAATATGACTATTGATCCTGCAGAGATATTATTCGATAAGGCAACCGTGCTTGTGGTCGATGATATTGACGAGAACCGGAAATTCTTTAAGGATTCCCTGAGAGGGACCGAGCTTATGGTGCTGGAGGCGGTGAATGGAATTTCAGCCCTTGAAATACTGACCAGGATTATTCCCGACCTGGTAGTGACAGATATAAGGATGCCGGTGATGGACGGTTTTGAATTACTGGAGCGGATCAAAGGCGACGAACGGCTAAAACACGTACCTGTAATAGCATATTCAGCTTCCGTGATGAAAAAGCAGAAGGAGAGGATCCATAACAGCCAGTTTGCAGGCCTCCTGATAAAACCTGTAAGGGTAAGTGATCTGTATTATGAACTTTCCTGCCACCTTCACTACCGGATTAAGAGCGACAAATCAGTTGAAAGTGATATCAGGGAAGATACCAAAGCCGAAATTATAGGGTTAGACGAGCTCCTGGAGAGCCTGAATGGTCCGTTTGCCGAAACCTGGAAAAGCTTTGAACTCAGGCAGCCGATAAACGAGATCAGGGAATTCGGAAACAAGCTGAAGGAACTGGGTGAGAAGCATAACTCCAGATTTGTGAATGATTATGGAACCGGTTTACTTGAAGCCGCCAATAACTTCAATATTGAAGGGATACTCAAGCTACTTCACAGGTATGGAGAGCTGGTTGAAAAACTGAAAAAAACAGGTTCTTCAGAATGACTTTATTAGCTATTTCATATATATTATAGATAGGTGAATTTAATAGACAATCCTATGGAAAATAAGCATGAAAGTGAGAATTCATCTATTTTGATTGTAGATGATAACCCTCAGAATCTTCAGGTACTCGGCAGATTACTCCAGGAGCAAAACTACGAGATAGAATTTGCCACTAGCGGACCGGCGGCACTTGACTGGCTCGTATCCAGGCAGTTTGATCTGATACTGCTCGATATAAATATGCCTGAAATGGATGGTTTTGAGGTATGCAGAAGACTCAGGTCGGATGAGAAATATGTAAACATTCCAATCGTATTCCTGTCGGCCGACAACGACAGGGAAAGCATATTGAAGGGTTTCGAGCTGGGAGGCCAGGATTACATAACAAAACCATTTGACAGCAGGGAATTGTTGGTCCGGGTCAGGACACATATTTCCCTGAAGGATAGCAGGGAAAATCTCGAAAGACTTAACAGATCGCTCGAGGAGAAGGTTAAGGAAAGGACCATGCAGCTGAGCATAGCTAATGAGAACCTCGAGATAATGAATAGCAGGCTTACTGAACTCGATAATGCAAAAGCCGAGTTTCTGAACCTAATCAGCCACGAGATAAGGACCCCGCTTAATGGCATGATATTGCCGGTTGAGTTACTTAAAGATTCGGGCTTTCCGGCAGACGCTAAAGAACTCATCGATATACTTGATTCCTCAGTAAAAAGACTTGAAAACTTCGCCATCAATGCCCTTCTTATCACCAGGCTCAAGACAAGGCCCCTGGAGATCTCAAAAAATGAACTGGATCTTGAGAAGCTGATCGATGAGGTGCTGGACAGGGAAAAGGAAACAATTGAATCAAGGAAACAGTCTGTGAAAAAAGATCTTATCAGGAGGAAAGGAAAGTTACTGGGAGAAAAAGATCTTGTATTGAAATGTATTGAAAATATAATCGAAAACGCTTCAGTTTTTTCGCCTTCAGGTGGATTGATTGAAATCCATTCTGCAGAAGACGCTGACGGGACGGTACTTACCATTCGTGATCATGGACCCGGGATCCCTGAAGAAATACTGACCAAGGGATCCGAACCATTCAGTAAGGGTAACACGTATCGCGATAAATCAACAGGTACCGGTTTACCGCTGGCTAAAATGATATTGGAAGCCCATGGAGGGACAGTAAGAATTGAAAACTGCAAGGATGGAGGCGCACAGGTTCAACTGAAATTCATGAACGCGAATATCTGAATATAATGTTTCATTGATTTCTGAAAATAATCAAATCAATTAAAATGAATGACCGTATTGCAGCAAAGCCGAAAGTCCTGGTAGTTGATGATAATATGAAAAACATCCAGGTACTTGGGGGATTTCTGCAGAATGAAGGGTTTGAAGTCGAGTTTTCCCTCGATGGTTTATCTGCTATAGAATGGGTAGGTAAGCAGGATTTTGATCTCGTGCTGCTTGATATTATGATGCCTGAAATGGATGGGTATGAGGTTTGCAGAAGAATAAAATCAGACAATAAGAACATTGACCTGCCAATTATCTTTATTACAGCCAAGACCGATCACGAGAGTATTATAGCAGGCTTTGAAACCGGTGCGGTTGACTATATTACAAAACCGTTCATTAAAAGCGAACTGCTTGCAAGGGTTAAGGCACATATTGAAATAAAGAGATCGAGAGACAGGCTGTCAATGTATCTTAAGGAGATTGAGGAAAAAACCAGGAGCATAACTGCAAGCATCGAGTATGCAAAGAATATCCAGGAGGCGCTGCTGAAAACGTCAGAATCGGTAAGCGATGTTATCCCCGATCACTTTATTCTGTACCTGCCGAAAGATATAGTAAGCGGAGATTTCTACTGGTTTACGAATATCGATAACCTTGTTATAATTGCAGTTATGGATTGCACGGGGCATGGGGTCCCCGGGGCACTGATGAGCACACTGGGTGTTGCTTTCCTGAACGAAACAGTATTAGGAGAACGGATCGTTCGACCCAACCTGATCCTTGAAAGCATCAGGAGAAAGCTGATTAAGTCGCTTGGGCAGAAAGGATATTCCGGAACTATCAAGGATGGCATCGAGGGTTCGGTAATATGCTATGACCAGATGATGAGACAGCTGTATTTCTCTGCTTCATTTAATTCAATTATTCATATTCACGACGGTCAGCTTAATGAAATACGGGCCGACAGGGTACCTATAGGATATTTTGAAAGGAACCTCGATTTTACCTGCAAGACAATCAACCTCTCCAAGGGTGATCTTATATACATGTTTTCCGACGGCTATGTTGATCAGTTCGGGGGTCCGGCTTCCAAAAGGTTTATGATTAAACGGTTCAAGGAACTGCTTCTTTCCAGCTACCGGCTTCCAATCCCGCAGCAAAAGGAAACCCTGTACAAAACCCTCCGTGATTGGATGATTAATGCCGAACAGACTGATGATATCCTGGTTCTGGGAATAAAATTCTGATACACCGGCAGCATACCGTCCGATCCAGGTCATTATATCCGCCTTTTGCAAAACATGCGCCCATCGGTGGTTTATAATAAGTCAATCGCGGTTGGATCCAGGCAAAAAAAAGGCGCCTCAAGTGCGCCCTTTTCATGTTTTATAATTTTCTACCACCATCTGATGAACTTGCGGCTGATTTTTCTGTCAAACGACTTTGTCTTGCCATTTGCATCATTTGTTACGGTCACAAGAGTCATGTGAGGATGATCGGGGTCTTCCTGGAAGGTGAAGGTGAAGGATGAACTGGTTGTACCTTCAACGGTAAGATGAAGCGTACCTGCCGACAGTACAGGTGTACCCTTGTAAAATGTCATTGTTACCGGGTCCGAATCGGAAACTGTCTTGGTGTAGGTTTCACCCTTTTCATTTACACCTGTAACGGTCCCGCTCCATGTAATTGTATCTTCTGCAGGAACATTCTTGAACCTGATTGTTTGCCACGACAGCCCGCCCTCATTGTTGTAATGCAGGTATGTCTTCCTTACCTTGGTTACTTCCCTGGTGAATTTCAAGGAATCAGATACACCGGTCTTGGTAATGGCGTATGACAGATTTGCACTGATATTGTCAGTGGCGGTAACCCTCAGGCTTGTAAATCCGTTGAATTTTGCTTTAAGCGAACTTCTTGTAACGGTCCTTGTACCGCTGACGGTGACTGTGGTACTGTCGGTCGTAATTGAAAAATTCTTGAAAACCATGGTTCTTGTAACCAGCTGATCGTTTCCGCTGGTAAGTGAAACTGTTATATCGATCTCTCCGTTCTTTACGAAACTTTCTGTAGCCGTGCTGTCCTCGTAATCGTTGTAAACAATTGTAATCGTTTTCGGAAAAGTCGTGCTGTCGGGATGATCAACGGTTATTGTCCTTGTAATAAGGATAGGAGCATCCTTGAGTGATGAGGTCGAGTAATTTGATACCTGGAGCTGATCGAGAGTGTTATCGATTTCTGATTCATTTTTGTCTGCAACAGCATCCTGAACATCTGAATTCTGTGTCTGGTAAACCTCTGTGGCAGTAAGGGCACCGCCCGTGGTTTTACTTTTGGTGCAGCCGGTGATCCAAAGGAGGCTTACTGCTGCAAGCATCAGAACGATACTGGTCTTTCTTGTTTTCATTTTACAGTTTTTAATGGTTTTATGCAATTCTCTGATTATTCAATTTTACAATTAGACATTCCAAGGGTGAAAAGGTTTAACAGGACAGATGAATTTTTTAATAACTCTTTGCGTTAAACTTCAACGTAAATTTCAGGAGATTGATTCATTTTTTGTTGATATAAATGATAATCAGGTTGTTGATGTCCTGGTTCATTCAGGATACAGGTACTTCAGGAAAATCATATTTTGTTTTGTAATTCATTAAGTTATTAATTTATAGTTCTAAATTTGCAGCTGATTTTTTTAAAACAGGGAATTTAAGTTAAAGAATGAAAACAGGGGCCAGGGTTTTCGGCAGGATTGCAGTAAAAGTCGGCAGTAATGTCATTACAAAGAGAGATGGTTCGCTTGACACATGGAGAATCTCGCGCCTTGTTGAAGATATTTTTGCCCTTTACAAGAAAGGGATTGGTGTAATACTCGTCTCATCAGGTGCGGTTGCTGCCGGCAGAAATGATATTACCCCAACGAAAAAAACAAATATAATGACAGCCCGGCAGGTATGGGCCGCCATCGGCCAGGCTAAGCTCATTTCGAGCTACCAGTACCTTTTTGGGAAATATGGCATCACAGCGGGCCAGGTCCTGGCAACAAAGGAGAGTTTCAGGGACAGGATGCATTACCTTAATATGAAGGATTGTATCTCGGCAATGCTCGATAACGGGGTTCTCCCAATAGTGAATGAGAATGATACGATTTCGGTAAATGAGCTCATGTTTACCGATAACGATGAGCTTTCGGGCCTGATCTCCTCGATGATGGATTGTGATGCACTTTTAATCCTGACAAATGTGGATGGATTGTTCACGGGAGAACCAGGGACGGAGGGTACAAAACTCATCAGCGAGGTTGAAGAAGGGACCGGAGACCTGTCGAAATACCTGTCAGCCACACAATCCGGTTCAGGCAGAGGAGGAATATTTACAAAGTATAATACGGCAAGAAAGCTAGCAGCCGAGGGGATAGATGTTTACATCGCAAACGGGTCACGCGACTGGATTATATCGGATATCATAAAAGGCAAGGATGTACCGCGGACACGGTTTAAAGGTGCCAAATCTAAGACCACCGGGATAAAGAAATGGATCCGCCACTCCGAAAGCTTTGCGCGTGGATCGGTTACTGTCGACCAGGGTGCAAGCGAAGCCCTGCTGGGAGATAAGGCTTCAAGCCTCCTTGTGATCGGCGTGGTTTCAGTCGATGGATACTTCCGGAAAGGTGATATTATAAGCATAATAGATGAAAACGGCTCATATATAGGACTCGGTAAATCAGAGCTCGACTCCAGGAAGGTGGAAAGCCTTATAGGCCAGAAGCTTCTGAAGCCGCTAATCCATTACGATTACCTTGTTATAAACGAAAAGATAGCCGGACCGGCACAGACTTTCCAGGGTTAATATAAATATCAGCACTTCAGATGGATTGTACACCAGTTTTCAGAAAGGTAGCCAGGTCTTCAAGAGTACTGAGAACCATAAGCGATTCTGTAATCAGCAAAGCCCTGATAACAATATCGGAGAAAATTGTTGAAGCGATTCCGGTTATCATCGAAGCGAATAAGAAGGATCTGTCAAGAATGGATAAGGACGATCCAAGGTACGACCGGCTGCTCCTGTCTCCTGAAAGAATTATATCTATTTCTTCCGATATACGGAATGTCGTCAGCATGCCCGATCCCACGGGAAGGACACTGAGTGAGAAAAGCCTCCCGAACGGGCTGCTGATCTCAAGAACTTCGGTGCCATTCGGTGTTATAGGCGTCATTTTTGAAGCCAGGCCCAATGTGGTTATTGATGTGTTTTCACTATGCCTGAAATCGAGGAACGCCTGTGTACTGAAAGGTGGCACGGATGCCCGGGATTCGAACGAGGCCCTTGTGACGATAATAAAAGAATCACTTAAGGCAGCAGGGATCGATGAAGAAGTACTGGCGCTGCTTCCCCCCGGTCGTGAAGAAACGATACAGCTGCTCAACGCACGCGAATATATCGATCTTGTAATACCGAGAGGCAGCAGGGGACTAATTGATTTCGTAAGGGAAA
>Ga0335071_10005579_pt1 | contig 13053 bp, 15 predicted proteins | sample Lox_Sample_15_FD_206724 | JGI IMG/M metagenome (GOLD analysis project Ga0335071, IMG submission 206724) | Soil microbial communities from Loxahatchee National Wildlife Refuge, Florida, United States - Lox_Sample_1.5 | ecosystem: Environmental > Terrestrial > Soil > Wetlands | place: USA...
GTTGCGAACGAGATCAAGTTGTTTCATGCGGTGTCAATGCGGGCGAGCGTGGATTCGGCGGTGATGCTGGCGGCGCGGTATCCGAAAATTGGTCCGGTGATGGAGAAGGCAGCAGGGGCGGCGCCAGTGTTGACTGCAGTGGTTGAGGCTGCGTTGGATCGGAGCAGGACCGAGGTTGGATTCGCGCTGCAGATGATGGAAGAGAGCCGGATTCGGGTGGTGGAGACTTCGGAGATGGCGGGGATTGCGGAGGTGGCGCGGGTGGAGTTGAAGGCGTGATAGAGACTCTTGCTTCCGTGGTCCGGATCGTTGTGGCTCCGCTGCCTCTCCTGATTGTCGTTTGGGGATTCGTCGAGTGGACGGACAAGCGACGGCGTCCGAGGACTCGTGGGTTCCGCCAATACTTGATTGCAGCGGGGTTGGGCATCATATTAGTTCCGGCGATGTGCTTTGCCGGAACTACTTTGTTTCCAAGGAGTGCGCCGTTGGGGTCGTGGGACAACTACCTCGTCGCCTCTGCGTGGGGAAGGTGGAACCTGCCGCTATCTATTTTGGCGTTGGCGATGGGAGCGGTTGGAGAAGGACGGGGAAAACGGCTGCTGGTTGCTAACGGCGCTTGGCTCGTGATGGTTTGGACGATGGCGCTGGTGAATTGGCCAGGGAATACATAGGCGAGACACCGTCGAGCTTGCTCGACTGGACAGCCGAGGGCGGCTGTCCCTACATGATCTGAACGGGAAATAAAAAACTCATGAAAATTACAGAGGCGGTACGCGGCGCTTGGCGCCGGGTGGCGGGAGTGTCTTCTGTGGCTGGGCCGCAGGGACTTGAGAAGAAGCGGCGGACTTCGGCACTGCCGTCGATCTTCAATTCGTATGGGCCGCTGACGGAGGCGATGCCGAAGCCGACTCCGTATAACTTGCGGAGATTTTCGGAGACTCCGATTGCGCGGCGGGCGATCAACTGCATCAAGGACCGGATTGCCGGGATGCGGTGGCGAGTACAGCCGCGGCAGGGGTATGCGCTTGAGGCGATCCCAGATGGGCCACAACGCATCCGGATGCTTACTTCGAATTTTGAGGCGCCGAATCCGGACGACTCGTTCCGATCTCTGGCGGAGCAGGTGCTGGAGGACATTATTGTTGGCGGGTATGGCGCGATCGAGGTGCAGTTGAATCCGGAGTGGGACGAGGCCGCTCGGCTTCCAGGGCCAGCCGAGGCGGCTGTCCCTACACGGGCAATGCCGCTGCTTATGTGGCCGGTGGATGGGGCTTCGATCCGGATGAATCTGGAGTGGGATGGGTCGCCGACTTCGCAACGGTATGCCCAGGTCAACGACCAGTCAGGTCCGAATTCGCAGATCGAGCTGGATGATGACGAATTGATTTACATCCGGCTAAATCCGCGGACGCATACGCCGTTTGGGTTGGGGCGCTTGGAAGTAGCGTTCGAGACGATCAACGCTTTCTTGGGAGCGCATCGGTATGCGGGGCGGCTGGCTTCGAACTCCGTCGTGCAATATGCGCTGTGGTTACAGGATCTGACTCCGGACCATCACGAGAGATTGATTCGATGGTGGCAGGATGAGATTGAGGGCACGGGGAAAGTGCCCATCCTATCGGTCGAGAGCAAACCGGAAGTGCTGAGGTTCGGTGGAGGCACCGATGCAGACTTGCGACTGCAGTGGCAGGAGTTCCTGCTGCGAGTCGTCGCTTCCGCGTTCGACCTTCCTCCGTTGTATCTGGGTGTGGAGCGGGATGTGAACCGCTCCACCGCGGAGGAAATGAATGACCTGGCGTTCCGGCAGGCGATTGTGCCGACGGCGCGGTTACTGGCTGAGGCTCTGACGCGCGGGGCCATCTCGAAGAAATTGGGATGGAATGATCTGGAGTTTGCGTTTGCGGAACTGGATACGACAGATCCTCTGGAAGAGGCGCAGATCCAGCAGATTCTGCTGCAGAACGGTGTGCTGACGGTGAATGAAGTGCGGAGAATGCGCGGATTGGCGGAGTTGGAGCAGGGGCCTGGGGTCAGGGGCTAGGGTCGGGCCATAAAAATCTTTCAACACAGAGGGCACAGAGTTGCACAGAGAAATGCGGAGGTCCTTGGGATTTCGGGAGCTATTTCAAAATGATTGATTTGGAGAGTATGGCGGTGGCGATGCCGGAAGTCGCGGGGCATCCGAACCGAGTGGAGTTTCGAGGTGTATTGACGGTGGTCGATGTACCGTCGAATCGGGCGCCTTCTGGGTCGAGCGGGCATCGGGTGTTACTGACTCGGACAGCGGCGGAGCAAGCGTTGCCATCATTGATTGGGATGGCTTTGGACTACACACCTTCTTTCGATCGACACGATATGCAGCGGAAGGTGGGCGTGATCACGAGCGCGGAGATTGTCGGGCGGAATCTGGAAATCAGCGGATATCTGTACGGCAAAGATTTTCCGGATGTGGTGGAAGAGATTGCAAAGTCGGGACGACGGGAGATGCCGGTACCTTCGGTGTCGGCGGCGAGCGGAGCGATTCATGCTGTGGCGGATTCGACCGGCGAGGGTACCCGGCTGCGGGCGTCGTTGGCGGTTGCGATCGAACGGCTTCGCGCACTGACAAGGAAGTCATCGAAGGGGAATGCCGGCGCGACGCTTCGCGCGGAAGCCACTGCTATTACGGTACCTGGGCTGGGGATGTCATTTGAGGTGACCGGAGTGGAAGTGGTTTCGAAACGGGCGCGCATCTGGGAGCTGACTAAGGTGACGTTTACAGGAGCTGCCATCCTGCGAAAGAGCAAAGCGGCGTATCAGGACACTTGGATTGAGTTGGCCTCTACGTCGTAGAGGAACATCTTTCACGACGGAGGGCACGGAGAAACACAGAGAAACAGGAGACAAACAGATGAATGAAGAGATGGTACAGCAGTTGATGGCGACGGCGGAGCGGCTGGCGAATGCAGCTGAATCGTTGGATCGCGTGTTGGGGCGGGTGGATGCCCAGCAGGAAGCATTGAACGCAAAGGTGGACCGAATAGTGGCGGCTGTCGATGAGCAGGCCGTTCGTCCGGAAGAGAACAGCAACGCGACGCGGCAGTTGCAGGATCGGGTAGCGGAGTTGGAGAAATCGAATTCCGATCTCAAGGCACAGGCTCAGAGGCTGGTCCGCAAAACTCTGCCTCCGATGGTGTCAGCAATCCTGGCAAAGAGTGGAGAGACGAGCGGAGAGAAGATCGAGAAAGGAGTACTGGAGAAGACACTGCAGAGCCTGAGCGTGGAGCAGCGGATTGCAGTGAAGGCGGAGTTGGCCCGGGCGGGGATGATCGAGTAGAGATCGGAAGCCAGGATCAGGGGCCAGAGGTTAGGGGTCAGTATTCGAGGTCAGAGGTCAGGCGCGCATTTGGCGCGCCTTTTGTTTTTGATCTCCGCACAAAAGCAACACCGAGTTTCCACGTCTTGATGAGCGGGATACGGGTCCCATCAAAACTTCACCACGGAGGGCACGGAGAACACAGAGGAATTCGGGATTTCGTAAGACAGAAGTTGAGCTTGAGTTTCACAAATATCGATTAAGGAGAAGACATGAGAGCACAGTTTTTGGATTTGATGGCCGCGGCGGACTTCGTAGGACCGGGCGCGGTGGAAATCGACCGGTACGAAACAGAGATTTTCGACATCGTGCGCAGACGCGGCGTGTTCGGGCAACGCATCAAGCAGGTTCCAGCAACGGGACATCCATCGCGGTTCTTTCAGGAGAGCGCGATTGCGGCTCCAACGGCTACACAGGCTTTCGTCGATCCGCGGACCATCGCGCCAACGGTGGTGGCTCCGGCGCGAACGGAGCTGTCCGTTCCGCTGAAGGCATTAGTCTCGCAGATCAACTACAACCTGTTCGATCTGGAAGTGACGGCGCAGCAGAGCCAGTTCGCCTACGTCCAGGCAAAAGACCTGGCCGATGCCGTGGATGGCCTGATGCGCACCCACGACGTCGCGCTCTGGAACGGCAACGACACGTCCTTGAATCCATCGACGACTCCGCAGTATTGCGGAGTGATCACGCAGATCGAGAGCAGTGGAGGCAACAACTCCATCACGATCGCAAAAGGCAGCAGCATCGTGAATGGCATCAAGACTACCGTGGCGCAGATGGTCTCAAACAACTTGTACCAGGTGCGACCCACGGCAATTTATGCCAACCCGATGCTGCTGGACCTGATCGACCAGGAGATGAAAACTGCGTTCAACGTAGTGCTGAACACGGTCGAAGTCACTGGCGGACTCCGCGTGAAGGCCCTGAGTACGCAGGCGGGCGACCTGCCACTGATTCCCGAGTGGGCGCTTGGTTATACCGGCACGCTCGGTTCCGGGAATGCGGTGCTGCCGGCATACATCGTGTCGGAAGACCTGATCGAGTATCACTGGCTCACGGATCCGAATCCGCGTGTCTTCAAACTCGGGCTGCCGAACGCACTGACGCAACAGCAAGTCGTCGTGAAGTTCGGGGCTCCGGTGGTCAAGGGCGCGGCCTTTGCGCATTACGAAGTGAAGGTACAGAACTAGAAAACAGTTCTCAGTTCTCAGTGGTCAAGGCTCAGTTGCTGCGGGATTCAGCAACGGAGACTGCACTGGGAACTGAGAGCTGGGAACTGAGAACTTTCCTTTATGAATTATCTCGAGAGTGCGGATTATCTGACTTACGGACTGGAAGCGGCGACCGATCCTTCGTGGGTGACGGCAGCGTCGGCAATTATCGATGCACATTGCCGGCGGGCGACGCTGGGAGTCAACCAGTATGAAGAACGGCTGAAGATGCCGCCGGAGTTGAATACGGTGCGACTGAGCTACCTGCCACTGGTGACGGTGGCTCCGGCGACGACGCCAATCGTATCGATGCAAGGACGTTATGGAATTCCACGACGCGGTGAGTGGCCGTATCCGGAGATGAGCCTGGAGTTCGCGTTGGTATTCGCGCTGCCCGGTTCGTGGACGGCGATCGATCCGACAACGATCGATATCTGGGCTGCAAGCGGAGAACTGACGTTTCCGGTGAATGCGCTGGGACTCTTCTTCAATGAAGTCGACGTGGTTTACACCGCTGGGTGGAGCACGATTCCCACGCCGGTGCAGGTGGCCTGTGCGCAGATCGTGAAAAATGCGCAAGCGACTCCGGCGCTGAATGTGAAGTCCGGGAGGATCGACCGAATGAGGCTCGAATATTTTGCGGACAACCTGGTGGACGAGGCGGTGAAGAGCTTATTGGAGCCGTACGTGGCGCGCAAAGGGGCGTAGGCAGGATTTGCGCAGAAAAGACGTTCGATGGGGGCGCTTATGGGATGCGGAATTTGCGGGTCGGCACTGGTTCGTGCGGCGAATTCGATGTTGAAAACGTTGGGCGGAGAGACAGTGAGTCTACTTTTGCCTGCGACTGCCGGAGCCAGCGATGCAGCCGGGCAGTTGGGGTTGGTGGATCCGGGAGTACAGGAAATTGTGATCGCTCCAGTGGTGGTGAGGCCGCTGGAGACAGGGAATCTCGGCCCGCGGAGACGGATTGAGTTCACCTTGCCCGCTTCCGTACTGGGAGATCAGTTGCCGGGGCTGGGACTCGGCTCGGTCGACGATCTGTTCGTCGCAGTGTTGGGATTGCAGTACGGTGGGAATCTTTTTCACATCGAGGTGGTGGTGCCGGAGAGCTTCGCCGGCATTCCTTACTTTTATGTAGTTACTGCTGTGGAGTGAACAACCCTTCACCACAGAGGGCACAGAGGATCACAGAGAACATTTTGCTCTGGGAGCGAGTTGAGGCAAAGCATGCAATTTGCAAAAGATAGTTTCTATCTGGCGCTGCAACAGAGATTGGCGGGAGTCGATCCGATGCGGACGGTCACCGTGAATGGAGCAACGGTTCCGGCGATTCTCGTACCGGAGAACCTGGCGCCTTCGTCGGCCGAACGGCTGCCAAATGTTTTTTATGTCGAATGGGGCGCAGCATCGGTTGTGGCTGGGCACGCGGGTAGTGGCGCGCTGATGAGCATCGACTGCGTGATTTCTTACTACACACTCGGGACCGTCGCAAGCATGGTGGATCGCGGGAGAGCCATGGGACAACTCGATACCGAATTGTTAGACATTTGCCAGCCGCAGAGCACCGAAAAGATGGACTACACACAATCTCCAACCGTGGATCTGGGAACGAGGGTCTTTTGGACGCTGCCGGTTTTTGGGGAGAAGTCCAAGAATGCAACAGAGCAGGGCGCTGACAAACACCCCGATGCGAGAGTGGAGAGAGAAGTGCAGATCACGATTTATTTCTTCACGGAGGTGGCGTTGTCATGAGCACAATTCCGTCGCGATCGGCGATGGTTTCCGTCAGCCGACAAATGCGCGCCTATTTTGCACCGGTCGATCGGTGTACCGAGACACCGGCGGTATTCGATCCCGGTCTATATGGAAAATTCCCGCTAAGCATGGCGCCGTCGCCATGGGTGGACCTGGGGTGGATCGAAAACTTTCAGCGGACGTATGAGACGCCAACGCAACCAGTACGAGCTGGCGCAAAAGGGCTTCCCTGCACGCAGTTCAGGGGACCGCTCGAAGGGCGTGTGGAATTTGATTTTCAACAGTGGGGCAAGCTGCAGATGGCGCTGGCAGGTGGGTCGGAGCACATGAATGTGCTGGCACCGGTGCCGGGGAGTACGACGCCGGTGGCCTCCGGGGGCACGCCAGCGCCGGCGGCGGCCGTGCTTGCGGGATCAACCGCGAGTCAGTTGGTACTGGGAACCGGCGTGGTGGGCGGCTTTCCGGTAGGAACGCTACTCGCGGTGGACGTCGACTATCAGCAGCAAGTGGGATATGTCGGGACGGGCATATCGGCGGCGTATGTGAGCAGCGCGATCGCCGTAAAACAGGATCCGAACTATGTGCGGCGGGTGACGTTCAATGTCGGGCGCGTGGCACAGGTCACCGCGGCGTCGGTGCTGCTGGCGCAGCCTTTGTTGGGTGGAGTTCCACCGGCGGGTGCATCGGCGCAAGCGGTAGTCGCGTTCGTGGATCGTGAGGGTGGATCGTTCTTCCAGGAGTGGTCGGCGTTGTTTGTGGCGGAAGAGGAATCGGGCGGACGGGTCTGCTTCTACTATCCACGGCTTAGCCCGAATCCTGGCGTGTCCTCGGGAAAATTCATGCGGGAGCAGGTCACGGAGATTGCGAAGCCGTGCTCCACGATTGGATTGCATGCGTCATTCCTGGCGCTGCCATATGTCGATGAGAATGACGGGCAAACGGTCTTGTGCTATCGAAGCTACTTCCCTGCTCCGCTGGCGGCGATTTACTGACAGGATCGTTGCCTGGCGAGCCGCGAAAGTCTAACAGGATCGGGCAGCGGCTAAAGCCGCAAATCGTTTTGCGTGATCTAGCGGCCCGGCTTGAAGCCGCGCCCTTTCAAATTCATTCGTAGGACAAATAAGCAACCCAAGCGAATTCCAGGAAGGAGTTTGGCGCATCCGATGAAATTGACAATTGACAATTTGCAGGGACTGGGGCCAGTGGACTATACCCTGGCGCTGGATGCGACGGTTGCGCCGAAAATCGAGCGCCGCATCAATCAGCCTTCGACATTTACTTGCACGCTGCTGGCGAACACCCCCGAGTTCGTGACGCCGGAAGCGGGTGGGCGCCTGACCGCGACGCGATCGGACGGAAGCTTCCTGTTTACGGGCTACCTGACACACGCGCCAATCCACGAGTACATGGGATGGGGACAAGGTTCGGCAGCATATCGTTACGCGCTCGTTGCCGAGAGCGATGAAGTGCTGCTCGATCAAAAGGCACTTCCGAATCGAGCGCCGTTTGTGTCGCGTACGGCCGGTTCAGCGTTGCGGCAACTGGCGGCGGATGTGATGCCGGGCGGGTTCGACACGGGCGGCGTACAAGATGTGGACACATTAGCAACGTACACGGTGAACCCGGAGAAGAGTTTTTCCTATCATGCCGGCGAAATCGCATTGCAGGCGAGGGCGTGCTACCGGGCTTTGAACTCAGCGCTGACGCTGACACCTGTGGGAACGGAGTTCTACGCAATCGATGAATCTGATCCTGACTTTTCGCCAGAAGGATTGAAGCTGGACAGCACGAATTTGTTAATCAACGACGTGATCGTGAGTGGACTGGATGAACCGCAGTGCTACGTACGGGATTATTTCGTGGGCGATGGACTGAGCCGAAGCTTTTACCTTTCGCAGACGCCGTTACCGCAAAGTCGTCCGGCGCTCATTGACGAGGAGTACGTCGGCCCAGGGTTGGATCCCACGGTCTGGTCGGTCAACGATCCGGATGGGGCAGTTTCGGTTACTGCGCAGACGCTGCAGGTAAAAGGCGGTACGGGCAAGGACGGCGGGACGACTGTGTGTTTCGCGGAACAAGTTGAATTGGGCGGCGCGCTGGAATTGCAGCATGGGGACGTCTGTTTCACGGGAAATTCCCAGGGAATTGTTGGAGGTCTGTACTCGGGCGCCGTGTCACAAGCGGCTTGTCTGGCGGGTTTTCAAGTAACTCCGGCGGCAGGCGGAACAAATATTCAGGCGCTCGTGAATGGATCGCCGACCGGGCCGGTAGTGGCGACGAAATCGGCGCATCGGTACGTATTCACAACTTATATCTACTCGATGGAAGTCTATCGCGCACAAGAGATCTATCACTCCGGACAGCACGCTGGGGGGAATGGGCGGGGTGGAGCAACGATTCCCGCGGACGTACGGTTTGTGCTGGAGGTGCAAGATATCGACCCCGCAAATCCTGCCAGCCTGGTGGCACCGGCGACTGTTTTGTATGACGGGGTGATCACGAACGCACCTGCATTCTGCGCTTATGCGCTGGTCAATGCGGCAAACATGGTATGCAGTATTGCGTATACCTATGCGACTCACATCTCGCTCGCCGAGGTGAGGATGGCGTTGCCCAACGACGATTATGTGACGCAATTGGTTGGATCGCTCTCGTCGGGCGGGGAATGCTCCATCGCCAGTTCGACGTCGCTCGATTTTTATCCGCAGTATGTGCCGCCGCTCAACGCGCTGATCGTGGCCAGCTACCGGGGATATGGCCGTGCCGTGGCGGAAATTGCGGACAGCGCGAGCATTGCGGCACTGCAGGCTGGCAGCGATAACGGGGTGCGAAGCAAGGCGAAAGTAGTGAAGTCTCCCAGTGCCCGGACGCAGACAGACTGCGAGAATGCGGCCCTGGCGATCCTGGACGACGCGGTTGGGCAAGCGTGGTCGGGGACTTATGAGACGTGGAGTGATTGTTTACCGGGAGAAGCCGACGACATTTTCCCTGGAGATGGTGTCGCGGTGAATGTGCCGTCCAGAAACGCTGATTTCCGTGCCATAGTGCGCGCAGTGGCGATCGATCTCGCTGATCCGGCAAATGATCGCGGAATCTATTCGATTGAGTTTGCGAACGATTTGGCGCAGCCCCTGGCGTTGGAGGAAGGGGCGAGTTCCACGGTGATTCCGTTGCAGGATCTGCCGGTGCGGCTGTCGACCGCGCAAGTTGGGTCCTACTACTTGGCCAATCTCACGGACGCACAAGTGACGCAGGTGACATCGACGAGTATCGCCGTCGATGCAGGCTGCGCTCCGGGCGTGGGATACGGGATCGAAGTCAGAGCCCATGACTATGGCTGGGGCGTCTCGAACGACCGGAACCTGCTGGGAAGGTTCAATTCGCAAACGTTCAGCTTGCCGCGGCTGGCGCGAACGCAGAACTATTTCTTGCGGCTCTACGATAATTCTTCTCCGCCGCGATATTCGCGCTACGCGGCCGCGTTACATGTGGACTACCCGCTATGAGTGAAGAGATTTTTCTGAATCGGCAAAAGCATCGGGGGACTGCGGAAAAAGGCGTCCAGTACACGGTGAAGGACTTCCAATTGGAAGTTCTGGACAAGTTATCGGACATGCAGCGCCTGGCGGAGAGCTTGCAGACGCAGCAAGGTGAACTGCAGGTTAGAAACCGAAGCATTTCAAAGATAGAGGGAAAGACAATCGTGGCGTTGGGGGCGATTGTTCTCTCCGTCGCGGGGTACGTTATTCAGGATGCCAGGAATTCCGCACGGCAGGATTCGGAGATTGAGTCGACGAAAGCGCGCGTGGTGCACCTGGAGCAAATCGCCGCGGCGAACACAGAGGGAAGAATCCGGACCGAGGTGGAGCTTGGAGAACTGAGGCAGGGACAAGGGGAAATCAAGGCGATGATTCAGGCACATGATCGGGGCGGCATCACAAAGAAGCAAAAAAACGGGGATCACGATGGCGGACACGACTGAGTATTCACTTCTGCGGATGGTGGATCGAGAGTTCGAGCGAGAAGTACTCGAGAAATTGAGCCGGCTCGAGGCAAAGATGGAAAACCTAACCGGCAATGGCCAGCCTGGAAGAATGACGCTTGTGGAAAATCGGCTGATCGAGTTGGAGCGCAACGACGTCCGGCGAACCGTGATCGAGAGATTTGTGAATGCGGGCATCGCAGTGCTGATCAGCATTGCAGTTGCTTTGCATGGACATTGGTGGAAATGAATTTCGGACAGGGGAGGAAGTAAATCATGAGTGCGAGCACAACGATTGTCAGCAATTTGAAGAACGCAACGATGCCGACGGGAAACACGATCAAAGCCGGCAATACCGCGGGCATTGACGTGAGCGGCATGATGGCACTGGCGCAGAGCAAGGCTTTGGAATTGAAAGCCTGCCTGACGCTATTGGTTCGGTCGACGGACGGAGCGGATCCGAATCTGGCGACGATCAACAACATTCTCGCCAGCCTGGTTTAGAAATCGCGCTGGTTGGGGATCAAGAACGAGATGAGGTGGAGCATGAATTTTCTAAATCAGTTATTGCGCGGGATTTCGTTTGTGCCGGCCTTAGTCACAGGAATCGAAAACTTGTTTGGCGGCAAGACCGGCTCCGAGAAGAAAGATGCGGCGATGACCTTCATGGAAGACGCGCTGCGCACGATCGACGCCGTTTCATCCCGAGAGATTGTCGACCCTGAGAAATTCAAGGGTGGGATCAGTCTCGTCATCGATGGAGTCGTGCAGTGCCTGAACGCGTCGGCGTGGGCGAAAAGCGGATCGAAAGTTCCAGTGACCTCTGCGTCTCCAAGCGCTACCGCGTAAAAGTCGAAATCCCCACCCTTTTTCGCAAACTTCGCGAACGTAGGGTGGGGCAACCTCAAGTTCCATTTACGAGTTAACCGACTTCCTCGCTCCACGTTTCCAGGTTCTTCTTCACCTGAGCCATGAATTGATCGGCGACCGCGCCGTCGATGAGGCGGTGGTCGTAACCCAGCGTCAAGTGAACGACAGAACGGATCGCGATGGAGTCGTTGCCGTCTTTGTCGGTGATGACCATGGGCTGCTTGGTGATGCCACCGACGCCCATAATGGCGGAGTTGGGCTGGTTGATAATCGGCAAGCCGAAAACGGCGCCGAACTGACCAGGATTTGTGATGGTGAAGGTGGATCCTTCGACATCTTCGGGCTTCAGCTTCTTGTTGCGGGCACGCTCACCGAGATCGGTGATGCCGCGCTGCAATCCGAGGAAGTTCAGATCGCCGGCGTTCTTGAGGACCGGTACGATGAGGCCCCAGTCGAGAGCGACGGCGATGCCCAGGTTGATGGAGCGGTGATAGCGAATGTTCTCGCCTTCGATCGTGGCATTGATGATGGGCCACTGCTGCAGAGCCATGACGGCGGCGCGAACGAAGAACGGCATGAAGGTGAGGCGCGCGCCGTGGCGTTGCTCGAATCCGTTCTTGAGCTTGTTGCGCAAGTTCACGATGCGAGTAAAGTCCACTTCGTACATACAGTGCACGTGGGCACTGGTGCGGCGCGACTCGATCATGTGCTTGGCGATCAGTTGCCGCATCTTCGACATGGGGACGAGATCGCCCGGATATGGCGCGGGGGCTGCCGGGCGCGGCGCCGGAGCGGAGGCTGCGGGCTGAGCGGGAGCGGGAGCGGAAGTCGAGGCCGGTTGCGCAGATCCCTGGCCTTCGATGAACTGCATGATGTCTTGCTTAGTGATGCGGCCGCCGAGTCCGGTGCCGGTTACTTGGGAAAGGCTGACACCGTGTTCGCGGGCAATTTTGCGGACGAGCGGCGAGGAGCGCGCTTCTTCATCCTCTTCGTGGGCGGCTGGGGCTGGGGGCGCGGGTGCTGGAGGCGGAGCAGGAGCGGCCTTCTTTTCTTCCTTCGGTGGAGCGGCGGCTGCGGGAGCGGGTTTGGCCGGGGATGCGGCAGGCTTCGGGGAAGCGGCTTCGCCGTCGGCGGCGATCGTCCCGACCACCGTGTTTACGCCGACCGTGGTGCCTTCGGTCACTTTGATCTCTTGAAGAACACCGGAAGCTGGAGCGGGAATTTCGGCGTCAACCTTGTCGGTCGAGATCTCGAACAGAGGTTCGTCACGCTGAACCTTGTCTCCGGGCTTCTTAAGCCACTTGGTGATGGTGCCTTCCACGATGGATTCGCCCATCTGGGGCATGATGATGTCAGTTGCCATATTTCCCTTCCGTAGGCCCACGGGTATGAAAGTCGGGCTGAACGCAAACGAATATTATAACTTCATCGAGGCTCGATTCGCCGTCGGCAAAAAAAGCTAAAGCCACTACCGCGAAGATCGCTGAGAAGACCCTCTGAGATCGCTAAAAAACGTCTTAGTGATGGTCGCGCTTTTCCTTCCCTTCGTCTTTTTTCTCGTCTCCTGCAGGCGCGGCTGCATTGAAGTTGGCCTTCCAGAAATCCTGCACGCTGGGTGGAAGCTTATCCATGTGGGAGAGGAACAGCGTGATCTTCCATATGTCTTGCTCGCTCAACGCCTTATCCCACGCAGGCATGCCGGTGTAACGAATACCGGTTCTGATGGTGTAGAAGACGTGCCACTCGGGATCGTCGGGCGGATCGGAAATGAGATTTGGCGGCGGCGGATAGAACGACGTGGCCAATGGCGAGGGCTTGCGGTCGAGAGTACCGTGGCACAACGCGCAGTTCATGGTGTAGAGCTTCATGCCGTCCTCGAG
>Ga0335071_10005580_pt1 | contig 13052 bp, 10 predicted proteins | sample Lox_Sample_15_FD_206724 | JGI IMG/M metagenome (GOLD analysis project Ga0335071, IMG submission 206724) | Soil microbial communities from Loxahatchee National Wildlife Refuge, Florida, United States - Lox_Sample_1.5 | ecosystem: Environmental > Terrestrial > Soil > Wetlands | place: USA...
GTACCGCGCCGGCGCCCGGGGATTCGACTGGGTGAAGCTCAAGCGCGCCTACCACGAGCGGCTGCGAGACACGGTGGACGTCGTACTGGTCGGCTACTCACGCGGGCGCGGCAAGCGTTCACGGCTGGGCATCGGGTCCCTCCTCGGCGCGATCTACGACCCCGAGACCGACCGCTTCCGCACCGTGGCGCGCATCGGTTCGGGGCTGGCCGACGACCGGTGGATCGCCCTGCGCCGGCTCCTCGACGCCGATGCGATTCCGGCGCGCCCGGCTCGGGTGGATTCGCGGATCGCCGCGGACGTGTGGGTGGAGCCCCGACGGGTGGTGGAGGTGCTGGCGGACGAAATCACCCGGTCGCCGCGGCACACGTGCGGATCGGTCCGCGGGGGACCCGGGTATGCGCTCCGGTTCCCGCGCATTCTGGGGGACGTGCGCGGGGACAAGGGCCCGGCCGAGGCCACGACCGAGCGTGAGATCCTGGATCTGTACCGGCTGCAACGTCGCGCCGCTGGCACCCCTCGTGAGAGTCTCACGATCACTTCACGCCGCGCCCGCCATCCTTCGTGAAGGAACGGGGGAGGCGCGCTCATGGAAAGCTGGACGCGGGACGCGCTGGAGCTCTTCGGGTATGGGGGCGTGTTTCTGCTCATGCTCGTGGAGGACATCGTCCTGCCGCTGCCGTCCGAGGTGGTCATGCCGGCGGCGGGGTTCCTCGCCGAGCGGACCGGGCTTTCGCTTACGGGGCTCGTGCTCGCCGGCACCGCGGGGTCGCTGGTGGGCGGCCTTCCGTGGTACTACCTGGGCCGGGCGCTCGGCGCGGGGCACGTGCCGGCTTGGCTCGCGCGCCGGACTGACGCCCACCGGGCTGCCCTGGGGACGGCCCATCGCTGGTTCGCCCTCCACGGGCGCCTCGCGGTCGTGCTCGCGCGGGTCCTGCCCGGCATCAGGCCGTTGATCGGGATCCCCGCCGGGATGGCGGGGATGCCTCTGGGGTCGTTTCTGCTCTACTCGGCCGCCGGCACGGTGGTGTGGTGCGGGGGGCTCGCGCTCCTGGGGAGCATGGTGGGCGCCGACGCCGACCTGCTGGCCAATCTTCTGGGCACGGCGTGGGTGGTGCTGGGAGTGGCGGCCTTGCTGATCGTGGGCGGGCTCCTGTGGCGGCGGCACGCCCACCGCCCGGTCACGCCTCCGACGGGATCGTGAGCTTGAACCCCTTCGCCTTGAGCTGCTGGGCGAACGACGCCTTCTCCACCGCCTTCATGTAGGCCTCGTCCGGTTCGACCTGTTTCTTTTCGACCAGGTCGAGGAGCGCGTCGTTCAGCGTGATCATCCCGAGCTTCTTGCTGGTCTGGATGATCGAGGGAATCTGGAAGGTCTTGCCTTCCCGGATCAGGTTCGAAATGGCCGGCGTGGTGAGGAGGATCTCCCGCGCCGCGATGCGACCGCCCCCCACCTTCCGGCAGAGCGTCTGCGCGATCACGCCCTTCAGCGAGTCCGAGAGCATGATCCGGATCTGCGCCTGCCGGTCGGCCGGGAACTGATCGATGATGCGGTCCACGGTGGACGGCGCGGTGGTGGTGTGGAGCGTGCCGAAGACCAGGTGGCCGGTCTCCGCGGTCTCGAGCGCGATGGCGATGGTCTCGAGGTCGCGCATTTCGCCGACCAGCACGATGTCCGGATCCTCACGCAGGGCGGCGCGGAGCGCGGACCGGAAGCTCTCGGTGTGGACGTGCACCTGACGCTGGGTGATCAGGCACTTCTTGTTCTCGTGGACGAACTCGATCGGATCTTCGATCGTGATGATGTGATCGGTCCGCTCGCGGTTGATCAGGTCGATCAGGGCGCAGAGCGTCGTGGACTTGCCCGAGCCCGTGGGACCGGTCACCAGCACCAGACCCTTCGTGAGGTAGCAGAGCTTCTGCACCTCGGGGGTGATGCTCATTTCCTCGACCGTGACCACGTTCGCCGGGATGACGCGGAAGACGCCGACCGAGCCTTTCCGGTCCCGGGCCGCGTTCACGCGGAAGCGCGCCAGGCCCGCGATCTCGTAGGCGAAGTCGGTGTCCCCCGTATCCCGCCATTCCAGGCGGTTCCGCTCCGGCATGATGGCGAGCAGGAGCAGATCGAGCTGCTCGGCCGACACCGGATCGTTCCCGTGGCGCATGATCTCGCCGTGGGTCCGGAAGATGGGGGGCTCGTCCACGCGGAGATGCAGATCCGACGAGTGCGACTTGACCAGCGCCTGGAGGAGCTGGCCCAGCTGGCGTTGCGCCGCCTCCAGACGCGCGTCGGCGAACTCACCGGGCAAGGTCCCCGGCGCCCCGGTGGTCGCCTCGATGGGAGGCGGGCTCACCACCACGGACAGCCGCGGCTTGCGGGCTGTGGGCTCGCCGTCGGCGGGCGGTTCGGGCGGGGGGGCCGGCGTCTCGACCTCCGACGGCGCGCCCGCGTCCACGCCCGGCGTGATCTGGGCGAACAGCTTCCCGCCTTTCGGGGTCACCCGGACGATCACGAGGCCGGCGCCGCCCGCGTACTCGAAGGTCGCGGGTGTGCCCTTGCCGATCCGGTCGGCCGCTTCACTGGGCGCGAGCTCGGTCAGGAGCGCGTAGAGCTGCTTCTCCGTGATCACCTGCTTGGAGAGCTTCGAGGCCTTGCCGTTCTTCTCCATCCCCACCGGCTCGTCGGGCACCAGCAGCAGCTGCTCGCCGCCGTTCTTGATGAGGAGATCGATGAAGGGATCGAGACGGGCCATGGGCTCTTAGTCCGTAGGTCGCGCGTACAGGACGTGCGCGCGGTTGACCAGATGAGTGGCGCGGTTGGTGGTCACGGCGAAGAAAGGGCCTCCGCCGGCGTTCAGATAATCGATGGGGCGGGACATCGCCTCCGGCAGCTCCACCTGAGCGATGCCGTCCCAGATGGTGCCGTCCACCAGGGTCACCTCGAGGCCGATCTGGCGGGCCGCCGGGGACGGATGCTCGGCGTCCTCCGCAGCCACGGTCAGGGCGATGGTCTGCGCCCGCGACACCAGGAGCACCTCGCGCTGGTCGTCCGGGAGGAAGGGGAAGAACCCCTCGGGGCGGTTCAGCATCTCGAGCGGCGTCTCCGGGCCTTCCCGCTGCGGTGCCCGGGCCATGACGAAGACCGCCCCCGCCCGCTCGCCCCCCTGCGTCAACAGCAGGCGTGCCGGAATCGATTGCCGGGGGAGGGAAAAGGGCGTCACGGGCTCCAAGATAAGCCGCGGGACGTGGTGCGTCGAGGAACCCGGAGGTCGGCGGCGGGTGTTCTGGTGACGAGCCGATGCGACCTACACCCCCTTCGGGAGCGACAGGATGTCGGAGCGCGCGCAGGATCTGAAGAACCACCCCCGGTACATCCCGGGGTTTCACATCCTCCTCGCGGGGATCCTCACCGTCAACCTCATCTGGTCCATCGTGCATCTGGTCAAGGCCGGCCTGACCTTCGAGACGGCCTGGGCGGTGGTGATGGCCGTCGCGTTCGGGCAGCTCTTCTTCTACACGCGCCAGTTCGCCACCCGGAACCAGGACCGCATCATCCGGCTCGAGATGCGGGTACGGCTCGATCGCGTGCTCCCGGACGACCTCCGCGGCCGGGCCGGGGAGCTCACCACCGATCAGCTCATCGCGCTGCGGTTCGCGGGAGACGCGGAGCTGCCGGGGCTCGTCCGGCGCGTGCTGAGCGAGCGCATCGGACAACGGACCTCCATCAAGGCGATGGTCACGGACTGGCAGCCCGATTTCCAGCGGGTCTGAGCCGGGGTTAGATTCCCCGCGTGACCAACCCGACCGCACCCGACCCGACGCCGAAGCCCAAGAAGAAAGCCATCACCGCCGGCTCCTGGCAGGAGGCGCGGGCGCTCATCTATGCCCATCGCTACCGTCTGGCGCTCGGGCTGCTGCTGATGCTCGTCAACCGCCTGGCGGGCTTCGTGCTCCCGGCGAGCTCCCGGGTCGTCATCGATCAGGTGATCGGGCACCATCGCCCGGAGCTCCTGCCCCGCATCGCGCTGTTCGTGGGGTTGGCCACGCTGGTGGGGGCGGCATCGTCGTTCGGCAACTCGCAGATCCTCGGCGTCGCGGCCCAGGCCGCGATCACGGACATGCGCCGCAAGGTGCAGTCCTACGTGCTGCGGCTGCCGATCAACTATTTCGACTCGACCAAGAGCGGCATTCTGATCTCCCGCATCATGACCGACGCCGAAGGGATCCGGAACCTCGTGGGGACGGGGCTGGTCCAGATGGTGGGGGGACTGGTCACCGCGGCGATCGCGCTGGTGTGGCTCTTCAAGCTCAACTGGCAGCTGACCAGCATCGCGATCCTGATCCTGGCGACCTTCGGCGGCGGGATGGCGTACGCGTTCGCCAAGTTGCGTCCCCTCTTCCGCGAGCGCGGCAAGATCAACGCGGAGGTCACCGGCCGCCTCGCGGAGACGCTGGGTGGCATCCGGATCGTCAAGGCGTACCGGGCCGAGAAGGGTGAGCGGCTGGTGTTCGGCCGGGGCGTGCATTCGTTGCTGCGGAACGTCGCCACGACGATGACCGGCATCTCCGGTGTGGGCGCCTTCGCGGGCGTGATCGTGGGCGCGATCGGGATCCTGATCATGCTGGTCGGCGGCCGGTCCGTGGTCGCCGGCCGGATGACGATGGGGGACTTCGTGCTCTACGGCATCCTGGTCACGCAGGTCGCGCTGCCCCTGATCAACATCGCGTCCGTCGGCACCCAGATCACCGAGGCGTTCGCCGGGCTCGACCGGATCCGCGAGATTCGGGCGGTGACCACGGAGGATCAGACCGACGCCACCCGCGCCCCCATGGGAGAAATCCGCGGCGACATCGAGTTCCAGGACGTGACCTTCGAATACACGAAGGACGTCGAGGTCCTGAAGGACATCAACTTCACGGCCCGGGCGGGGACCACGACCGCCCTGGTGGGCTCCTCGGGCGCGGGCAAGAGCACGCTCATCGGCCTCGTGATGGCGTTCTCCCGCCCGAAATCGGGGCGGATCCTGGTCGACGGGCGCGATCTCGACACCATCCGCCTCTCCGACTACCGGACGCAGCTCGGCGTCGTGCTCCAGGACAACTTCCTGTTCGACGGCACGGTCGCCGAGAACATCGCCTTCGCCAACCCCCACGCGACCCGCGCCGAGATCGAGCGGGTGGCCAAGATCGCCCACTGCGACGATTTCGTCCGGCGCTTCGAAAACGGCTACGACACCGTCGTGGGGGAGCGGGGGGTGAAGCTCTCGGGCGGGGAGCGTCAGCGGGTCTCGATCGCGCGGGCCATCCTGGCCGACCCCCGGATCCTGATCCTGGACGAGGCGACCAGCTCGCTCGACTCGGAGAGCGAAGCCAAGATCCAGGATGGGCTCAGGACCCTGCGGCAGGGCCGGACGTCGTTCGTGATCGCGCACCGCCTGTCCACCATCCGCAGCGCCGACCAGATTCTGGTGCTGGAAGGCGGGCGCATCGTGGAACGGGGCACCCACGCCGAGCTGCTGGCGGCCAACGGGCGCTATCGCCAGCTCTACGACAAGCAGTATAAGTTCGAGCAGGACCGCTTCATCAATCCGGGTGAGGACTTCACGCCCGAGCCCGAAGCGGCGCCGGTCGCGCTGGCGGTCACGCCGCCCAACCGTCTCTAGGGTCTCCCGATGTTCCTGCTCAAGCTGCTCCAGTCGATCTTCAGCACGCTCCACTCCGAGGGCACGCCCGGCCAGGTCGCGGCGGGGATGGCCCTCGGCGCGTTTCTGGGGCTGACGCCCCTGATGTCGTTCCACAACCTGATCGTGTTCGCGCTGATCTGCCTGCTCAACGTCTCGTTCGGCGGCGCGATGATCGGCTGGGCCGTGTTCACGCCGGTGGGCTTCCTGCTGGACCCGCTCTTCGACTCCATGGGCCACCGCCTCCTGCTCGACACGCCGAGCCTCACCGGGCTCTGGACCACGCTGTACAACGCGCCCGTCTTTCCGCTCACCAACTTCAACAACACCGTGGTGCTGGGCTCCCTCCTGTTCAGCACCATCTGTTTCCTGCCGTTCTTCTTTTTCTTCCGCTGGGGCGTCGACCGCTACCGTGCGACCGCGGGAGCGTGGCTGATGAAGACCAAGCTCTACCACGTAGTCACGGCCTCGAAGCTGGTGAACGTCTACAAGTGGTTCCGCCCGTGACCGCCGCCGCGAAGTCGGCCCCACCCGCCCGGATCGCCTGGGTGCGCTGGAAGGCTGTCCTCCCCATCGGGGTGGGGCTCCTGGTCCTGGTGCTCGCCTGGCTGCTCTTCGGGAACTGGATGGTGAAGCGCGTCCTGGAGGCCGCGGGGACCGCCGCCGTGGGCGCCAAGGTCGACATCGACCGCGTGCGCGTGTCCCTGCTGCAGTCCCGGCTCACCGTCTACGGGTTGACGGTGGCGAGTCCCAAGGAGGCGTTCAAGAACACCCTCCAGGCGGACGAGCTGGACGGCGACTTCGAAACGCTGCCCCTCTTCCGCAAGAAGCTCATCGTCGACCGGCTGGCCGCCACCGGCCTCCGCTTCGGCACGCCGCGGACCACCGACGGCCGGGTGAAGCGCCCGGCGGCCGACACCGCCGAAACCGCGGCTCCGGCCGCGGGCAAGGCGGCCGCTCCGTCGCAGCCGTCCGCCGCGACCACCGCGATCGAGGACCTGACCGACCGTCTCAACATCCCCGGCCTGGACTTTTCCCAGGGGAAGATCGAAGTCGGCGCGCTCGATCCTTCGAAGCTCTCCACCGCGGCCGCCGCGCGCGCCCTTCAGACGCGCGCCGATTCATCGAGCCGGGCCTGGACCGCCGCGATCAACGACCTCCGCACCGGCCCGACCATCGACAGCGCGATGGCCCTCGCCAACCGTCTGAAGGGCGCGAAGCCCACCGACCTCGCCGCGCTCAACGACGCCCGGCGGATGCTCTCCCTCCTGTCGTCGGCGAAGGACAAGGTCGACGCGCTGGGACGCGGCATCGCCGCGGGGGCCTCCGACCTTCAGCACGGCGTGGCCGGGCTGGACTCGGCGAAGGCACACGACCTGGCGACCGCGCGGGGGCTCGTGCACCTCCCGGCGCTCGACCCCACCCAGATCGGCGCGGCCCTCTTCGGCGGCGCGGCGGCCGGCAAGTTCGAAACCGCGCTCCACTGGGTGCGGCTGGCCCGCCGGTACACTCCCCCGGGGCTCGTCCCGCACGCCGCGCCCGCGCCGAAGCGCGTGCGCCGGGCCGGCGTCACCGTGCAGTTCCCGCGCGAACACGACCTGCCCGCGTTCTGGCTCAAGGACGCCGCCGTCTCGTTCACCCTGGACAGCACGAAGAACTACGACGGACGGCTCCGGCACCTGACCACGTCGCAGGCCCTGACGGGGCAGCCCACCACCTTCAACGCGCAGGCCCCCGCCGTCCAGCTGGGCGCGCTGCTCGATCACCGGCACCCGACGCCGCTCGACACGGCCTCCGGCGCGCTCGCATCGGTACGCCTGCCCGACCTGAGCCTGCCCGCCGGCGTCCGGCTGGTGCCCGGGATGGGGAGCATGTCGCTGCGCTTTGCCCTGGACGGCGAGAACCTGCGCGCCGCCTGGGAGGTCAAGTCGGCGCACGTGACCTGGGCGCACGACTCCGCGGGGGCCTCCGCCACCGGCAACATCGTCTGGCAGGTGCTCTCCGGCGTCTCGACGCTCGATCTGACCGCGCAGCTCTCCGGCACGGCCTCGAGCCCCTCGCTCACCGTGCACTCGAACCTCGACCAGGCGCTTTCCGACCGCATCCGCTCCCTCCTCGGCGATCAGGTGAAAGGCGCCGAGCAGAAGCTCACCGCCGAGGTGGACGCGTATGCGGATCCGCTGATCGCGCCCGTCAAGTCACGGGTGACCGCGGTGACCGGGGATGCCCAGCAGCAGCTGGGCGCTTCGCAGGGGAAGATCGCGGACGCCGAGAAGCAGCTGCAGCAGCGCCTCCGCTCGCTCACCGGGGGCATCAAGCTTCCGTAGCCCCCGGGGGCGGATAGCTACCGCCGCAGCTCCGGCTTGCCTTCGAGGTGGTGGTTGAAGCCGCGGCGCGTGATGTAGCCGAGATCGATGCGGGGCTCCTTCGCGAAGGCGCGGAGGATGTCCTCCCAGATCGTCTGCTCGGTCACGCGCCGCCTCCGGGGCTCGCAGAGGTACCGGAGGGTCAGGACCACGCCGTCCTCGCTCACGCGCGTGTAGACCGTCGGGGTCAGGGCGGTGTACAGGATCAGGAATTTCTTGGTCGAGTGCCGCACGCTCTCCTCGGCGGCTTTGACGATCTCGGCCGAGTCGCGCTGCACGATCTCCGTCAGAATCTGCTTGGCCCGCTCCCAGTCGCTCTCCATCGAGACGAGCACGGGGATCTCGTTCCAGATGTACTCGAAGCCTTCGGTGTAGTTGGCGATGACGTCGGTGAGCACCCGCCCGTTGGGGATGTGGATCACCCGCCCGGTGCTCTGGTCGGCGTTGACCCAGTTCCCGATCTCGTTCAGGGTGAAATGGAGGATCCGGACGTCGATCACGTCCCCGGCGTGGGTGCCGATCTGGATGCGGTCGCCGACGGTGAACGGACGCCGCCACACCATGAAGATCCAGCCGGCGAAGTTCACCAGGACGTCCTTGAGGGCGATGGCGATGCCGGCGCCGGTGAGGCCCAGGAACGACCCCAGGTCGTGGAACCCGCCGAACCACACCCGCCCCATGAGCAGGATGCCGAGCAGGGACGCGAGGTAGGTCGTCGTCTTCTGCCAGCGGTAGCGGGTCTTGGCCTCGTCCGTACGGCTCCACACGAGCCCGAGCACCAGGCGCCGCGAAAAGAGCAGCGCCAGGATGACGATGCACGAGACGGCGATGCGGCTTTGCGTCTCGAGGGAGAGCCCCAGGTTGTTCTGCAGCCAGTCGCCCATGGGGGACTAAGTTGCGCCCCGGCGCCCGTTGGCACCAGCGCGGATCGGCGTACCTTACGGGCCTGTGACGACCTACGCGAGACGGCTGGGGCTCTTCTCCGGCACGATGGCCGTGGTGGGCGGGATCATCGGCTCGGGCATCTTCGTGAACCCCGAGATCGTGGCCGCCCGGGTCGGCTCGGCGGACCTGACGCTCCTGGTGTGGGTGATCGGGGGCGCCATCGCGCTGATCGGCGCCTTCTGCTTCGGCGAGCTGGGGTGCCGGGCCCCGAAGGCCGGGGGCGGCTACGTGTACCTGCGGGACGCCTGGGGCCCGCTGCCCGCGTTCCTGTACGGCTGGGCCCTCCTGCTCGTGATGACCACCGGCGCCACCGCGGCCGTCGCCGTCACGTTCGCGAACTACGCGCTGCCGCTGATCGGCGTCGGCCCCGACGCCACCGTTCCCGTGGCGGTCGGCGCCATCGTGCTGCTGGCCGGCATCAACTACGTCGGCGTCAAGCCGGGCGCCATCACGCAGAACGTCTTCACCCTGCTCAAGCTCGCGGCGCTCACGGCCCTGATCCTCGTCGGACTCCTGGTCGCGCTGCCCCCCGGCGCTCCGGCGGCCACGGTTTCGCACCCGCCCGCCGGCGGCGTCTTCATCGCGATCGGCTCGGCCCTCGTCCCCGTGCTGTTCACGTGCGGCGGGTGGCAGCAGACCAACTTCATCGCGGAAGAGATCATCGAGCCGGAGAAGAATCTCCCCCGCGCGCTCGTCCTGGGCGTGGTCATCGTGATCGCCGTCTACCTGCTCGCCAACGTCGCCTACCTCCGCGTGCTGGGAGTGGCGGGGCTCGCCGTCAGCCGGACGCCGGCCGCCGACGTGATGCAGCGGCTCGTGGGACCATCGGGGGATACGCTGATCCGGGCCGGCATCGCCGCCTCCACGTTCGGGTTCCTGAACCTCGTCATCCTGGTGACGCCGCGGGTGTATCAGGCCATGGCCGCGGACGGCGTGTTCTTTCCCTGGATGGCGAAGCTCCACGCGGTCCACCGCACGCCTGCGGGGGCCATCGGCGTCCAGGCGGCCTGGGCCATCGTCCTGACGCTCACGAAGAGCTACGCCCAGCTCAACGACTACGTCGTCTTCGGGGACTGGATCTTCTTCGGGGCGACGGTCGCCACGCTCTTCGTTTACCGGGCCCGAGAGAGACGGGGAGAGGGAATCGTTCCGGCCTTCCGGACTCCCGGGTATCCCGTGCTGCCGCTCCTGTTCGTGCTCGCCGCGGTCTACGTCGTGGCGAGCAGTGTCGGACAGAATCTCAAGAATGCAGGGGTAGGGACGGCGCTCTTGCTGGCGGGAATACCGGTGTTCTGGTTCTGGAAGAACCAGGGCAAGGCACGGCGAGACGCACCGACAAAGTACTAGACGCACAGACGCGCGGACGGTGAATGGGATGGGGGGTGCAGGATGATCCTGCGCCCGAGACTCCCGTCACCCATCTGTGCGTCTGAGCGTCTCCAGCCTAGTAGTCAGGTATTCCTCGCGATACATCTTCAACAGCTCAAAGAAGTACGACAGTGCGAGTGGCCCGATCAAGAGTCCGAGTATCCCGAACCAGGGCACTCCCGCGAGCGCTCCCAGGAGCGTGACCAGCGGATGGATGTGGGCATACCGCCGGTAGATCATCGGCTGGATGACGTAGCCCACGTTTCCGACCACGCCCAGTCCCCAGACCGCCATCAGGGCCGCCGCGACGGTGCGGTGATCGAGCCACAGCGCCACCGCGCCCGGGGCCCAGACCAGTCCGCTCCCGACGACGGGCAGGACCGCCAGGACGGTCGCGACGACGCCCCAGAACGTCGCGTTCGACAGGCCCGCCGCCCAGAACGCCCCGCCGACCATGACCCCCTGCAGCACCGCGGTCGCGCCGGTGCCGATCACGGTGGAAATGGTGACGTTCCGAAAGCGCTGGCGCAGCCGGTCGGCATTGGCGGCGGAGAAAGGGATGTAGGGTTGGAGGCTCTTCCACGTTTCGCCGGGACTGAGAAACGCGTAGTAGAGCCCGAACAGCGCGATCAGCAGGTTGATGGCGAGCCGCGCCGCCGTCCCCACCAGGGAGAACGCCCGGGACCCCACCCACGCGGCCACGTCCTGCGCGAGGTTCGCGAGCTGCGGTCCCAGGTCGGTGTCGCCGATCCTCAAGTGCGCGAGCCCGGTGAGCAGCGGATTCGAGACGCCACCGGCCACCACCTGCTGGGCCTGACTCACGACCAGCGAGACGAACGACACGCCGGGTACCACCACGAGAAAGAGCGCGAGCAGCACCACGATCACGGCCGCGGGCACCGGCTTGACGTGCCGGGCCAGACGGTCGTGCGCGGGCTGGAGTATGACATACAGCACTGGGATGCCGATCAGGCCGGTGGCGAAGGGCGTGAGCGCGATCGCCAGGCCGGTTCCGAGCAGCAGAATCAGGACGGCGGCGCGGGTGTGATTCGAGTCAATCGAGGCCATGACGCTCACGGGTCCGGAGGACGGCCAGGCGGGCCCGGGCGGCCGCGAGGCGGACGGCGAAGACGGGATCGGCGCCGGCCCAGGCCCGGACCACCTGCTCGTACTGCGCCGCGGCGCTGTCGGGCTCTCCGGCGGCGTCGAAGGCCTGCGCCTCGAGCTCGTGGAGCTCGGTGCGGGTGACGTAGTACGCCGAGCCGTCGATGGCGCCGGCCAGTCCCGCGCGCGCCGTCACGGCGGCCTCGCCGGGCCGGCCGGCGGCCAGCAGCGCTCGTCCGAGCGCGTAGTTGGTCCGCGAATAGCCGTTGGTGGGGGAGAAGACCGCGGCCGCCAGATGCGCCAGCGCGGAGTCGGCCCGGCCTCGGGCGAGCCATACCAATCCCCGGAGATGATCGGGCAAGTGCCGGTCGCGGCCGTAGAGACTCTTCACCGCCGTTCGTTCGATCGAGTCCGCCAGCGCCAGCACGCGCGTCGTGTCGCCGACCGCGGCCGCGGCTTCGCCTTCGTGCAGCCACGCCCAGCACCACCCCCGGGGTCCGCGGCTCCCCGCGAAGGCCGGGGGAGCCCCGATGGAATCGAAGAGTGCCAGTGCCGCCGATGCGTCCCCGAGTTCGAGGAGCACCTGCGCTTCGGGGACCGCTTCCAGGCTCGGGGCGACCGTGTCGGGCGCCTGCCGGCGGTAGGCCCGCGCGGCGGCGAGGGCCTCGCGCAGCCGCCCCTGGTTCCGGAGGCTGATCACGAGCATCCAGAGCGCGTCGTTCTTGCCCGCGGCGGAGCCCACTTCGTAGGCCCCGCGGATCAGGCGGTCGGCCGTGACGAAGTCGCCGGCGCGGAGGCTGAGCTCGGCGACCCCCAAAGGATCCCCCGGCTGGCCGGGGGTCAGGTCCGCGGCGCGCCGGCGCGCGGCCCGGGCCTCCGCGTAGTGCCCGCGGTCGGTCTCCATCGTGGCCAGGGTGCTCCAAGCGGTCAGGGAGCGCGGGGCTAGACGCACCTCTGCCCGCGCCATCCGCTCGGCGGCCTCGAAGGAGTCCGAGAACTGGAACGCCACCGCCATGCCGTCGAAGGCCTGGCACGGCCCGCAGGCGCCGCCGGGGTGCCGGAGCGGCTCCAGCGCGGCCTCCGCCCGGAACTCCCGGAGCGCGCCGGCGAAGTCTCCGGACCAGAGCCGCGACGAGCCCAGCAGGTGGTGCGCCAGAGGGTCGGTGTCGTACCGCGTGACCAGCGACTCGGCGGTCGCCAGCGCCGCCGGGTCGTCGCCGCGAAACGCGATCGCCGTTTCGATCACCAGCCGGTCGTGGTCCGTGGCCGTCGGCGCCAGCGCCGCGGCACGCGCGAACCAGCGGTCCGCCGCCCCGCCGTCGAACCCCGACGCGCTGACCCCCGCGTAGTACGCGGCCATGGCGAACCGCGGCGCCGCCTGCAGGGCGGCCTCGAACCAGCCCAGGGCCGCCCGGCTGTCCGACCGTTCGTCGAGCGTGACCAGCCCCCGCCGGTAGAGCGAATCGGCGAGCGCGGAGTGCGCCGTGGAGCGGTCCGGCGCCATTTCGGGGCTCAAGGCCGCTCCGGCGATCGCGAGACCCAGCCCGAGAACCGCGATGCGGAGCCACCGGCGCGGCGCGGGACGTGA
>Ga0335071_10005581_pt1 | contig 13052 bp, 11 predicted proteins | sample Lox_Sample_15_FD_206724 | JGI IMG/M metagenome (GOLD analysis project Ga0335071, IMG submission 206724) | Soil microbial communities from Loxahatchee National Wildlife Refuge, Florida, United States - Lox_Sample_1.5 | ecosystem: Environmental > Terrestrial > Soil > Wetlands | place: USA...
CGCCGGATCGATGCCGTTGAGCCCGGTGATGGTGTTGCGGAGCACCGGCAGCATGGAATAGAGCGCCAGCGCCAGCGTGGCCGGCAGGAAGCCGAAGGCGGAGAAGTCGAAGCCGAACCAGTTGAGCGTCAGCGCGGCTAGCGCCAGCAGCAGCGGATAGAACAGCGCAAGCAGGGCGAGCCCCGGCACCGTCTGCACGATGCTTGCGACCGCGAGCAGTCCGCCGCGCAGGACGGGCCGGTTGCGCGCGACGATCGCCAGCGGCAGGCTGATCGCAAGCCCGAGCGCGAGTGCCGCGAGGCTGACGCGCAGATGGTTGCCGAGATAATCGGGCAGATGGCCGGCCGCCTCGGCAAGCCGCGGATCGGAGGCCAGGCTCGCGGCGAGAACGCTCATGGATGGCCTGCCCCCGGCAGCAGCGCGTTCAGCCGCGCGGCCTGCCGCCGCGGCGTGCTCATGAGCTCCATGACATAGGGCTCGTGGTTCGCCGACAGCTCCGCAGGCGTCCCGAGCGCAAGCAGCTTGCCGGCGCGCATCACCGCAATGCGGTCGGCGAGCAAGAGCGCCTCCGTCATGTCATGGGTGATCATGATGGTGGTGAGGGAGAGCTTGCGATGCAGCGCGCGGAAATCCTCCCCGAGCGCATCCCGGGTCAATGGATCGAGCGCGCCGAACGGCTCGTCCATCAGCACGATGCGCGGGCCTGCGGCGAGCGCCCGCGCCACGCCGACGCGCTGGCGCTGGCCGCCGGAGAGCTCGTGCGGCAGGCGGTCGCGATAGGCCCCGTCATCCAGCCGCACCAGCGACAACAGCTCGTCGACGCGCGCGGCGATTTCGCCGGCCGGCCTGCCCAGCAGTTTCGGCGTGATGCCGATATTGTCGCTGATGCTCATGTGCGGAAACAGCCCGCCGCTCTGGAAGACATAGCCGATGCGCCGCCGCAGGCTGACCGGATCGACCGTGCGCACGTCCTCGCCCTCCACCGTGACGGTGCCTTGATCCGCATCGATCAGCCGGTTGGCGAGCCGCAGCAGCGTGGTCTTGCCGGAGCCGGAGCTGCCGACGACCGCCACGAATTCGCCGCTGCCGACCTCGAGCGACACATCGTCCACCGCCGTCACGGCCCCGCCGAAGCGCTTGCTGACATGAGCATAGGAGATCAGCGCTGCGGTCATTCGGCCTCGGGTGCTTTCTTCAGGAGCTGGAGGAAAAGGCAGGACGTCGCCCTTGGTAGCATGCCGCGCCGCTTGATTGAACTTGTCCGCGCAAGCGGCTAAGGCATCTGTCCGACTTGTGAGGCTTTTTGGTGAACGAGAAAACGCCGACGGCGGTGACGCTGGACAAGGCGACGGTGGCGTTCCGGCTGGGCGACGGCCGCATCTACACCGCCGTGGAAAGGGCCGATCTCGCGGTGGCTCCAGGCGAGTTCGTGGCCATCGTCGGCCCGACCGGGTGCGGGAAATCGACCCTGCTCAACGTTGCCGCCGGGCTGCTCAAGCCGGCTTCGGGCGGGGTGCGGATTTTCGACCGGGCCTTGTCCGGGCTGAACCGCGACGCCGGCTACCTGTTCCAGGCCGATGCGCTGTTTCCCTGGAAGACCGCGCTCGACAATGTCGCGATCGGGCTCGAGATCGCGGGCATCTCGCGCGGCGAGGCGCTGGCGCGCGCGCATGACTGGCTGGCCTCGGTGGGGCTTGCCCATTTCGGCGGCCGCTATCCGCACATGCTCTCCGGCGGCCAGCGCAAGCGCGTGGGACTGGCGCAGGTCCTGATCCGCAATCCGAAGATCCTGCTGATGGACGAGCCGTTCGGGCCGCTGGATGCGCAGACGCGCCAGGTGATGGGCAATCTCTTGCTCGATCTCTGGAATGCGGACCGCAAGGCGGTGCTGTTCGTCACCCACGACCTGGAGGAGGCGATCGCGCTTGCCGACCGCGTCGTGATCATGTCGGCGGGCCCGAGCGCCCGCATCATCGGGGACTGGACGGTGCGGCTGGCGCGCCCGCGCGACATTTTCGAGACGCGGCTCAGAAGCGAATTCCACGAGCTCCACAAGGAGATCTGGAGCGTGCTCAAGGGCGAGGTGATGAAGGGCTATGCGCAATCCGCGCAAGCGGCGGAGGCGGTGTGATGTCGCGCGTATCGCTGCTCGCGCTGCAGGTGCTGGTCGCAATCATCGTGCTGGCGCTGTGGCAGTTGCTTGCCACCGTGCCGATCTTTGGCAAGATCATCCTGCCGCCGTTCTTCTTCTCCAACCCGGTCGATGTGTTCGCCCAGGTCGCAAGCTGGTTTGCCAGCGGGGTGATCTGGAAGCACTTAGCGATCACGCTATGGGAATCGATCCTGGCTTTTGTGATCGGCTCGGCCACGGGCGTTGCAGTCGGTTTCTGGTTCGCGCGCCAGCCGATCATCGCTGCGGTGTTCGATCCCTATGTCAAGATGGTCAACGCGCTGCCGCGGGTGGTGCTGGCGCCGATCTTCACGCTGTGGCTCGGCCTTGGCATCTGGTCGAAGGTCGCGCTCGGGGTGACGCTGGTGTTCTTCATCGTCTTCTTCAACGTCTATCAGGGCGTCAAGGAGGTCAGCCACACCGTGCTCAACAACGGCCGCATGCTCGGCATGAGCGAGCGGCAATTGATGCGCCATGTCTACTGGCCCTCGGCGCTGTCCTGGATGTTCTCCTCGCTGCATACGTCGGTCGGCTTTGCCGTGGTCGGCGCCGTGGTCGGCGAATATCTCGGCTCGGCGGCCGGGCTCGGCTATCTGATTCAGCAGGCCGAAGGCGTGTTCGACGTCGCCGGCGTGTTCGCCGGCATGTTCGTGCTGTCGATCTTTGTCGTGCTGATCGACATGGCCGTGACGTTGGTCGAGCGCAGGCTGCTGGTCTGGCGCCCGGCGCCGGCGGATGGGCGGGGGTAGGGGGCAAGTTATTTGGCACCGTCATTCCGGGGCGATGCGTAAGCATCGAGCCCGGAATCTCGAGATTCCGGGTTCGGTCCTACGGACAGCCCCGGAATGACGGAGCAAAAAATCAGCGACGGAGGCCAATGCCTTTGCAAGCCAGCCCCGCTGCTTTATCTTCCGCGCCAGCTCTTATGGAGGAAACAATGAAAAACATCATTGGCCGCATCGCCGCCGCACTGGTTGCGCTGGTGCTGGCGTCGCCGCTCTTCGCTGCTGAAACCAGGATCACCATCGCCGTCGGCGGCGGCGCGTGCCTGTGCTATCTGCCGACGGTGCTGGCGAAACAGCTCGGCGAGTATGACAAGGCCGGGCTCGACGTCGATCTGGTCGACCTCAAGGGCGGCTCGGATGCGCTCAAGGCCGTGCTCGGCGGCAGCGCCGACGTGGTGTCCGGTTATTTCGACCATTGCGTCAATCTCGCCGCCAGGAAGCAGGAACTGAAGGCCTTCGTGGTCTATGACCGCTATCCTGGCCTGGTGCTGGTGGTCTCGCCCTCTCATGGCAAGGAGATCAGCTCGGTCAAGGATCTCGCCGGCAAGAAGGTCGGCGTCAGCGCGCCGGGCTCCTCGACCGATTTCTTCCTGAAGTATCTTTTGAAGAAGAACGGCCTCGATCCCACCAGCGCGGCGGTGATCGGCGTCGGCCTGGGGGCCACCGCGGTCGCCGCCATGGAGCAGGGCCAGATCGACGCGGCGGTGATGCTCGATCCCTCCGTCACCGTGCTGCAGGGCTCCCATCCCGACCTGAAGATCCTCGCCGATACGCGCACGCAAAAGGATACGCTTGCGACCTTCGGCGGCGAATATCCGGGCGGTGCGCTCTATGCCACCGCAAGCTGGGTCGGCTCGCATGAGAAGGAGGCGCAGGCGCTGACCAATGCGATCATCGCGACGCTATCCTGGATCCATTCGCACACGCCGGAGGACATCATGGCCAAGATGCCCGCGGAGATGGTCGGCAAGGACAAGGCGCTGTATCTCGCTGCGCTCAAGAACACCATCCCGATGTATTCGGAGACCGGGATCCCAAGGGCGCGAACGCGGTGCTCGCCGTGTTCAGCGAAGGCTCGCCGGAGGTTGCGAAGGCCAATATTGACGTCAGCAAGACCTTCACCAACTCCTTCGTCGAGCAGGCCAAGAAGACGACCGGGCTGAATGCGAAATAACGGCATGGCGCCACCCCGCATTCACCGCGTCGAAACCCTGGAGCTGTCCGTCGCACCCTTCGCCTGGCCCTTCGCACAAGCGCGGGCCGGCGAGATCGCGGCGCATTTTGCCGAGAAGCAGCGCGAGAAGCCGAAGCTCTGGAACGGCCGCATCCTGCTCGGCCGCAGCCCCATGTTCGAGGGCACGCATTTTACCGCCTGCTATTTCGAGGCGGATTTCGCCGACCTGCTCGCCTGGCGCGACTGGGGCTTTCCCGACCGCGAGGTGTTCAACGGCTTCGGCATGGGCGCGCTGCGCACGACCGACGGCGCCTTCGTGCTGGGCGAGATGGGCGCGCACACTGCCAATGCCGGCCGCATCTATTTTCCCGCGGGCACGCCCGATCGCGACGATATCGATGGCGACAGGCTCGATATCGCCGGCAGCGTGATGCGCGAGATCGCGGAGGAGACCGGGCTTGCGCCCGGCGACTACCGCGCCGAGCCCTATTGGGACTGCGTCGTCTCCGGCCCCGCGATCGCGATGATGCGCACGCTGCAGCTGGACATGACGGCCGAGGAGGCGCGCGCCAGGATCGAGGCCAATCTCGCCAGGCAGCAGCACCCGGAACTTGCCGCCGTGCATCTCGTTCGTTCAAGGCGCGATTTCACCAGCACCATGCCGCTGTTCGTCACGGCGTTCCTGGAGATGCAGTTTGACAGCTAGCTCCGCCGTCATCCTGGCGAAAGCCAGGACCCATAACCCCAGGGAGCAGTTGTCCTGTGCGCCTCTCTCCTCCGTCATGCCCGGGCTTGTCCCGGACATCCACGCCTTACATGCCTGCGGTTCGGCGTGGATGGCCGGGACAAGCCCGGCCATGACGACTTGGGGCGTGCGATCTCCTGCCCCATCCTGTCCTGTGGTTATGGGTCCCGGCTTTCGCCGGGACGACGTGTTGAGAGATCTTGCTACATGACCAAATCCCCCACTCGCTCTGTTGCCGAACTCGACCGCTTCGTCACGCCGTTCCGCATCGACGGCGCGACGCGCTTTCATCTGCGATCGCAGAAGACCAATGAGAAGGGCGGGCTCGACAAGGACGCGGCGGAGGCGATCATGGAGGCGAACCGCAAGCGGCTCGCCGACTATCAGGAAAAGCTCTATGCGCAGGATCGCTGGTCGGTGCTGGTGATCCTGCAGGGCATGGACGCCGCGGGCAAGGACTCGACCATCAAGCACATTTTCGAGACGGTCAATCCGCAGGGCTGCGAGGTGACCTCCTTCAAGCAGCCGAGCACGCTGGAGCTGCAGCATGATTTCCTGTGGCGCAGCACGCTCGCGCTGCCGAGGCGCGGCATGATCGGCATCTTCAACCGCTCCTATTACGAGGAATGCCTGGTGACGCGGGTGCATCCCCAACTGCTCGGCGCCGAGAAGCTGCCGGCAAGGCTCGTCACCAAGAACATCTGGCGCGAGCGTTTCGAGGATATCACGGCGTTCGAGCGCTATCTCTGCCGCAACGGCACCCTGGTCCTGAAATTCTTTCTCAACATTTCCCGAGAGGAGCAGCGCCAGCGCTTTCTCGACCGGCTGGACATCCCCTCGAAGCTCTGGAAGTTCTCCATGGGCGACGTCACCGAGCGGGCCTGGTGGGACCGCTATCAGGCCGTGTATCAGGACATCGTGCGGCACACCTCGACACCATCAGCGCCCTGGCATGTCGTGCCTGCAGACCACAAATGGTTCGCCCGCGTGGTGATAGGCTCGGCGATCGTGAAGGCGCTCGACGCGCTCGACCTGAAATTCCCGCGCGCCGACAAGGGCTCGGTGAAGGAGTTCGCGAAAGTGCGCAAGGCGCTGGAGGCGGAAGGCAAGCGCGGGGCGAAGAAGCTGGTGCGGCGGAAGGCGGCGGTGTAGTAGCGGGTTAGGCGCACGCCGTCGTCCCGGCGAAAGCCGGGACCCATACCGCGGAGTCCATCTGTGGCACTCGATGGCTGACGACCTTCGCCAAACTGCGCCCTGTGGTTATGGGTCCCGGCTTTCGCCGGGACGACGACGCGAAAAAATCCGACTTTACGTCGGCTGATGATGCGGCGTGAACAGCCGGCCCTTTTCGGTGATCGCAATCACCACCAGCGTTGCCAGCGTGCAGAGCAGGAAGCCGGTCGCGAACGGCAGCAGGGTGCCGTCATAGGCCTGGCCCATGGTCGTGCCGATGCCGATGCCGAGCAGCGTGGTGATCGAGCCATAGAGCGAGGACGCGGTGCCCGCGATCCTGCCTTGCGGCTCCATGGCGAGCGCGGTGAAGTTCGCAATCATCAGCCCGAAGCCGAAGTTGAACAGCGCCGACAGCACCATGAACAGCGCAAACGGCACGGCGCCCGCTTTCGCGGCCACGAACAGCGTCGCCGACACCGCGACAAAACCGACCAGCGCGCTGTGCGAGATCACGCGCATGCCGAGACGGCCGACCAGCCGCGCGTTGAGGAAGCCCGCCACCGCGACGCCGAACGCAATCGCGGCAAAGGCGAGCGGGAAATAATGACCGAGCTTGTAGATCCCGGTGAACACCTGCTGGGCACAAAAGACGTAGGCGAACAGCGAGCCCATCACCATGCCGGCGGCAAGCGCATAGCCCAGCGTCTGCCGGTTGGTTACGGTCTGCCTGTAGGCGTCGACCACCTCGGGGATCGAGAACGGCTTGCGCTCAGGCCTCGGCAGCGTCTCCGGCAGCCGCAGCCAGGTCCATCCCAGCGCCAGCAGACCATAGACCATCAGCACCACGAAGATCCCGCGCCAATGCGTCAGCGACATCACCGCCTGGCCGAAGGCGGGCGCCACCACGGGCACTGCGATGAAGATCATCATCGCAAGCGACACCACGCTCGCCATGCGGCGCCCGGCATAGCAGTCGCGCACGATGGAGGTCGCGATCACCCGCGTCGCGGAGGTGCCGAGCCCCTCCAGCGCCCGCGCGAGCAGCAGCGTTTCGAAGGAGGGCGCGGCGATCGCCAGCACGCTGGCGAAGGCATAGAGCACCATGCCGCCGAGCAGCACCGGACGGCGGCCGAAGGAATCCGACAGCGGCCCGATGACGAACTGTCCGCCGCCGAAGCCGATCAGGAACGCCGACAGCACCGCCTGCAGGCGGTTCGCCACATCGATATGGAAGGCCGAGCCGATGTTCGGCAGCGCCGGCAGCATCATGTCCATGGCCAGCGGATTGAGCGCCATGATCATTGCGATCACGACCACGAATTCGGTGAAGCCCATGGGCAGGTGCTTTGCGGCCTCCTTGCTGGAGGCCTTGAGCGAGGCGTCGGCGTCGATGTCGGCCAAGAGAGTGCAACTTCCGCAGTTTGTTGTTGGATTTGCGGGCAATCTAGCCGCCATGCTGCGATGCACAACCCTCGTTTGGGGATGGCAGGGTCGGCGGCTTTGGCGGCTATGGGCAGGGTGGCTGGGGGTTATGCAGCCGCTGGTTCCAGCCAGGCTGGCGCCGCGCGGCCATCAAAAGGCCGGCATTGGGCCCGCAAAAACGCCCGATCGAATCGGGGACGGGGCGATGATAGTCCGAGCCATTGCAGTGGTGATCGCAGCATCCGTGCTGGCATGGCCGGTGCGTCCGGCAACCGCGGCGGAGGCGAGCGCCGCCGAATTGATCTCGCACTTCCGGCATGAGCATGGTGAAGGGTCGGTGACGATCGATCCCACGCTCAACCGCATTGCGCTGGAGCAGGCGCGGACCATGGCGGCAAAAAATACCCTCGATCACTCGGTGCTCGGTTCGTTCTCCGCGCGAATCGCGCCGTCGCTGGCCGGCCGCGCCGCCGAGAACATCGCCTATGGCTACGACACCTTCCCGAAGACGCTGGAGCAGTGGATCAATTCCAGCGAGCACCGCAAGAATCTCCTGCTCCACAACGCGACCCGCATTGGCATCGCCAGCGCCAAGGATGCTTCAGGCAAGCGCACCTATTGGTCCATGGAGATCGCCGGCGACTACGAGGAGAAGAAGCCGAAGACCCTCATGGCCAAGTCGAAGGGCAAGAAGGACAAGGAGCCGGTGGTTGCGGTGAAACGCGAGACAGCCGTGAAGCGCGAAGCCCGCGCCACGCCGTCGGCTTCCGAATGCCACATCAAGCTACTGAGCTTGTGTTTCTGACGAGGCGCTGAGCGTCCAACGTGCTGCGCGGGGGCCGGCGCGCGGAGTAAAGCCGCGGCGCTTAAACACTTATTTACTGGACGGGTGTTTACTCAAACTAAATATTTTGTTGCGTGCGAGTGAGTAACCATGCCCTGCGTTACTGATTTGCTGTGCGTGCACCGCCTACCCTTTGTCGCAGCGCTGGCGTTGGTGTTGCTCGCCTGTGCCGGCTGCAGCGCCGACAGGTCGACGCGATTGTCGGAAACCGATCTTTCCAATCCGTTCGCCTCGCAGCCAGAACCTAGCATACCCCCAGCGGCGGTCCCTGCAGCCGCCCTCGCGCCGCAGGTCGAGCGCAGCGAACTGCCGCAATAGGCCGGTCCGCAGTCACCTGTTGACGTCACGCGCAATGACGCGCTGATCACCACTCGCCTGTTCTAGAACTGTCGCCCTCGCCCACCTCTGCTTGGCGGCAGAGCGAAGCCCAATTGACGCGCGCGTCTTCTGACGGAGGCTGTGTAACGTCCGAGCTGCTTTGCAATGACCGGCGCACTCTTCTTCAGGTACGCAAGTTCCATCAGGAGCTTGATCTCCTCTTCCGTCCAAACGCGCGGTTTCGTCGGCTTCATCGCCATCGCCTAGTTGCGACTGGTGATTCGGGCGCGAGCAAGGCCGATACAGATTCTCGCGCTGAGTTGTAACCCTTCCGAGCTTGGCCTGACCTTCCTGATTGCACATCGAATGGGAAAACGATGCCCTTGTCTTAGAGCTCAGGCTGACCTTCTCGAGACAATGGCCTGGAAGTCAGATGGTCTGACGTATCCCGGCCGCAAATCGCCGCCAGCTGCGCCAGCAGTGGTGATCGGATGTTGCGGGACAGCCATTTTGGAAAACGAAGTCGACGATCATTGTCATCTTTTGGTATCTCGGTCGGTCCCTCACTGGCCAGATCGGGAAGGTCCAGTGCAGCCTGTGCGGCTCGCGCCGTATCCGCGGACCGGTCGAGTTCGAGCAAGAGAGGACCGATCACGGTATCAACTTCAGTGGCAACCGATCGCAGAAAGTCATTGAGCTCGCGAGCTTCGGGCACGATTGCCGCCGCCATCCCGGTCGCCTCGCAGAGCTCGCCGATGACAGGTGTAAACGCGCCGGCAGCTTGCTTGACTCGCTTTTTGACCTGTTCGATTTCGCCCAGAACGCGATTGCGTTCCTGCCGATTTTTTTCCTCGGACAGGCGGATTTCGATTTCGGCGATCTGAGCCGTCAGCGTCGTGACGTCGGTCGCAAGCGCGTCGCGCCGTCCGCGCGCGCGATCGAGATTGCGGCTGAGATCGGCCACCACGTCGTTCTTTCCGAACATTGTCTTGCTCCGCGTAGGACTGCCGTCACGCGAGCGGTCAGCCTGGCAAAAAACAAAAAGCAATATTGATCGAAAAAGGCGTCGGCTCCTGCAGCGGCTCAGGGTCGCTACGGTCATCTCATTCTGTCGAATCCTGCGCATTAGGCGACCCGCAGGGTTAACGAGTGGTTAATTTTCAACCTCTGCGGCATTGGCCGGACTGCTTCGATTGCCCGGTCAGCATTTGCATCGGCAGCCACGCCTGCCCAATTGCGCTTTGGGTTTATGAGTCTAAGTCCTAGCCCAGCTCGAAGCTGGTGACGCCGAACACGCGCTCCAGGCGCAGGCTGGGGATTGCGCCAGTATACATGCGCGCCGTCTCGAACACGGGTGAAAGCCCCAGGCTCTGCGCCAGTGCGACTGCCTCCCGATTGATGCCGGGCACGTCGAGAAAAATCTCGCCGCCGCCTGCTTTTGCCAGCAAGGCCGACAGCACGATCTCCGCTGTGGCGCGGTCGTCGGCGACCAGCGGCCCGATCTTCCGGCCGGTTCTACAGGGACGGATCACGCCCCAGCCGGCAAGCTGGCCATCGCGCATCAGCGCGCAGCCGGTATGGCCGGGCGCTCCGATCCACGCCCGCAGGAATGCTCTGCGGGGTGCCGGAAAGACTGTCGCGTCATCGGCCTCGACGGCTGTGAATGCGACCTCGGTCAGTGAAATCACATTGGCCCGCGGCGCGTTCATTGACGTCACCGTGCCGCCGTAACGCACGTTTTGATAGGCAAGGCTGAATCCGGACTTGCGGTAGTTTTCCTGCTGTGCCGTTATGCCATCGAGGCCGATCACGCGCGATCCGGCATGTGCCATCGCCGCATTCCACATCTGCAATCCGAAGCCGCGGCCACGCAGGTCGGGGCGCACGATATAGAAGCCGAGAAATGCGAAGTCCGCGCCGTAGTTGACGCAGGAAATTGTTGCGGCGGGACCGCCGTCGCGTTCACCGAGCAGGAAGCCTTGCGGATCGGGAACCGCAAAACAGGCGGCGTCGGCAAAGCCCGGGTTCCAGCCTTCGGCCGCCGCCCATTCCACGGCCAGCGAAATTTCGTCCGGCCGCATCGCGCGGATCGAAAGACCATGTTCGGGTGAGGGGGCTGATGGCACCACGAGCCGGTATCCCGAAAAATCGCTCCATTGCGGGCAAACGATACCATCTGGTCAAAATTCTACTCAAAATTCGACGGAGCAGATCCCGCAATATCTATTGTCGGCTCCATCATACCTTCGCTATCCTAGGCTGTCTCCTGCAAGACCTCGCGTCGGATCTGATTCGTACCGGAGGACTGCCATGACAAATCTCTCCAATACAATGCCAGGCTCGCCTGCCCAGGACACCGCGCCGCTGCGAGCCGGCTCGGGCTGGATCATCGCGCTCGGTGTCGTCTACGTCATCGCCGGCTTCATTGCGCTCGGCAGCGTGATGATGGCGACGGTAGCGAGCGTTTTCGTGGTCGGCGTGATGATGATCATCGCCGGCGTTGCCGAAGTGTTCAACGCCTTCCAGATCAAGACCTGGGGCAAGTTCCTGGTCTGGGCGCTGCTCGGCGTGCTCTACATCATCGCCGGCTTCTTCGCCTTCGAAAACCCGCTGCTCGCCGCGGCGGTGTTGACCCTCGTGCTCGGCGCCTCGCTCGTCGCCTCGGGGCTGGTGCGAATATTCCTGGCCTTCAGCATGAAGCGTGAATCGCCTTGGATCTGGGTCGCGCTGTCAGGCGTGATCACGCTGCTGCTCGGCGGCATCATTCTGGCGCACTGGCCGGTCAGCAGCGTCTATACGCTCGGCATCTTCCTCGGCATCGACCTGATCTTCGCCGGCACGAGCTGGATCGGCCTCGGCTTCGGCCTGCGCAAGGCGGCGACTGCGTGATGGACAGCGTCGGTAGCGATAGAACGCAGCTGACGGACCGTATGTAGCCTGCGGCGAACGACCTGTGGTGAGGCGGGAGATCGCCAGCCGCAAGCGTCATGGCCGGGCTTGTCCCGGCCATCCACGTCGGGCCGCATGCGCGGAGAGACGTGGATGCCCGGGACAAGCCCGGGCATGACGGAGGAGAGAGACGCGCATCATAACCACTCTGTGGGCCTACGGGTCCTGGCGTTCGCCAGGAGGACGAGAGATGTGATTTGCCCGACGGGTGCAGGGTGCAAAAACCTGTCAACCCCCGCCTGTCAAAATATTCCTGTTTCCAGAAATTCGGATTTGCCGTATATTGCCCGCATCCCGCCTCGATGAAAAGGGGCGTACGCGTCGTCACGGACGTGAGGCGGGCAGCGGTGGACGACGGATGGGCCTGTTGACGTGAGGCGCATTCGCGGACGGTGAAGCCGTGTGGTCCTGGCGCGCCCATGCAGGCGCCAAGTGCGTGCGAAGCTCCAAAGGCCTCGCGCGGATGACGGTGGCAAGAGCTGGTTCACCGGGGAGAGCGCGGAGTAAGCCGTAAACCACTGCGCGGGGAAGGCCCGCGTGATGTCGGCTGTACCTGTGGTCACGCGCCCTTCGCGCAATCCTTCTGGCGCGAGGGCCCCGGGTGCAGCGGTCACCCGGCCTTCCCCGCGCCCTCCTGTTTTCTCGAGAGGGTGACAAGAATGCAAAGCTCGGGCGAATCCCGTCGCGAGAAGGTGGACGTATGTCTCCACTTGGTCGTCCCGGCGAAAGCCGGGACCCATAACCCCAGGACTTCATTTTGCGAAGATCGTCCGCCACCGAATGCCACAGAGAGATTCCGCGGTATGGGTCCCGGCTTTCGCCGGGACGACGGAGAGGAGCGGCTGCCGGTGCTTACTCTCCTCTTTCCCGCTTGCAGGGGCAGCGGTTATCCCCCAACCAGGTCAGCCATTCTGACGCTCTTTTGGCGTTGCGGCTCGCAGCCATTCTCGATTAGAAGATTGTTGCGGGGCGGGCGTTGGCAACCAAGCGTCAACCGTTTTGGCCGACGATTCCGTAAGCTCCAAAGGGTCTGGCAGTGCTGATTCGCAGCGAAATCGCGGGGATCGACGGCAAGGCGGCGCAAAGCGCCGGTCCCGGCACGATTCCGGCTGCGTCCCTGCCCACCCTCCTTCTTGGGCTCCTTCTTATCTGCCCCTGAGGGCCGACTGGGCGCGTGCGCCTGGGCACTCAGGGGTTTCGAGGACAAAAGAACCCTTCAGCGCCCGAGCCAAAGCGCGAACCACCCAAAAGGAATTTGAGAATGACCTCCGTACCCAAGTCCGAGAAGGACCGCGTCATTATTTTCGATACCACCCTGCGCGACGGCGAGCAGTGCCCCGGCGCCACCATGACCTTCGAGGAAAAGCTCGAGGTCGCGGAGATGCTGGACGACATGGGCGTCGACGTCATCGAGGCGGGTTTCCCCATCACCTCCGAAGGCGATTTCCAGGCGGTCAGCGAAATCGCCCGCC
>Ga0335071_10005582_pt1 | contig 13051 bp, 10 predicted proteins | sample Lox_Sample_15_FD_206724 | JGI IMG/M metagenome (GOLD analysis project Ga0335071, IMG submission 206724) | Soil microbial communities from Loxahatchee National Wildlife Refuge, Florida, United States - Lox_Sample_1.5 | ecosystem: Environmental > Terrestrial > Soil > Wetlands | place: USA...
ATTTGCGAATTACTCCTGATAACAAGATCACAATTGTTGTTGCCCGGTCCGAGATGGGCCAAGGCGTTCGCACCGCACTGCCGATGATTCTTGTCGAAGAACTCGAAGCCGACTGGAAGCAAATTGAGATCGAGCAGGCTGGCGCCAGCACCCTCTTCGGCGATCAGACCACCGGCGGCAGCGCGAGCATCCGCACAACATGGGACCCGATGCGAAAAGCGGGAGCGACCGCCCGCGAAATGCTGATTTCCGCGGCGGCTTTGACGTGGGGCGTGCCGCGTTCTTCCTGCACCGCGCAGGCGGGACACATCAAGCACGCGGCGTCGAATCGCACCGCGACCTACGGTGATCTAGTCAGCAAAGCATCGACCTTGCCAATTCCTGCCGATGTTCCCTTGAAGCAGAGCAAAGACTACAAGCTTGTCGGCCGGCGCCTGCCGCGCGTGGACTCGCTGGCGAAAGTTAAAGGCGAAGCAGTGTATGGCATCGACTTTCGACTCCCGGGAATGAAGTATGCCGTGCTGTCGCGGAGCCCCATTATTGGAGGAAAGGTCACCAGCTTCGACGATAAGGACTCGAAGAAGATCGCTGGTGTGATTTACGTCGGTAGGATCGGCGACTCCGCGGTTGCAGTTGTGGCTGACAGCGTTTGGGGCGCGATGGAAGGGCGCCGCGTGCTGATTGTGAATTGGGATGAAGGTCCGAACAAGGACTTTGGCAGCAAGGACGTCTTCAACGTGCCAACATCCTTGGCAACGCTGAAGGAAGCAGTCCTATACCAATCAGGGGGGACGCCGAAACCCGGGGGGCATTCGATTACAGCCGAATACCAACTCCCCTTCATGGCTCACGCCCCAATGGAGCCAGGGAATTGTACTGCTTACTACCGACAAACCACATGCGAGTTGTGGGCTCCGACGCAGGTTCCCCAGGATTGCCGAGACTCTGTAGCGGCAGCCACCGGACTCGATCCGGACCAGGTGAAGGTAAACGTTACTTTGATGGGCGGAGGATTCGGCCGAAGGCTAGAGCACGATTATGCGGTCGAAGCCGCTCTCGCTTCAAAGGCAATCAGCGCCCCCGTGAAGGTTATCTGGACGCGCGAGGATGACATGCGGTTCTCGACGTATCGCCCGGCAAGCATGCATCATCTTTCGGCAACACTGGATGCAGCGGGGTACCCCGTAGCGTTGATGCACCGGATCATCGCCCCGTCAATCAGCGGACAGAAAGGACAGCCGACTCCGAATAACGTTGATCCTGACCTGCCCGATGAAGCTGGACCAGTCTACGGGATTCCCAACTACTTAATTCAGTACCGAATGATTGACACTTTCATACCGCTCGGTTGGATGCGTTCCGTTTACGCGCTTCAAGCCGCATTTGCGTTGGAAAGCTTCATCGATGAACTCGCCGTCTCGGCCGGGAAAGATCCGCTGAAGTATCGGTTGCAGTTGCTGTCCAAAGATCAGGATCTCAACTACTTCACGACCGTATGGCACACGGCACGCATGCGCGGGGTGCTGCAACTAGCGGCGGAGAAGGCTGGATGGGACAAGCCTCTGCCGGCTGGACGCTATCGCGGAGTTGCGTGCTTTGGCTGCTTCCAGTCATACATGGCCGAAGTAGTTGAGATCACCATGGAAAACGACGAGCCGCGCGTACATCGCGTCGTTGCGGTCGTCGATTGCGGGCAAGTAGTGAATCCTGCCATTCTCGAACAGCAGATACAGGGCGGAATTGTGTACGGGCTTGCAAATGCTTTGCGAGCCAAGATCACCATCGAAAAGGGGCGCGTCGTGCAGGGAAACTTTGACGACTATGCTCCCCTGCGCATGGACGAGACGCCAACAGTCGAGGTTTACGCGGTGCCAAGCCAGGAAGCTCCAACCGGAATCGGAGAACCTTCCGTGCCTCCGGTCGCACCAGCGTTATGCAACGCCATTTATTCGGCGACGAAGAAGAGAATTCGAGCGCTGCCTATACTGAGCTGATCGCTTGGCGTTAGATGAGCTTGCCACCTTTCGCGGGACCGCTTCGAAAGTGAGCCACTCCTCTGTGATTCGTCGCAAAGCTAAAACCCATCCTGTCATTTATCATGTCCAGTTTTTCTGGAGGTGCCTTTGTCTTGTAAACCCGCAATCGTAGTTCTCCTTTTCTTCGTTATCGTTTGCAGTCTAGTGTTCGGACAGACCTCCTCTTCTTCGCTTCCGGCCTCGCGCCTGGCTCATCTGCGGCACGGCATTAATCTGAGCGAGTGGTTTGCGCAGGTTTACGATCCAAAGGGTTACACCAAGGAACATTTCGAAAACTGGACCACAGCATCTGATATTGCGCTGATCAAGTCCGCTGGATTCGATCACGTCCGGTTAAGCGTGAACCCCGGCCCGATGATGGACGCCGAAAATCGCCGCAACGGGCTCACGGAATACTTCAGCTATCTCGATGCGGCGATGAAGATGATCATGGATACAGGGCTCGCGGTCGAACTCGACATGCATCCTGAGTCGGATTTCAAAGCACGCCTGAATGACGATGAGTTCGTGGAGCGGTTCGCCGAATTTTGGCGCGTCGTAGCCAAGCGCTACTCATCTCCGCAGTGGGATACCGAACGTATCTTCTTTGAGATTCTGAATGAGCCCGAGATGAAGGATCCATATCGCTGGTATGGAGTCGAAGCAAAACTGGCGGCAGCAATTCGGCAGGCGGCTCCGGCGAACACCATCCTCGCGCCCGGAGCGAAGTGGGACGACAACTACGACATGGTGATGCTGGAGCCGCTGCGCGATCCGAACATCATTTATGTTTTCCATTTTTATGAACCGCACATCTTTACGCATCAGGGAGCCAGTTGGGGTGCGTACTATTGGCACTGGTTGAAAAACCTGCACTATCCGTCTGATCCAAAGAATGCAACAGAAGTCGCGGCGGTTGTTCCGGAAGCACAACATCGTATGGATGTGATTCGCTACGGGCAGGATCATTGGGATGCAGCGCGAATTGAGGCTGAGATCAATCAGGCCGCGGACTGGGCATCGAGGAATGGCGTGCCGCTCGTATGCAATGAATTCGGAGCCTACCGCTACGGCGTCGGCCCCCAGGATCGCGAACGCTGGATTCGGGACACCAGGACAGCCCTCGAGAAACACAATATCGGATGGGCAATGTGGGACTACTCTGGTGGCTTCAGCGTGGTCTCGAAGAAGGACGGGAAAACGGAACTAGATCCCGAAACGATGCGGGCATTGGGCCTGAAGATGCCTTAAACCTTGTTTAGCACAATGCAGACAACCACTGGGGCTGAAGCCTCCATTTCGATCGAGATCGAAAGGCAAATGATTTTCGAGGAATCGGCCCCGCGTACCGTAGAAGGATTGAGATTGACCGAGTGAGTTACAGAGCGCCGAGCCACGTGACTGGGAAACGTGCTGCCGTGGCGTTGGCCAAACGCTCGTCGGCCGTAATTAACTCAGCGAAGGCACGCTGGGCCAGCACAACATAAACAGAATCGTACACGGTTCGATGGTGTAGCACCGCCATCGGTAAGGCCTCAGACACGAGACTGAACGTAGCGGCGGTCGGAATGTTAAGATCCTTGAGTCTGGAATAAGCCTTGTCCGCCCACGTGTAATCGATCCTTCCTTTCGAGACCGCCTTCCGCAATGCATTCGCTATTTCGGGCCAGAAAAGGTCTGGAACCAAGAACTGTGCCTTGTTCCGGCCGTACCAATCCAACAGTTGCTCTGCCTGAGGTACGAACTCCTCTTCAATCGACGGAAGACACCACTTCAAAGCGACACTAGCATCGATGACCCAGCGGTTCACCGTTCCCGATCCTCACGAATCATCTCCTCAGTTGAAGGAAAAGGTCCTTGTCCGATTGGAGGCCGGCTGCGAAGCTCTGCCAATTCTTCTAAAATCTTACGGCGTCGTTTCAACTCCGTCTCCGTGGGAACATGCAGCTGCAATAAGGTAATGACTTCCGCAGCAATGGATTTGCGATTTGCTTTGGCCTGCTCGCGCAGCGCGCTGTAAATCTCGTCAGGAACATTCTCCACATAAAGCGTTGCCATAGGGAACTCCTAGGGGCATTCTAGCACTTTCCTAGGGAAATCGTCGACGCACATTCTTGACACTGTGGGTGACTGACCTTTATCCTAAGTCTTGATCCTTGCGGTACTTACGCCTCTTTGGCGTTCTCCCGCGGGCTGGTTCGGCGTGATCGCCGCGGAGGTTCCGCCATGTTCCTCGACATCAAAGATTTGGAACTTCAGCCGCTCGAATTTGCGGAGGAATTCCCGCCGGATGCGATTGACCTCGGGAGCGAGGCCCGGCAAAAAGGGACACTGCAGGTCTCCGGCCGCGCCGAGGTTGTCGAGGAGCACCACGGTAAGCACGAGATTCTGAAGGACATACGGTTGCGGGGCAAGTTGTCGGCGCAACTCGAGTTGCCCTGCGCGCGGTGTTTGGAAACTGTATCCCAAGACGTCAAACGAGAGTTCGAATTGCTCTATCGTCCGCAGGGATCGGATGCCGGCCGCGACGAGCTTTCAGTAACGGATGCCGAGGCTGAAATCGGGTATTATCAAGGTGACGGCCTGGAGTTGGAAGATGTGCTGCGCGAGCAGGTTCTTTTGGCGTTGCCGTTGAAAGTCACGTGCCGCGAAGACTGCAAGGGGCTGTGTCCGCAGTGCGGCAAGAATTTGAATCAGGAACAGTGTTCGTGCTCGACCGTCGTGGAAGATCCACGGTGGGCCGCGCTCAAAGAAGTGCGCAGCCGGTTGGAACACTGAAAAAGCTGCTGTCAGCTATCAGCCGTCAGCTCTCAGCTTGCGGTATCACCTGGCGATCGGCTGGTTTTCTGGTCGCGTGAAAGCGATTAATTTTCAAAACTGAGCTGACAGCTGAGAGCTGACAGCTTGTTCAGGCGCAGCTTATTGGCCTGCGGAAGGAATCGAAGAACATGCCTAATCCGAAACGGAGACATTCTCAGAAGCGCACCTCGACACGGCGCGCACACGATGCCCTGAAGGGCCACAGCCTTTCCGAGTGTCCCAACTGCCACGAGCGGAAGATGCCGCACCGCGCTTGCCCAAAATGCGGCTACTACAAAGGTCGCGAAGTACTCGACGTCGAAGAAGCAAGCTAATCTTAAGCCATGCCTAGCGTCATCGCGCTGGACGCAATGGGTTCGGATCGCGCTCCCAGGCCGGAAGTGGAGGGCGCGATACATGCTGCCCGTCAATATGGCCTGCGGGTATTGCTGATTGGTCCCGAACCGATCGTGAAGCGCGAGTTGGAACGCCATCCCTCCGCGTCGCACCTTTCCATTGAAGTAGTCCACGCCAGCGAATACATCACCATGGACGACAAAGTGGAGGCGGTCCGCGCCAAGCGTGACAACTCCATGCGCGTCGGTCTGCGGCTGGTGCGTCAAGCAGAGGCCAACGGGTTTGTGACTGCCGGCAATACCGGAGCAGCCATGGCGACCGCGAAAATCGTCCTTGGTGCGGTCCCGGGAGTAGATCGGCCCGCCCTGGCCGCCGTTTTTCCCACGGCTCCTGGAAATCCCGCGATGTTGCTCGACGTGGGAGCTAACGTCGATTGTTCTGCGAAAAATCTCGAGCAGTTCGCCGTCATGGGAGATGTCTATTTCCGCGCGATGTATGGGAAGCGTCCCGGCTCTTCCGGTCCGCGGGTCGGATTGCTTTCAATTGGCGAGGAAGAAACCAAGGGCAACGAGCTCACACGAGAAGCTTTTCAGCTGCTCAAACAGCTTCCGCTGAATTTTGTGGGTAACGTCGAAGGCCGGGATCTTTATAACGGACAGGTCGACGTCATCGTGGCCGACGGATTCGTCGGCAATGTTGCACTCAAAATATCTGAAGGGGTGGCTAATCTCGTTAGAACCACTCTCAAAGAATCGTTGAAAGCGACAATTACCCGGCAGGTGGGAGCGTTGCTGTCGCGCAGCGCGTTCAAAGACTTCAAAAAGCGTCTGGATCATACCGAGTATGGCGGTGCGCCCCTGCTGGGTGTAAAGGGCGTTTGCATTATCACGCACGGATCTTCGAACGCCAATGCAATGAAGAATGCAATTCGCGTCGCAGCCGAGTTCTCCGAGAGTGGAGTCAACGAATCAATCGAACGGGGGCTGGCAGCATTGCGTCAGGCCGAAGTGGCAACACAATCCAACTAGAAGTTTTTCTCGATGACAGAATCCAAGATCGCGCTGATTTTCCCCGGCCAAGGTTCGCAACTTGTCGGCATGGGCAAGGACTTATCCGAAAAGTATCCAGTAGCCCGCCAGACGTTTGAAGAAGCCGACGAGGCACTCGGATACAAGCTCTCACAACTCTGCTTCGAAGGGCCGGAAGAGGAATTACGGCTCACCGAGAAGACACAACCGGCAATCCTGACCACGTCCATTGCGGCCTTGCGAGTGCTGCAATCACAGATGCCAAAGCCCGGCTATGTCGCTGGCCATAGTCTGGGAGAGTATTCGGCACATGTCGCATCGGGCACCTTCAGCTTCGCCGATGCGGTCCGCACGGTCCGCAACCGCGGCAAGTACATGCAGGAGGCAGTTCCGGTCGGCGTGGGGGCGATGGCTGCGATCCTGGGCATGAACCTCGACACGGTCACGGGCATTTGCAAGGACGCGGCGCAGGGAGAAGTGTGCTCACCTGCCAACATCAACTCACCTGATCAGATTGTGATTTCCGGAAGCACGACCGCGGTCGAACGCGCCACGAAACTCGCGGATGAGCGGGGAGCCAAGCGCGCCAAGCTGCTGCCCGTCAGCGCTCCATTTCATTGCTCGCTCATGAAGCCAGCACAGGATCGCCTGGAAGGCGATTTGGCAAAGATCAAGTGGAACAAGCCAGTTTATCCGGTGGCGTGCAACGTTGATGCCGAGCTGGTGACGGATGAGGTGAAAGCTCTGAACACACTCGTGCGGCAGGTAACCGGGTCCGTGAAGTGGGATCAGTGCATGCGATTGCTGATCGCGCAAGGCGTGGATTTGTTCATCGAAGTCGGCCCGCAGAAGGTTCTCACGGGATTGATGAGGCAGATTGACCGCTCTAAGAAGTGTTTGAGCGTTGGAGACGAGCCGTCGCTGGCAAAGACGGTCGAAGCTCTATCTCAAAGCGCGTGATCATGCGATGTGGAGCCGTCCGATCGGCGTAGTGCGGTCGACTTCACCCAAAGCGAGTTGCCTTACCGATAGTCAACGAAGCCTTTGAATAACAAACAGTCAACGGGCAGAGGACGTGAGTGACACGTGCGTACCGTGCACTCCATGTCGCAGATCTGAACCATGTCTGTCGCTCGGGAAGCGACGTTAGTGAAAAATCAGTTCACACGGCGGGAAACTCAGCGTCCGGTCCGAATTCTCCACCCAGACCTGCGCGTGCTGCGCGCGATCGTTGACCACAACGTCCACTAATAATCCGCTGCTCGGGCCCGGACAGCTGGCCGCGCCATTCACCTTTTGACTTTTGATCAATCCCCATTCGCCGCCCGGTCCCCAATCCTGATAGAACTCGTTGAATGGATACTTGGGGTGCTCGCCAGGATGGGCCGCCCAGTCAGGGTCGTGCATCCAGATGGCGTAGGCCGTTTTGTAATCCTGCTTTTGAAGCGCACCGAAAAATTTGCCGACCACCCACTCCGCGCGCCAATAAGGAAAGCGCCAGAAAAGGAAAGCAACGACAAGGAGTGCGACGATAGCAGCGCTGATCGTCATTCTTTTTCGGCGGGCTTTGTGCGGGTCGTATTGCTGGGCGTCGAGCAGTGTCATACTCCTCTAGCATAACGGACACTGGGGGGATGGTGAAAGTTCCTGGGAACCGGGAGGAATCGTTCTTTGCCACAAAATCGAATAAATAAGGGTTAGCGGGAATAGATTTTGACGGGCTGCTGCCGCAAAGCTTCGATGGCTCGTTGGGCCTCAATCAGGTTGGGCGAGATCTGAAGAGCACGTTCGTATGCTGCAATCGCCTGTTCATTCCTTCCGCTCGCGGCGAGAGTGCGCCCGAGTTCAAAGTATCCCTGGTCGCTGGGCTGCAATTGCACGGAACGCACGAAGCATTGGATCGCATCGTCGACTTTGCCTTCTCGCTCGGCGAGTAGCCCCATTCCTACCCACGTGTTGAAGCGCGTTGGATTCAGGCGAATGGATCGCTCAAAGGCCTCGTGGGCTTTAGCGAAGTCTCTTGTGTCGGCGTATGCAGAACCCAGATTTGCATACGTTGTCGCCAGCACCCGCGTGTCGGTAGTCAGGCGAGCCGCAATTTCGTACTGCGGAATGGCTTCGGCGGCGCGTCCATGCTGATGCAAGTAGGCGCCGATATTGGAATGCGACACCGGATCGGCCGGCTGCAATTGCGCCGCGCGAACAAAGTGAGGATAGGCTTCGTCGAAGCGGGCGAGCTGCGTTAGCGCGCCACCATATTCGTCTTCAGCAACGAAGTTGTTGCTGGTCACTTCCAGCGCATGTCCCCACAGGCGTAAGCTGTCGCGCCAGTATCCAGCCTGCCGGTAAGTTACCGAGGCCAGTGTCAGCAAAACACAAGCGGCGGACGTGATTTTTATCGCGCTGGAGAGTTTTGCCGCCTCAACTAATTCGCTGGCTCCCAAAGCAATCAAGACAAACAAACCGATAAACGGAATGTATGTATAACGGTCCGCCATGGCCTGATTCCCGACCTGTACAACTCCAATCACAGGGATAAGTGTGCCGAGAAACCAGAACCATCCGACTAGCAAGTAGCCACGGGCGCGAAATTTCACTACCAGAATTGTGATAATCAGCAAAATGACCGCTGCAAGAAGCACTTTCCAATTCGCCAAAGCTTTTCCCGGATGCGGATACAAGGGAGCCAGCTTTGCTGGCCACACTATTTCCTTTATGTACAAGAGGTAAGAGTAAAGAGCGTTCTTAAGCCTCACAGCAAAAGGAAAGGGCAATGCCCCGACGGCTCCGGCCGCCTTCTGCGCACGCATAGTGATCAAACAACTCGCTGCGGAGAGAGCAAATAGCGGCAGTTTCTCCACAATCAGCTTCGCCGGAGAAGTCTGCTCGGTTCCCGAAGCCCGAGTCCAACTTTGAATTCGTTGTAGCGGCCAATAGTCCAGCAGCAGCAAGACAAATGGAAGTGTCACGACCATCGGCTTCGAGGCGAGAGCGCAAACAAACAATCCCGCCACAGCAAGATAGCGCTTCCAATTTGGCTTCGACGCATACCAACCATAGGCGCCAAGTGTTAAAAGGAAAAAGAAAGTGCTGAGCACGTTCTTGCGTTCCGAGACCCACACCACGGACTCAACGTTCGATGGATGTAGTGCAAAGACCGCCGCGATGAAGAAACTAAGGCCGAGACGGCGCGTAGCCCGAAACAGTAAGAGGAAGAGAATGCATCCGCTGAGCGCATGAAAGACGATGCTGGTGAAATGATGCCCTGCCGGATTGAGATGAAACCACTGGTAGTCAAGCGCGTGCGATATCCAGGTTAAGGGATGCCAGTTCGCCTCATCCGTCGAAGTGATGGCCCACTTAATCGTCGTCCACGAAAACCCGGCCTTGATGTGCGTGTTTTCAGTGACATAACGATCATCATCGAAGTTAACGAACTGAAAATGCGTTGCCTGGTTGTACACCGTTAAGGTGAAGAGGACGAGCAACAGAGAAAAGACGAAGGTGCGTTTTTGGGGCACCGCAAAAAAGCCGCCGGTCGGATTGAAGGACTCGGCTTTCGGGATTTCGGTCTCTGGGACCTGCACGGGGGCAGTCGACACGCCTGCGTCCTCCACCGTGGCTGATTATAAAAGTCGGATGCGGCCCCTTCGGACCAAGAGTGGGTCGCGGGTGTGACCGAGGTAACTTCGATTCAGATTGAAGACTTCAATTACAGAGTGAAAGCAGCCTGGCGCCAATCTGCAATCAAAAATCTAAATATGCAATTAGGCAGGTTTCCAGCGCAAAATCGGCTTTCTCGCCGCCGCGGTCTCGTCTAGACGCTTCACCCTGGTCGTGTGCGGCGCGTCCAACACGGTCTGCGGATTTTCTTCCACTTCCGCGGCGATCGATTTCATCGCGTCGACAAAGAGGTCCATTTCTTCTTTCGACTCGCTTTCCGTCGGCTCAATCATGAGCGCACCCGGCACGATCAGTGGAAAGGCCGTTGTATAGGGATGAAATCCGTAGTCAATCAGACGCTTCGCGATGTCCATCGTGCGCACGCCCTTTTTCGCTTGCACCTTGTCGCTGAAAACCACCTCATGCATGCTCGGCGTATCGTAGGGCAGATCGTAGGTTCCCTCGAGTCCCTTGCGGATGTAGTTCGCATTGAGGACAGCATCTTCAGTCGTCTGACGCAAGCCATCAGGACCGTTAGCCTGAATGTACGCAAGTGCGCGAACAAACATCCCGAAGTTGCCATAGAACGCTCGAACACGACCCACTGAGTGTGGACGGTCGTAGTCGAAACCCAGCGTGCCGTCTGCGTGCGTAATAACGACAGGCTTCGGCAAGAACGGTTCGAGATGCTTCTTGATCGCCACTGGGCCGGAGCCGGGGCCTCCGCCGCCGTGCGGCGTAGAGAACGTCTTGTGCAGGTTGAGGTGCATCACATCAACGCCGAAATCGCCGGGCCGCACTTTGCCGACCAGCGCGTTCATATTTGCGCCGTCCATATAAAGGAGACCGCCTTTGGCATGCAGGATGTCGGCAATCTTGTGGATGTCCTGTTCGAACACACCAAGGGTGTTTGGATTGGTCAGCATCAGCGCCGCGACATCTTCATTCATCTGCGCTTCGAGCGAGGCGATGTCGACCATGCCACGGGAATCCGACTTCAAGTTTTCGACTGCGTAGCCCACCATCGCGGCAGTGGCGGGATTCGTGCCATGCGCAGAGTCAGGAATCAGGATCTTCTTGCGCGGGTTCCCCTTCGACTCGTGATACGCGCGCACCATCAGAAGGCCGGTCATCTCACCGTGCGCACCCGCAGCAGGTTGCAACGTAATCGCATCCATGCCGGTAATCTCGATCAGGCATTCGCTCAAAGTCTTGATGATGAGCAGCGCCCCCTGCGATATCTTTTCCGGCTGGTATGGATGTCCGTTTGCAATTCCTTCCACACGAGCCACAGCCTCGTTCACACGTGGGTTGTACTTCATCGTGCAGGAGCCCAGCGGATACATGCCAAGATCGATCGCGTAGTTCCATGTCGACATTCGCGTGAAGTGACGGATGATTTCGATCTCACTGACTTCGGGCATGTGACCAAGATCTTTTCTCTCCGCCGAACCAAGCAGTTTCGCTGTGTCGACGTCTGGCACATCAAGCGGCGGCAGTTTCCAGGCAGCCTTCCCGGGCGAGGACTTCTCGAAGATGAGTCCCTCGTTCTGATTGACCTGACGCGTCGCTTTGGGTGTGGAGTGTTTCATCGCGCCATCTCCTCGACTTCTTCCTTCGCCGACCGAACCGATCGTTCACTCTCGGCGACCAGACCGGCTGCTGTATCGATTGCGCTGCGCGTCGTCATCTCGGTGCAGCACCAGAGCGCCGCATTCCCGAGTTCGGGATAAAACTTTTTCAGCGGAAGCCCTCCGACAATCTTATGTCCTAATAGGCGCCCATTAATCGCATACGGATCTTCACTGGTCGCAACCACGAACTCATTGAAGCGCGGCGAATTCGCAAAAAGCACTCTACCGTGCTTCGCAAATTGGCTCGCCGCATACGCGGTCTTGGCCAGATTCTGTTTTGCCAGTTCCTTCAACCCGACCTTGCCGTAAACAGTCATGAAAATATTAACCATCAGCGCCACCAGTGCCTGGTTGGTGCAGATGTTCGAAGTCGCTTTCTCACGTCGGATGTGCTGCTCGCGCGTGGCGAGGGTGAGAACGAATCCGCGCTTGCCATCTTTATCGACAGTCTGACCGACAAGGCGCCCAGGCATTTGGCGGACATATTTCTCACGTGTGGCAATCACCCCGCAATACGGCCCGCCGAAGCCCAGGGGCACGCCGAACGACTGCGTCTCCATCGCGATAATGTCAGCCTGACGCGGCGGCTCGACAATCCCGAGCGAGACGGCTTCCGCTATCGAAACGACCAGCATCGCCCCATGCTTGTGAGCAAGTTCGCCAATTGCATCGACATCTTCAAGAGTGCCGAAGAAATTCGGGGACTGGATCAGAACCGCAGCCGTATCGGAAGTGATAGAGCGCTCAAGCTCTTTGAGGTCGATCCGCCCGTTGTCACCAAATCCGACCGTTGCAAGCGGCATGCCTTGATGGGTGGCGTAAGTCGCGAGCACTTCGCGATATTCAGGATGCAGGTTGCGCGCGACCACTACGGAGCGTCGTCCGGTCAGCCGAACAGCCATCATCACCGCCTCGGCCGCGCCCGTCGATCCGTCATACATGGAGGCGTTGGCAACCTCCATCCCGGTGAGTTCGCAGATCATCGTCTGGAATTCGAAAATCGATTGCAGAGTGCCCTGCGAAATCTCGGCTTGGTATGGCGTATAGGCCGTCAAGAACTCGCCGCGAGAGATCAGGCTGTCGATGATGACCGGGCGGTAGTGGAAGTAGGCGCCGGCTCCGAGAAAGCTCGTGTGTCCGTCACCGTTTTCGCGCGAGCGCTGGCGGAAGAAGTCGACAATCTCAGACTCAGCCATCTGGCGTGGGATGTTGAGATCTCGATTGAGCCGGTACTCAGCCGGAATCGGCGCAAACAGGTCATCGATCGACCGCAAGCCAATCACTTTCAGCATGGCCTCGCGGTCAGCAGGAGATTTGGGCAAATATCTCATAGGAAAGTTATATAGATGTGCGAGAGGGGCTCTGGGATTTTTGATTGCCGACAGGCGGTTGTGGAGGAAATGCGGGCTGCTGGTTCAATCTTCATTTGGAATTCGGCAGTCGGCAATTCTAATGCCCCGCTTCTTCAGCCACGAACTTGTCATAGTCTGCTGCAGATAGCAGTTTGTCGAGTTCGCCCGGGTTCTTAAGTGTCATCTTCAGCATCCACGAGCCG
>Ga0335071_10005583_pt1 | contig 13050 bp, 12 predicted proteins | sample Lox_Sample_15_FD_206724 | JGI IMG/M metagenome (GOLD analysis project Ga0335071, IMG submission 206724) | Soil microbial communities from Loxahatchee National Wildlife Refuge, Florida, United States - Lox_Sample_1.5 | ecosystem: Environmental > Terrestrial > Soil > Wetlands | place: USA...
AAGCCCGGAGTGAGCGCACTCGAACGTGCGCGAACGAGGACTGGAGCCGACAACGGGTCAGCTTGCGCTGACCCAAGTCCAGCGACCGCCCGCGAAGCAGCCCCGCGAATCGGCCCCGCGCCAAACGTGGGCGGGTCGGCCCGGGCGGGGCTGGGTCATGCGGCCCTATCGACAGCCGCGAGCGAGGCCGGAGAATCTCGCGAAGACCGCGTGGCTCGCGGCCAAACCGCCCCGCCGGATCATTCGGCGGGCGCATCGATATCGACAACGCGTCCCAGATCCGCGCGCCACACAACGGAGACAGCTATGGGTCAGCCCTTCGTCGTCCAGCTGCCAAATCGCCCCGGCGAGCTCGCCCACCTCGCCAAGGCGCTCTGCGCCCGCGGTATCAACATCGTCCAGATCCAGGGCAGCTCGGCCGCCGGCGACCTCGCCTGCGCGCTGATCTACACGGACTGCTGCGAGGACGACACCGGCGAGGTGCTCCGGAGCATGGGCTACTCGTACGTCGTCGGCGCCACGCTCATCGTGGACATCGAGGACACGCCCTGCGCCCTCGGCGATCTGACTGAACGGCTCGCGGCCGGCGGCGTCAACGTCAGCGGCTTCTGCAAGATCGGCGTCCGCGATGGCTTCGCGACGTGGTCGCTCTCGGTGAGCGACGACGAAGCCGCGCGGGAGATCCTCGGCCTGACCGAAACGCCCTCGCTCGCGAACGCCTGATCCGCCTCCGGCCCGGCCGGACTACGGTCGCGGTCGAACCCTAGGTCGGGGCATCTTGATCAAGCGACCGCGCTTGGAGATCGAGTTCGTGGCGAGTGCCGCCACGCCCATGCCCACCACGGCACGTTCGCGCGTGGTTAGCGGCCGAACGATCGCGAGGAACTCCTCCGCCCGCGCCCGATCGACGCGGCCGAGCACGGCTTTGCCGCGTCCCGTCAGCGCGAGGGTCCGCAGCCGGCGGTCCTCCGAGTCCTGGCGCCGCTCCACGAGCTGCCGCTCCACGAGCGAGTCGACGAGCCGGCTGACCGCCGAGGGCGACCGGCCGATCGTGTCGGCCATGTCCGAGATCGTCATCGTGCCGCTGTCCGCGAGCGCGTAGAGCGCCGCGAGCTGCGTGAAGCCCAGGTTGAGCTCCCCGAGCTGCGCCGCGAACCCGATGACGAGGTCCCGCCACACCGCGCGGCCCATGGCGATCGAGTCCGAAAGCTCGCGCGGATTCTGGATCGGCGGCCGGGTGGCTTCCGCCGGTCCGGCGAGCAGCTCGCGCGCCGAGCTCTCGATGGCGGACCAACTCGGGACGCTGATTGACGGGAGATGGAGGAACGGACGCGGCCGATCGCGGAATGCCCGGAGTCGCGCCTGGGCCAGCGCCCGGGCGTTCGCGGGCCCCGACGGAGCCTGCGGCACGAGCTGCGGCGGTGGTGCGGACGGGGCTTCGCCGGGCTCGTCGCGGGCCGGCTCCGCGGCCTGCGGGAGCTTGGGAATGAACTGCGGCATGCGTCTAGCCTACGCGTGAAGGGCGATAGTTGCAAACATGCACGCATTTTTCGCACGGGTAGTTGAGGCTGCACTAATCTGCGGGCGATTGAATTGCACCGGTCGCGGCTGAGCAGCGTCCCAGGAGATCACACGCAGCACATGAGCCGAATCGCCTTCGTATTTCCCGGCCAGGGCTCCCAGTCGGTCGGCATGGGCAAGGCCCTTGCCGCAGCGTCGCCGGCAGCGGCCGCCGTCATGGCCGAAGCCGACGCCGCGCTCGGTGAGTCGATCAGCGCACTCGCCTTCGACGGTCCCGCCGAGCAGCTCGACCTGACCGTCAACGCCCAACCGGCGATCGTCGCGACCTCGGTCGCGTTCCTCGCAGCCCTCCGCGAGCGTTGGGCGGCCGCCGGCATCGAGGCCCCCGCGCCCGACTTCATCGCGGGCCATTCCCTCGGCCAGTACAGCGCCATGGTCGCCGCCGGCGTCCTGAGCCTCGGCGACGCGGTCCGGCTCGTCCGCGAGCGCGGCAAGCAGATGCAGGCCTCCGGGCATGGTCGGGACGGCGCGATGGCCGCGATCCTCGGCCTCGACGACGCTCGCATCCCGGACCTGCTTGCGCTCGGCGCGCCGCACGGAAGCGTGACCGTCGCCAACCGCAACTCCCCCGGCCAGATCGTGATCTCAGGCGACCGAGCGGCCGTCGAAGCCGCCGTCGCCGGCGTCAAGGAGCTGGGCGCGAAGCGCGGCATCGTCCTGCCCGTGTCCGTCGCCGCGCACTCCCCGCTCATGGCCGAGGCTGCCGAGGGCATGACCCGCGTCCTCGCGCCCATCGCGTTCGGCCAGCCAACCGCGCCGCTGGTCGCCAACGGCGACGCCCGACCGATCGTCACCGGCGAGCAGGCCCGCGCGGAGCTGATCGAGCATCTGACCCGCGGCGTCGATTGGGTCGCCGCCGTCAATCGAATGACCGCCGAGGGCGTGACCACGTTCGTGGAGATCGGCCCCGGCAAGGTCCTCACGGGCCTCATCAAACGAATCGCCCCGGATGCGACCGCCCTCGCGACCGACGAGCCCTCCGCCGAGGGTTCGATCGCCGTCCCGTTCGCCTAGTCCAAATCAGGGAATGCCATTCCACAGCCAGGCAGCTTCAGGAGGAACCGAGCTCGGTGCGCAAGCCTGATTACACCCGACGGATCGCGATCACCGGCCTCGGCGTCGTCAGCCCCGTCGGAAACGATCTCGACACGGTCTGGTCCAACCTCACCAACGGCCGCTCCGGCCTTGGGCTGATCACCCACTTCGACACGACGCCGTACGAACACAAGGTGGGCGGCGAGGTCAAGAACTTCGACGTCACGCAATGGTGGAACTTCAAGGACGCGCGTCGGACCGAGACCACGGTCCACTTCGCCGTAGCGTCCGCGAAGATGGCGCTCGCCGATTCCGGCCTGGAAATCACGGCCGACAATCGGTACGACATCGGCGTCATCTACGGCTCGGGCGGCGGCGGCCAGAAGCTCTTCATCAGCAACCAGGAAGTCTGGCAGACGAAGGGCGCGCGCCTCGTGAGCCCGTTCTTCATCGCGAACGGCCTCGTGGACGCCAGCTCCGGCACGATCGCGATCGAGACCGGCGCGAAGGGCCACAACTTCTGCCCCGTGTCGGCGTGCTCCACCGGCACCACGTCGATCGGCGAGGCGGCCGAGACGATCAAGCGGGGCGACTGCACCGCCGTCATCGCCGGCTCCGCCGAGTCGCCGCTCCTCGAGCTCGTCCACATCGGCTTCACGAACATGCGCGGTCTCGGCGCGCCGCTCGACGGTGCGCCCGTCGAGTCCGCCTGCCGGCCGTTCGATCGGACGCGCAACGGCTTCATCCTCGGTGAGGGTGGCGGCGCGCTGATCCTCGAGGACCTCGAGCTCGCCAAGGCGCGCGGCGCGCGCATCTACGCCGAGGTCGTCGGCTACGGCTCCGCCGCCGACGGGTTCGACATGATCGCGCCCGCGGAAGGCGGCGAAGGCTCGGCCCGCGCGATGCTGATGGCGCTCGAGCGCCAGGGCGTGCCCGCGGACGAGATCGGGATGATCAACCCGCACGGCACGGCGACGCCGGTCGGCGATCAGCGCGAGAGCGACGCGATCTGGGCGGCGTTCGGCAGCCATACGCCCGACATCCTCATCTCGGCCACGAAGTCCATGACCGGGCACATGATGGGTGCCGCAGGCGCGTTCGAAGGCGTCGCGAGCGTCCTGAGCCTGTACCACCAGACCATTCCGGGAACGCTCAACTACAACGAGCCGGATCCCGAATGCAACATCAACGTCTGCACGCAGACGACCGAGAAGAAGTTCAAGTACGCCCTGTCGAACAACATCGGCCTGGGCGGCCACAACGCCGCGGTCATCTTCAAGCGCTACGACGGCGACTAGCTCGAGCCGAAAGCGAAGGGCCGGTTCGAGGACCGGCCCTCGATAGTCCGAACGAACCGAGCCCGTTCGTCAGGCGGCCAGCCGGCGCCTCGCGGCCGGGCGGCGCGCAGGGTCGTCGGCGATCGTCGCGACCATCCGGGCCTGCTCCGACATCTCCGCCGCGCCACGACCGTGGCCTCGATGGCGTTGCCCGCTCCCTCGATCCAGCGCGCGATTCCTGAACCCGCCCGTCCCGAACCAGGGAAATGTTGTGGCGCCATGCGGTCGAAAAACGTTTAGTGGATTGGTCGATGTTAGATTGACACCATGGTTGGCAAACCAATGGCAGCGGGACCGAAGAGCGGACGGGACCCTCTGGCCGACGAAAGCCTCGAAACGTCGCGGCTCCTCCTCGACTTCCTCAATGCCGCGTACGCGGCCCGAAACGAAGGCGGACCCGATGGCGACGCCCCCGGAAGCGCCCGGAGCGGGTCGCTCTCGCCGCACGCGGTCCGGGCGGCGATCCACATCCGACAGCGGGGCGAGCGCTCGATCGGACAGCTCGCGAGCGGCCTCGGCATCTCCTACGGCTGGGCGAGCCGCGTGGTCGACGAGCTCGAAGCCGCGCGATTCGTGGTGCGAGAGCGCGATTCTCACGACCATCGGATCGTGCGCATCAAGCTCGATCCCAGCGCGTCCGCGGCCGTCGAGCAGGCGTACCGCTGGCGCGAGCCGGACGTCCTCGAAGCGCTCCGCGCGCTCGACGAATCGGAGCGGTCGGCCGTGCGCCGGTTCCTGCGCGCCGTCACCGAGCGGCTGCGGCAGAGCCTCGACGAGGGGCAGGAGAGCACCTCGCGTCCCTGACCAAGTTACAATCCGGTGGCCGGTTGGAACCATCCGCGTGGGTTCGGTGACGGCCGGTAGCCGTCCCACCGTCGGGAGGATGTTTCCGACGGGGCAGATGAGTCGGGCGCCGCAAGCGGCGCTGCCGCTTGCACACACGTCCTAGGAGATGGCCCGTGCCAACCCGTGATCCAGCCCGCCGCGCCGTCGTCACCGGCCTCGGCGCCGTCACCCCAATCGGCAACAGCGCGCCCCTGTACTGGCAGAGCCTCATCGCGGGCGTCAACGGCGTCGGGCCGATCACCCAGTTCGATCCGGCCGGGTTGGATGTGCGGATCGCGGCCGAGGTCAAGGATTTCGACCCAACGATCGGCATGGATCGGAAGATGGCGCGCCGCATGAGCCGCTTCGTCCACCTGGCCGTGGCGGCGGCCACGGAGGCCGTCGCGGACGCGGGCCTCGACATCGCGGCCTGGGATCAGGACAAGCGCGACCGCGCGTCGGTCGTGATCAACACCGGCGGCGGCGGTCTCGAACAGGTCCTCGAGGGCACGGCCGTGCTCGCCGAGAAGGGCCCCGGCCAGGTCTCGCCTTTTGCGATCCCGGCGCTCTCGGGCTCGATGGCGGCCTGCCAGGTATCCATGAAGTACGGCATCACCGGCCCGGTCATGACCCAGGTCGCCGCCTGCGCGAGCAGCGTGATCTCGTTCATCGACGGGATGCGGATGATCAACGAAGGCGAAGTGGACGTGGCGCTCGTCGGCGGAACGGAAGGTTCGCTCCTCCCGATCGCGTTCGCGGCGCTCGGCAACATGGGCGCGCTGTCGCGTCGCAACGACGACCCCACCCACGCGTCGCGCCCGTTCGACAAGGACCGCGACGGCTTCGTCTTCGGCGAAGGCGCGGGCGTCGTCGTCCTCGAGTCGGCCGAGCACGCGATGGCACGCGGGGCAAACATCCTGTGCGAGGTCGCGGGCGGTGGCATGACCGCGGACGCGTTCCACATCAGCGCTCCCGAGCCGACGGGCCGCGGCGCGAGCGCGGCGATGACGAAGGCGCTCCGCAACGCGGGCGTCGCCCCGGACGAGGTCGACTACATCGTCGCGCACGGCACGTCCACGCCGCTCAACGACATGACCGAGACGAAGGCGATCAAGAGCGCCTTCGGCGACCACGCCTACAAAGTCGCGATCAGCTCTCCCAAGTCGATGGTCGGCCATTTGCTCGGCGCGGCCGGCGTGGTGAGCGGCCTCGCCGCCATCGGGGCGATCCGCGAAGGCGTCATCCCGCCGACGACGAACCTCGAGACGCCGGATCCCGAGTGCGACCTCGACTACGTGCCGAACGTCAAGCGGATCAAGAAGGTCGACACGGCGATCATCAACGGCTTCGGCTTCGGTGGCCAGAATGCCGTCGTCGTCTTCCGGCGCTTCCACCCGTAACCGATCGGCTCGCGGCGCGAAGCCGGCGAGGCGCCCGCGGGCGGCTCCTCGAACGGACTGTAGGATGCGATCGTGAAAACCAAGCTCGTCCTGCCCGGCTGGCTCCGGCGTGGCGTCGAAGCCGGCGTCGTCAGCGCGCTGCTCTCCGCCGGAACGCTCGTCGCGTTCCAGCTGAGCCGGCCCGAGCCGCGCGTCGCCGTCCCCGATGGGCTGGACGGCTCGATGATCCTGACGCCCGCCGTCCTGGCACTCGGCGTGTTCGTGGTGGTCTACCCGACGATCATGGCGGCGACACGCCAGGAGGCGGTTCTGGGCGCCCTCGCCGGGTTCCTGATCGCGGCGGACCTGCTGATGCTCATCTCCTTCGCGCAGCGGGACTCGGTCGTGGTCCACTCACTGTCGCGCAGCATCCCGCTCGGCCTCGTCGGCGTCGTGCTGTCCGTGCCGGTAGCCATGGTCGCGCTCGCGGTGGGCCAGATGTCGGCGCCGCTCGGCTTCGGGCGGTCCGCGGGACTGCGCTCGGCGATCTCGGGCGCGGTGATCGCGCTGGCGGTCGTGCTCTTCGCGGGTTTCTCGATCTAGGCGCTCAGGCGCGGCGGCCGGCGCCACGGAGCCGGAGCGAGTTGGTGACGACCGTGACCGACGACGAGGCCATCGCCGCGGCCGCGAGCGCCGGGTTCAGGGTCACGCCCCAGATCGGATAGAGCGCGCCCATCGCGATCGGGATGAGAACGACGTTGTAGCCGAACGCCCAGAAGAGATTCTGGCGGATGACCGACATCGTTCGCTTCGACAGCTCGATCGCGCGAGCGACGCTGCGCGGGTCGCCGCCGACCAGCGTGACGTCCGAAGCCTCGACCGCAACGTCGGCGCCGGTGCCGATCGCGATGCCGACGTCCGCGCGGGCCAGCGCCGGCGCGTCGTTGATCCCGTCGCCGACCATCGCGACTCGCTTGCCGCGGGCCTGGAGCGCCGCGACCGCGTCGGCCTTGCCCGCCGGCAGCACTTCCGCGAGGACGCGCTCGGGGTCGATCCCGACCGCCGCCGCGACCGCTCGCGCCGAGCCAGACCTCGATCCCCTGCCGCCGCAGGCTCGCCACCGCCGGCGCCGCCTCGGCCTTGATCTCGTCGATCGTGGGCAGCAGCCCGACCGCGTGCCCGTCGACGGCCACGTAGGTCACCGCCGACGCGTCCGCGACGCCGGCGTCCGACAGCGTCGCCAGCTCCGCATCCGCCACGCCGCGCTCCCGCAGGAACGAGGCCGTGCCGACGAGCACGTCCCGGCCCTCGACCGAGCCGCGCACGCCCCGTCCGGGCACCGCCGCGAACCCCTCGACCGGCCGCCGTCCACGGCCGTCCGCCAGCTGTTCGTCGGCGGCCGCCAGGATCGCCACCGCGAGCGGATGCTCGCTGCCGCGCTCCACGCTGGCCGCCAGATCGAGCACGTCGCCCGTCGCGAGCCCGGCCCCGGGCGCGACGACCACCGCGCCGAGCGAAGGCCGCCCGCGGGTCAGCGTGCCCGTCTTGTCGAAGATCACCGCGTCCACCCGCGCCGTCAGCTCGAGCGCCCCGCCGCCTCGGATCAGGATGCCGCTCTCCGCGCCCGCGCCGGTCCCGACGATGATCGCCGTGGGCGTCGCGAGGCCCATCGCGCACGGGCAGGAGATGACGACGACGGTGATGAACGCGACGAGCGCGTGCGTGAAACGGGGTTCCGGCCCGAACGCGAGCCAGAGCGCGAACGTGGCCGCTCCGACGCCGAGCACGACCGGCACGAAGACGCCGCCGATCCGGTCCGCGAGCCGCTGGATCGGGGCCTTGGAACCCTGGGCGCGTCTGACGAGATCCACGATCTGGGCGAGCGCCGTGTCGCGCCCGACCCGCGTGGCCCGGAACAGGAACGTGCCCTGGCCGTTCATCGTGCCCCCGATGACCTCCGAGCCGGGGCCTTTGTCCACGGGCACGGGCTCGCCGGTGAGCATTGACTCGTCGACGGCGGACGCTCCCTCCGCCACGCGGCCGTCGACGGGCACGCGGTCACCCGGGCGGACCCGAACCAGGTCGCCGACGCGTACCTCCTCGAGGGGAACGTCCACTTCCGCGCCGTTTCGGACGATCCGCGCGTCGCGGGACCGCAGCCCGATGAGCGCCTTGACCGCGCCGACGGTCTGGCCTTTCGCCCGCGCCTCGAGCCACCGGCCCAGCAGGATCAAGCCGATGATGGCGGTGGAGCTGTCGAAGTACGGCACCGGGTCGATCCCGGCGGCGCGAAGGACCTGCGGCGCGAACGTGACGAACACGCTGTACGCCCAGGCGACGCTCGTTCCGACGACGACGAGCGTGTCCATGTTGGTGGAGAAGTGCACGGCCGAGCGGTAGGCCGCGCGATAGAACCGGGCGCCGCCCCAGAATTGGACGAACGTCGCGGGGACCACGAGCACCCACGCCATCTGCTCCATCGAGAGCGGCACGTCCGGCAGATACATGAGCGCCATCGCCACCGCGGCGACCGCGATCGACACGGCCGCGCGCATCCCGAGGGCGCGCTGCTCCCGCGCCCGCTCGGCCGCTTCCGCGTCGGCCTCGTCGAGAAGGCCGGCCGTCGTGCCTTCCGGTGCCGCCGGCCGCTGGCGGATCTCGTACCCGGCCGCTTCGATCGCGCGCGCCAGCTCGTCCACGCCGGCGAGCTCGGGCAGGTAGCGGATCGTGGCCACCTCGGTCGCCAGGTTGACGTTCGCCTCGGCGACGCCCGGCGTCTTGCGCAGATAGCGCTCGATCCGGTTCACGCACGAAGCGCAGGTCATGCCCTCGATGGGCAGCTGGATTTCCGCGGAGGGCGTGGAAGTGGATGCGGCGATGGCCGCGGCGGTCTCGGTCGACATACTCCCGGGGAGTATACGCCGGCCCGGCAAATCGGCAAGCCGGCGCGCTCTGGAGGATCGCCTACTTCGGGGGCAGCACCGACTCGAGGGTAATCCCGGTTGTGCGCTCGGCGAGGTTCCAGAGCGCGGCGTGCTCCGCCGCGCTCGCGATGGAGCCGACGACCTTGCGGATCACCGGCGAGCCGAACGAGAGCCACTTCGGCGCGTAGAGGACGCCGCTGCGCGCGTGCGGGTCGGTTCCCGCGCGGAGCTGCCCGAGCGCGCCCATCTCCGCGGGCTGCGAGAGGAACATCAGCCGGAGCCAGAAGCGATGCTGGAAGCTGTCCATCGACGCCGCGGCAGTGGACTGAAGCTCGGTGTTGGAATACCCCGGATCGGCCGCGTAGCCGTGGATGCCCCGCCCGCCGACCCGGCGGTCGAGCTCGAACGCGAACTCGAGCACGGCCCGCTTCGAGTTCGAGTAGACGGTCCACGGGTTGTAGTGGCCGCGCATCTCGAGATCGGCGAGATCGAAGTGGCGGGCAGTGAACCGCGCCACGGACGACGTGCACACGACGCGCGCGCCGGCAGGCGACGCGTCGGCGGCGGCCGCGAGCGCCGGCATGAGCCGCATCGTGAGCGCGAAGTGGCCGTAGAAGTTCGTCCCGATCTGCGTCTCGAACCCGTCGGCGGTGACGCCTTCGGGCGGCGCCATGACGCCGGCGTTGCAGAAGAGCATGTCGATGCGCGGGTGTTCGGCAACGACCATCCGCGCGAAGGCCTCGACCGAGGCGAGCGACGCGAGGTCGAGCTGACGCACCTCAACGCGAGCGTCCGGCAGCTCGTCGTGGATCAGCCCGCAGGCGGCGTCCGCCTTGGCGAGATTCCGCGCGGCCATCACGACCGTGGCGCCGTGCGCGGCGAGCGCCCGGGAAGTCGCCAGGCCGAGGCCGCCGTTGCCGCCGGTGACGATCGCCACTCGGCCGGAAAGATCCGGAATGTCGCCCGTGTTCCAGCCCACTCGCCTACCTCTTCGCCGTGTTCGTCGTTGCGCCGGAGCGTACGCCATCGTCGCCCTCGAAGTCGGACGCTACAGTCACGGCATGCTCGAAACCGATGCCGAGATCGAGGCGCTGCAACGTTTGCTCGACGCGTCGATCGGCCACGTCAACCCGCACATGCTCAGCATCGTCACGCCGGAGCGGCGGCTGAACGCGTGCCAGATCGTGCGCTACCTCGACGGGACGAAACACGTGGCTTTCGCGACGGTCACTCCCACCGGCAAGCCACGAGTGTCGCCGCTCGACGCCCTGTTCATCCACGGCCGATTCGTCATGGGTACCGGCGCCGGCGCGAGCCGCGTCGCGAACCTGCGCGCGAATCCCGCGTGCTCGGCGGTGCACATGGACGGCGACCGGATCGCGGTCACGGTCAACGGGACGATCGAGTGGATCGAGCGTGGCAGCGCCGAGGATCAGGAGATCGTCGCGCTCTGGACCGAGATCTACGGCGGCGACCCGTATGCGGACCTGGGCGACGTCGTCTTCTTCCGGATCGCGCCCACGTCGATGTGGTCGTTCGCGCTCAACCCGAGCCACTTCCCGGAGTAGGGCGTTCGCTTCGCGGACCTAGCGGAGCATCCCGCGTTCCCGGTAGACCGCGTCCATCCCGCGGAGCGTGGCCTCGAGCGCCCGATCGAACTGGGCGATCTCGTCGATGTTCGCGTCGCCGAGCTCGGCGACGGCGGCGACGAGCGTGGGGAACCGCGTGGGATCGATCGCGGAATAGACCTCCATGATCTTGTCCTCGGTGACCGGTTCCGAGCCGGGCGAGACGCCCGCCTGGACGACGCAGACGCCGATCACGAACGCGGCGATCGTGTTGATCGCCTCCATCGCCGCGCCGGGAGTCCAGCCGCGGCGGACCATCTGCGCCGCGATACGCTCGATGAGCTCGAAGCCGCGCGGCGTCATGACCGGCTGGGTGGACGCCACCGGGATCGCGTTCGGATGGCGCAGGAGCGCGGCCCGATACTCGACCGCCATCGTCCGGGCCACGGCGAGCCAGTCGGTCGCCGATTCCACGCCGTCGGCCGAGATCTCCGAGAGGATCGCCTCGCTCACGCCCTGGAGGATGGCGAACTTGTTCGGGAACCAGTGGTACGCGGCCATCGGATCCACGCCCAGCTCGCGCCCGAGGGCTCGCATCGTGAGGCCGTCGAGTCCGTCGCGATCGACGATCGCGAGCGCCGCCGCAACCACCCGCGGCCGGGTCAGGTGTTCGCGCGCCGAGGAGGCCGGGAGGGACGCCGACGCGGGCCCGGCCGAAGCCGAACCCGCGCGGGTGGTTTGTGCGTTGTCCTCGGGCGTTGCCCGTCTCGCCACTATGCGGCCCAGACCTTCTCGTCGGTCATGCTGAACCTCGCGAAGCCGATCGCGGCCATCACGGCTGCGAAGAGGAGAGTAACCGCTGCGGGGAGGAACGTGGACCCCACGCCCTTGCCCTCGAGGATCGCATCCCGGAAGCCCTGGAGCATCCAGTACGCGGGGCTGAGCGGAGCGATCGCCCGAGCCCAGTCCGGCAGAACGTCGACCGGCGCCATCGCGCCGCCCATGCCCGCAAGCACCATCGCCGCGAGATTGACGACGGCCATCGCCTGGTTCGCGGTCTTGAGAACCGCCGTGAGCAGGATCGAAAACGCGACCAGGAAGACGATGCAGACCGCCATCATCAGCGCGACGCCGAGGATGGACCCGCGGATGTTCATCCCGAAGAGCGCGACGCCGATCGCGAACAACACCACGAGCTGGACGAGCATCAGGAGCGCCGAGGGCAGGATCTTGCCGAGCACGATCTCGACCGTGGACGCCTGGCTGGCGCGGAGCCGGTCCCACGTCTTCCAGCCGTGTTCCGCGAAGAACGCGGTGCCGATGTAGCCGACGCCGAAGAAGGCGAACATCACGGCCATGCCCGGCACGACGAGTTCGGCGCCGCTGACGTCGCGGTAGCCCTGGTTGATCAGAACGGCTTTGCTCGTGCCCTGCATGAACGCCATCATCACGAGCGGCATCGCGAAGAGCATCACGATCGGGGCGGGGTCCGCCATCAGCAGGTCCCAGTTCTGCCGCATCAACGTCCAGCTACGCGACCAGTTCATCGGAGATCTCCTCGGTTGTCGTGGTGGTGTTCGGCGCGGTGCCCGCCCCGGTTGTGTCGTCGTTGGAGCGGCGCCCGGTCAGCGCCAGGTACGCCGCCTCGAGGCTCGGCTGGACGATCTCCACGCCGCGAAGCCGGGCCGTTGAACCGTTGAGCTGCCCGAGAATGCCGGCGGCGGCATGCGCGGGCTCGGGCGTCCGGAGCGTCGCGATCGAGCCTTCGACCGCGAACCCGTCGAGCGCCGGCGCCGTGCCTTCGAACGTGAGCCGGACGGCCGGGCTGCCGTACGTGGCGATCAGCTCCGGCAGCGGGCTGCGGGCGATGATCCTGCCGTTCTCGAGGACCGCGACGGTCGCGCCCAGGTCCTCGATCTCGTTGAGGTAATGCGACGTGTACACGATCGCGCAACCCGCCTGCGCCTTCCGCCGCACGACCTCGAGGATCTGGCTCCGCGTGCGCACGTCCGCCCCAACCGTCGGCTCGTCGAGGAACAGCACCTTCGGATCGTTCACGAGCGCCATGGCCGTATGCAGCCGGCGCTTCTGGCCACCGGACAGCTCGCCCGCCTTCTGGTCGAGCAGCCTCGCGAGATCGAGCGTCTCGGCCAGCTCCCCAACCCGGCGCCGCAGCTCGCGACCCTGGAGACCCGCCAGCTGCGCGAAGAACTCCAGGTTCTTGCGCGCGGAGAGCGTCGGGTAGATGCCCAGGTCCTGCGGGGCGAGGCCGAGGACGCGCCGGGCGTCGCCGGAGTGGGCCAGGGCGTCGATGCCGTCGACGGTGACCGATCCGGCGTCCGCGGTCCGCAGACCCGCCACGATCGACACGAGCGTCGTCTTGCCGGCGCCGTTCGGTCCG
>Ga0335071_10005584_pt1 | contig 13048 bp, 10 predicted proteins | sample Lox_Sample_15_FD_206724 | JGI IMG/M metagenome (GOLD analysis project Ga0335071, IMG submission 206724) | Soil microbial communities from Loxahatchee National Wildlife Refuge, Florida, United States - Lox_Sample_1.5 | ecosystem: Environmental > Terrestrial > Soil > Wetlands | place: USA...
GGTCGGTGCGGACCGAGGTCCCGGAACCCTCCAACTGCTCGGGAGCCATGTACATCGGTGTGCCTGCGAAGTCCCGCGCGCCCGCCAGTTCCAGTGCCAGACCGGAGAGTCCGAAGTCCATGAGCCGCACCCGGCCCCGCCCGTCGATCATGATGTTGGCGGGTTTCAGATCGCGGTGCAGAACACCGTTCTCGTGGGCCGCGCGGAGACCGGCGCAAATCTGCCGGGCAATCTGAAGTGCTTTTTCACGGGAAGGACGGCCCATCCTCCGCAGAACCGAGGCGAGATCCTCGCCGTCGACGTATTCCATGAAGAGAAAGTACTGACCGTCGAGATGACCGATGTCGAAGACGCGGCAGACGTTAGGATGCGAGATCTGGCGGGCGAGACGAACCTCACTGCGCAAACGAGCCAGGGCGATTTCGTCTTGTGCCACCGAAGCGGGAAGAAACTTGAGAGCGACCGCCTGGCCGAGTTCAAGATCGTCGGCGCGATAGACCTCGCCCATGCCGCCGCGGCCCAGCAATTCGATGATACGGTATCGTTCGCCGAAGACCGTACCGGGAAGGAAGCGACCGTGGATTGCATTGTAGTCAGGAGTCGGAGTGGGAGCGTCTCGACTGGCTGTGGGGAGCTCGTCCGGCTGCAGCGGGGTGGGCGATCGCGGTTCGTCGGACATGACGACTCCGGCATTCCAAGAAAAATCAGATTGGTCGGGGGATGCGGCGGGCTCTGGGCACATATCTCCCCACCGCAATCAAAGTTAGTCTGGCGCGCCGGATGCCGCAGTGATGCGGGTCACAGGCGGAGCGGTAGTCGGAGAAAATCCTCAAAGGAACAGGGCTTTGGGTAAAGCGAAAATTCGTAGTTGGTCGGTTGGTCGCCAGGTCGAAAACTGGCCATACCCTGCCAACATCCCGGATAGGTGGTGAAATCGCCTTATGACTCACGAAGCCAGAAGCGCCTCGTCACTGAGCGAGTAGTCGGCAATTGGGAAGTTGACTTCCGAATAGCCCGTCAACTGCTAGGTGAGAAATTTGCGATGTTGACCTCATGGTGTTTCACCAAGCGGTCGCGGGGCTACTTACACTGGACAGGCTGGCACAAACAAGGTATGCCAAAATTCTCACTTCAGAGCCTGCCGGCGGGTGCTGCAAATATTCAATTTAGGTTCTCTGACACCCGAACTTAAAGACAGTGCCAGAATCTACAGATTTCGGTCTGGTCGGAATCGGCCGCGAGAATCAGCTTGTCGGGCTGGGTCCGACCGCCGCGCTCGCTCTGAACACAGATTCAGAACGCCTGCCACGCAGGAGGCCGCGGGTTCGAGTCCCGTCGCTCCTCATGATTTGAACTGGACGAAATGGCACACTCGGGCCCTGTTCTTTTTCCAAATTCGAGTCGTAGAAAGCCTTTCGCGCAAATATCAGCTCAGGACGTTCCGATGGCGCCCCTTTGCAGATTGTTAGCAGTTGGCGGTAATAGTCTTTCGCCTTCTGGAGGTTGCCTGACAGCTCGGCCGCCCAAGCCGCTCCGTATAACGAATCGAATCGGTTCGGATTAAGCTTGAGGGTGGCTTCGTACTCAATGATCGCTCGCTGAGGAGATTTCATGTCCACCAACATGTCTGCTAGTAATTCTCGCGCCGGAATCAGAATTGCCGGTCGCTCACTCCCAATGGTGTCTTCTTTTTCTGCGACCTCCCACATTGTCTCGATGGCCAATTTTGTTTTTCCGTCAGCGTAATCAGCCCAAGCTTCCGCCTCGCGCACGAGATTCTCAACACTCTCTCGAAAGTAGTACAGCTTCGCGTCGAGCATCTTTTGGTGGATGACCTCGGCCTGTTCTGCAGAACGGCGGGCCTCCGCCGCGTTCTTGAGATGTCCCGCTCCGATGGCGCGGGCCCAATAAGGGAAAACCTGCGCCATCAATGGAGCCTCTGGCATTGGCGATAAGGCGGCGGCCTCGGACCAGTGATGCAGTTCCAGGGCATACACCGCGGACGCCTCTGCTTCCTGATATAGCTGCCAGTCCGTTCCCCAGAGTACGAAGTCGTCTTTGTGTGGCATCTGTTTCATGCGTTCGATCAGTTGGGCGGCATCGCTCTCTCTTCCGCATTGCAAGTACGCATAGATCAGGTAATCCATGGCGTGAAATTGGTGGGCTCCGCCCCCCATGTGCTTGGTCATGGTGATATCGCTGCCAGCGATAGAGGCCAGATTTGAGTCGATGTCCTCCTGCCACAGGCCCAGGCGGGCAAAAATGTGAGAGGGCATGTGCAACGCATGTGGAGAAGAGGGCGCAATTCTTGCGTATTGCCGGGCATCCGGCAGTCCGAGTTGCGCCAACTGAGGACGATCATAGGTGTGAATCAGGTAGTGCGCGGCTCCCGGATGGTTGGGATTCTGCGCAAACAGTTTCTCGAGAACGGCGGCCGCCTGTTTCCGGATTGCCAGTTTCGATTCGTCCTCAGGCTGCGCGGCCAGAATAGAGAGACCATAGAACGCCGCGGCTTCTTGGTCGTCGGGATACTGCTCATGAATCCGCATCATCGCAGCGGAGTAGCCTTGGGCCTGGGTCCGAAAGTCCGGCTGTCCCGAGGCTCCGTAGAAATCGGCGATGGCCTTGATATAGGCCCGCTCTCGCGATGAGGCGGGCGTGCGCGCCTTCGCGAGAGCCTGCCGCGCTACCTTGACATCATCGTTGCTGGGCCAGTCCCCGGCAACCTGCGACCAGTAAGTCATCGCGATACCCCAATAGGCGATATCGCAACGAAAATCCTGTTGAGCTATGGATTCGAAGTCCTTGCGAGCTTCCTCGTACCAAAATGAGTGAAGCAGGGCCACGCCTCGCTCAAAACTCTTCTGCAGATCTGGCGAGCATTAGATTGGAAAATGGACTGCCCCAAGCTTTTCCGTATCGGCCGGGTGCATCGAGTCGGTTGTGTTGCCCATTAGGGTTTGACATGGCAGGAACGACGCAAGAAGAGTCAACGCGAGAACTGAGCGTGGACCCTGAGCATTCGTGGGAGAAAGCGGCCAGTGTTTCGTACATATGCGCGGTAGTCATCTCCGAACTTCTCCATCAAGGCTCGCTCCTCCAAGGGGACCACGAGCGACTGGAGAATGGCCACCACAAGAACGGTAAGCAGTAGAACGAACCAACTGGCATCGATCAGGCTTATGGCCAAGAACAAAGCGATTCCTGTCGCATAAAGCGGGTGGCGGACCCATCGATACGGTCCCGTTGTTACCAGATGGTGGTTGCATTTGGTTAGGACGGTTTCCGAGACGTTCGGACCTAAAGAACGCAGCACCCACGCCATGACTGGGATTGTCGAGACTCCCGCGATGACGCCGAGCCAACGACACCACGCAGTCAAGGCCACGGAAGCCCAAGTCATCGAATGCGGAATGGCTACGTAGCCGATGATTGGGAACACGAGCAGAACCGCCCCACTCAGTCGGATGGCAAGGAGTGGGAGTCCTTCCCGTGTTCGCGCGATCGCTTCATTACCGAGACGCCCCCGCCGGCGGTAGTAGGATGAGGTCCCAACCGCGCCGAGCAAAATCGCAAGACTCAACCATCGAAACATCCATCTTCTCCTCTGTGGGACGACCTCGATCCCGGATTCACCAAACCCGGCATGCGTTCTCTCTCACCATGGGTTGTCCGGGCTTGCAATGAAATGCCTGCTGGAACTCCGGCATGTCAGAGACGACGCCGTTGACTCTCTGCTTGAGGGTTGAATGTTCATCTCCGGAGGCAACGATCTTCAAGACCTCAGGCGTAACGTTGCCGCATGAACGAAGGGCCAAGGAAAGGAAGAAGCGTTGCTCGGGAGTGAATCCGTCGGTTAACTTGCGCGAGGGGAGACTATTCTTGGCCCTGTTCTGAAAGGCCAGGTATGCGAGCCTCGCCCCCGCCCCGTCAGCAATGTTCTCTGCCAAGGTGAGCTCGCCGTTGAGCTTGACATCGTCAACTGCTACGTAGCTGGAGTACTGATCAACGAGACACCTGCTCCGCTGCTCAAACCGTTGGATATCCTCTGCAGGCCACCAATCTCGCAGACTGCCCGAAGAGTCATATTTTCGCCCCAGACTGTCGAACCCGTGGGAAATTTCGTGTCCAGCGATGGAACCGAAAGAACCAAAATTTATGGAGTCGTCGGCTGAGCGATCGAATATCGGGGCGCCCAACCAACCAGCAGGAAACGTGAGGGAATTCTGTCGCGGGTTGTTGTACGCATCTAGCGTGCTGACTGTCATCCACCATTCGTTGCGGTCAGGTGGCTTGCCGATGTGGTTCAATTGCCGAGCCAGTTCATACTCACTGCTGCGAAATACGTTGGCGGCCCAACTGTCGCGGATGATGTTCAGAGCGGAATAGTCTCTCCACCGCTCCGGGTAGCCGACACGGTTGGTGACCGCATGGAGTTTGGCGAGGGCCAGAGTTCTGGTCTCCGGAGAGAGCCAGTTGGCGTCGTGCATGACGCCATCGAAGGCAGCTTCAACCTCCTTCACGATCTGGAGGACGCGTTGCTTGTCATCTTCGCGGAATGATTGCTCCACGAAGACTCGTCCTAGGGCGTCTTGAAGGTCGCGATCGGTTGCCCACACGCAGCGTTTCCAACGCGGCGCATTTTCTTTCGCGCCCGTGAGAACCTTGCCGTAGAAGGCGAAATTCTCATCGAGGAAAGGTCTGCTGAGAAAACCTGCAGAAGCGCGCAGTAAGTTCCAACGAAGGTAGGCTTTCCAGTCATTGATTGGCAATGAGCCGAGCAATGAATTCGTGGTCTTAAGGAATTCCGGAGTGGCAACCAGGTAGTGTTCTGACGGTGGAGCTCCAACACCGGCCAGAAACTTCGTCCAATCGAAGTTCGGCATCAACCGCTGGAGCTCATCGAGCGAGTAAGTATTGTTCAGATTCGCCCGATCACGGCGAGCTGCGACGTCCATCCAGGAGCGGGCGAGAGCGGTCTCGATATCGACGATCCGGCGTGCAGTTCCTTCAGGATCGGAATCCTGGTTAAGAAGAGTCAGCATATTCCCGACGTGCGCCGCATATTTATGACGCAACTCGACAGAGTCCTTGTCATCACGGAGATAGTAGTCGCGATCCGGCAGACCGATCCCGCCCTGGTCCACGAACGCAACGACCTTTGCGGCGTCCCGTAAATCCTGGTAGGAGTAGAAGCCGAACAATGGTTCCCGGCTGCCGGCCCCGGCAATGCTTGGGAGTATGCTTCCCTCAACAAGAAGATAGAGCATCCGGTGAAGGCGACCCAGTTCCGCGGCGAGGTCAGCCCGATTATTGATCGCTGAGATGCGCTCCAATTCTGCCTCGATGGGCTTGGTACCAGCTGCGTCAGAGCTAGCATCGTCCATGCACGCCGCATAGTAGTCGCCGATCTTCTGGTGGGTGGAGTCGCGCTTGGGGTCAGGGGCCATTGATTGTTCCGCGATCGAGCGGAGAAGGGCTTCGTTTCGATCTTGCAGCGCGGAGATCGTGTCCCACCAGACTTGATCAGCGGGGATCGGGTGGGATGCCATCCATCCGCCGCACGCGTATTGGTAGAAGTCGACGCAGGGGTCGGTCTTAGGATCCAAGTTTTCGAGGTTGAAGTGAGTCAATTGCGGAGCCGAACTCGCGGCAGGCTTTTCGTTGGTTTGACTCTGGGCAAAGCAAATGTAGACCAAGAGTACAAGGGCTGTGAGGGCCGTGATTACGAGTCGCTGTGACAAGCTCTTATCTCCTTTCTCAGTTGACATCGTTTGAATTGCCCATTTTCGTTGCGGCAATTGTGACTAGCCTCTTTGGGGTTCCGCCTGTTTCTCCCTGATAGAGGTTCTGCGTGAAGGATTTCTCGGTGATCTCGCTGAAGACTTCCCGGAACGATGTCTTCTTTACCCGCAGTTCCTGTTCGTCCACAGTCACGAGTTGGCTTCCGTCCCATCTCGCTCCACCGTTCATCACGGCGCAACCGCTCGGTGTCATGTTGTCGCACCATGTGACTTGGAACTTGGCTCTGCCTCCGTCCCACCCTAAGACGCCGAGGCCCAAGATCCTTCCTTCGTCCGCCATGGAGTGGTACTCATCAATCAACGAGCGTCCTCGCGGACCCCGTCTCCAAATTTCTTCGCCCCCTCCTTTGCCGCCTTTGGGTAAGGATTCATTCGGTTCTGTATGAAGCGTAATCGACCAGGTGCCAGACAACGCTTTGGCAGTTGTTCCATTTCGCTCGCAGGTTGTGCGTTCTCAGAAACTGCCTTCTGCCCCGACGCCGCCGGCAGAACTGAACCAGCAGTCTGCGCTTGCGACGAGGAGAAAGAGGAGGGACCTAAACCCGGCAGCGAGCTATTCAACCAGTTGCGCCTTCCTGCCTGCACGTGTCCTCCCGGGATACCACTGTTCCCCTTCATTCCATGTTTTGCTTGCGACTCAGTACCGCACGAAACCAGATGGCCAGTAGTTTCGATATCGCACGATCTCGCGATAGCCGAGGCGGATGTAGACGGGCACACCCATTTCCGTAGCTTCCAGAGAAGCGAACTTGGCACCCAAGTCGAAGCCTGCTCGCATAGCTGCGGCAGTTGCCAACAGGCCGAGCCCTAAACGCCTGGAATATGGTCGAGTAGCCACCCATCCAATCCAGGCGACGTCTTCCTTCAGCATCATCATGGCGGTTGAGGCGGGTTGGCCCCAGTAGCGCACTACAAACCCTGCAGTATCAGGTGCCAAGAGGACGCGTGGCTCTGAGAACACTGCATGAATTAAGTCGGAAAGGCCCGGCGCCTCCTCGCGAAGACCGTCCGCGGCAACCATGCTGAATTCCTGGAGGCCTTGAGGATCAGTAACGCGGCGAACTTCGACTCCCGGCCGAGGTTCCGGGAGGTCCGGAGTTGTCGCCGCAACCATACCGACAAGATCCGGGGCCACGGCCATGCCCTGGCCGCGCGCGGCCATTTCGAGATCAGCGTCCACGCCATCGCGAATCCAGGTTTCCCAACCGCGGCCGAGCCCTCCGAAGAAGGCTTGCGCACGACGAAGAACCTCTTCCGGCTCCATTGCTCCCATTCGCAAAACGCTATTTACAAGTACCGGGCAAGGATGATTCGCCGCCACAAGCAACAACCCGTCTTCCTCGCGAACTTGGCCCCCGCAGCGGAGCGCCGTTTCTTTGAGGACTTCTGCCAATGCCCTGCGAGATCGATCCACCATTTCGTCGTTCTCAGATACCTTTCTGTCGCGATCGCCTGCGAGCGTCATGATCCGGCCTCTTCGCCGTCTGCTGGTGACACAGCGACTCTCGGTGGGAGGAATCGTCCCTCCTCAGGACGCCGCTTTATCGCGAGTCCACGACGAGAGAAATAGAGGAGCACTCCGCTGATCGCAATGATTCCGACGACAAGCATTTGTTGAGTGAAAGAGCGCCAATCCCGGAGGGTCGCAAACAACACCACTCCGCCGAACGCGCAAGGTGCCAGACAGACATACGCGAGTCCCCAGTATCTTCCCGGCACGCGAAAGGGCCGATCTGCGTGCGGGCGTAGCCGGCGTAGGGCGAGGAGCGAAAGCAACTCAAGTGCTAACGCAGGCGCGTACAGGAGGCACTGAATGACGGCGAGGCCCCCGAAAGGGAATGCGGCAAGCAGTGCGGCGATGAGTGCGCAAGAAACTACCGCCACTCTCGGAGCAGCTGAGCCGGCTGATACCCTTGCCAATCCAGCGGGAAGCCAACCATCACGGGCTAAGACCAGTGGCATCCGCGAGACATAGAACAGCTGTGCATTCACCAAGGCCCACACGGACACGAGGCCTGCTCCGGCAATTAGGCTGCCCAGCCATCGCCCACCGATCAGCTGTGCAATCACTGGCCAACCGGCGTCTGTGGTCCAGAGTGCGCGATCGGTGACCACCCCGATGCCAGCAATGACAGGAAGGAGGTAACCGAGAAGCACGACCACAAAAACCACCGCAATGGCACGCGGATAGTTCCGCTGAGGCTGGTCGACTTCTCCGGCGTATGTCGAAGCGTTGTCCCAGCCGCCGTAGTTGAACACGATGATAGACAGTCCCACCAGCAGTGCGTTGGTGGGACTACCTGAGAGATCTTGCCGTACGATGCGGATCGCCTGCCAAGGATGTGGATCCCCGAGCAGCCAGAACAAGCACATCGCGGCGAACGCGCCAACGACAAGGATGACGCCGAGCTTGGACGAACGGCCCACATCTCGAGCGCCCAACAGGTTGACAATGGTTGCTGTGCCTATGATTGCGGATGCGAGCAGCCAACGAGAAAGCGGGCCGAATGCGATGTGCGTGGAGTCGGGAACGGGGACTGCCAGGCGTATGAAGAAATCGAGGTACGTACCGAACAAAAGGGAAAGCATGGCGACCAACGCAATGGAGTAGCCCATCGTCCACCATGCTTCTTGGACAGCCCAGAAGTGTCCTAAGCTCTCCTTGACCCAAACGTAATAACCGCCTTCTTCTGGAAGCAGGGCTGCCAACTCGGCCACCATCAAGGCCATCGGAAGGCTCCAGAAGATCGGCGTAACCAGGATCAGCAACACCGCCATACCAGGGCCCACTGCTCCGACGAGAGGCTCAATCCCGAAGGCCCCCCCAGAGACAGTGAAATAGATCACGCAGACCAGCGCGAAGAAACCGAGACGCCGCTCGTTCGACAGGACCGTCGTCGGCCCATCGGACTGTTGGTTGTCAGATAACGAGTGCAACAAATGCAATGCCGCTCCTCCTCCGTTATGCACGATCGCACCTAAAGCTTTAACGTCGCCCACTCAGGACATCATGCGACGACCGCAGGATGCTTGTTGTTTGCAAGGGGCATCTCAGCTTGTTGATTGCATCTGTGTCTGCGACCGCTCTTAGCGCTGAAATAATTGGACTATTACAGAGTGCGAACGTGCCGGCAGCCATCGCCGCCTGCCGAACAAACTTCCGCCGTGTCTTTATCGTTCTCCTGGATTGTGGCATCGCAGTGGTTCACTCTGCCCAAGCGTCGGAACAGCGTGACCACTGAACAGTCTGCCGCTGGGCGAGGTTGCAGAACTCGACGAGCCAGTCATCCTCGATCGACCTATGAAATCAGCAAAGTGGTCTTGGATCGAGTTGAGGGGATATCTAACAGCGAAGTGAGTGATGGAGGATCTGAAGGTGCCGAGCTAAAACCCGCGGGAATCGAGCCCGGTTGCAGATCAGGAGTGATATTCCAATGTTAAGAAATAGCGCGAGCAGGGTGGCTGTTGATCTGAACTGTGGGACAGAGTGAAAGTGTGCACAAAGCACGACGGGGGAAGTATTCCTTTGGAATGCGGTGTCTAGTAGATCTACGTCCGGCAAAACCAAAATGAGGGTTATCACTGCCAATAACCCCAGCAACAGGACGAGAGCCGGCGCTTTTATGCGGAAAGAGTTCACGGGCGACTCGCACGCGTTAACTTGTACTGTCGGTTCCACCCAGTTGGCAGACCGCCAATCTGGGAAACACACCCCCAAGTGGAAAGTAGTATGCACATTTGCGTTAGCTCGGTCAAGAAAAGCCGAAATCGAGGGCGTGAAGAGTCGTGTAAATGCTGACCTGACCATCGAGAATGAAGATGTGATGGTTCGACCTGCATTACCTACAGCCCTGCAACGTCGGCACCATGCACAACAAAGCGCCGTGACCCTGTCGAAAAAGCTTGCCTGCATAACGGATCTTGTGCATCGCCACGAGTTGCTGTAAATCGCAATTGCTAAACCGCACATAACATTTTGTTCCTGCCGCCTGTGGCGCGGCAGAGCAACTCTGCATCAGACCTATGCTGGCAATCAATTTTCTGGCAATGATTTGGCAGTGATTTGCCGATGATCACCCTAAAGAGCTGAATGCAAGCGGTTAATGTAGTTCATTGCCCCTGCTTAGCGCGTGCGGACCTCAAGATCTCGGGATAACAGAGCGCAATGGCCCTCGAGTCCAAAAACACAAAGTGAAGTGATAAACTGCGCTCACACGTGTTGCGTCATTATTATGCAGGTTCCGGTTTCTCGCCATATCGTCACGTTTGGCCCATTTGAGCTTGATCTCAAGGCAGGGGAGTTGCAACGTGACGGGCAGACTATTCTGCTTCAAGAGCAACCCTTCCTGGTACTCAAAATCCTGCTTGAGCACTCCGGAGATGTGGTCACGCGCGAAGAGATTCGCCGTGCATTGTGGCCGAACGATACCATCGTTGAGTTCAATCAAAGCATCAATGCAGCCATAAAGAAGTTGCGACTCGCATTGGACGACTCCGCAGACAACCCAAAATACGTAGAGACAGTTGCGCGACGCGGGTATCGGCTGATCGTTCCGGTAGACGGCTCTGAAGCAGCACCTGTCGCCGCGCAAGAGGCGACGCTCGAACGCGCTCCCCTGCCACTTGCGCAAGAACCAAGCACGATGCGGCGTTTTTTTCTTTTGTTTGGAGCCACTCCTCACCGTAGATGGGAGGTGATGCAGATACGGCTATCCTTGTGGTGTTTTCTTATGGCGGCTCTCGGATGGAGATTCATGACCTGGACTCCGAACCGGTGGGGCATTGTACTGTTCCTGCTTCAGATCGCTTGCACGTCAGTCATTCTGATTCTTTCGAGCTTTCTCCTATACACGGGGGCCATACACCCAGACTTGCTGTCCAATGAGGTACGAAGGACATCTCTTCCAATCCGCTACGGCATTATCTGCTTAACGTTAGTTAGTTGGGGAATGGCTGTGAGCACACTCCTTCGTCACCCTGCACTGACTGTGCTACTTGTGCTGTGTGGAACCGCGGGTGGACTCAAGTACACCTTATTCAAGGCGCCCATCGACCGCGCTGCATTCCCTCAACTCTGAAATCTGGACAATATGGTTTCCACAGGTGTTCCGTGACATGATGTTCACACCCCCTGAATTTCGGTGTAAACCGCAGACCCGCGACATGACAGGTAAACGAGCGGTATCGCCTGAGCGGCACCGAAACGACAGTTATTGCAGCGTAGCGACTCCTTAACCCCATTGCCACTAACGCCGCTCCAGCCCACATCACCCCATCGGGGACTGTGAAGTCGTCGGACGCAACTCGCCATCTACCTCACGTCCCACGCGGGCAACGATGCCCGGCACGGCCTCCACATCTGTTTGAGTGGTATGAAAGTTGACAATGCAGGCGCGCAGTAAATAGTGACCGCCGACTACAGCATTGGAGATAAATGTCTCACCTCCGCGCTGCAACCGATCGACGAGTTCGCGATTAAGCGCATCGAGATGAAGTTCAACATCTGATTCTCGCAGTCTCAATCGCAGATCGCTCGGCACGTAGCGGAAGGTTGTTATGCTCAAATGCTGGGTCATGAGCTCTAGTTCTGGGTGGCGGCTGATCGCCTGAGCCATTGCCTGAGACAGGCGTATATCGTCCGCGATCATCTTGCGATATCCATCAGCGCCGACTTGCCTCAATGCAAGCCACACCTTAAGGGCTCGGAAGCCCCGCGAATTTTGCGGACCGTAGTCAACATAGTTCGTGGCCCGTTCGTTGAAATGATAATAGGGCGGATGGTAAGCGAAGGCGGCGCGCAGCATTTCCGGATCACGTACCAGCGCGCATCCAGCCTCGAGCGGCGCGTAGAGCCATTTGTGTGGATCAACCGCGACAGAATCAGCTACGCTCAGCCCGCGCAAATTATCGTGCGCTTGGGGAACGGCAGCCGCAAAGCCCCCATAGGCTCCATCAACGTGGAACCACAAGCCGTACTCCTTGCAGAGCGCGCTGATTTGCGGCAGCGGATCTACCGCACCTGTGCTGACCGATCCCGCAGTCCCCACCACCAGAAATGGCACATCTCCCGCGGCGGTGTCCGCCTCGATTTGACTGCGTAACGCCGAGACGTCCATTCGTGATTTGGAGTCGGTGGCGATCCACCTTATTGAATCGGTGCCGAGGCCTCCAAGGTCCGCGGCCTTCTGAATCCATGTGTGCGTTTCGCCCGAACAGTACGCACGAAGCTTACGTCCTGAATGTTCAGCAATGCCATACTTGCGTACATCCCAGCCCGCCTTGGCAGTACGTGCGGCCAGGAAGCAGACGAAGTTCGCCATATTGCCGCCGCTGACAAGCAGTCCGCCACAACCGACGGGATAGCCAATAAGCTCTGCGATCCACCTGACGGTCTGAGACTCTATCTCGGTGGCGGCTGGCGAGAGTGTCCATGCACCAACGTTCGGGTTCAGCGCGGCGGCAAGGAAGTCTCCGAGAATCCCGATCGGTGCCGGCGGCGCGGTGATGTATCCGAAAAAGCGGGGGTGGCCATTGAATAGAGAGTGAGCGAACAATTGACGAGCCGTCTCTTCCAGCAGCAACGCAGGATCCATTCCCGAGTCCGGGAGCGGACCTGCGAGGCTGAGCGCTTCACGTACCTCTGATGGGGATTCGTCGCGAGTCACTGGACCAACCGGCATGGATTCGAGGAATCCCGCGACCTGATCTACAAGTCGATGTCCCAACGAGCGAAACGTCGCGGCGTCCATTGCCAGCGGCGCATGCCGTTCGGAATCGCCGCCTACCAATGACTTCTTTCCAGCCAGTTCTTTGGTCACGTATTTATCCCTTCCATGAGATCTGTCTCAGGCAAGCGCCCGCCCGTCACGGTGCTGAATACCCGATAGAATGATTGCCGGCCCCACAACCCTTCGTGATCAGCCGGCGACAAGTCGCCCAACCGCTCGTACGCAGTCACCTGTGATTCGTGGCAGCAGACTGCCCTCCACACTGTAGACCAGACACTGCGCGTATCAATCACCGTGGTAATCGCCCAGTCTGGCCACGGTACGGCCTGTCGCTCAATGCCGTCAACCGTCGCGACCAATTTTCGGAAAGCTGACTGGTAAGCTTTCCATGTCGATTGCGGCCAGGCAATGTAGTAGAGCTTCGACACCGCATGCGGCTGCACGCTCTCCGTTCCATTGGATCGATGCGCTGGGTCGGCTGCGGCAACGATGGCAGCTGTGGTGAATTGCGAGATC
>Ga0335071_10005586_pt1 | contig 13044 bp, 6 predicted proteins | sample Lox_Sample_15_FD_206724 | JGI IMG/M metagenome (GOLD analysis project Ga0335071, IMG submission 206724) | Soil microbial communities from Loxahatchee National Wildlife Refuge, Florida, United States - Lox_Sample_1.5 | ecosystem: Environmental > Terrestrial > Soil > Wetlands | place: USA: Florida...
GTTGCGCCACCGGCTCCTGCTGCGCCAGAGCACGCGCACCCATCATCGTTAACCCAAGTGCGAAAAAGATGTGGGCGTACGAACCCATGTTTCAGAGCGTTCCGCCAAGTCTCGAGATCACTTCCAAACTGGCGCGAGTCACGTGGTAGGGAGCTTTCCATGGCCCGGCTTTCTCCGTGTTCACTTTGCCATCACGCGAAATTCCCGTGTACCACTCGCCATACTGGTGGTCCGCAAAGTGATCCTTGACGAAGTGCGCCTCCAATTCAAATGCGTGCCAATACTTGGTATCGCCTGTGAACTGGTAAGCATTCAGGAACGCGACCAGCGCCTCCGCCTGCTGCCACCACTCCACGTCGCGATTTGCCGCCGGCCCATCTGCCGGACCGGTGCGGTAGATGCCGCCGTGCTCCCGATCAAAACCGTCACGTAGGGCATGATCCACCAGCGCCAGACTGGCGCGCCGGATCCTGGCATCCTGATTCCGGCCCACCCGTTCGGCCGCCTCTGTGAGCAGCCAGCTCGCTTCCAGGTCGAGACCGTATTCGCAATCCCTCGAATCCCCATTTCGATCGGCAACTTTCCAATCTTGCGTGAAGTAATACCGGCCATAGCCCTTTTCCGGATCGACGATCTTGTTCACGAAGATATCGAGCAACTCGTTCAAACGCGAACGGACGCGCGCATCTCCCGTCACGTCATAAAGGGTCGCGAAGGCCTCTACCAGACCGAGGTGCCAATCGTACGACTTGCGCCCGAACGAACCGGAAGCGTTGGGACCATCTTCGTAGTCCTTTAGCCAATGCCAGTCCTTCGTGAACGCGATTCTGTAGCCGCCGTATTCATTGTCGTGCCCGTGGCGGTCGATCCGATCGAACAAATCGAGCGCCTCCCGGTATGCCTGGGAATCGTGGAAAGCCAGAGCGTATTGCGCCAGCCCCTCCAAGACGTATGACATCGGATTCAACTGCTTGGTTGAGTCAATCGGCTTGCCTTCGCGCGTTACTGAAAAGTAATAGCCACCATTGGCTTTGTCCCACATCTTGTCGCGCATAAATTTGAGGCACTCCGCCGCCATCCGCTGGTAGGTGGGGTTAGGATATCGGCGATAGGCCTCGGAGAACGACCACAGAGTGCGCGAAATCAGAACCACCGACTTATCGCCAGGTGGTGTCGGGTTGCCCTGACGATCCAGTTCTCCGAGCACGCCGCCGTATTCGTGGTCCGTGGCGTGGTCCACCCAAAATTGCAGGTTTTGCTGGAGGTTTTCACGAAACCAGACCAGCCAGTCGTGGGCTTCTTCCGCGTGCCCGTCTGCGGCTCGCGTCGAGAGGTTTAGACTTAACGCGAGCCCGGCCAGTACCAGTTTCGCGATCCAACCCGGTCTTCTGGGGGGCAACGGTATAGTACCGTCCTCATTTCTTAACAACCGTTTCGCGTCCGTCATGTTGACACCAGGCGCAAGTTTGGGATAAAGTTTCACCCAAATCAGGGTATGTCGGTGGGGTACCGAAAATCAACGAATCGTGACGGGAGCGAAGATGCACAGATTACAGAACTGGCCGGTTCTATGTTTCCTTCTGTTGTCGACAGTAGTTTGGGGACAGTTGTACACCAGCACGGTCTCGGGACTGATCACCGATCCGACCGGCGCCGTAATTCCTAACGTACAGGCGAAGCTGGTCGACGAACAGAAAGGATTCTCCTTTTCTGCAACCAGCGATTCGACCGGACGCTACCTGTTCCGCAGTGTCCCGCCTGGAGCCTACAAACTGACAGTGGAGGCCGAGGGCTTCCAATCACAAGACCAGGCCGGCATCAAAGTTGACATCAACCAGAACGTCACGGTGAACTTTTCGATGAAGGTGGGCGCCACCTCGCAGACGGTGGAGATTACCGGGGCCGCGCCGGTGCTTTCCACGCAGGACGCCGTCACCGGCCAGGTTGTGGACCGGAAATTCATCAACGATCTTCCGCTGGTCAGCCGTTCGGTTACGGACCTGGTAATTCTAACGCCCGGGGTGACGGAGGTCGACAACACCTGCAACCTCTGCACGGCCAACAATTTCATCTCAAACGGCAGCCGCAACGCCACGGCCGACGTCCTGATGGATGGCGTGACCACAACGAATTTTGAACAAAACAGCGGCATTCTGTTCCCTCTGTATACACCCTCGGTGGATGCGGTCGAGGAATTTGTGGTGCAGGAATCGAATTTCAGCGCGGAGTACGGTTTCACGGGCGCGACCGTCGTCAACATGGTGATCCGCTCTGGTACCAATCAGTTCCATGGAAGTGGATACGACTTCCTGCGCAACCAGGTACTGGACTCCAACAATTTCTTCAACAATGCGGCCGGGCTACCGATTCCGCCGTTGAAGAAGAACAACTTTGGGGGCACCGTTGGCGGGCCGATCCGTCACGATAAGACGTTTTTCTTCTTCGATTACGACGGCACCCGCCAGGCCACGCTGAGCAGTTTCACATCGGGCGTGCCGAGCGCGGCGGAACGGACGGGCAATCTGGGTGAGCTCTGCACTTACGCCGGCGGATCCTTCGACAAGAATGGCATGTGCTCAGCGGCGGCGGGCCAAATTTGGGATCCGTATACGGGTGTCTATAACGCCAGCGATGGTGGGCCGGTGCGATCCGGATACATTCCCTTCAATAATCTGATCACTTACATGAGCCCGGGCGCCCCAAGTCTGAATGGCACCAATCTCCAGTTGCCGGCGCGGCCCGGCAACCTGATCGACCCGGTCGCGCTCAAGCTGGCGCAGTACTTCCCGTTGCCGAATCTGGGCACGCCGGGAACGACCAACTACAACCAGTACACGAACTGGCAAGGGGCGGCAGCTTCGCACGGCTCGGGCAACCAGTTCGACATCAAAATCGACCAACGGTTCAGCGAGAAAGACCTTTTGGCAGCACGTTATTCGCGCGCGTGGTCTCCCGGTTTACCCAGTCCTAACTGCTACGGAAACGTGGCGGACCCCTGCACGGGCGGGCCGAATCCTGGCGACGCGAATCTGGTCGCAGTCAATCATACCCACACGTTCAGTCCAACGATGCTATTGACGGCATCTTATGGGTTGGCACGCAGCTACGTTTTTTCCCAAACGATCGCGGCGGAATCGCAATACAAAGGGCAGGCCTCGCCCACCAATTTCGGCATGCCGTCGTACATGGATGCCTCCGGAATTCCGTTCGTTCCGGCGATTATCCTGGGGAATTATTCTTCGCCGGGCGGCACCAACCTCGGAACACAGCCTTGGAGTTACGAACGCGAAGGAACCGCAACACACGAGCTTCTGGCGACACTGAACTGGGTCAAGGGCTCGCACGATCTAAAATTCGGATTCGACGGCCGTCTGCATAACACCAACTACACGCAGCCGGGCACTCCGGGCGGCTACTTTTCTTATGATTTCACGGGCACATCTCAATTTCCGTACTCCGGCGGCGGCGACGCCATCGCGAGCTTCATGACCGGCGTCGGGGGCCCCGGCTCTTGGGGCCAATACGAAATTCCGAATTACGTCAGCACCCAGAGTTTCCAGTACGGCGGTTTTGCGCAGGACAACTGGAAGGTCAACCGGAAACTCACTCTCAATTTGGGGATGCGCTACGACGTGAGCACGCCGCGCAGCGAGCGGTATAACCGCATGAACGCGTTCGATCCCAACGTGACATCGCCGGTCACCGCTCCCGGTTTGGGAACATTGCATGGCGGCGAGATTTTCATGAGCCCAAGCAACCGCAACAACTTCAACACGGACTTCGGCGACATCGGACCGCGAATCGGCTTCGCTTATCAGATCCTTCCCAAGACGGTGCTGCGCGGCGGTTATGGGATTTTCTATTCGACGGTCAAGGGTGGAGCTTCGGGCACGGGTGCTTTGGGGTGGCAGGGATATGACGAAACCACAGGCTGGTTTGCGTTGAACCCGAGCGACGGCGCGACTCCGTATGGGAGATTGAGCAACCCGTTCCCGAACGGCGTGAAGCTGCCACCTGGGAACTCGCTAGGTTTGCTGAACGATGTCGGATTCGGCGCGGCCGGTCCGGTTCCGAGCATCGACTCGCCAAATCCGTATGAGCAATCGTGGAGTTTCGATATCCAGCAGGAGTTGCCCTCGAACATTCTGCTCGACGTCGGCTATGTCGGCAAGAAAGGCACTCACTTGTACTTTGGTGGCGCCAACTATCTCGATTACCTGGGACCGCAGATCGAGCATTACAACTCCAGCCAGATTGCAGCGCTGAATACCTACGTGAATAATCCGTTCTACGGAATTATCACGAACCCAACGAGTGGCCTCTCGGCGCAGACGTATCCGGCCTATCAATTCCAGTTGCCTTATCCGCAATTCACAGGCGTCAGCATGGAGGACGCTCCATGGGCGAACTCGATCTACAACGCATTACAGTTGAAGGCCGAGAAGCGCTTTTCGCACGGTCTGCAATTCCTGGTGACCTACGTCTGGTCGAAATCCATTGATGAGTCTTCCGCAACCGGAGGTGCGGTGACGTGGCTGGGCAGCAGCACACACCTGCAAGACCCCAATAACCGCGATCTCGAACGGAGCTTGTCTCAGTTTGATATTCCGTCCGTGCTGCAGCTCAGCTACACATACGAATTGCCCATCGGGAAGGGCAAGCCGCTATTGGGGAACGCTAATGCCGTCGTAAATGCGGTGGTGGGCGGGTGGCAGACGAATGGGATTTGGCGGTTCACCGATGGACGGCCGGAAGGCCTGGGCCTCTCGGGCGGGCAAAGTTTGCCTACTTACGGTGGACAGCAGCCCAACCTAACGGCAACGCTCCAATGCGCCAGTTCGAATATCCTGAACCAGTACTTCGCCAATCCCGATGCGGTTAGTGTTCCAGCGCCTTTCACCTTGGGAACAGCGGCGCGCACGGTAGCAGGCTGCCGCCAGCCAGGGCAAGCGAACGTAAATTTGGCGCTCTTTAAGGAGTTTTACATTCCTCAGTTGCGTGAAGGCGCCAAACTCCAGTTGCGCGTGGAGACGTTCAACGCGTTTAACCATCCGCAGTTTGCCGGACCCAATACCACGGTCAACGGCGGAAGCTTCGGCGTGATCACAAGCACGAATAACGGGCCCAGAGAAGTTCAGGTGGCGTTGAAGTTCTATTGGTGACCCAGTCACCCGGATTCCGGCTCCGCTAACGTCGAGCGAGCGTGGGCCCCGCCCACGCCGATCGATGAGCTCTTCTATGGCGCCGGCGATCCTTCGATGCGGTCGAGTTCCGTCTTTGCCGCGTGGAAGGTTGGATCCGCTTTGAGGGCCGCGCGCAGTTCGCGAGCAGCTTCCTCTGTTTTCCGCTCCTTCTTAGAAACGAGCGCAAGATTGTAGTAAGCGAAGGCAAATCGCGGCTCGATCTTTATCGCCTGTTCGAGTTCGGCGCGCGCCTGTTGGAGATCGCCGCGCCGCAGGAACACGCTACCCAGTGTATTGTGTGCCTCGGCGGAACTGGGATCGGTGTGAAGAGCGGACGTCAATGCGGCCTGCGCCCCGGACCAATCCCCGTTCATGGCGGCGAGAACGCCAAGATTGTAGTGCGCCGCGTAGCTTTCCGGGTCGATCGACAGCAAGTGTTCGAGCCGGGCGCGCGCTGCGGAGTAATCCCTGGTCTCCAAATAGATCTGCGCTAGCAGCTCCTCGGCCCGCGTGTACCATGGCTCGAGGGCCAACGCAGCCTGGAGTTCCCTTGTGGCCGGATCCATGCGGCGAAGCCGGAAGTAGCTCACCGCGAGATCGAAATGCGCTTGTGCGCTCAGCGGCGTGCTTTCCAGGGCCCGCCGGAATTCCTGCGCGGCTTTCGCATAGTCGCCCGCCTGCTGATCATTCAAACCCAAGCTGATGCGGATGTCGACGACATCCGGCAGTTTCTCAATTAGCGTTGACAGCAATCTGCTCGATTCCGCCAGCCGTCCTGCGGAGGCCATGGCCAGGGCTTGTCCATACCGCTCGAAGTCGATGATTCGATCCTTCGGATCGATGTGGGAAGCCAACCGACTCGACGCGGTTGACCCGCTTAGATAGCCGAGTGAGCGCAGCGCGCTCGCTGCCTCAGGCGATGGTGCGCGCGACTGGGCAGCGGGCGCCGTAGAGACCAGCGACGCTATCCTGCCGCGCATGGCAGTGGCTCTCGCCGTCTGCGAACCATAGAGATTTCGCGATTCCAGAGGATCGGCGGACAGATCGTAGAGCTCGGGTGTCGGCGCGTCAATGTACTTGTAATGACCCGCGCGCAGGGAGCGAAGCGGCGCGCATCCGAAGTGGTTTCTCGCATACAGGCTTTCGGAGAACAGCTCTCGATCGCTCGCCCCGGTGGCGTTCAGGCTTCGGCCTTGTGTAGATGCGGGTTGCGGCAGTCCAATCACATCGAGAATCGTAGGAGCAACGTCGAGCAAACTCGCCGGTTCATCCACCTGCTTCCGCGAAGCCGGCCGTTGCGCTTCGGGCCAATGGATGATCAGGGGAACATGCAACGTGCTCTCGTAAAGGAAATAACCGTGCGTGGTTTCGCCGTGTTCCCCCAAACCTTCGCCATGATCCGAGGTAAAAACGATCAAGGATTTTTTGAGAAGCCCGCGCCGCTCCAGGTAAGCGAGAAAATTTCCGACGACTCCATCGACATAGGCCAGCTCCGCACGGTAGCCTGCATCGCCGCGGCGTGGAGCGCCTGACGGCAGATTGTACGGAGTATGCAGGTCGTAAACGTGAAGGAACAGGAAAAACGGCGAGTTTCCATTTTGATCGAGCCAGCGCATGGCAGCCGCGGCTACCTGAGCGCCCGGCCGTTTGAGATCGCCGGCGTCCATGACCGTTTTTCTGTGAAGATCGAACGGGCTGTCATACACATCAAAGCCGCGGCTCAAACCAAAGCGGCGATCGAGGACGAAGCCGCCAACGAATGCGGCCGTGCGGTAACCGGCGGCTTTCAAGACGGTCGCTAACGTGTCGCCGGTGCCAAATGGAATTCCGTTGTCTTCTACGCCGTTGACAAACGGGTACGTGGAGGTGAGCATGGCCACGTGGGAGGGTAGTGTCAAAGGAACCACGGCGCTGACCTGGGAAAAGAGCGTTCCGTTTTGCGCCAGTGAATCGATATGAGATGTGACATCGCGGCCCTGGCGGTAACAGGTCAGGTAATCCGCACGCAGTGTGTCAACAGAGATGAGAATGACCGGCGGGCGGGGCTCCCCTTTGACATAGGCGCAAACGCAGAAGACGACAGCCAGTTGCCCAAGGCGTGACAAGGTACTCCTCTTTTTAGCACGGAGCCCGAGCGTCAGGCGATTGGCGCCGATATGCTAGAATCCGCCAACTGGAATGAAAGAGCAGTTCCCGCATCAGAGCCGGATGGTCATGTGCCGTGCATCCATTCTTATTCTTCTGCCGTGCCTATTTTTGGGCAAACCGGCGAGAACTGCCCCGCCGTCCGCCATGTTCGCTGCCCAACAATCGATCGAAAATCTAGCAGGCCGCGCTGAGCAGTTGGAGCAGGAGGGCAAGTTGGAAGATGCGGAATCGGTCTATCGAGAGATTTTGAAGATCGATCCGCGGTCCGTCGCCGCCCTCAATCGGTTGGGCGCGATCGAGGTCCAGCATGGGCGATTCTCTGAGGGCATCCGGTTCTACCGGCGGGCGCTCGAGATTAGCCCCTCCGAGTTCGTTACCAACCTAAACTTGGGTATCGCTTACATCAAGAAGCAGGATTTCGGCAGCGCGGTTGGGCCGCTCGATCGCGCCGCGCGTTCCGCGCCCGAGAGCTTTCAGGCGCACGAGTTGCTTGCCGGCGCTTTGGTCGGCCAGAACCAGTTCTTGCGTGCAATACCGGAACTCGATAAGGCCCGCGCGCTCAATCCGACTGACCTTCCGACGCTTTATCTTCTGCAGCGCAGTTACCTGGAGACGAAGCAATATGAGAAGGCGCTGGCCGCCTTTGAGCGGCTGCAAGCGTTGGATCCGGACTCTCCCTGGGTCCGCATCCTGCGCGGGCAGGCGGAAGATGGCTTGGGAAATTATCCCAAGGCAATCGAAGAATTCGAAGCTGCCAGAGCACAGTTGCCTCGCGATGCCACGGTTCGTTTCTCGCTCGGCTTCATGTATTGGAAGATCCGCCGTTTAGCCGATGCGGAGAAGGAGCTCGATCAAGCGCTGCAGCTTGATCCGGCGTTCGACGAAGCCAAGTACTATCTTGCGGACACCTACATTTTGGAGGAAAGGCCGGCGGCTGCCCTTCCCCTGCTCGATCATCTGGTGCGTCGAGACCCCACGAATGCCCGTGCTCTCGCGGATCAAGGCAAGGCCCTGGAGCAATTGAATCGCAACGCCGAATCCGCGCTAGCCTACGAAGCCTGCTTGCGCGCAGACCCCGGCCGGGCCGACGCGCATTATCGGCTGGCTCGCGTTTATAAGAAATTGAACAGGCTGGGAGACGAGCGCCGGGAGTTGGCAACCGCGAAAAGCCTGCAGCAAAAAAAGCGCGACGCGCAGGAGACCCTAATGCAGGCTACCGGCACGCGAGGCGATCCTACGCGACAGAGGGAATCGGTATTTCCGATGCCGGGCTCGAAAAACCAGAACGCGCAATAAATGATTCCGCCCGCAGTTTGCAGAAAAATAGGCAAATCACTTGACATCCACTCCCAGTTGACATATTTTCTAACGAACTGTGTCGGCCGGCTTCGTGTGACAGACCGACGCTTCATAAGGTGAACATGATTGCTCAATCGGCTTTGGTTCGAGAAGGGTCGTGTATTCGTACATTGTTTTTGAGGGTGGCGTTACCGGTGATCGTGCTGCTGGCGTGGAGTGTGCCATCTGGTTTGTCACAACAGGTGAGTGCGACACTATTCGGCACCGTCACGGATCCAGCGGGCGCCGTAATTCCGGACGCAACGGTGACCGCCTTGAACCCGGCAAACGGCCGCAGCCTCTCGACCACCACGCATAACGATGGCAGCTATATCATCCCGTACCTCGAGCCCGCCGACTACACCATAACGGTGGAAAAGACGGGGTTCGATAAATCGGAGAAGACCGGCGTGACGCTGGTTGTGAATCAAAAATCCCGTCTCGATATTCAACTCAACGTGGGGACCGTCGCAACCACGATTGAAGCCACCGGGATCGCGCCGATGGTGGAAACCGGAACGGCCTCGATCGGTATGACCGTGGACGAGCAGCAGGTCACGGAATTGCCGCTCAACACGCGTCGTTTCGGCAGCCTGCCTCTTTTGATGGCAGGTACCGTGCCCGACCGCGGAGGATTCTCCAGCAACATCTTCGGCTCTCCATTCAGCGAGGTCACTTTCGCGTCAAACGGGTTGCGCGGCTCCGGCAATAATGTCCTGATCGATGGCGTGGATTCGAAAAACATGTTCACGGGCGGATTTTCCATCCAGCCATCGCCCGACGCCGTGCAGGAGTTCAAGGTGCAGACGCAGTCGTTTTCTGCGGAATTCGGCAAGAATGGCGGCTCAACCATCAACCTGACCACCAAGTCAGGCACCAACGAATTCCACGGGAGCGCCTTCGAGTTCCTGCGCAACAACAACATGGACGCGCGGAACTTCTTTTCGGCGGAACGTCCCTCATATCAGCGCAACCAATACGGCGGATACATCGGTGGGCCGATCCGCAAAAACAAGACGTTCTTCTTTGGCGGATACGAAGCATTGCGGGAACGAAAAGGGCTTACCTACTCCGGCCAGGTTCCAACTACGGCGATGCTGAACGGGGACTTCTCGGCGCTTCTCAGTCAGCCCGATCCGAATACCGGCAAGGCGCCCTATCTGATCATCGATCCTTTGAGCTGCTCGAACCCTCCGTTCGGCGCCAGTTGCCAGCCCTTTGCCGGGAATATCATTCCGGCCAATCGAATCAACCCCGTATCGAAATTGATCATCCCGTACTTCCCGCAACCCGATATCTCCGGTGCGACCGACGTGGGCGAAAACAACTACGTGACTAACCCAAAGCGCAGCCGGAACGACAACCAATTTAGCGGCCGCGTAGATCACAGCTTTAACGAAAAGGACAACCTCTACGTCCGCTACATGCTTGCTCAATCGATCACGTTGACTCCCGAGCAGGCCTACACCGCACTGCCGGGCTTCGGGGACCGGATCCGCTTTCGAGGGCAGAACGTCGCGCTGAGTTGGACTCATACGATCAGCCCCACCATGCTCAACGAGGTGCGCATCGGATTCTCCCGCAACATGGATATTGGTACCTGTGTGTCGTGCCCCCGTAAACCCGGATTTGTGGAGAGTTTCGGCATTCAGGGTCTGACGGCGCTGTCGCCGGCGGATGAAGGTTTCCCGTACTTCGGGTTCGGCCAGGGATATTTCGGCATCGGAGATTCGAACTACCGCCCGGTGGAATCGAACGATATGGTGGAGAAATACGAAGATACCCTGACCATCACCAAGGGTAAGCACACCATCGCCATGGGCACCGACCTCCAGCCCTATCAGGCCTTGCGTAACCAGGCGCCATTTTCTCCGCACGGCCAGTTCAGTTTCGGAAACAATTACAGCAACTTCACCATTTCCGATTTCCTGTTGGGTTACCCCTCGAGCGCGGGCCGCAGTATCGACAAAGCCGTCACCAACCAGGATGGGATGTTCATCAATTTCTTCGTGCAGGATGACTATCGCGTCAGTCAAAAACTGACTATTAACATGGGCCTGCGCTATGAGCATCACCAGTTGCCGATTGACCGGAGGGACGTCGGCGCTAGCTTGGTTCCCATTCCGGGCGCACCGCTCTTTACTCCAGGCAACGCGGTCCTCGTGCTGGCCGGCTATGACCAGGCGGCGAAGTATTGCAACCTGCCGCAGTACATCATGAACGCCGGAACGCCCCAGCAATATAACCTCGTTGCGTGCCCGGACGAGATGAAGAAGTTGGGATTCACGGGGCGCGCCGCACGCTCGCTCTGGCTGGGCGACAATTTCAACTGGGCGCCGCGATTCGGCTTCGCCTATCGACCCTTCAGCTCGGATCGCCTTGTCATACGTAGCGGCTACGGCATATTTTTTGACCTGGCTGAGTTCAATGAGTTTCACTACGGGTTCAACAATCCGATTCAGGCGCCCGACCAGTTCAGCAACTTCCAGGCCAACAGCACGCCGACGCCGCTGCAATCCGCCTTCATTGGGGGCAGTACGCCGCCTTTGAGCCAATCGTTCATTTCCATTAATCCCGACTCCCATCTTCGCCAGCCCTACATTCACGAGTGGTCATTCAGCCTCGAGAGCCAGTTAACGAACAGCATCGCGCTGGAAGCCCGGTACGTCGGGACGTCGGCCATTGACCTGGGCCATTTCCATTTCTTCGGTAATCAAGCGTATCCGGGACCGGGTGACATCCAGCCCCGCAGGCCTTACCCGGACTTTGGCTTTACCGGCCAGATGAGCTCCGGAGCCAATGCCAACTACAACGGGCTTCAGGTTCAAATGACCAAAAGGATGACGAACGGCTTGCAGTTCCTCGCGGGCTATACCTTCGCCAAGAACATTTCCAACAACGAAGGCGAGGAAGGCGGCTATTCCGACGGAGGCGCTCCGCTGGGACAGAACGACAATAACCAGGCCGAAGAACGCGGTCTTACGGTAAACGATGTGCGTCACCGCTTCACCTTCAGCAGCCTGTACCAACTGCCGTTCGGAAACGGCAGGCGCTGGCTTAGCCGCACCAACCCAGTGGTCAACGGTCTTTTAGGCGGGTGGGAGTTGACAGCCCTGACGAGCTTCCAGACGGGCTTTCCGATCACTCCGCAATCCGGGATTGATTCTGGCAACGTGGGTACCGGCAATTGGCGGCCCGACCGCGTTTGCAACGGTAACCTGCCGGGCGGTCAGCGAACCGTGGCAGACTGGTTCGACACAAACTGCTTTACCAACGCGTTCCTCATCGCTGACAACAATGCCGGCATCTTCCGGTTCGGGAATTCCGGCCGCAGCGTCTTGACGGGACCTGGCATTCAAAACTTTGATCTCGCGCTACTCAAGGACTTCCGCATCACCGAGTCAAAGAAGTTGCAATTCAGAGCCGAGGCCTTTAACGCGCTCAACCACGCCAATTTCAGTGCCGACGGTGTGATCACTCACGTCAACGACTCGCGCTTCGGAGAGGTAACCGCCGCGTCGGAGCCCAGAGACGTACAGATCGCGCTGAAGTTTCTGTTCTAGGCAGCTGCTAACCCGCCACGGTCATGACGCCGTTGCTCCTTAAATGTGCGATGGCAAGGGTATTCGAGTTGAAGTAGGGCTGGTTGATCGGATAAGATTCCCAATCGGGCGGAGCTTTGGACCCCGATACCAACATGACACGGCGTGACTTTGCGGAGTGGTCGGTCGCGGCGGCGGTCGGGACCACGAGTGCGGTGGCAGTCGGTTCGCAGACGGCGTACGCGGCTGACGCGGCGGAGTTGCGGTCCGAATTGCTCTTCGACCTTGTCTTCACAGCGATGGCGCCAAATGAGATCGGTCCGGAGCGAACCGTGGTTGGCGTTGCCGGCGGCACTTTCGAAGGGCCCAAGCTCAAAGGCAAGGTGATTGGCCCATCGGGCGATTGGCTCGTCCAGCGGCGCGACGGATCGAAACTGATCGACGTTCGGGCGCTGCTGGAAACGGACGATGGTCAACACATCTATATGGCGTGCCGCGGGATCGCCTACACACCTCCGAGCGGGACTTTCCGCTCCCGGATCGTGCCGATGTTCGAGACAGGCGCCGCCAAGTATGCATGGTTGAACAACGTCGTTGCGGTAGGCGTCTATAATCCGGCAGCCGGAAAAATCGCTTACCGCGTATACGAAATCCTGTAGTTTGCTTCGGCTGACTGGTGCTGGTTTACCAGGCCGCGCTGCTCCTCGATGGTCACGCTTTGGTCGGCTGGAATGTCTTTGACCGTGTCGGTGGCGCCGCTTGGCCAGCCCACCTCGATCTCGTCGATCCTGGCTGCGCTGCCCGTACCGAAGTGCAGGCGTAGATCATTCTGG
>Ga0335071_10005587_pt1 | contig 13043 bp, 11 predicted proteins | sample Lox_Sample_15_FD_206724 | JGI IMG/M metagenome (GOLD analysis project Ga0335071, IMG submission 206724) | Soil microbial communities from Loxahatchee National Wildlife Refuge, Florida, United States - Lox_Sample_1.5 | ecosystem: Environmental > Terrestrial > Soil > Wetlands | place: USA...
GCATATCGTCAAGTCACCGACCACGGTCCGACCAGCCGCCGTGGGTTAAGGGGGGCCGACGACCGAACAAACACTGGTGTGGCAGGATTCGCAATATCAGCGATCTCGAGTCGTGCGACGCCGCGACATGCGAGCATTCCGGCAGGCCCCGCCGCCAGCAAGCAACGGCACTTCTGTTCCACGGGAGTATCACAAATGACGAGGACCCAGATGCGCAAGCCCAGCAGACTGCTAAAGCTGGTGGCTGCCGGTGTCTTGCCGGTGGCCGCGCTGCTCGGCGCCCTGGGAATATCGTCGTTCGCTCGCGCTGACGCCAACGAGGACTCTTTCCTGGCAGCGTTGCGGGCCAAGAACATCAACTACGAGTCACCGGAAGCCGCAATCAACTCCGGTCATACCGTCTGCCACGAACTCGACGCCGGCCAGACACCGGAACAGGTGGCAAACGACGTGCTGAACAGCAGTCACCTGGATGGCTACCACGCCGGCTTTTTCGTCGGCGCCAGCATCCGGGCGTTCTGCCCCAAATACACATCGCAGCCATAACAAATTTACAGCCAGTTGACAGGCCTGTGATCCGGGCGCGCGTAAAATTGACCATGGAAACAATCTCGGGAGAAACCGCCACATAATGATCGTGAAGATTTTGGTGAGCGCTGTTATCGCGGGCGGCGCAGCTGCCGGGGCCGCATCCGCGCACGCTGATCCCAGCCCCTTCAACACCCTCAGTTGCAGTTGTCAGGAGCAGGCTCCGGCCGGCAGCACCACTCTTACCGAGAAGATAGACCGCGGAATACAGCAGGGCCTCTCGGATCTGCCCACGAGCACCGTTCTGCAGCAATAGTTTTCAGTCGGGCAGCAGCCAAGAACTGGTCAACCCGCCGCGCCCCGGCCAACGGCTTGCACCGACGCGTGTTCGTGCAATGCCTTCTCGGCATCCGGATGAACGGGCTTCAAATCGAAGATGACCTCGTTGACCGTTCCGGTGAACGCATACGGCGCCCTGTCCTCATAGTCGCGGTCAACGACGAGGCCGTTATCGCGGCTGATGTCCATCCCGGCGTAGGAGCTGAAAGCCAGCGGCACCGTGTTGGCCATCACACCCTCACCGATTTGACGGTCGTTGGACCACAACGTCACTAGACCACCGGAGCCGAGGACGGGCCGGTCGGATTCGAAAAGCATCCGCACCCTGACATCGCCGGTGGGGATCGGCTCAGCGGACGCCTGCCGGTAGGTTTCCACGCCCAGATAGGAACAGGTGTGGTGCAGTCGTTGCGTCTCATCGACCCACAGGGCGAAGCCGCCGATAAAGTTGCCGTTGGCCACGATCACCCCCCGGACATCGGTCTCGGCGATGTGCAGCAGCGCCTCGATGGCACATGAGCGGCCGAAAAATGCGTGTCACCATACCCCGCTGGATGTTTTGGACGTCGCGCCTAAACGTAAACCGGGTAGTGGTGGGCAGCGGCGGCAAATCCCCGAACATCACCGCGAGCCCGCCCAGCAATGGCAGCACCCGGTTTCGTCGCCTCCTGCCACCACAATTGGGTGAGCTCGGCGACCTTGTCGGGGTGCTCGGCCGCCACGTTGCGCGCCTGCAAGAAGTCCTCGGTTAGGTGGTGCAGCTCCCACTCGTCGTTGTCGGGGTCGTACTTTCCGGGAGCGAACCGCTGCAGCGTTTCCGGTGAGAAGTCCCACGGCGCCTTGTCGAGTCGGGCGCACGCCCACCAACCGTCTTTGTAGATGGCGCGACTGCCGAACATTTCAAAGTACTGCACCGTGTGCCGTTCTTCGGCCGTTGCATCGTCGAAGGTGTGGGCGAAACTCGTTCCGTCCATGGGTTCCTGCTCGACCCCGTCGACATGGGTGGGTTCCGGTAATCCGATGGCCTCCAATACCGTTGGCGCGATGTCGATACGGTGGGTGAATTGGCCACGAGCCTGGGTGTCGGGCGTTATCCTGCTCGGCCAGGCAACCACCATCGGATCACGGGCGCCGCCGAGGTGGCTGGCCATCTGCTTGCCCCACTGAAACGGGGTGTTGTTGGCATGCGCCCACGCGAAGGCGAAATGCGGCGCGGTGTGCTCGTCGCCGAGCGCCTCGATCCCGCCGTACTGTTCGATGAGCTCCAGTTGATGGTCGGCGTCGAGGAGCAGACCGTTGAGAAACGTCATCTCGTTGAACGGGCCGGTGATGGTGCCCTCCATGCTGGCGCCGTTGTCTCCCCAGATACAGAAGACAAGCGTGTTGTCGGTCTCGCCGAGATCCTCGATCGCGTCGAGCAGCCGGTCGACATTCCAGTCCGCGTTTCCGAGAACCCGGCGAACGCCTCAATCTGCCGGGCATAGAGCTTGTTTTCGTTGTCCGACAAGCTGTCCCAAGCCGGAAACAAGTCCGGTCGCTCGGTGAGCTCGCCATTGGGCGGAATGATCCCAAGCCGCTTCTGCCTTTCGAATGTCTTGCGCCGGTAGACATCCCAGCCCTCATCGAAATCACCACGGTACCTGTCGGCCCATTTTTTGACCACGCGGTGCGGCGCATGGGTGGCACCGGTCGAGTAATACATCATCCACGGCTTCTCGGCGTCCTGGGCCCGCACGCTGTGCAGCCACTCGACGGCCTTGTCCGTCAGGTCGTCCGGGAACTAGTAGGGCTTGCCGCCAGTGCCTTGGGGGACACCGATGACAGAGTTGTCCTGCGTGATGATCGGGTCGTATTGACCCGCGGCACCGGACAGAAAACCCCAGAAATGGTCGAAACCCCAACCTAGCGGCCAGTTGTCGAACGGCCCAGCAGCCCCCTGAACACTGTCCGGGGTCAGGTGCCACTTGCCGAAACCGCCAGTACGTAACCGTTGTCGCGCAGGATGCGCGACAGCGCGGCGCAGCTGCGCGGCTTGACGGATGAATAGCCCGGGAAGGGGCCCCGGAACTCGCAGACCGACCCGAAGCCGACCCGGTGGTGGTTGCGCCCGGTCAGCGGCGCCGCTCGGATCAGCGAGCACACCGCCGTGACGTGAAAGCAATTGTAAGACAACCCGTTTTGCGCGACTCGGGTCAGCGCCTGCTCCACGGCCAGCCGGCCCTGCGACGACACGACGGCGATGATCACGGCGCCGCCCGCGGCCAGCGCCTGTCCGATCTTGTCGGCCAGTCCGGTCTTGATCCGGTGGTCGGCGAAGGTGCCGGCCACCGCTCCGGCCGCGGCGGAGGCCAGCAGCGCGGGTGAGAACAGGCCGACAGCCAGGCCCGCCCCGGCGCCCCATGCGGTGCCCCGCCGGCCGAGGCGATTTCCGGTGTCCACCACGACGTGATTGCCCACGGCGTCCTTGCCGACCAGCACCGCACCCCGCAACGCGACGCTTTTGTCCTTGGCCCGGTCGGTGAGGGTGTCGAAGTCGTGGTTAGCCGAATCCAGGTCCTGGTAACCGGCGACGACGACCAGCGCGTGTTCTTCGCTCATGATCAGAATCCTTCGAACAGGGTGGCGGCGTGTTAGACGGATAGACCGGTCGGAAATATAGACCCCGAAGAGCCTCGGGGGATGTTTAGCCACTCAGGTGTGGCTGAGTTGAATGACTTTGATGACCAGCAGCACTACGCACAAGAGCAGATAGCCGCGAAGCAGGATCATGGCGAGTCGAAGACTCGGCGACCAGCGATAGGGCGGCAGGGTGGAAAGCGGCGGGGTGCGCCATGTCGCCCGCTGGGATCGGTCGACGGGCGAGACGTTCGCATTGTCTGGCGATGAGCGGCTGGTGAGGCGCAAGGCGGTGAACGCGACCGCCGACCCGACGATCAGTGCGAAGGTGACAACCTCCAGCACGGTGGTCGTGTTGGTGGCGGGAAAGATTGTGGTGATCAGCAGCGTGCACGACAGCACCAGCAGGCTTCCGATGATGATGCTGCTCAAGATGTTCAGCCAGCGAGGATTCACCCAGGGACCGAGTAACTGGCGGTCGTTGCACAGCAGCAGCAGGAAGGCGCACGCCGCGGGGAGCAAGATTCCGGCGAGCGCCTGCACTGCCATGGTGATCAATCCGAGTGCGGCGTGCGGTATCAACACCAGCGTTGCGGCGAGGATGACCAGCAGGGTGTAGGTGATGTAGAACGGCTTGGCTTCGCTGAAGCGGCGGTGCAGTGAGTGGTGCACCCGGAACATGTCGCCGAAGGCATAGCTGGAGGACAACGTGACCGCGGCGGCACCGACGATGCCGGCGTCCAATAACAGGATCGCGAAGAACGTTGCGAGCAGGTGGCTGTGCGCCGAGAGCGCCAGGGCGACACCGAGCGCATCGGTGAATTTGCCCGCCAGTGGTGTGCCGGCCACCGCGACGGCGCCGGCGACCATGAAGACGACGGTGCCAAGCTGGGTGATGAAAGACCCGACGATGTTGTCGGCGCGTTCGTAGTTCAGGAATTGCGGGGTGATGCGTTTGTCGATGACATTGCCGTGCTGGAAGAACAGCTGCCAGGGTGCCACGGTGGTGCCGATGATGGCGATGATCAGCAACACCGCATCCGAAGACATCCCACCCTGCACACCCGGCACCAGGATGCCGCGGGCGACCTGTCGATAGTCCGGGTGCGACAACCACAGCAGGGGCACCAAAAGCACGTTGATCGCCAGGAACACGAACATCGCCCGCTCCCAGCGGCGGAAGCTTCCGGTCACGGTGACTGCGACCAGGGCCGCGGCCGCGATCGGCACCGAGACGGTGGGGTCGATATGGAAGTACTCCAACGCCAAAGCGACCCCGATGAATTCGGTGACAAGGGTGAGAAAGTTCAGCACGAACAGATCGCCGGAGGAAAACCAGCCCCAGAAGCGGCCGAACCGCTGAGTGACCAGCACGGCGTGGCCGATGTGGGTGACCGCGGCCAGGCGCACCACCATCTCCTGGATGACGATGAGCACTGGGAGCAGCAGTGTCATCGTCCATAGCAGGCTGTAGCCATAGTTCTGGCCGGCCTGCGCATAGGTGGCCACACCGCCGGCGTCGTTGTCGCCGATCATGACGATCAGGCCGGGACCCATGATGGTCAGAAAAGTCAGCAGACGGCGTTTGAGACCGTGCCTGCCGTCCTGGGTGTACTGGGCGATGCGGACGCGCCCGAGCGCGCCTTCGATGTCCGCGCTGTCAATATCGACGGGTTGTCCGTCCAGGGTGTGGTCTTGAGTTGCTGGGGCGTCGGAGACGTTGGACGTCGGTGTCTGCTCTGGGCGTGGTGAGCTTGTTGGTTGCTTCGCCGACCGCGCAGCCGGGCGCGCCATGTCAGGGTGCCTCGTTGGCGGTCGGTGTGGCGGGGTCGGTTTCCGGTATCCGTGGTGACCGGCGGGTGCTGCGGCGCCGCCAGTCGATGGGGATCGTCGTTTCCAGGACGTCGTCGACGGTGATCAGCCCGATCATGCGGCCCGGCGGATCGACGACGGGCAGGCTGATGAGATTGTGGTCGCTCATCAATAGCGCGACGTCCTCGGCGTCGACGTCGGGCGTGACCCGTATCGGGTCGTGGTCGGCCAGTTTGTAAGCGGCGGTACCGGGTTTGGCCTGCACCAGCTGCGACAAGGTGAGCGCACCGGTTAACCGCCCGAGGTGGTCGACCAGATACACGCTGCTCAGCGCCTGTGGTTCCATCCCGGCGGCATCGGCGACGCTTGCCAGGACGTGTTTGGCGTCGGCTTTGCCTGGCGCGGTGAGGAAGTCGACCCCCATCAATCCTCCTGCGGTGGTGGGGTTGTAACCCAGCAGCATCGAGAGCTTGACCCGCTCGTGGGCGGGCAGCAGATCAAGGACATGGGTCAGTCGGTCGTGGGACAGCGTGGTGATGGCGTCGGCGGCGGTGTCGGTGCTCATGCGTGTCAGCAAGGCGGCGATGTCGGCGTCGTCGCGCCTTTCTAACAGTTTGGCGGTGTGATCGTCGTCGAGTTCTTCGAAGACGTCGGCTTCCAGTTCGGGGTTGTTGGCCAGGTCGCCAAGAATGTCGGATCTCTCTGCCGCTGACGCGTTTTCGAGTAGATCGGCTACCTCCGCGGGCTTCAGCCGGGCCAGCGCGGCACCGAAGCGGCCCACCTGCGGCCCGTCTTCGCTGGTGCTGAGCGGTTCGAGCGCGTCCCATCTGCGGTGAGCACGGTAGCGGCTGAGACGACCGGCCACGCGATGCCACCAACCGCCCCACTCCACGTCGACCCCGGCGACCGTCCAGCGGCCGTGATACAGAATCAGATCGATGTCGCGGGCGCGCACCAACTTGCCGATCCGCACATCGAGCAGCCGGCGTCCGAGCACATCGGCGACCAGCAGCAGCTCCGACGGGCGCCGATGGTAGGGATCGTCGAACCGGGGAACCGTGTCGACGACAACGGCGCCCTCGACAAACGTCAGCTGCTTCACCGGAACGAACCCTTGCCGGTCGTTGACGCGAGCGATCAATCCCGTAACCATCAGATCGCGGCCATCGCAACGCTCCGCGACGACGTCGATCACGCGGCCGACCGGTTGTCGGTCAAGATCGACCACGGGTTGGTCCACAAGCTCGGTTAACAGAACGAGCGTGGCCGGCCGGGCTGCGGCCAGCCGTGATGGTGGCCGGGATCTGTTCATGAATGATCACTTCCGAAGATCTGTGACGTGGCCTAGGGGCGGGGTCCCATCGATTCTGAGCGGCGCGACCAGCCGACAAACAGGGCCGATCGCACCGACACGAGTGTGACCTTGTGCCCTTTCGGCGGCTCGGAAACCGCCTCGAATCACCTGTTTCGCTTGGTGCACAGCATGTTCAGCCCGGCTACCGCCTCGATTCGAAGCGCCGCATCAGGTAGCGCCACAGCTCGTCGGCGCCCCAGACGATGACGGGATACGGCAGGAGTATCAGCAGGTCGCTAGCAGGTAATGCGGCGGTGCCTAATAGGGCTTGCAGCGGCGGGGTGTAAACGAATACGGCGGCCAGCGCGATTTCGGCGGCGATGCCTGCCAGCAGATAGCGGTTGGTGAAGATGCCCACCGACCACAGTGATGCGCGTTGGGTGCGTACCGCGAAGGCGGTGCCGATTTGCCCGGCGATCATGGCGAGTAACGTCATCGTGGTCGCCTGCTGATAGGCGTGGTGCAGCGGCGTGCCGTCGCCGACCGGGGCGCCGGCATGCCAGCCGGCCTTCAGCAGAACGTAGAAAAATCCGGCCATCTGCAGCGCGGCAACGATCGCCCCCAGGAAAAGCCACGCCCGCACCAGCATCGGCGGCCGGATAACGCCTTCCTACGTGGGCGTGGCGGGCGCGCCATGATGCCCGGTTCGGCCGGCTCGCGGCTCAGCGACAGTGCCGGCAAGGTTTCACTTCCCACGTCGAAGGCCAAAAGCTGCAAAATGGTCAACGGTAAGGGGATCAGGCCTCCGCCAAGCGCAAAGACCAAGAACGGCACGGTTTCCGGTGTGGCGTGCGCGAAGATGTAGATGATGAATTTGCGGACGTTGTCATAGATTCGCCGGCCGGCGTGTATCGCCGTGACAATCGTGCTGAAGTTGTCGTCGGTGAGCACCATGGTGGCGGCTTCGCGCGCGACGTCGGTACCTGAAAGCCCCATGGCGACACCGATATCGGCGCGGTGCAACGCGGGAGCGTCGTTCACCCCGTCGCCGGTCATCGCGACCACGTGACCTTCGCCACGCAGCGCTTCGGCGATGTGCAGCTTGGCCTCCGGGGACGCCCGGGCGAAAATCACTTCCGGGTGCTCGCAGATCAGCGCGGCGAGTTCCTTTTCGGTCAGCTGTTCGAAATGCTCAGCGGTGACCACCGTGGGGTGCGCGCCGGTAATACCAACGCGTTCGGCGATCGCGGCAGCGGTCAAGGGATGATCGCCAGTGATCACGATGATGCGGATCCCCGCGGCACGGCAGCGAGCGACCGACTCGGCGACACCCGGGCGCGGAGGATCCAGCATGGCGATCAGACCCACCAGACACAGATCGCGTTCGGCATCGTCTCGGCGGTGCGGCGGGGCAAAGGTGGCGGGTAGCTGGCGCTGAGCAAATGCCAGCACCCGGAGCCCTTGCGCGGCAAAAGCGTTCACTTGGGCTTCCACCCGGGCGCGCTGCCGCTCATCCAGGACCATCGCGGTGCCGCCGGAGTCCAGCAGGTGGGTGCAGCGCGACAGCACCGCCTCGGGTGCACCTTTGGTATGCACCACCGGTGCTCCGTCGGCGGGCGCATCGATGGTCGACATCAGTTTCAGCTCTGGGTTGAAGTGAAACTGCCAGCGGCGCTGGGCTTCTCGCTTGGCACTGTCGGTGTCAGCACCGAGATTGCGGGCCGCGGTCAACACCGCGATCTCGGTCGGGTCACCAACCGCGCCGGCATTGTCGTCCAGGCGCGCGTTATTACAGTCGACTGCGACCCGGCCGAGCGACTGCAACGGCAGCGGGCTTCGGGCCACCTCGTCGCGCTGAAGATCGGGGTCTTGCGCCTCGAGGTCGAGCTGGCCGGCGATGGTCCATGCCGCGACGGCCGTCATGCGATTTTCGGTCAGCGTGCCGGTCTTGTCCGTACAGATCACGTCGGTCGAACCCAAGGTTTCCACTGCGGACAACCGTTTGACCAGTGCTCCGCGTCCCGCCAACTCCCGCACCGCCACCGCCAGCGCCAGCGTGATTACCGGCAACAGACCTTCGGGCACCATCCCGGCCAGCAGTCCCGCAGCGAACACCAGGGAGTCGATCAAGGTCAGATGGGCCGCGATCGTCGCAACCGGGATGAACGACAGCGCCAGCATCACCGAAACCGCGGCGATCAGCCATGCCACCCGCCGAACCTGCCGCTCCAGCGGACTGGGCTCAGGTTTCACGCGTTCGGACAGCGCGGCGATCCGGCCGATCTCGGTGCCCATCCCGGTGGCGAACGCAACCCCACGAGCTTCGCCGCCGGTGCAACTGGTGCCGCTGAATACCAACTCGTGCGCGCTGAGCAGCGGCACATTCACATCCACCATCGCCGCTGACCGCAGGACCGGCACCGATTCCCCGGTCAGCGCAGACATGTCAACCTCGATCGCCCCGCCCAAAAGCCGGATGTCGGCGGCGATGCGATCGCCCTCCTCGATCACCACGATGTCGCCGGGCACTACCTGTGTGGCGTCAATCTCGATGACCACGCCGTCGCGTTCGACCTTGGCCCGCTGCGGCAGGTACTTGGCCAGCTCCTCTACGGCCCGCTCGGCCTGCAGTTCCTGCGCAAAGGAGAACGCGGCGTTGAGCACGATGATCAAAATCACCGCGGCGGCGACCACGTTGGAGCCTACGATTAGCAACAAGCCGGCCGCCAGCCATAACAACAACGCCAACGGATGGGTGAACTGGCGCGCCAACTCTTTCGGCCACTGCCGCCCGCCCCGCCGCTGCAACGCGTTAGGGCCGTACTGCAGCATGCGTCGCGTCGCCTCGGTGCTCGACAGCCCCTGCCGTGCAGTGCGCAGATCACGCAGCAGCAAGTCCGCAGTCTCCTCCGGGTCGCGTACCGCGGGAGAACCGCCTGCCGCACCCGCGCCGCTCATATGACTTCGATGAGTTCGTATCTGGCTCATGCGCGTTGGCACTGCCGCCGCTTGTCCTTCGACGCTCGGCAATTTCTGATCGGCCACCGACCGGCCCCCTAAGGCTGACTGAGGTTGAGCGGTGCTCGTGCCCACCCGGACACGACTTCGGCCGACGATATTCAGCGCCATCGCACAAAGGGAGAGCCGTTCGGCACTTCTTTACCCAGTCAGGGGAATACGACCCCGACCCCGAAGAGCTTCGCGGACATTTGTTTACCACTCATTCACTCTGTCGACCGCTGAGTCATCCCGGGTGGCGCAAACGCGTCGCTTGCGCCACCATTGGCCCTGGCTCTAGACGTCGACTTGAACTTGTATCAGGCGGTGCGCGAATGACCGTGGTTCATAACTTCGCCAGCCACGGTGTGGCGGTGGCGGCGACCCGGCCGCGCCGCAACTGGGCCGCCGATGTGGCCGTATTCGTCGGCATGGCGGTGCTGCTGTGGTTGATCGTGCGCGTCGGCCGCGGCACAGCTGTGCCGTGGACGGTGCCGAGCGCCCCGTCGTCGGTGTCCACCGATCCCGGCAACCTGCCTTATTACGCCGCCCGCTCGCTGCTGCGAATGTTTGCCGCGCTCGGGTTGTCGCTGGTGTTCACGTTTTTTTATGCCACCGCGGCGGCGCGCTCGCGCCGCGCCGAAAAGGTGCTGATCCCGCTGCTGGACGTCTTGCAATCCGTGCCGATCCTGGGTTTCCTGGCAATCACCATTACGGGCTTCATCGCTTTGTTTCCCGGCTCGCTGCTGGGATTGGAATGCGCGTCGGTCTTCGCGATCTTCACCTCCCAGGCGTGGAATATGACGTTCGCGTTCTACCAATCCCTGATCGCCCAGCCCCACGATCTCGACGAGGCGTCCCGGCTGTTGCGGCTGTCGCGATGGCAGCGGTTTTGGCGGGTGGACCTGCCCAGCGGGATGATCCCGCTGGTGTGGAACGGCATGATGAGTTTCGGCGGTGGCTGGTTCTTCCTCACCGCGTCAGAGGCGTTGAGCGTCAACAACCACAAGTTCGCGCTGCCCGGGATCGGCGCCTACGTCGCCTCTGCCAGCGAAGAGGGGAACCTGGCCAGGGTGCTGCTGGCCATCGTGGTCATGATCGTGGTGATTCTCGGTGTCAACGTGCTGTTCTGGCGGCCGCTGACCGCGTGGGCCGAACGGTTCCGCATCGAGGAATCCGAGGCCGTCGAAACGCCGCGCAGCGTCACGCTGGACATCCTGAGACGCTCGCGCATTCCCGGCATCATCGGCCGTCCGCTCGGGCGGTTGGTCTATCCGATCGACCGCGTGACGGCGGTATTCGGTGCGACCGGGCAATCGCTGAAAACGTCGATCGTGCGCCGCCGCATCGGCGACGCAGCATCCGTTCTCACGTTTCTCGTCGTCCTCGGATACGGGGCGTTCCGGGTGATCGAGTACATCGCCAGCAGCGTCGGCTTCGCCGAGGTCGGCCATGCGGCGCTACTGGGTTTGGCCACGTTCGCCCGTGTCGTGGTGGTGGTCGTGGTCTCCACGTTGATATGGGTCCCAATCGGGGTGTGGATTGGCTTGAACCCCAAGGTAACTCGGCTGGCTCAGCCGATAGTGCAGGTGCTGGCGTCGTTCCCGGCGAACTTCTTGTTCCCGTTGTTCACCGCCCTGCTGCTTGCCACCGGGATCAGCATCAACTGGGGCGGCATTCTGCTCATGGCGTTGGGCACGCAGTGGTACATCCTGTTCAACGTCATCGCCGGGGCCAGCGCGATCCCCAACGACCTTCGCGACGCCGCAGCCAGCCTGAGGCTTCCCACGGTGCTGCGGTGGCGCACCCTGATAATTCCCGGAATCTTCGGCAGCTACGTCACGGGCGGCATCACCGCGGCCGGCGGCGCCTGGAACGCCTCCATCGTCGCCGAAGTCGTCCAATACCACGGCACTACGTTGTCCGCGGTCGGGCTGGGTTCCTATATCACCCACGCCACGGCGGTGGGCGACGCTCCACGCCTGCTCATCGGGGTGATCGCGATGAGCTTGTACGTCGTGACGATGAACGTCGTTCTGTGGCAGCCCTTGTACCACCTGTCCGAGCGCCGCTTCTCCCTATCCTGATCTGCGGACGCTTGACGGAGGTTCCCATGACTCAAGACGTGATCATCCATCTCGAGCACGTCACCAAGAGCTTCGGCAAACCCGACGGTGGCACCTTGGTTGTCCTTGATGACATCAACCTCGACATCAGCGAGGGCGAAGTCGTCGCGCTGCTCGGTCGTTCCGGGTGCGGCAAGTCGACACTGCTGCGCATCATCGCCGGACTGATCGGCCCCACGAGCGGAGTGGCGCGCTACGACGGTACGGAACTGACCGGCGCCAACCCGGGCACCGCGATGGTGTTCCAGAACTTCGCCCTGATGCCCTGGCTTACCGTGCAGAAGAACGTCGAACTCGGGCTGGCGGCACGCGACGTCGCGCCCGCCGAACGGAGTAAGCGCGCAGTGGACGCGATCGACTTGATCGGCCTCGACGGTTTCGAATCCGCTTATCCCAAAGAACTTTCCGGCGGCATGCGACAGCGTGTCGGTTTTGCCCGGGCGCTGGTGCTGCAACCCGATCTGCTGCTGATGGACGAACCCTTCTCGGCGCTCGATGTCCTCACCGCTGAGAACCTGCGCAATGAACTGATGACGCTGTGGACCGGCCAGGAGTTCCCCACCAAGGCCATCTGCCTGGTCACGCACAACATCGAAGAAGCGATCGTGCTGGCCGACCGGGTGATCGTGTTGAGCAGCAACCCCGGCCGCATCCTGGCCGAGCTGCCCGTCGAGCTGGAGCGTCCCCGCGACCGCCGCTCGCCAGCGTTCGAGGCACTCGTCGACAAGGTCTATGGACTGCTGACCGGCACCGGAGTCGCCACAACGCCCGTCGAGCCCACCACCGCCACCCCCACCAGCCTTCCGCTACCCAGAGCCACCGTCGGCGGGCTGGCCGGGCTGGTCGAAATCGTCTACGGCAAAGGTGGCCGGATCGACATCCCGACCATCGCCGCCGACCTGAGCATCGTCGCCGAACACCTGCTGCCACTGGTGGACGCCGCGGTGCTGCTCGATTTCTTGCGCGTCAGTGCGCCTAATCTCGAAATCACCACCGCGGGAAAAGATTTCACAACCGCCGACATTCAAACCAGCAAGCAGATCTTCGCGCGGCAAGCACGCACCCGCGCACCGTTGGTGCGGACCATCTGCCGCGCGCTGAACGACTGCCCAGACGGCAACCTGCGCGCCGGATTCTTCCTCGACATCCTGCAGAAGGGATTCAGCCCCCAGGACGCGCAGCAACAACTCGACACCGCGATCGGCTGGGGCCGCTACGCCGAACTGTTCGACTACAGCGCCGACACCGACCAAATCACCGCGGACCCAAACGCCACGCTCGTGGAACCCCCCGCATAACTAGTCGCGGTTGATCACTTCGGCGTCCGTCAT
>Ga0335071_10005588_pt1 | contig 13043 bp, 12 predicted proteins | sample Lox_Sample_15_FD_206724 | JGI IMG/M metagenome (GOLD analysis project Ga0335071, IMG submission 206724) | Soil microbial communities from Loxahatchee National Wildlife Refuge, Florida, United States - Lox_Sample_1.5 | ecosystem: Environmental > Terrestrial > Soil > Wetlands | place: USA...
CGTCCGCGATGCCGGGTTGATCCAGGACGAGCGCCATGGGGCCGATCTCGCGCTCGTAGACGTCGGCCGGAATGGCCTGCTTGACCTCGTCCTCGAGGATGTGGTACACGGGGAGTCCCAACGGGACTCCGGCCAGGGGCCCGGCATAGCTCGGGTCGCCTTGCGTGAGGGTCAGAGCCACCATGAGCGTGCTCCCGGCGGTCGGCGTACCGAGCAAGACCAGCAGTCGCTCGCGGTCACTCCCCTCGACGGTCCGGCGGATTGTGCCCTGCTCTTCCAGGTCCATGGCGCCGGCGGACGTTCAGACAAAGCACTGCGTGACGTCGTACAGGACCTTTGCTCCCGCGCTCTCTGCGCACGCGCGCAGCGCCGGGGCGGAAATCCCGTCCCGCTCGCCAAGCGCGAGGACCAGTTTGTCCTTGAAGTCAACCATCACTTCTCCTTTCCTTGTTGGGGATTGCGTTCCAAGACGAAACTCGCTCCATCCCCCGCACCAGTCATCCGGCCGAGGAATAAGCTGCCCTTGGCGATGAATTGCACCCGGCGCAAGCCGCCGGACGTGAGCTCTCGCACGGCGTGCGGCAAATAGGGGATGGCCGAGGCGATGTGGCCTTGGGTGGGTGAGAAGCCAGGCATGCCGCGCGTCCGCTCAAACGCGGCCATGTCCTCGCGGCGGATTGCTCCCGCTTGCACCGCCAGCGCCGCGAGCATCCGGTAGTTCGTAGCCGGGACGTTTCCCGACCCGGCCGGCTCGGTCACGTCCGGATCGTGCAGCTCCACGGCAAACCGGTCCACGTCCGTGAGCGCAAGGCCGGCCGCCCGGAGCGGGGCGATCGTGTGGGCGGCCGCGACCTGGTGTGCGGCGGAGCCGTCCGCAATCCGGTGGGTGGCGGCCGTGTCGAGGCGCAGTAGTGGACTGTGTCCGTCATCCGGTATGACGTCGATGGCCACCCCAGCCAAGACATCTTCCAGGATCGGGGACTCAACCGCGAGATGGCCTCGACACTTCATCCCGAGCTTGGCGAGGGACCCGCCGCCCACGACAATGACCCGTCCGTACATCCCACTCGCCACAAGGGCCCCCGCCACGATCAAGGCATGCACAGGGCCAGCACAGAAGGCTTTCACGTCCAGCGCGCCCGCCGTGCCGACGTCTGCGAGCTCTCCGATCGCCTTGGCCAGGTTGCCCCCGCCGCGCTGATACCGGTCGCCGACGGCTTCCTCCCCACAACCGATCAGGAACTCCACGGCGGGATCCGCCGGGAGCTCGTCGAGCAGCCGCCGCAGCGCGATGGCGCCACTCGCCTTCGCCGCCAGATTCTCCAGGAGAACGGGGGCCGAGAGGGACGCGTCCTCCTCATGCGCGGGCAACACGGCGGCGGCGAGGTTTCCGTCGACGATGACCGGTTCCGCGCCACGTGCGATGGCCCGCTCCAGCTCGATCTGCTCCACGTACTTGACGCGCGTCATGTCGGGAAGGGGCAGCTGAACATCTTTTGCCACCAGCAGCAGATTGGCGCTGTCGGCCCGGGCGAGCCAGCCCGCGAACGCCCGCTCGTCCACAATGCATCCGGCGGGACCGTCCGGTCGAGCCCCGGCGACCGGCCGGCGATGCCAGGGCCGCGGCAGGTCATAGAGGGCCTCGGGCGCCAGGTTACCGATCAGAACCTGGTGCGGGGGGTAAGCGACGGCGGCGTCGAATGATCGGAGGTGCCTGAAGAACGCTGCGCGGAACTCCGGCGTCGCCGCCGCGAGATCCCGACGGGGCTTGGAGCCGGCCGCCACGAGCCCGGGGACGTGCGCCAGCGCGAACCGGGCGGCGCGGACGACCGGCTGGCGGAGTGACCGGGAGGAGGAACAGAGATCGGGCATGTGCGCGCGGCCCTTTCAGTACTCGTGGTAGCTCTGGACCCCGAGGCCGTAATTGTCGAAATGCCCAAAGATTGGTGAATACGCACCGGACAACTTCTCGAGGTCGAGGGGGCCTTGGGCCGGCGTCCGGATGTCGGGCCGCTCCTGGTCGAACACGAGGTCTGTCCCGCCCACGACGTGGTCCATGGCGGGCAGCGGTTCGGCGGGCGCGAGCGTACCGGTGCTGACGATGGCGTCGGCCTCCGGCACACTGAAGAGGAGCGGGGGCTCGTCTGACCCGGTGTCGGCGAGTTCCGGCGTCAGGCGCACGACCTTGATGTCCGATTCGATGGTCAGGAACACCGTCCGGATCCCCGCCCGCTCGAGTTCCTGGATAGTGAGCATCACCTCGACCAGATCGTTCCCCCCGTGATTCCAGGTGACCAGCGCCCCCTGGGCCTCCAGCATCCAAGCAAGCTTCGCCGTCTGATAGGCGCTGAGCTGCTTTTCGGCCAGCGAGCCCCAGCGCGTACGAGCAATGATCGAACCGACCCAGGACAACTCCTGGCCGTGACGCGGGTACAGGCTCAGCAAGACCGGGTTGTTCACATGGAGCCACGTGCACTTTCCCGGGTACCCGACGACCGCGTCTCCCGCGATCGCTCCGTCCAGAATCTCGTTCGGATGGAGCAGCATGGGGAGCGCGTGCGGCGTGAACCCATAGATGCCGGTCCCGATCCCCGGGACCATGGACGCGTTGAGCGCGTGCACATGGACAACGCGCGGCAACGCCGGGGCAGGCGTCAGGGCGAAGGCCTGCCGCTCGGGTGGGGTCACCTCGTCAGCAACATGGTGACCGGCGGTGCGCAGCGCCTCGTTCCACTCCGTCAACTCAAGCCCCGGATCGGTCTCAATCGTCACGGCCAAGTAGCGGAGCGTGCTGTAGACCGTGACTGCCCCGGGGCCCGCCATGTCGATCAGGCTGTCGGTGGCGGCACTGACCGCGCGGCGGATGTGGGGAAGCACCTCCGAGCACAGCAGGACGGCGAACCCTGCCGTCCGATACGTCACCCCATCCCCCACCGTGTCCGGCGGGTGCCCGGCGATCCCCGGGTAGACGTGACCCCGTCCGCTCACCTTGACCCGCGGCTCGATGATGTCGCGGACGTGGATGATGCGCGTGCGCTCGCCGGGCGCGACCCGGTCGATGCGGATCCCCCGGATCCGGGGGTCCTCCAGAACGCGCGACCGGATCCGGTCCGGGTCGATCGAGAGGGTCCCCTGGTGCCAGCCGGGCGTCGCCCCGAACGCCAACGTCTCGACGGGAAACGTCCCGAGTTCGAGATTCATGCGTCCCCCTCGCCACCGTCGCTCACCCGGAACAACCGGGGCTCCACGACGGGCGTCTCCAGCGCCCGCAGCGCCGCGACGACCAGCCGGCGCCGCAGAGCCTGGTCGGCACTCGGGGAGAGCGCCGGGTCCCCGCACACGTGCTCGATCTTGACGCCCTGCACCACCCGGTTGGCCCCGGCCTGCATGGCGAGCGGCGGCAGCGCGCTCACGACCACCACCGGAATCCCCTGCCGCTCGATCTCTTTGCTGATCGTTGCCCCGCAACGATTGCAGGAGCCTCAGGTCGCAACGAGCAGTGCGCCGGCGACCTCCCTTCGTCTGAGCAGCCGACCGATCTCCTGTCCGTGCCGCTGGCAATCGGCGAGGCGCTGGTCGTTGCCAACGGTCGAGCAGAGGACGTTGCAGAGTTGCCCGAATGCCCCCTCCCGCTCCAGGCGACGCATGGCGTCCAGCGGCACGACGAGGTGGGGATTCTGGCACGCCGGCAGGTTGAAGAAGCCGCCGTGCACGCACTCGTACGCGTCGGAGGAGAGGGCGTCCAGGCCGGTGAGGTCGTACTCGCACCAGCGGTTCTCACTGCAGCGTTTGATCCGGTCGGGGTTGCCCTTCGGGACGATCCCGCCGGTCGTGACGAGCGCGAGCGTGGCATGGCGCATGTCGGCCACTGGTGGGGCGGGTGGCACCGCGTCGTACTTGTCGACCGGGATCTCGGTCTGGAAGGGGCGCCCGGCCAGCTTGGCGGCAAGCATGGCGACCGCGCGGTCGGCGCCCGTGGTTTCACGGGCCCCGGGGCGCCGGATTCCCCGCGGGAGGTACCCATCCTGGGCGGCCGGCCCCAAGGTTCCCGCCACCCGTTTCTTCGCGAGCGCGACCATGGCAGCCAGCGCGGGGCCCATACCCGCGGCGGAATTGCCCGTGGGCACCGCGTAGGCGCGCTTGTACAGGAGCAGACCAGGGTTCTCCGGGTGCAGACCCGTCACGGCCGGAATGTGCGCCGCCTCGGCCAGCCGACACACCTCGGCGCAGGCGCTCCCGTACCGGCCCGCAGCAAACGCGGGCCCGGCGAGCACCAGATCCGGCCCTACGGTAGCCAGCCAGTCCTGGACGGCGCGGCGGGCGTCGTCGGGGTACTCGTTGAAGAAATTGTCGCCGCAGATCAGGGTCGATACGACTCGGCCATTCCCTTTGACAAGACCGTCAACCGCGCGGCCGGGACCGAGCGGGCCCTCGCGGACCTCGGGCGGATAATTGGCGTGCGCCTCGGCACCGATGCCGGCAAAGAACTGGTTGAGATAATGGCCGATCCGCAACATGGCGTGCCCTCATGCCCTCCGGCGGCGCCGGACGACGTCCGAGATGTTGTTTAAGGACAACACAGTAACGGCAATCAACGCGCCGGGAAAGATCCCGTAGGTCGGCACGGTGTACATGTAACTGCGACTTTCGCTGACCATCAGCCCCCAGGACGGCGTGGGCGGCTGGGTGCCCAACCCCAAGAAGCTCAAGCTCGCTTCGAGGAGGATCGCGCGCGAGGCGGCGATCGGTACCTGCACGGTGATGGGGGAGAGGACGTTCGGGAAGATCGTACGAAACACCACCCACCGCCAGTTCGCGCCCAGCGCCACCGCGGCCTCGGTGTATTCCTGCTCCCGCTCGGCCAGGGCGCCGGCACGCGCCAGACGTGCGAACTGGGGCATGGTGACCACCGCCACGGCAATCCCGGCATTCACCGACCCCGGCCCCAGCATGGCGACCAGCGCCAGCGCCAGCAGGACCGGCGGGATGGCGAGGAGCGTGTCCACACCGCGCATCAGCGCAGCATCCGTTTTCCCGCCGAGAGACCCCGCCCACAGGCCGAGGGGAACCCCGATCGCGGCAGCGGCCAGGGTGGCGCCCAGACCGATGGCCAGCGCCACGCGGGTGCCGTAGATCAGCCGGCTCAGGATGTCCCGGCCAAACTGGTCGGTCCCCATCGGGTGCCGCCAGGAGGGGGCCTGTAGCGTGGACTGCTTGTCCATGTCGAGCGGGTCGTACTGCGCCAAGACCGGCGCGAACATCGCCGTGACGATCAGGACGAGGAGTGGCACGACACACGGAGGGCCGAGAATCTTCATGACCGCCCCTCGGCCCGCGAGTACCGGATCCGCGGATCTACCCACGCGTACAAGACATCGGTGATCAAGCTAATCGCGATGAACCCTACCACGCTCACCAGGATGATCGATTGCGTGACGAGGTAATCGCGGCTGAGGATCGCACGCCAGAGCGCACTCCCCATGCCGGGGACCGCGAACACGGATTCGGTGATCACCGCCCCTCCGAGAAAGAACCCGGCATAGATGCCGAACACGGTGAGGATCGGGATCAATGCGTTGCGGAGCGCGTGAATCCAGATGACGCCGTGCTCGGCGAGACCTTTGGCGCGCGCGGTCCGGATGAAGTCGCGGCCGAGCACGTCCTCGAGCGCCGCTTGCACGAAGCGTCCCATGATGGAGCCCACACCCAAGCCGAGGCTGACCGCCGGCAGGATCATCGCCTTCGCCCAACGCAGCGGATCGTCGGCAAAGGCGATGAACCCCGAGGGGGGCAGCCAGCGCATCCACACGCCGAAGAACCAGGAGAGCAGAACTCCCAACCAGAACACCGGCATGGCCAGCGCGAATCCGTGGTACCAGTCGAGCACACGTGCCAGCCGGGACCGCGGGTGCGTGGCGGCATAGACGCCCGTAGGGAACGCAATGACAACGACGATCACGAGCGACCACGCCGACAATTGCAGCGTGATGGGGAAGGCGTGCGCCAGGAGGGCGGAGACCGGATACCCGTTGATCAACGAGTGCCCGAGATCGCCGCGCAGCACGCGTCCAAGCCACCGGAGGTACTGGACGGGGATCGGCTGATCCAGCCCCAGGTACGCCCGGAGGGCCTGCAGCTGCTCGGGCGTCCCGCGGTCTCCCAGCATCGCCAGCGCGGGATCGCCCGGCAGCGCCGCGGTCATCGCAAACACCAACATCGACGCGAGGAGAATGGTGAGCAGCGCTTCGGCGGCGCGCCGCAGCACGTACCCACTCACGCCTGCACCATTTGCGGCCGCGCAGGACCCTCCGCCTGGGGTACTGGCTGGCTGGCCGCGTGCTGCAGAAAATGCCCCACGGCGCCCTCGCATGCCGGTCGCACCTTAGCCACTGGACCTCCGTGTGCAGCCGCAGGAAAAACCAGTCCTCTGCATGCGCTTCACTTGCATGCGCTTCACTGTCCTCGTCATGCGCCTGCGCCATGCAGGGACGCAAGGTGCTCCTGCACGGCCAGCGCGATGTGGTGGGCCTCGTAGGCCACGTCGTCCTTGCCCCGCTCGGCCGTGGCGTGGCGCGGATCCTGTTCGGCGCGGACGGTGAAGTCCGGGAGTGGCTGTCCGGCACACGTGGGCCCGTCGAGCACGGCGAACTCCAGGTTGCGGAGCGGCGTCGATTCTGGCGGCAAGGCCGCGAGATCCACGGTCTCCTGATGGTACGCCAACATGAACGAGGTTTCGCCAAGCTCCGCATGCCCGCGATAGCGGGTCACGAACCGGAACCCGGTGAGCGCAACGATGACCCGACCCGGATCGGATTCCTCGGTGGCCAGCCGCGTGAACAGGCTGCGCTGGTTGGGTGCCCCGTGGCCGTTGACGAGCATGATGACGCGAAAGTCCTGGCGCTTGAGCCCACGCACCAGCTCGCGAACGATGATGCCCAGCGCGCTTTCCTCCACGTACAAGCTGGTGAGCGGGAACCCCGGGAAATCCACCCCCATGACTCGCTCATGGCCCTGGAAGCCTTGGTACCGCAAGCGTTCCGGCTCCGTGTAGGTTTCCGTTCCCAAAGGCAGCGGCGGCAGGACCACGCCTCCGGTCTCCCGCCCCGCCTCGTAGGCCATGGCGTAGGCGTGCAGCATATCGGTTCCGTACGGCAGATGCGGTGCGTGCCATTCCAGCGGTCCAATCGGAATGTAGGCCACGGGCGTCTTCTCGCGCGCGGCGATGATCTGCTGGGGGCGCATGAATTCGTAGCGGATTTCGTCCATACCGACCTCCCATCGGCGCGTGCCGCGCCGGCGTTACGCGGTTTGCACGGCCCGGAGGGCGTCCCGGACCTTCGCGGCAATGCTCTTGCCCTCACGGAGCACGTGGTCTCGCCCTTCCTCAGCCGTCGCCCGCCGGGGGTCCTGATCGGGACAGATGGAGAAATCGGGCGCGGGCTGCGCGGCACAGGTGGGATGGTCCAGAATGCCAAACTCAAACGTCCGGACGGGCGCGGGGAGCGCGGGCAGCGCGGCGAGATCGACACTGTCCGGGTTGACGTCGAACATGTACGACGTCTCGCGCCGCGACGCGTGGCCCCGTGGCTGCGTGTCGAGCAGCGCACCCGTGAGAAAGACGGCAACCCGGCCGGGTTCCGACTGCTCAGTCGCAATGCGGGTCAGGAGTGCCCGGTGATTCGGGCCTCCATGGCCGTTCACCAGCACGATGACGCGGAAGGCCTGGCGTTTCAGCGCCGCGACCACCTCGATGACGATCACGCCCAACGCGCTTTCTTCGATGTACAGGCTGGGCAGGGGGAACCCCGGGAAATCCATGCCGACGATCCGCTCATGGCCCTGGAACCCCCGGTTGCGGAGCCCCTCCGGAGCGCCGTACGTCTCGGTCCCGAGCGGCAGGGCCGGCACGACCACGCCCCCCGTTTCTCGCGCGGCAGCCAAGGCCATGCAGTGCGCGTGGATCATGTCCACTCCAAATGGCAGGTGGGGGCCGTGCCACTCCAGGGGCCCCAGGGGAACATATGCCACCGGCGCTTTGTCGCGCGCCGCGAGGATCTGCTGCGGGCGCATCAATTCGTAGCGGATTTCGGCCATGGAGGCCTCCCCCACCCGGCTCATCGGTCGAGCCAGACCCCGCGGAGATCCACGATCATCTGCGGGTCCACGGCGAAGCCCTTGACCGTCTTGTCCACGCCGAAGGTGGGGACCCGCAAGGCGATCGGGATGGCCCAGGCCTGCTCCAGGATGTATCGGACGGCCGCGCGCAGATTCGTCCAGCGCTCCTGCTCGTTGAACGTGGCCGTGAGCTTGCGGATCGCCTCCACGTACGCGGGCGGCGGCCCCACCTTCAGCCAGGACGGGTTCGTGGCATCGAGCCGGTACGCCGAGCTGATCGTGAAATCGGTCGGATCGAGCGTCGCCAGGGTCAGGAACGTCAGGTTCAGGTCGAAGTTCCCCTGGAAGTACTGGGGATAGTAGGTAGACGCGTCCGTCCGGTTCACCTGGGCCTCGATCCCGGCCTTCTTCAGGTCGGCCTGGATCATTTCGGCGATCTCCGGGGGCTCCGGGCTGTTGGTCGCGACCAGCAGGCTGGTCTTGAACCCCCGGCCAAATCCGGCGGCCGCCAAGAGCTCCTTGGCCTTGGTCGGGTTGTACGCGTATTCCGTGTTGAGCCGCTGATCGTATCCCGGTGACCCGGGCGCGACCGGCTGCACGGTCGGGCCCCCGACGCCCCCGAGGACGTTCTTGACGATGGATTCCCGGTCCACGAGATACAGGAAAGCCTGCCGGACCTTGAGATTGTCGAACGGCGGCCGCTGCGTGTTCAAGGTCAGGATGAAATACTCGTTGGCCACGGGTGTCGGGACGAGCTGCATCCCCGCCGCCCGCAGTCGGTCGGCATCCTTGTTGGGGATCGTATGCGCGATGTCGATCGTCCCCCCGCGGAAGGCATTCTCCATCGCCTGCGGGTCCGTGAAGGGCCGCACGACGATGCGGTCGACGAACGGGATGCCGGGCTGCCAGTACTGGTCGAACCGGACGAAGGTGAGATGGTCGCCGGGCACCCACTCGAGCACCTTGAAGGGACCCGTCCCCCCGCCTTTCTGCTTGACGGTCGCGAAGGCCGCCGGGTCGATCATGCCCCAGCGGGCCACCATCGCGAGGTAGTCCGGGTGTGGCTGGCTGAAACGGAACCGCACGGTGACGGCGTCCAGCTTTTCGGCACTGGTCCAGTCTTGGAGCCGGCTGAACAGGCCACCGCCCGTCGCTTTGTCCTTGACCCGCCGGAAATTGGCCAGCAGCGCCTCCGCGTCGAAGGCCCCGCCGGAATGCGTCCGCACGCCCTCGCGCAGCCGGAACGTGGCGCTCAAACCGTCTTTCGCCAGCTCCCAGGACGTCGCGAGGTCCGGCTCCGGGCGCAATTGCGTCGAGAATTTCACGAGGTAGTTGTAGACCTGGAAGAACACCGGGTTGTTCGCGAAATTGATCTCGTTCGGGTCGAGCGCGAAGATGTCCGTGCTCACCCCCATGTTGACGGTCCCGCCGCGCTTCTCGCCGGCGGCCCGGAGGAGCCCGGGGCTGACCAGCGTCCAGGCGGGCGCCGCCGCGCCGGCGGCGGCGGCAAGTGTCAGGAACTGGCGACGGGTCAATCGTCCGGACCGAGTGGGTCGCATCCTCGTACCCTCCTTCAGGGATCGGCAGCGCCGATCACGCCCTCCCGTCGAGGAGCCTCCGCAGATACTGCACGGCGCGCGGCACGGCGGTCGTGCCGGGCTCCTCGCCTTCGTACTCGATGGAAATGCACCCGGTGTAACCAGCCGTCCGAAGGGCGGTGACGGTCGCGAGGTTGTCGACTGCCGCATCCCGCCCATCTGGACCGACCTGCTTGAACTTCGCGTGGGCGTGCCACGCCAAGCGTGCGGTGCGCTGGATGGAGACCACACCGTCGCGGTAATTGCCGGAATCCAGGAGGAGCCCGAGCGCGGGGCTCTGGACAGCCCCCAGAATGCGCTCCACGTCCGCCGCGGTCTGGACGAAGCCATCGTGGTTGTGGTTCTCCAAGACGAGCCGGACGCCCGCCGTCTCCGCCGCAGCCGCCACGGCCGACAGCGCCTCGATCATGGCCGGCCAACGCGCGTCCCGGTCGCCTTTCGGCCAGCCGGCGAACGTGCGGAGGAACCGCGTCCCGAGGTCGGGCGCGGCGGCGATCCAGCGCCGGGTGCGGTCCACCTCGCCCACGAGCGCGGACCCGGCGAGGGCGAAATCGTTCATAAAGGCGACGTTGACGAGCTCCAGCCGATACCGGTCCAGGGCGGCGCGGATCGCGGCGATGGCGCCCGGCGTCGGCTCCCCGATATGCCGGTCCTCCAATTCGACGGCGGTCAAGCCCAGCTCTTCGGCGCAGAGCCGACACCAGTCCGGGACGGTCAGCCGGCCGGCATCGAGCAGCGCGCCGTGCGATTCCGACGTACATGCCAGGTACATTCGGGCCTCCTCAGGTCTGGTCCTCACCCGCGCTCGGATCGCTCCTCCGCCTTCGCAGGTCTGGCCGGCTCGTCATCGGGATAGAACAGGATGGCGCCTTGGGTCTGCAGGAGGTCTTGGGCGGCGCCGACGTCGACCTGGTCCGGGGACAGCGCCTGCCGACTGGCAAACGCAGCGATCGTCCCGGCGGCGTGACCCGTTGCCATGCAGACCGCCTGGCCTCGTACAGAGCCGGCGGCCTCGTGCGTGGCCGAGATCGCCCGGCCGGCGACGAGCAGCCCCGGCACGCCCGTGGGGATCAAGCACCGCAGCGGAATGCCGTATGCCCGCTCGATCCGCCGGAGCGTCACGCCGCCCCCGGCGACGGCCTCCCCGAGGACCTGCGTCCCCGGGGCGAGGTCGTGCAGGTCCACCGGGTAGGCCCCACGCGCCACCGTGTCGGGGAAGCTGCGCCCTGCGAGGACGTCGTCGAGGGTCAGCACGTACGCCCCGAGCACGTGCCGGGTTTCGCGGACCCCAACCCCATGCGCGGCGCCGACGAGGCGTGCGTTCCGGAACCCCGGGACGCGCCGCCGCAAGAATTGGATAATTTCGAAGGTCTGCCGTTGCGTTTCAACCTCGGCCCGGCTGAGGGCGTCGGGGTCGGTCCCGTCCACGTGATGCACCCTCGAGGCGTTGATGGTCACCGTCCCGGGCACTGGACTCGTCTCGATGCCGATCCGATCCCGCGGCACGGTCCATTCACCGGCCGCCCGGGCCTCGGCCACAAGCGCGGGGAACGCGTCCATGACCACCGCCGGTGCGGACAGGATGTCCCCGGCGTAGTCTGCCCCCCCTTGCCAGCGGTCTGGCAGGCTCATCTCCTCCGGGTGTTCCCGCAGGTACGCAAAGAGCGCCGGCACATCGACGTCCCCCACGCGGAAAATGCGGGTCACCGGCTGCATGAGGCGATCCGGGCACCGCCCCACCACGAACTGCGCCCCGGCCCGCGCGGCGACGTCGGCATCGCCGGTGGCATCGACGAGGACCGTGGCGAGGGCCGTCTCGAGCCCCGCCTTGTTGGCCAGCAGCACGCCGCGCACCCGGTCGTGTTCGAGCAGGGGTTCGACGCAGAACGTGTGCAGCAGGACCTGGACGCTCGCCTCGAGCAGCATCGTCAGCAACATCTGTTGGAGCGCGAGCGGATCGGCGGAGGTGACGGACGCCAGTTGGGAATCGAACCGATCCGGGAAGGCGGCCCCCAGCCGCTCGAGGCGCCTGAAGAGTTCAGCCCCTACGCCACCGAGTGCCCGGCGGCCGCTGGCATCGCTGACTCCGAGGAAGGACATCCCCGTCGCCGCCATGCCCCCGACGCTCCCCGCCTGATCGACCAGGAGCGTTGATGCGCCGGTCCGCGCCGCGGCGATAGCAGCAATCGCCCCCGCGGTGCCGCCCCCGCAAACGAGGACATCCGTTTTGGCCCGGATCCGCATTGGCATCCACCAGTCCGGGGCAGCGCCGGTGCGGCGCGGCCCCGGCACTCACTCCAGCCGGTCCGGCGACGGCCCCCACCGGTGCAGCAAGTCCAAATCCGCCCCGAGACCCCGGAGGCCCGCCTGGACCGCCGGCACGTCGACGGAGCGGGGGACCACGTGAGTGCGGGCGGCGATGGCGGCTGCGACCCCGGCCGCCTGGCCGGTCGCCATGCAGGACCCCTGGTTGCGGGTGTACACGTCCGCATGGTGGTCCACGGACAGGCAGCGCCCCGCCACCAGCAGCCCCTCGATGCCCTGGGGCACCAGACAGCGATAGGGGATTTCATAAACGAACATGCGCGCAATCAGCTCGCGGGCCTCCTGATCCTGCGGGCCCCCTTCTTTCCCGTCGGGCGGATGCCCGCCCTGCTGGCCCGGGTTTTGCTGGTTGGCATCCACGGCCACCACATCCGGATAATGCCGCCCGGCCAGGATGTCGTCCTCGGTCATGACGTACTCGCCGCGAATCCGGCGGGTCTCGCGCACGCCGATGGTGCTGGCCGAATCGACGATCCAAGAGTGCTCAAAGCCCGGCAGATACTTGCGGGCGAACGCCGCGAGCTGCAGCATCTGGTGCCGGGACGTGATCTCCGCGCGCGACAAGTCGGCGACGTTCGTCCCGTCCACGCCGTAGACCCGGGTCGCATTCACCGTGACCATGCCGCGGCTTGGCAGCACGCACTCCACCCGAAAGTAGTAGCAGTCCGGCCAGAGTTCGCCGCGGCCTTTGGCCTGCTCGATCAGCTGGAAGGCGCCAAAGATCCGGATCAGCTGCCGGTCGACATCGAGCATGCACTGCAGCGGATCGGGTGAGAAGTCCTCGGGGTGTGCCTTCACGTACTCCACGAGGCGGGGGATGTCGACCCCGCCCAACCGGAAAATGAGCGTCATCGGGCGCATCTTGCCGTCCGTCTCCCGGCCCTTCACGACCTGGGCACCGGCCCGGGCGGCCACGTCTGCATCGCCGCTCGCATCGACCACTACCGGGGATAGGATGGCCTGCCGCCCTGATTTACTCTCCACGACGATGCCGCGGATCGTCTG
>Ga0335071_10005589_pt1 | contig 13041 bp, 16 predicted proteins | sample Lox_Sample_15_FD_206724 | JGI IMG/M metagenome (GOLD analysis project Ga0335071, IMG submission 206724) | Soil microbial communities from Loxahatchee National Wildlife Refuge, Florida, United States - Lox_Sample_1.5 | ecosystem: Environmental > Terrestrial > Soil > Wetlands | place: USA...
GACCCGGAGCCAACGCGCCGGGCTCTCATCCGGCGTGGGATCGCTTCCCTAGCAGACTTTAGATGTGCTAGACTGGATTGAAGCGCAAGATGTTCAGCGATGCCCGCGGGGACAAGAACTGCAGGCCCAGACCGGAATCGCAGGAGGGACTCTATGGCCCGAAACCACGCAGTCTACCCGATCCTGTGCATGATAGCGGTCACTCTGGTCGTGCTTTCCGCATGCGGCGGGGTGCCGGCCAATCTGCCGGAGAGCGTCGCCAGCCCGCTGGCCCAGGCCACGACGGAGGGCCCCGCGACTGCAATCGCCGCCGTACTCACCGAGGCGCCGGCCGCGATGACATCGCGCGCCACCAGCGGCGGCCCGTCCACGCCGGTGCCGCCGGCCAGCGCAACCAAAGTCGCAACAAGCACGGCGGGCGTCTCAGCCGCCGGCATCCCATCGCAGAGTGCGAGCGGACAGACTCCCGCCTGGGGCGTACGCACCAAGACTTCCGGCTGTGTCGCGCGGGGTGCTCTGCCTGACCCTGCCTGCACCCCGGGCGATATCTTCCCAACGGCGACCCGCGAACAGATCTGCGTGTCGGGCTACAGCTCGTCGGTGCGAAATGTGCCGGAGAGCGAAAAGGAGCAGGGCTACGCCGAATACGGCATAACCCATCATACGTTCGGACAGTTCGAATCGGACATCTTGTAAGTTTGGAGCTCGGGGGCTCGAACGACATCTCGAATCTGTGGCCTGAAGCGGCGAGTCCTACGCCCGGATTCCATGACAAGGATATCGTGGAAAACTACCTGCACGCCGAGGTTTGTTCCGGAAAAGTCTCCCTCGCCGACGCGCAGCGAATTGTTTAGTGACAAAATAGTTGGTAACTGGCGCCTCGCGGAATCCTCGGGAAAAGGCCGCTTTCTCGAATCCGCCAGAGAAAAATAAAGTTGGTAATTGCAGTGCTTAGGGCTTCGGGAGCTCGCCAAAGTGTGACAACAAGGTTGGTTACTAGCGACCAAAAGATACCCCCACATCTAGCCAGCAGCGTTTTGGATCGACGATGCCATGTCGACTGTCAATCACACGCCTTGCCCTACTGGTGAGGTGGAAAGGATTTCGCTACATCCACGGGTACGAGGCTTTGCAGCATTGTGCCACGACCCAGTTGGCCATACTCGTCAGACCCCCAACACTTGATTCCTCCCGTCCTTAGTGCGCAAGTGTGTTCAAAGCCAGCCACCAGCGCCGTAACGCCACTGTCCAAGCCGCTTACATCCGCCGGAGATGGCCTTAACAGCGCCGTGCCATCACCCAGTTGCCCGGAGTTATTCGCCCCCCAGCATTTCACGGCGCCTTCGGCCGTCAACGCACACGTATGTTCGAAGCCCACCGCCAGCGCGGTAATGCCGTTCACCAGCGTGCTCACATCCACCGGAGTGTTTCTTGACGTTGTGGTGCCATCACCCAGTTGCCCGGAGTTATTCGCCCCCCAGCATTTCACGGCGCCTTCGGCCGTCAACGCGCACGTGTGTTCAAAACCTGCGGCCACTGCAGTAACACCGCTTGCCAAACCATTCACATCTGTCGGCGCGTTTCGCTGGTTGTCTGTGCCATCACCCAGTTGGCCACTAGAGTTCAAACCCCAGCATTTGACTCCACCGCCGTGGTCGGCGTCCATCAATGCGCAGGTGTGCCATCCGCCTGCCGCCAGCGCGACAACGCCGCTCTCCAAACCGATCACATCGGTTGGCACACTTTGCGGCGTGGTAAAGCCATTTCCTAGTTGACCAAAAGTGTTATCTCCCCAGCACTTGACTCCGCCGACGACTGTTACTGCACAGGTATGGCGCTCGCCAGCCACCAGTGCGATGACGCCGCCCGCCAGGCCACTGACATCCACCGGTGCGATCCTAGTTATGTCTGTGCCATCCCCCAGTTGGCCAAAGCGGTTATTTCCCCAGCACTTTACACTGCCACCAACCATTACCGCGCAGGTGTGATCCCCACCCATCGCCAATATAGTGACACCGCTCACGAGCCCGGCCACTACGACTGGTGCTGTTCTATTGACTGTCGTGCCATCTCCCAGTTGACCAAAAGAGTTGTGTCCCCAGCACATCGCTCCGCTTCCATGGGCGCCGTCGAGCACTGCACAAGTGTGCTCAGAGCCTGCTGCCAGGCCGGCCACGCCGGCAGTAAGGGTGTTCACGTCTACTGGCGTTCGTTGCGCGTTAGTACCATCCCCCAGCTGGCCAAATTGGTCATCTCCCCAGCACTTTATTCCACCGCCAAGGCTGACGTCCATCATCGCGCAGGTGTGATACCAGCCTGCCGCCAGCGCGACAACGCCTCGCGTCAGTCCGCTAACCTCTTCTGGTGACTGCCGAGAGGTGGTTGTGCCGTCACCCAGTTGTCCAGCAGTGTTTCCTCCCCAGCACTGCACGGTGCCGCCGGCTGTCAACGCACAAGTGTGTTCAAAACCTGCAACTAATGCTGTGACGCCACTTGCCAAGCCATTCACATCAGCCGGTGTGGTTCGCTTCGCAGCTGTGCTATCTCCCAGTTGTCCCCTGGAGTTCAACCCCCAGCACTTTACCCTTCCGCCGTGGGCAGCATCTGTCAATGCGCAGGTGTGCCATCCGCCAGTCGCTAACGCGGTGACGCCACTTGCCAAGCCACTCACATCCACTGGCGTAGTCGCATCTGCGGTACTGCCGTTCCCGAGTTCACCGAAGTAGTCATCCCCCCAGCATTTAACCGCGCCGCCATGGGCGGCATCCATTAATACACACGTGTGACGCTCGCCCGCCACCAGTGCAGCAACGCCACCTGTTAAGCCGCTAACATGCACCGGTCTGCTTCTCGCCGTCGTTGTGCTGTCCCCTAGTTGACCATTCCAGTTTGCCCCCCAGCATTCCACGCCATCCGCCGTCAGAGCGCAAGTGTGAGACTCACCGGCAGCCAACGCAGTGACGCCATTCGCCAAATCACTTAGATTCACTGGCGTGCTTTGCGACGTGGTCGTGCCATCCCCGAGCTGGCCATACGTATTATTTCCCCAACATTTGACCCCGCCGCCACGGGAAGCCTCCATCACCACACAGGTGTGAAATTTGCCTACTGCCAGTGTGGCAACGCCGCTGGTGAGACCTTTCACGTCTACGGGTGTGCTTCGCTGAGTGGTCGTACCATCCCCCAGTTGGCCATAGTCGTTAGCTCCCCAGCACTTTACTCCCCCTTCTGCTGTCAATATGCATGTGTGATACCCGTTCGCTGCAATCCGGTCTCCCGGAATAGCAAGGGTAGCGCCTGAAGAGACGGTGGCAGCAGGCTGGGTATGGACTTCTGTTGGTTGTAGGGTCGGCACACAAGAAGGACATAGGCCAAGAATTAAGATCAACGCAAGGGTGAAGAATCGGGCTTGAGCAACAAATGGTCTAAGGGGGTTCATGTCTTCACTTTTGGCAGGTTCAGTGAAAGCGCTGGCGCGGTTACCGATTGTCCCAAGTCTACCATCCGGCAATAGGCTATGACAATGGCTGCCAGCAACTTGGCAGATCACATCGCGACCAGGGTAAATTCCATCCGTGTTGTTGAATACAGGCACCCCCCAGATATGGGGGGTGCCAAACTGCATAGCTAAAGTGCCCGTTACCGACTTTGAATCCAGTAACCAATTATATTGTCACTCAGCAGAATCATCGCGACCAACTGGCTGTCTGTCCTTCCAGCGGCCCAGGCCGCGGGAACCCCGGGCGGCGACTGGGACTCGGAGACCGACACGGGCAGCGTGGCCGCGCCCACCGCGCCTCCATCTTCCAGCGCGCCAACCGGCGCCAGTTCATCTTCGTCTGCGCTGACTCTGCTGTCGGTGTCGTCGCCAGTGGCCACCGGAACAAAGGCCTCATTGAGAATCCAGACCTCGGCGGGCACGATCTGCAGCCTGCGCTACACCACTCCGGCCGGCACCGTGAGCCAGGCGCACGGCCTGGGGCAAGTGACCGCAGATGCCGGCGGCGTCTGCAGTTGGACGTGGGAAATCGGGAGCAGCACCCGCCCCGGCACGGGCACCTTGACCGTGACGGCAGGCAGCGCGACAGCCAGTTGGCCCATCGTGGTCCAATAGTGTCGCGATCCAAGAACTCTGTTACCAAGACCCGCCGTAGAACCCCCGCTTTCAAGCGTGGGGATTGCTTCGGGAAGGCGGGCGGTGCGGAGCCCGGGCGCCGGTCGGTCGACTGGCTACCCTTCGATCAGGGGGACGCCAACGGCCAGGCAGCGACACAGGGCCAACTGAGCCTGCCGTCCTCATCGACTGTCTGAACCGGTGCTTAAAGGCCCCCTCTTCGAAGGGGGCCTTTCTTTTCCCCCCTCGCAGTATCCGAACCGCCAAACTCGGTACGGACCTCTCAAGGAGACTTCATGGCCACATGCTCTGGCATCGGCCCCGGCGTCAATCGCCAGGGCGAATTGCTGCGCCTCCAGGGTCTGGAGGCCAACTACCGGCGCGCGCTCAAGGGCCTGTGTGCCGGGCCGCGCCGCTCGACACTTCAGTCGGCGCTGCGTCGCACTCGGGCGCAGATTCGCACCTGCCGGCTGCAGATGCGCCTACACCTGCCGGCCACCCATGACTGAAATTGTCGGCACGCTGTACTCCATCGCCTGGGGTAGTCCTTATACCGAACCGCCCGACGGCGCGCCGCGCGTCCTGGCCGAGTACTTCATCCCTGGCCATGCCGTCCATCCGCCCGAAGCCATCCAGACATTTCCACACACCCTGGGCGGCGGATACGGCCTGAGCATCGCCCATTTATCGCCTCCAATCCGGCGCCAGTCGCCCGAGGCCCTGGCCTCCCTCCGGCAGAAGCGCCTGCGCCGCCGCCTGGAAAGGCAGGCCCCGATGTTCGCCGACCAGCTGTACACCCAAGAGGTCGCCCGCAAAGAAGCTTACTACGTGAAGGGCATCACCGACGCGAATCTGGAAGAAGCCCGCGAACAGGAAGAGGCGGCGTACGCCGAGCGGCTTGCGGTCCTTCAGGCGCGGGCAGACCGGCTGATCGTCTATGCGGCCGAGCCGCTCGCCTGCGCCGAGCGCGGCCGACAGCTGCAGGAGGAGATGAGGGCCGCAAGAGTCCGCGCCAAGAGTCGGAAGCGCGGCGATCTGTGCCACGAGCCGCTTTCGCCTGTGGCTCGTGCCCTGCTTGACAATTCGGATGCGCGAGGGGCGTTGCCGCCCATGTTATCAAACAAGCCCTGGAAGTCCAGATGCCGCTGATCACGGGCAATGTCCCGCCTGCTCGCAGATCAATGTCGCGGGTCCAGCGCGCAGGGTGCGCTGTCCAATGACAATGGAATCGGTCCATGAACGATAAAGTTCGCGCATGACACACATAACGTGATAGAATGAAGTCGCGTACTGCGAATCGTTGATCGATCAGGAGGTGGTATGGAAACAGTACTGGTCTTCCCCAAGTTCCAAGTCGTGATCCCCCGCGCCATTCGCGAGTCCCTCAGTCTTCGGCCCGGTCAAAGAGTCCAAGTCATCCTCTATCAGAACCGTATCGAATTGATCCCGGTCAAGCCCATCAAGAAAACGCGAGGCTTTCTCAAGGGGATTGATACGACCGTCGAGCGAGAGACCGACCGCGTATGAACGTGGTGGATTCGTCGGGCTGGCTTGAGGAGACTAAGATGAGCGAACCGATTCATGTCAAAGACGATGTGTTTGAGAATACGGTGATGAAATCCGCAGTGCCGGTGATTGTCGATTTCTGGGCGCCGTGGTGCGTTCCCTGCAAGCAGGTGGCCCCCTCGCTAGAGAAAATTGCTCAGGAGTATGACGGCAAGCTGATTGTGGCCAAGGTTAACACCGACGAAGATGCCGAGTGGGCCAGCCGGTTCCAGGTGAGCGGCATTCCGACCATGTTGTTTGTGGCAGACGGCAAAATTGTCCACGAGCAGGTGGGCGTGGTACCTTACGGCTATCTAAAGCAGATCGTAGAAAAGTTTCTGGAAGTGGTTTCTGCGTCGCCGGCTAACTAGGGCGGTGCCCAGCTACCTGACTAAAGCAAACCAGGTGCCTCGCCCGGCGCGAGACCTGGTTTGTGTATTCTAGGCTGGAAAGCGCGCTGCCCAAGGAACTCTTACTCTTGGGCGGTGTTCTTGCTCCTCGTTTCCGCGTTGGCCTCAATCCCAAGAGAGTTTATACTAAGGCCCATGGACCTCACCTCTCCCGCCATAAAACTCTGTCTGGAAAGCATCCACGCCGAATTCGAGGGGCGGGTGGCTGACGCCCGCGCGCTCAGCCTGCAAGCCTGGCAGGCTGTCACGGATGACTACGAAGCCTGTGTGGCCGCCCATTATTTGGCTGGTTGCCAAGCAACACCCGAGGCTACCTTGCAGTGGCACCAAGAGGCGCTGGACCGGGCCAACAAAGCTGATCCTGAACAGGTCAAGAGCTTCTATCCCTCGCTCTACGTGAATCTGGGTCGGGCACATGAGGTTCTTGGCCATGAGGCGGAAGCCAGGCGCTATTATGCCTTGGCGGCTCAGCTAGGCTTGGTGCACGAGCCTGATCCAGGGACAGCGGAGGCACTCTCAACGGCGCGGCCCAGTCGTTGTGAAAGTGAGTTGATGGACTAGAACATGACCTGCGCTGGGCAGCCTGGACGCCCTACTTCTTCATTTCCCGTTCGAATTTTGGTGTTTGTCCAGCCACTTCAGTGAGGAGTGAATCCTGTCCACACGGCAGGCGCCACTTTAATAATCGTTTGGACCCAACAGCACGATATCCCGGCGATTCCAACCGTTAACGGGCATGCAACAAACCTTAGGGCTGGTTGACCCAGCGGCTATCTCTAGCAAAGCTTGTTGTGATTGGGCGGTCGACTCCGGACAATACGCGCCGCCTGTTACCTGCCCTTGCGGCTCGACGGTCCTGAGCTGGCTGGCTTCATCGCTCGCGTTTGCAGCTGGGGGATGCCCTGGCGGGTCACGTGGTCCATGAGGCTGTGGGTGAAGAGGTCCGACGCAGCGCGTTCATCCTCAGACACGCGCTGGTAGTGGCGGGTCATGCCGGCATCCTTGTATATTTTGCCGATGGCCCCAATGCGGATTTCTTTGCGCCAGCCATTGAGAACGTTGGCGCGTTGGTCATTCCCTCAATTAGTGTTTATGAAGTATTCAAGCGTGTGCTGCAGCAGCGCGGCGAGGATACAGCCTTGCAGGCCGTCACTGTGATGACACAGGGGCGAATAGTGGACTTGGACGTGCCACTGGCGCTTGACGCGGCCAAGATCTCCGCAGACTTGCGATTGCCGATGGCCGATAGCATCATCCTTGCCACTGTCCGTGTCTATCAAGCCACCCTGTGGACGCAGGATGAGCATTTTGAACGTGTTGCGGGTGTGAAATACATTGAAAAGAGGCCAACGAGCAAGGCTGTCTAACCCAGGGTTCCACCCGCCGCCTCATCTTGGAACAGGCCTGGGCACACACCGTCTAAACCTGCGATCTCTACTACCCACATGGCGCCTCGACACTCTCCACCGGCGTGTACTGAATCCTGGCGGCTTCCTCGCGCTCACGTAACTTTGATGTCACCCTCAGGGCCGCCTCTGGAAACCTAAGCCCTTCCAGTTACCAACTCTGGTTTCTCCCGGCTGTTTGAACGAAGCGCACGCTTCATCTCCAAAAATAGTCCCGGACGCGTTTTGAGCGCGGAGGGCGGGCAGACCGGCTGATCGTCTATGCGGCCGAGCCGCTCGCCTGCGCCGAGCGCGGCCGCCGGCTGCAGGCGGAGAGGCAGGCCGCCGCGGCGCGCGCTGCAGGCCCGAAGCCCGGCGATCCGTGCCACCCATCGCTGTCGGCCCGGGGTCCGCCGCAGGCAGATGAAGTGACGACAGCACCCCAGGCATCCACGGAGGCAGTCCCTTGATTGACTCATGTTTCATTGAGAAGGCAAATGAGGCTGACCTGCTGGCCCTGATCGGCTCGGCCACGCAGCTCAAGCGCGTCGGGGCCAGCGAGGGCGGCGAGTATGCGGGCCCCTGCCCCACCTGCGGCGGCAGGGATCGCTTCCACGTCCAGCCAATGCGCGGTCGATGGCTGTGCCGTCACTGCACCGACGGCAAGTGGAGCGATGCCATCGCCCTGCATCGGGCGCTGAAGCACAGCTCCTTCGAAGAAGCGGTGCGGGCCCTGTGCGGTGGCACCGTTGCCTACGCACCATCCAACGCAACGCGCCCCACCGTGCACCCGGTCGATGAGATTCGTGAACCGACCGGTCCGCCTGGCGCCGCGTGGCAGAACCGAGCGCGCGACGTGATCGCCGAGGCGCAGCGCCATCTCTGGTCTGGTGCGCCAGCGGCGGCTGAGGTCCGGCGCTGGCTCGATCGCCGGCGCGGCATCAGCCGGTCAGCCCTGCAGCTCTGGCAGATCGGCTGGCTGCCGGAGGCCCGCCGCGAGCCGGCCGCGTGGTGGGGCCTGCCCGCCGGCGACGAACCCGTCTACGTCTCGGCTGGCGTGCTCATCCCCTGCGTTGTAGACGGAACCATCTGGTATCTGAAGGTGCGCCGCCTGGAAACGAACGCCGACCCGAAGTACATGCTTGTGCGCGGCAGCCGCCCGGCCCTCTACCTGGCCGACACGATCACGCCGGGTACGCGGATTGTCATTCTCACCGAAGGCGAGTTCGACGGCCTCGTGACGCTCGCCGCCGTGCGCGCGTGCCAATGGCCACAGCGGGTCGGCGTGGCCACATTCGGCAGCGCCACCAGTCGTCTGCGCGAGCCGTGGGTCGGGCGCCTGAAGGGCAAGAAGCTCGTCACGATTTACGACCGCGATGAGGCGGGCCGGGCGGCGACAGCCTGGTGGCAAGCGCACTTCCCCGGCGCCGTCGCAGTGGCAATCCCGACGCCCAAGCCCGGACTCAAGGTCAAGGATGTGACTGACTACTGGCGCGCCGGGGGGAAGGTCGCGGCGTTGGTGGCCAGAGCACTATGTGATTCGTGGCAGTCGAAGGGAAGCGCTTGGACCGGATCCGGTCCAAGCGCTTGCTCGCTAGCACTTGGCTCTTCAATGTTGCAGAGACGAGTCGAAGAGGAAAGCGGCTCTTTCTTGATTTAAGGACGACCCGACCACCAATCAAGCGCCCCAAGCCCGTCTGGTTGCGCACGTTGAACCAACGCTGCAGATGATCGCCGGTGCGCTGGACCAGGGTCCTGTGAGGCAGAGAGCCTAATGAGACCTGTGGGCGCAGGAGCCGTGCTTGGGTGGGCCGTTTGTCACACGCCTCCGGCTGGGCAGTGGCACCTGGGCTGCAGGCATTTTGTTGCCACGCACGCAGCCATCAATTTGAACGGGGAAGTGCCAATTGACATGAAATACTGTCGGATTGCGTTCGATGTGCCCTATGTGATACCTCTTTTCTTGCCCGACGATATCCCGTCATTTGCGGTCATGCATAGCCTGCCCATCTGTCGAATCGAGGGTAATGCATTTGTGCCCCGCTACATTGTGTATATGATGACCTACTACTCGGCTGAACCCAAGACACTGTGGACCCGGCGGTGGTCCGATCCGGGTGAAGCAAGAAATGCGGATGTTGACTCCGACTACCGCGCTGTCACCATGTGGCCTGCTGCCGGCCAAGGAGAGCACCGGGGAGAGATATGGAATTTACGGCTCTGGGTAGAGGCGAAGAGGCTGCATTGGTTTGATTTCTCCAAGCCGGATTTGCCTTTGAAATCGGGCCCTCCCGAAGAATACCCCTATGCAGATATAAGGGGATACCGCCATTCGCTCAGATTCAGAAATGGCAGGTTGCTGAATTCGTAGCGGAGATGAGTGCAGTCGACTAAGCAGGACGTGCCAGCGTTTGGAGCAACTTGGATTCTGGGAATAACACGGGCGCTGGCCTGCATGAGTGCGGTGGACCCGCTCGCGCTGGCCCATGGGTGACGTCGGACACAATGCTCTGCCCTGATCCCATGTTGGCCGGAGAGCGACGCGGCCCTGCTGTTGGCGAGTTGGATCATGCCTGCAAGCGAACAGATCGTCTCCGACGGGCCCGTGTCAGCGCAAAAGGCGACTCAGTCAAAGACTCGAAGTCTTTCAGTGAGTCCGAAACAAGCCTCGACCGTGGTGGCGATGGGGAGCCTAATTCGCTGGGCGACGCAGACGTGGAATAAGGGGACGCCTGTCAGCCGGTTCTGGGCCGGCGCGGGGTTGATGATCGCCGGCGGGGCGCTCTTTGCCCTCCCCTGGCTGGTGATCGGCCTAGCTTGGCAAGGCTGGCCGGTTTGGGTGCAGGGCCTCCTTATCGGCCTCTTGCTCAAGCCGATGTTTGCCTTTCGCGGGCTGCTGCGGGCCGGGAAAGAGGTGCAGCAAGCGCTGCGGGCAGATGACCTGCTGAAGGCGCGCCGGCTGGAGGCTTGGCACCTGGTCAGTCGGGATACCGGCCAGTTATCTAGCCCACAGGTGGCCTCGGCTACAATTGAATCGCTGGCCGAAAACCTGACCGACAGCTTTCTGGCCCCCTTGCTGTTCTTGTCCATCGGGGGCTTGCCGCTGGCCTGGCCGTACCGGTTTGTAAACACGGCGGTTGCCAAACAATGATGTTGTTTGATTGGCCTTGCAGTGCACAAAGTGCCTGAAAACAGGCCTCTTGGTTCTCTCTGAATGGACAATTATATGGACAAAGTTCTTCATGAACCGATGGTTCACCACCGCGGATGAAAATGGTATGCTAAGGTTGGGCCAGCCAACGACAGGAGGTCGAAGTCTGGACTGGTGCTCCGAGCCCGCACAAAGTTGGACCCGGGTGCTTCGTGGTACCACGGTCTGTTGCTCCCTTTTTGGGGAAGCATGCAGGGCAGTCTCTGGATGAGTTGAGCACCCCGTTGGCTGAGTCCATTCATGCCTTGACGGAGGTGACCAATGCAAGTCGTTTATCCGCGTTGCTGTGGACTGGATGTCCACCAGAAGACGGTCGTGGCCTGTCTCTTGACGCTGGAGGTCAATGGCCAACGCCGCAAGCAGATCGAGACGTTTGGCACGATGACGGCCGATCTGGCCAAGCTGGTCGAGTGGCTCAAAGCCGCCGGGTGTACTCACGTGGCGATGGAGAGCACCGGCGTGTACTGGAAGCCGGTTTACAACCTGTTGGAAGGTCAGTTTGAGATCCTGGTCGTGAATGCGCAACACCTGAAGGCGGTGCCCGGCCGCAAGACGGACGTCCTGGATGCGGAGTGGATTGCCGACCTGCTGCAGCACGGCTTGTTGCGTGGCAGCTTCGTGCCGTCGGCCGACCAACGGGAACTACGGGATTTGACCCGGTATCGGGTGACCCTGGTTCAAGAGCGAGCGCGCACTATCAATCGGTTGCACAAGGTATTGGAAGAAGCCAATATCAAATTGGCGACCGTCGCCACGAATGTGATGGGTGTATCGGGACGCGCCATGATTGAGGCGCTCTTGACCGGGCATGCGGAGCCGCACACCTTGGCCGATTTGGCGCGAGGTCGACTGCGCACCAAACGCGCGCAACTGGAACAGGCGCTGGCCGGCCGAGTTCAAGTCCACCAGCGTTTCCTGCTGGCCGAGCACCTGAGCCATATCGATTACCTGGATGAAGCCATTGAACGCGTCAGTGCCGAGATCGAGGCGCGCTTGCAGTCTCAGCAGACCCACCTCGAGCATTTGGACACGATCCCGGGCGTGAGCCGTGACACGGCGGAGGTTGTGTTGGCGGAGATCCGGACTGATATGTCTCGCTTCGGGGACGCCAAACATCTCGCCTCCTGGGCCGGGATGTGTCCGGGCAATAATGAGAGTGCCGGCAAACGCAAGAGCGGCAAAGCTCGCAAAGGCAGTCCCTGGCTGCGGCAGGTCCTGATCGAAGCGGCGCATGCGGCCGCCAAGACCAAACACACTTATCTGTCGGCGCTGTTCCATCGCTTGGTGGGCCGGCGCGGGAGGAAGAAAGCGGTGCTGGCAGTCGGACATGCGATCCTGGTGATTGTCTACTACCTGCTCATCCACAACGAAGCGTATCGCGATCTGGGAGCTAACTACTTCGATGAACGTGAGCACCAGAAAGTGGAGCGACGGCTTGTCGCGCGGCTCAACAAACTCGGTTACGACGTTCAACTACAACCTGTGGCGCAACCGGCCTGACTATTTTCAGGGCAGTCCAGCTCAGGGCTTGCGCGGGGCCAACGTCCGGATGAAATTCACGAAATCCCAGCGGTCTTAGTCCGAAAGCCGTTAGCCAAGCGCTAGCCTGTGCGGGCCCGCATCCCCATTGGTGATCCAATCGAAGAGCTGGGTGTCGGTTTGCCCCTCTGGCACGGCATGCGCCGTGAGGTCAGCCGGGCGGGGGCTGAGCCCCAGCCGCGTGATGAACAGCATCTGCTGCGGGCTCGCAAGGTGCAGCGAGCAAGGCCCCTCCGGCTGCCCGCCCTGCGACCAACAATTCGCCCCTCCCCCCAAGAAAAGGCGATCAGCGCCCGAAGGTCGGCAAGTTCTAGCGCAAATCCATGAGCGTCGGGGCTAATGTCCTGCCCCATCTATTTTAACGTCAACAAGTAGGCCACCAGGTCATTCACCTGTTTGTCCGTCAGCACCTTGGCGAAATCCTGGTACATCCCATTGGGAGCATAGCCCTGGACGATGTAGGCATTCGGGTTGAGGATCGATTGGCGCAGATAGTCCTCGGCAGACTGCCCTGACACCCGTTGCCCGGCACGGCTGGCCACCCCCGCCAGGGAAGGGCCAACTCCAGCTTGATTGGGTTCGGTGGAATGACACACTGAGCAGCCCGGTGCGGAACCGATCGTCGTCTGCCTGAACAAGGCTTCCCCGGCGGCCGCATCCCCGACCGTGGCTGGCTGCGCGGCGGGTTGACCGCCACAGCCTACCACCAGCACACCAAGCAGCAGAGGCACGATCGCCAGCGCTATCGTTTTCCTTGACATTTAGAGACCTCCTTGGGATCAAACCCTGTCCGTTCCGGTCGCGGATGACCAATCAGCCGTTCTTCGGTGAACCGGC
>Ga0335071_10005591_pt1 | contig 13037 bp, 12 predicted proteins | sample Lox_Sample_15_FD_206724 | JGI IMG/M metagenome (GOLD analysis project Ga0335071, IMG submission 206724) | Soil microbial communities from Loxahatchee National Wildlife Refuge, Florida, United States - Lox_Sample_1.5 | ecosystem: Environmental > Terrestrial > Soil > Wetlands | place: USA...
GGCTCAATGGCCAATTCTGTCGTCGTGTTGTTGACGATCGTCGAGGAAAAGACGATGAATTCAGCTGCATCCTCCGGATGGAGCTTTTCGAAACCCATTTGCGACGTGATCTCCAGCTCGTTGTGTCTCAGTCTTCGCAATTCGGCCCTCGTCAACGGGTCCCTGATCACGGAGGATATAGCTCCTGCTGGCGCATCCTCTCCCCACACGAACATATTGCGGACTTCCACGGTATATCTGGGAGCATTTCCTTGGGAAATAGCTCGCAGAGTCAAGATCAGCACAAAGCACACGTTTGTAATGAGCTTTCTCATATAAGCAGCTTCATGCTGGAGCGCTGCAAATGATCCCTGTCGCTGCATTCTGAGATTTCCAATCCGCAAAATCACCTGTCGGAGATGTCAGGGGAGGATGATATTGGGCCGAGTTAGGCGAAGTTTGCACATTAGTCCACGAGGATTTGCTGATAGAAGTGACAGGTTTTGGGCAAAGATTTGTCTGGCATCCTGTCGAAAGATTGAGAGCACAGACGAAAGCAAGTTCTCGAATCGATTCCAGAGGGAAACATGAATTCCAGCATCTTACGTGTGCTGACCTTTGTTATCGTCACCAGCTCGATCGTTCTCGCTCAGGAACCATACGACAAAATCAACTCACACATCGGCACGCTAGTGGGCTTCCCCCTGAGCCCAACAAATGAGTTTGCAAGCACGGGCTGGGGAGTCGCAGGAGGCGCCGGCTACAACTTCAACATCAATCACGCTTTGGTCTTCGAGTTTATGTGGAACCGCCTTTATGCGACAGATCGAGCTCTTCAGCCGCTCAGGCAGGCACTTCAGTCCCCAGACTTCAACGGCAAGAGCACCCTGTACGTACTCACGGGAAATTATCGCTACGAGCGGAGAGGAAAGATCTTTGGTGCGTATCTCATTGGAGGGGCAGGTTTGTATTATCGGACGACGAACCCCTCGAAGCTGATTGTTACGGGCGGCGGCATCCCCTGTGCACCGGCATGGAACTGGTGGGGATTCACCTGTTCGTCAGGGACTGTAACGCCTGGTCAGTCCCTCGGCAGCATAGGTTCCAACGCCTTCGGCGGTAACGGGGGCATCGGCTTTACGGCACGTGTTGGCGAGGATCCGTGGCGAATGTACGTTGAGTCCCGATATCATTACGCGCCCAATAAGGATTTCAGCACTCAGTTGATAACAATTACCGTTGGTATTCGCTATTAAGAACCCTGTGCCCTCTTCACAACCTATTTTGAGATCATGAAGTTAGTCAATTCCCAGGGGTTCTGATAGGTCTCGATCTCCACCTGTTTCTTCTTCTTATTCATCGTTAATCTGCATGCCGGAAGCACTGTACCGGAACCTTTGCCGTCCGGCGTGAGGTTTAACTCGATGGCGCCAACATTGTAGTCAGCGATGCGATTCGAGTTGTAGAGTTCTCTAAAAGAAAGCCAGCGGTCGGTGATGAGACGCAATCTGCGGCCCTGCTTCGAAGGCAGTTCGATGATGTACTTGACATCGTTACCCACGCCCCCACTAGAGAACCTGACACGCCCCTTGCTGGTCATGTCCTGCAACGCGTCGACAAGGCCATCTTGCCCTCGCTTGTTGAATGCCTGAATCAGCGTCTGTCGATCGTCAGCCGTGGAGTAGGATTCGATGTAAATGTTGACATCAATGATTCTGCCGAGTTGGGTACTGGTGCCCTTTGCGGTTGCCTGGATCGTCATGCGTCCCTGGGCGTGCGCAAGCGTCGGCAAACCGATCAAGGCCAGCCAGAGAAAGATACTCAGGTGTCGAAGCATTTGATGGGTATGTCGCATATCTATCCTCACTCTGTCATTGCTGCTCACTAATGTGTCGCTCGATAGAACAGTTCCCACTGATTCCGCCGACTCCGGATGGCGATATCGCGATCTAAAAATTGGGTCTCGACTTCCTTTCCAGTGAAACAGATCACGACATCCGTGAAAGCTGTCCGAATTGCCAGTCGAGTTTCGTGTAGCACAACTGACAGACTTTACAGGTTCCATGCCCGTTTCGATAGCGCACGATAGCAGCGGGCTGACTCAGTTCGCCCCTCACGGGGGACTATGCAACGGGACTACGTGAATCGCGCCATTGAAGTTTCCATTCACATTGGGCTTCTAGTTCTACTCGTTACGGCGTGTCTCTTGATCCTGCGCCCTTTCCTGCCATTGATCGCATGGGGCATCATCATCGCCACAGCTGTGTATCCACTACATCTAAAATTGAAGAGATTGGTGGGGGGCCGGAATCGACTTGCAAGCGTGATATCCACCGTTCTGCTCCTTGCACTTGTGATTGTGCCCCTTGCCTTGCTTGCCCGCTCGTTGGTTGAAGGCTTCCAGAACCTGGCTGCCCTTTTCAAAGCGGGAATGCCAGCCATCCCCCCTTTGCCAGAGCACATTCAAAGCTGGCCCATCGTTGGCCCGTATCTCCAGGAATTTTGGGGTATGGCCTCTAAAAACTTATCCTCGCTTTTGCGCACCTTTGCTCCGCAGATGAAGTCAGTCATCCCTGACCTGCTGCTCGCTTCGGCGGGTGTCGGCATCGCAGCGATTCAGTGGGTTCTCTCGATCCTCATTGCCGGAGAGCTTCTTGCAAACGCTGCGAAGGCCAGCAACTTTTCACGCTCCTTGGCAAACCAACTATTTGGCGAAAGAGGCGCAGAGTTCGAAAATCTGGCACGCTCCACCGTTCGCAGTGTTACGACGGGCATCATTGGCGTTGCCTTTATTCAGTCATTCTTTGCAGCTCTCGGTTTTGCGGTCGCGCGGCTGCCCGGCGCCGGATTGTGGGCCTTGGTATTTCTAGTGGCAGCCTTACTCCAGATCGGAGCAGTCGTGCTGATCCCCGGCGCGATCTACATGTTCATGGTTGCCAGCACGACCAAAGCTGCCCTGTTTTTGGGGTGGTGCGTGTTGGTAGGGCTTATGGACAATGTGCTGAAGCCGCTACTTCTTGGACGAGGAGTAGCAGTGCCGATGGCGGTGGTATTTTTGGGCGCCATCGGAGGATTCGTCGCAATGGGTGCCATCGGGCTTTTTGTAGGTGCGATCTTGTTGTCCATCGGATATAAGTTGGCAATAGCATGGCTGCAAGGAGAACCTGCCCCAAAACCGGAAGCGATCGATTACCCAATTCCAATTCGACGGTGAGCCGCATCAAGCGTTTGCTTATCGTCGCTCATGTAGCACTCGTATCTTGACCTGCGCCGAAAGTCATCGAGCGGACTCATCCCCTCGCAATCGAAACGACTGACGCTCTTCATGGCGAAACTTTTTCCGTATTCAGCATAAACTCGGTGACCGGCGCGCTCGCTCACCGTAGCTCAGATCTTGTGGTGAGCCATACTTCTCCTTTTGCCGTGACGGAATAGTTCCTTCGCATCATGGTAATTCTTCGCTATGGCGAATGCCTGATTTCGAAGTTCTCTGGCCTTCGCGACACTGAGAGAACCTAAGCAAGGGAGAAGCGTGACTGGGGTTTATGGAACGGATGATGCAATGTCACAAGCCTGCCCTGCGACAGATTCCGAATCGCAGACTGGTGCGTTTGGTCCCTTTCCCCGATTTCCGAATCATCCTGCACTCTATGCTGCGTCTCGTTCTTGAAAACCAATGCTGCCTTGCACGTCAGCCTTCTCCAATCTCGGCTTCACGCTTACATGGAACGTAGCGCCCTCTCGCGCCAGCTTCGGAGCAATCACAGTCGTGATCCTCTCGATCGTAGCGCTCACATCTTTGGCGTGCATCTGCTCCAATTCCACGGTCATCGTGATGTCAAACAAGACGCCCTCATGTTCTTGCAAAGACCGATGCGTGCGCAAGCTGCCGCCGAGCATCCTCGCTAAGCTGACGACCGATCGGCTCTTGCACGCCGAGCATTCTTCGCTTCGGCTATTGCTGATCACCTCGCAATCGAGGCAGAAGACCGCATTCGAGAGCGGAAGTGCATTTGCGCCGTTCTGGTGGATCATTGGCATGGCCATACGCTCACTCCCATCTTTGATGAATCGTATTTCGCTGTGGCGGGTTCGTTCGAGTATGAACGGCTGCGTCTGTAGTGCGGGACTGTTATTTCTACCAGTTCACCGCGATCGCTTAAAGATGGACATTCAACACCGACAGTACGCACGGGCCGCCCTACCTCCGGGAACCACCACTCGACAACCCCACAGGGCGGCCTTTTTTTGTCACTTATCAACGGATCATTCCATGCCCGCACCACCTATCCTGTCATGTTTGCCAGTAGAGCCAACGCCTCTTCCGTACAAATGTAGGTTGATCCGAATTGCTTGGGCGCGAAGACGAAGGATGCGCGAGAAAGCAAAACCCACGGAGGACGAGGAAATATGCGGCGGAAAACAATGCTTCAAATTTGCATGTTCACTTTCGTTCTGGGCGCAGTATGCGCCTGGGCAGACGAGAAAACCGAAGTAAAAGGAATGATTACCAGTCGGACTGGAGAGACCTTGATCGTGAAGGGCGATGCCGGAACAACTACGGTTGTGCTCACCGACGAAACATCGACGAGAGATGACAAAGGCCTGTTCGGTTTGGACAAGCAATTGATGTCTAACGTTGTGCTGATACCCGGGCTTAAGGTCGATATCGATGGGAAGACCGACGAGCAGGGTCGCGTTGTGGCCAAAACCATTACTGTCGATGGTGATGATCTGGAAACGGCTGAGATGATTCAGTCCGGTCTGAATCCAACCGCGGAGCAGGTTGAAAAGAATATCCAGATGCTCGCCACTCACCAAGGGCAACTAGGCGCTCACGAGATGCAGCTTGCTGCGAACAGGGAGAACATTGAAAAGAATGAGCAGAACATTGCGGCCAGCCGGCAGCGGATCGAGCAAAACAAGAAAGACATCCAGGAGAATACGAATCGCTTCATGGCGCTCAGTGAATACGATGTAAAAAGCCAAGCGATCGTAAAATTTGACGTCGGCAGCACGAAGCTAAACACGAACGGCCAGAATGACTTGAAGAGCCTTGCACAGGTGGCTTCAGGGCTCAAAGGTTACATTGTGGAAGTCATCGGTTATGCGGATGCGACTGGCAGCGCTGAAATGAATACCAAATTGAGTGAAGATCGCTCCAAGGCGGTCATCACTTATTTGATACAGCAGGCCGGTGTACCAACGCGGCACATCGTGGCTCCGGGGGCAATGGGTGAGTATGGCGAGACATCCTCGAATGAAACGAAAGCCGGTAGGGCCGAGAATCGTCGTGTAGAAGTCAAAGTGTTAGTAAACAAGGGCATTAACGGCGACTAGGTTATTTTTCCAGCTTAAGGTCGAACTCCGCCGTACGAATTTCTTTGCTCGCCAACCGTCCGGCTCCCTGCTCACCGGGCAGCCGGATGGTAGGTACTTGCGGAGTTCCAACCGGTTCTGAAAAGAAGCACTTTGTTCCAGCGCTGAACCTCCCGACTCTCTGACTCGGAGTTGCTGCTGCAGATTGGCGTTATTAGCTGCGCTGGAACGTGGGCGAGCTAAGCGTTTCGATCCCTCCAGAAGCGTGGTGATCGAATACCTGGAGGAACTATGAGTTGTTGGTCAAAGAAATCAGAAGACGTCCGGCTGCTTGGCCGCCGAAGTTTTCTCTGCGCAGCCGCTACGGCGTGTGCCGTTCCTCCTCTGGCTTTCTCACCCATGCAGTTTGCCCCGGACATGAGTCGTTCTCTCTCCAAAGAAGAACGGGACAGCATGGCGCCCTCGCAGGTAATCGATGAACTCAAGAAAGGGAACGAACGCTTCCGAACCGGGAATAGGGCTCCACGCAGCTACCTGGGCGAGAAACGATCGAGCGTGGCGGGCCAATATCCTGCGGCGGTCATTCTGGGCTGCATCGATTCACGAGTACCCGCGGAGATCGTGTTCGATGCTGGAATTGGAGACGTGTTCGTCGCCAGGGTGGCCGGCAACGTTGTAAATGATGACATGCTGGGAAGTATTGAGTTCGGTTGCAAGCTCTCGGGGGCAAAGCTCGTACTGATTTTAGGACACACAACTTGCGGAGCCGTAAAAGGTGCAATCAACGACGTTGTCATGGGCAACATGACCGGACTCCTGGCGCGAGTTAAAGCTGCCCTCCCGGCAACAAAGTTCGAAGGCGAGCAAGAATCTGAACTATGTGGATGCTGTTGCACGAACAAATGTCTCGCTTGGGTTGGCGGAAATTCGCCGGCGCAGCCCCGTTTTGGACGAGATGGAGAAGAACGGAACGATCAAGATCAAGGGTGCCATGTACGACCTTGCAACTGGCGCAGTGGAGTTTCTTAAGTAGTGCCAGTGCGTGAGTCTAGCGTTTCCCCGGCCAGAAGTGAAATTACATGTACAACATCTCAGAGTTCTGGGATTGATCGTCTCTCCATTTCCTGTCGAGGCGATGCAGAGCATTGTCTCCTCCCGGTTTCCCGCAATCGCTCAGCCACTAACGAGATGAGGATTCAAAGCGGCCCTTCCGCCGTTGCCCTCCCTGATTAAGGTACTTCCTGAAGCGCGAACAAGCACGATTCGCACATTTCCCGTCGTCCTCCGGGGATATGGAGTAAAATTTGTCCAAGAGCAACGACGCCATGGCGTCCTGCAACTAACCTTTTTCAAAGCTTGACCCTAGAAAAAGACAAGTGGGCCTCTGTCAGTTGTAACAGGTGCAAAAACGCTGTTGCGGTCGTGTCGCTGATATTCACCTTAGTTGCGGGCCTGAGTGGATGTCACACCTCCAAGAATTCCTCGCGAACTTCAGTCGATGAGTTGCAAGCCCAAGTCCGGCAACTTTCAGAGCAAGTCGAACAGTTGAAGCAAGAGCAGAGCGCACCCGCTCTCCTCCTGAATCGGTACCGAAACTCGATCGGTTACATTTATGGCGTCTATCACGTAGGCTTCGGCAAGGAGAATCCACGGATTCGGACGCGTATCTCCGGTACGGGTTTTCTGGTTGGCGAAGGGTTGCTCGCTACGAACCGCCATGTAGCCGAGCCTTGGTACGGAGATTCGGATGCCAAGAGCCTGATGGACCGCGGCGCCACTGCTGTTCTTGAAGATCTGTTGGTATTTTTTCCCGACCATCCGAAACCAGTCCGGCTGCTGCCTGGCTCCATTTCGAAAACCTCTGATCTTGCCATCTTGCGGATTGGGAACCCCGAGGTAACGCGGGGTCTCGCCATATTACCCCTTGCTGCATCGCCCGGTACCCTCGGACAACTCGTTATGGTGATCGGATATCCATTAGGAACGCAGGGAATGGTCGCCAAGTCTCCGTCCGACGTTTACGAACGGCTCGCTTACAGGCACAACGACATTGAGACGGTTAGCAAGCTGGCTGCAATGTCACTGATTCGCCCCTCCACTACATACGGACACCTTGGCGACGTCCTGGGCGACAAGATCACCTACGACGCAGCTAGCGCACATGGCGGAAGTGGTGGTCCGGTTCTTAACTCGAAAGGCGAAGTCATCGGTATCAATTTCGCCTACATGGATGGTTTTTCGGGCAGCACTCTCGGGATATCGGCGGACTCGCTGCGTCCCTTGTTAAAGGAATTCGATTTAGCGGACAAGAGTGGATTGAGACACGCTCAACCCCACTGAACAGCAAACCTGTGATTCAGACAGCTGGACTGCTCTCCACTCGTTCAAAACCACTACAATTGCACTCGGACGTGGGCGTTCGGCGCTGTAACGGCAATCGTCTCAGCTGAGGTCGGCGTGTGTGATTCGAATCACAACCTCTCCTGCGCTTCGGTAGGAAGATCTGCAGATCTGAGAGGGTTGGCGATGAAGTCGTCAGAGGTTCAGCCCACAAATCACCCTCGCAGTCGGTTGTTTCGGATGATGCAACTCTTGGAGCGGAGCTCCGCTGTCAGTTAGAGAAGGCGTTAAGCGAGGGCGTCTGGGAAGCCACCTATGAATGCTCGAGCTCCAATCCGTTCCGGAAGTACCAGATGAGAGTTCATCGCTTGGGAGAGCAGACGATTGTTCATGATCACGAATGCACTGATCCACGAGGGACCACCTCGAAAAATAACAACCCCTGATCCGAGGAAATACGTTCAGACCAGGGCTTTATCAACATGTGCGAACAGTGCCGCTGTTCACAGCGGGTCGATACTCTCAACAGGTGGGATTTTGCCCCTTATTGCCTCCGTCTAAAGGGTCTGGCTCGGCTTATGGTGAGTCATGGATTTGCTCGATCTGCGACGCCGATTTCTATTCATGACTGACGAAACTCGGCAGGGCGCTCAAAACCGCAGCATGGGATTCCGATTCTTGTCGGGAATGGCTACGCCAGCACTGCGTACCGCAAGGCAGCTGATGCTTTTCCCCCAACGACAGGGTTTTTTGCCTCCATGACAAGGCGCACTAAGCTACGACAAGCCTTTGCATTCAATATCTTCGTTGTGGAGCGGCTTGGTATCAAAAGTGTATCGTTAAGGCATACAGTCCCGGGCTACCTCGCTCAGAATTGAATTTGCCAAGCTTTCGCACGATACTTAGCGTTCCGCTAGTCTTTAGACCTATGAGTAACGCAGATCAAATCAGAGCGTTCCATGAGGCGATGCTGGACATCTACCGGCGAAGATTAGCCGTGTCCCCGTTGTTAGCCTACAGCGCTAGCGCCTTCTGGCTCGAGATTTGCGAGTTCGGTGGCTTGGAGACGGCAAAAAGACTCATTCACAACGAAGAAGTCGGCGTGGGGTTCGTAGCTTTGTGTCAATTCGAGCGTCTCGATCTTACGCTGGAAGCGTTGATACACGACAATCCCGAGTGGCACGCCCTCTTTTCGAAAGACGAACTCGCGGTTTGCGCTGCCCGCCTTCGAAGATATGGTTATCAAACTGTTGGGCGGCGCCTCCCAGCAGATAGCAGCCTTGATTCCAACGTAGCATAATTGCCGGGCCTTGAAGTACGGCAGATTACACTAAAAGTTTGCAGGCAGACTTGCATTTGATGGTGGTTTTGAAGCTGGACTGACCTCGGGCGGCCCGCATCGTCATGCCTTCGGCGGCATCACCTACTCAATCGGGCATCTCTATCCAGGGTGGCGGAGAAGACCATTGAGGAATCCGTGTACCTGCGCACACTAGGTTGGTGGGCACGCCGAAGCCGATCTCTATAAAAAGTGCTGCACTGTCCGTTGAAATGCTGTTTATCGGGACAAGCACCTGTCAATCGTGACAGTATCCCGATTCAAAAACCGATCGCAGGATTGAGTATCCAGTCTCACGAGAAAGAAAGCCGTTCTTGAGGTCGAGAGGGACTCAAGGACGGTTTTCTTTTACATCTACTGTCATCCGGTCTGCCGGCGACAGCTGCTATCTCTACTCACGGGCATTGTTTGTGCTCGCGCACTTTCTTCCATTCGGAAGGCCGCGCAGCGTGCTCTGAAGATCGAGAAACGCACGGGGGAAACGATGCAGTCGTCTCAAGCGCAACTGAGAAAGGCATCTCTGGAGGAGATTGCCGCTATAGCGTTGGAATTTGGAAATTTACTCATGCAGGCGGGATCCAGCACCCGTCAGATTGAGGAAGTCGTGGCACAAGTTGCCCACGCTGCGGGAGCCGAGTACTCGGACGTCTCCGCGGGATATGCTATCCATCACACTGGAGCTCGATGAACAGAAAATCAACCGCACATCCAAGAACGGCCCAATAGGCGTCAATGAGAACTTGTACCGCCAATTGATCAACGTTGTCTCGAGGACAGAACAACGAGCCATGACTGTCCCAGATTTGCGCGCACACCTGTTGAGACTACGGCGGGATACACGTCCTCATCCTGATTGGCTCATCGCGCTTGGAGTCGGGGTTGCTTGTGCCGCCTTTGGTCGTCTTATGGGAGCAGACTGGCGGGGTGTTGTTCCGATCTTCTTAGCATCTGGACTGGGCCAAACTCTTCGGTGGAAGTTGGCTGTGCGACATATAAACGTATTCGTGTCAGCGGGGCTAGTGGCATTCTCATCCTCCTTTTTTTGTGCACTCGCGTCAGGATGGGCCGGTAGCAGAACGGTGCCTATAGACATGACCGCTGCCGTCTTGTTACTGGTTCCTGGGGTCGCCCTTTTCAATGCCCTCTACGACATTCTCGAAGGACGACCGACGGTTGGAAGTGCGCGTGCCGTATCGGTCATCATCATGCTGGCATTCATGACGGCCGGAGTTTGGATGGCTCAAAGCCTGCTGGGGATGTCACTTTGAGCGTGAATGCCATCCAGTTGATCCATGACAGCATATGCGGTGGATTGGCCGCCGTGGGGTTTGGTGTACTGTTCAACGTCAGCTTCCGGGGGTTACCGTGGTGCGCTGCGGCTGGCGCAGTGGCCTTGGCGTTACGAACCACCGCGCTCGAAGCAGATTGGCGACTAGAGGCCGCTTCTTTCCTCGCCGCTCTACTGGTCGCGATCGTGGTTCAACTGCTTCCGACCAGCATCCCAGTTTCACGGAATGCACTTCAAGTGGTCGCATGCATTCCTTTAATTCCGGGGGGACTCGCCGCAAAAGCCATTTTGGGATTGTTTGCAGTCGCAAGCCAAAGTCCGCCCCAGGACGAGTCATTCATCACGTCGTTGCAGATCACATTGCGCGTTGTGTTTACGATGGGAGCACTTGCAACGGGATTATCCACCCCACTTCTGCTAACTCGTTCGATGAAGCGGTCCTGAAAAATCATCCACTTAAAGATGCGAAGCAGTCGATTCGGCTTGTCCGGTCTTCAACCTTGGCAGATGGCCCAAAGGACTACGACGGATCGCGGTCCCGCCAGGTAGTCGTGGCCGGAAAGCTCAGGAGCTGCTCGCCAATCCACGATGTCATTCGGTGAATCCAGAGAAGTGTCAATCCAGCGTTTCCATGGATGTTGATTGTCCATACGGGGTAGCTCGAAATCCAAAGCATGCCAATATGCATTGAAAATGCAATAAACCTGCAGGTGCTTGCTCGGCAATTCGGCCTGGAGAGCGATACTGTGTGACCAATCGCTCCAATCTGGCTGGTTGAGCTTCATTCCATGCCAGCCTTTGATGCCCTTACGCACCAGTTCAGTCAGACTCACATTCCTGCGCCCAGGCCCGCGAATGAGCCTACGTGCGATGAGAAGCTTCGCAAACCTATGAACATCTTCATGCTCTTCCAACAGAGACCAGTCGAACCAACTGATCTCGTTGTCCTGGCAATAGGGGTTGTTATTGCCGTGCTGGGTTCGACGAACCTCGTCACCCATCGCTAACATCGGAAGTCCGAGAGACAGCAGAGTTGTGGTCAGAAAATTCTTCACCTGCCGATTTCGAAGAGACTCGATGGCTTGATCGTTGCTCGGACCCTCCGTCCCGCAGTTCCAGCTTCGATTATCGTTGGTGCCGTCGCGGTTCTCCTCCCCATTCGGACCATTATGTTTCTGGTCATAAGAAACAAGATCGTTCAGAGTAAAACCATCGTGACAGGTTACAAAGTTCACGCTCTGTTCGGCTTCGCGTTCTTCATGCCCGTAGAGCTGGTGACTGCCGACGATGCGGTCTGCGAACGCTCGCAACGATCCCTTGTCCCCTCGAAAGAAACTGCGTACATCGTCGCGAAAATGTCCATTCCATTCTTTCCAACTGTCTCCGATAAATCCCCCAACTTGATATAGTCCCGCTGCGTCCCAGGCCTCGGCGATCATTTTCGTTCCGGCAAGTACCGGGTCAGATTCGATGTCCCACAGTACCGGAGGGTTGGACATCACCGCTCCAGTGGAATCACGAGCGAGAACGGATGCCAGGTCGAAGCGAAAACCGTCCACGTGCATCTCTTGCACCCAATATCGCAGGCTATCAACGATCATTCGGCGGACGATCGGATGATTGGCGTTCAGCGTGTTCCCAGTACCCGTGTAGTTTGCATAACTGGCCCCATCCTGCTCGAGAATGTAGTAGGCGCTGTTGTCAAGACCGCGAAAGCACAGCGTTGGCCCAAGATGATTACCTTCTGCAGTATGGTTGAAAACCACATCCAAAACTACTTCGATGCCGGCACGATGCAGCGCTTTGACCATATCCCGAAATTCGTCGACGGCGCACAGGAGATGCTGGCCCGAGGCGTACGCTTGATGAGGGGCAAAAAATGAAACTGGAGCGTAACCCCAGTAATTGCTTTTCGCGTCTGGAGCATCTTGCGAATCGAACTGAAATACCGGAAGCAATTCAACTGCGGAGATCCCAAGATCCTTTAGGTACGGAATCTTCTCAACAACTCCTAGATACGATCCCCTCTTGGTTTCTGAAACACCAGAATTTGGGTGTTGGGTCAAGCCCTTCACGTGCATTTCATAGATGATGGTCTGCGAGCAGGGGCGGCCTAGCGGAGCATCGCCTTCCCAGTCGTACAAGCTCATATCCGCGACGACGCTCTTCATTGCGAACCCCGCGTTGTCACCATTCCGCTGCACAACGTCGCGGGAATAATTCTTTGGCACGGCAACCGCCCGACCATACGGATCAAGCAAAACCTTATCAGCATCAAACTGCATTCCTCTGCGGGGATTGAATGGTCCGTGCGCCCGATACGCGTAGATTTGGCCCGGCCGAATACCGGGCACAAAAATGTGCCAGTAATGGTATGTGCGATTGGTAGCGGGGTCCAACTTCATCACTCGGGAGGGATGCCCATCGTCTTCATGATCGAAGAACAATAGTTCAATCCGCGCCGCGTCACGCGAGTAGACACTGAAATTCACACCACCGCTAGTAACCGTGGCGCCAAGCGGGGCGCTCTTCCCATGGTCTGAGACGGAACTGAAGGTCTGATCCGATTCAACCAGTGCGCTCTCTTGCATAGCAATGTCGAACAGATATCCGGAGTGCGGCGGTGGGCACTCTTCGATGAATTCGCTACCAATTCGCTCTCACGATTCGGCTAGACCACCGGACATGGTTCGACCTTCCAGATGTCCTTTGCGTATTCAGCAATCGTGCGATCACTGGAGAACTTCCCGGAACTTGCAACGTTCAGAATAG
>Ga0335071_10005595_pt1 | contig 13030 bp, 12 predicted proteins | sample Lox_Sample_15_FD_206724 | JGI IMG/M metagenome (GOLD analysis project Ga0335071, IMG submission 206724) | Soil microbial communities from Loxahatchee National Wildlife Refuge, Florida, United States - Lox_Sample_1.5 | ecosystem: Environmental > Terrestrial > Soil > Wetlands | place: USA...
GATGCCCATGAACGCGATGTCCGATTTCGAGGTTGGGCGGTCGGCCTCGCCGAGCGACTTCGCAAGATCGTCGACGTGTTTCCTGTCCCCACGAATCGTCAGCACGTCCCAGCGTTCGATCTTGAGGTCCGAAGTTGCCGGGATCGGCTGGCCCGCGCGCGCGACGCGCATGAGGAATAGGCGGCGGCCGTAATGCCCGAGCTCGTGCTGCTCCAGTTCCTGCACCGTCCGGCCTACCGCCTTCTCGTTTGTAACGACGATGTCCAACTCCTCGGCCGGATACGCGAGCAGCTCGTTATCCTCCACTTCTGGGCCGATGGTCTCCTTTGCGGCTAGGAGGGCATGAGGCGATCCCGAGAGGACCAGCGTGGCGCCCTGCGGGATGGCGGCCTGCACATCGGCGTCGACGATCTCGCTCCCGTTACGGAACCGCGCGACGACCGCCCCCTGCAAAGCCGCGTCCAGGTCACGCGGCGTACGGCCGACAAGGGAGCCGTTCGCAAGCCGGTAGGTGCGCGCGACGACCGGCTGATACGCCTGTTCGCCCGCCACCACACTGTGCCTCCCCATCTTGGCTTCGAGCTCCTTGGACACCTTGGCGAGATCGACTCGCAGGATCTTCGGCCCGGCGGAGGCGAGGAACCATGCGGTGAAAATGCCACTGAACGGCAAGACCACTGCGTAGGCAACTCCCATGAGGCTCGCCCCCGTTTCGGCCTCCTGCGCATTCAGGCCCACTTGGCTGATATTGGACGCGGCGACGCCGAGCGTCCCCGAGTTGGTGTAGCCGCCGGCCAGCAGCCCGGCGGAGAGCCCGGGCCCATATCCCATCAACTTCGCGATTACCCATGCGGTGAGGATCCCGGTCGCGCACATTATCAGCGTGAACGCGACCTGCGGCAGCGCATCCTTCTTTAATGATGCGAAGAACTGCGGGCCCACGCTGTAGCCGATGGCGAACAGGAAACTCAGGAAGAAGGTTTGCTGCATGAAGCCGGGCATCTTGATGCCGAGCTGCCCGATGAGCAGCGACGCGATCAGAGTGCTCGGGACCACGCCGAGGCTGAACGAACCGAACTTCAGCGACCCGAACCAGAAGCCGATCGCCAACGTCTGAAACAGAGCGATCTCGGGATTGTGACGAAGAATATCGAAAAGCATTTGCATGGGAATCTCCTTCCCCGCTGCCCGACTGGCGGCAAGGCCCTAGGCTGCGATTACCTCAATTGAGCACGTTGGGATGGACCATCTCCATGAGCTCGTGGTTGTCCCGGTAGTCCACCGGTATCCCGACCACCACGGGTCCCTGCAGCGCGAGAGCCTTCTTGAGCGTGGGCGCGATCTGCTCGGCCCTCTCTATTTTCAGCCCGTGAGCGCCGAAGGCCTCGGCGAATGCGACAACATCGACAGGGCCGAACTCGACGCCGGACGCGCGGTCATATTTGGCCATTTCCTGGAAACGGACCATGTCATACGCCCCGTCGATCCACACCAGGTGGACGAGGTTGCACTTGAGACGCACCGCCGTCTCGAGCTCGCTCGCCGAAAACAGGAAGCCACCGTCACCGGAGATGGACATCACTTTGTCGCCGGGACGGACCAGACACGCGGCGATGGCCCAGGGCAACCCCACACCCAAGGTCTGCTGTCCGTTGCTGATCAGCACCTGTCGGGCGCGAAAACTGTACAGATAGCGGGCCAGCCAGATGTGGAACGAGCCCATATCCAGACACAGCGTCATGTCGTCGCTCAGCAGCCGCTGCAGCTCGTGCACCAGGCGCAGCGGGTGGATGGGGACGCCGTGCGAGGCAGCCGCCAGGTCGGCGAATTGCCTCCGGTCGCGAACGATCTCGTTGAGAAGCTGCGCATCGGCCGAGGGGGTGTGCCGTTCCACCTGAGCGGCGAGGGCGCGGAGCGTGGCCGCGATGTCGCCGGTCAATTCCAGCTGCGGCCGATAGTCTCTGTCGACGTCCGCGGCCACGGCATCGATATGGATAACGTGCCGCTTGCGCCCCTTGTTCCAGAGACTTGGTTCGTATTCGACCGGGTTGTACCCCATGGCGACGACCACATCCGCCGCGTCCAGGAGCCTGTCGGCAGGCTGGTTGTGGAACAGACCGACGCGGCCCCCAAAGGAGTCGAAGAGTTCGCGCGGCACGACTCCCGCCCCCTGGTAGGTGCACACCACGGGCAGTTGCGTTGTGGTCAGGAAAACGCGGACGGCGTCTGCGGTCCGGGGTTGGCTCGCGAGTAAGCCGAGCAGCAACACGGGCCGCTCCGCACCGCTGATCAGGGCTGCTGCCGCAGTGATCGCGTCGGCATCCGCGGGGCCCCGCACGTCCGGTGCGACAGGGGTCAGCACCTCGCCGTCCGCGGCCCCCGTCATGATGTCTTGCGGGGCGCTGATGAACGCGGCTCCCGGCCGTCCCGACTCGGCGGCACGGAAGGCGTTCGCCACCACTTCCGACACCGCCTGCGGTGCATCGATTTCCGCGCTAAATTTTGTGATGGGTCGGAACAGACTCACGGTATCCATGCTCTGATGGATCTGCTTCAGGCGGTTGGCGATGGGCACGGCGCCGCCGATTGCGACCACGGGGTCACCTTCCGAACTCGCCGTCGCCAGGCCGGTCACCAGGTTGGAGCAGCCGGGCCCGGAGGTGACCAGGGCCACTCCCGCTTTGCCGGTCATGCGCCCGATACCTCCGGCGATGAACGCCGCGTTTTGTTCGTGCCGGCAGACGACCGTCTTGATTGTGGAATCCACCAACGTGTCGAAGACCTTGTCGATCTTCGCGCCAGGGATGCCGAAAACATACTCGACGCCTTGTGCCTCTAAACTCTTCACCAGTAATCCCGCCCCTGTTTGCGGGCCGGACTTTGTCACGGGCGTGCTCATCTCTTTTCTCCTTCTGCTTTGGCGAGATCCGCGGCCGGATCCCGCCGCAGATCGGCCTTGAAGAAATCCTCGGTTTCGGGCAACGCGATGTGATAATCCCCCTCGCGCTGGATCTGCAGACGGAGGTTTGTCCCGCGGCATTGCAGGAGATGTCCGCCACGCGTGCGGTCGTCTGACACGAAGTGCAAGTGGTAGCCCGGCACGTTGAGCGTCTTCGCATACTCGGGCGTCCAGAACCCGACGAGCGTGCCCGGCACATTATGGAACTCAAACTCGGGCTGCACCGCGGCGGCTTGGACCAGCGGAACCCCTTCTGCCGTCCGGCACATCGCGCGCGCGTGGACGTAGTCAAAATGTCCGTCCACTCTCACGGCAAAGAAGAAGTTGTCGGAAGGCCGGAGAGCGTCGAACCGGGCGGTCAAATGACTCACATCCGGGCACTGCGCGAGCGTGACCGTCTCCTCCGGTGCAAAGCGTGTGATCACCGCAAACGGGCTCAGCACATCGTCGTCGCACTCCCGCACCAAGCCGTCGGATCGCACCTGAAAGAACTGTCCATCGACGATCACCATTTCGCCGTCGAGATGCTCAAAGGTGCCCAACCCAAGATCGCCGTGTTCCCGCAGCGTGCCGACGCGTACCGCGCCCTGGTAGATCCCCTCGACCAGGGCGGTGGCGGTTGAGATCTGATAGAGCGTGTGGTGCGAGACCTGTGGAAATGTTGGGATCATTGTATGTTGTTGGTCTGCAATACGGCCGCAGTCCCAGCCCGCTCCCGCTGGCAACGAGCCGCGTTCTCGGCAAGAGATTGGCCGGAAAAAGGAATCTTTTCCTTCACTTTGGCAGACCATCCTCCTTTCTTCAGAGTGTCTGGGAAACAGCGCTGATCACATTTCCCCTTTACCTGCTGGAACGGATCTCTAGTGAGTTGAAGTATGTTTGCAAAAGAACATTTACCGCCGGGGTTGCACGATCCGCCTCGATGCCTACATTTGATGGAGGGAACTGGGCTAAGAACCACGTGACCCCAAGCAGATCCGCGCTCCCGCCAGGGCTGAGGCGCCGGGCGATCAGCTCATCATCAAATGCCTCCAGCTTCTTTACGCCATCGGGCGCCAGGGAGCCTCCTTCCCGCAGGAGCATTCCGGCGCAGGCGCGGACATAGTTCAGGCCGGCGGGACCGCCGCGTGACACAAGGTTGGTGTCACCGTTGACAGCGAGCAGGTGCAACAGCACCTGCAAGAGCGCCACGTCTTCGCCGGCGCCCTCCAGCCGCAAACGGTCGTAGACCGGCAGCGCAACCGTGCGCACCAGCGCGTAGCCCGAGGCCGCTTCTCCCCTGGCGCCGGTGAGCCCATGGCGTCTGAAGATGCGTTCACCGGCCGTCTGCGCCACGCGTGTGCCGTTGAGTTCCCTATCCACCAGGCCGACGCAGATGCGGGCCACTTCAGCGCAGATGCGCTCGCGGTTCAACGCAACCCCCTGCGCGAAGAGACGGCCGGCGGCGGAACAGAGCAGGGCGAGCGAGAAGATGGCTCCCTTGTGCGTGTTCACGCCGCCCGTCGCCTCCAGCATCGCCTTTTCGCACAGCATGCCGGTGGGACGGACGCGCTGAAGGACGTCGCACGCGGGAACATGCGCCAAGGCGCAGCCGATTTCGACGAAGCGCTGCCACCACGGCGCAATGGCGCGCGCGCTCTCCAGAAATGTCTGCATGTTCATGTCGCGGTGGGCGCCGGAATTCCGCCGATCCACCAACCCGGGCTTCGGCGTCAGCATCAGTTCTGCCAACAGCGCCCGATGGGCGTCCGTAGCGATCTGGCTGGCGGTCTTCGCCTGATGGATTGGGGCAGGCCACCAGAACGGGGCACTATGTGCGTATGCGCTGATCATATTCATGCACGATCTTCCCTATGGTGAGTAATAGCTCTTCGAGCGGGTGCCGGCGCGAGCGGCCGCAATCATAGGCTGGCCCCTCGCACACCAGGCACCGCCGCGCCGGAACGGCGAGCTGCTTGCGCGACAGCAGGCGTGGCCCTGGTGCGATAACGTCGAGATCCCATAGCCTGCCTATCGGGTGCTGGTCTTCCAGCTCGACGGTAGCGGTCTTCAATAGCTGAGCCTCCGCATCGATGACATACATCGCTTCCGGACCGGTCTCCTGCCACCAGACTTCGCGCGACAGGACTGGCCAGTTCCTGGCGCTGGACACGGCATCCAGCTCCTGGATCGCCACCGCCAGCGCACGGCGTGGCAAGGGACCATCCTTCACCGGGCCCGGCATCACGACCGTCATGGACACCAGCGGTGTGTCGAAGCGCGCCAGAGCAGCGGTCTGGCGAGCGGACCGCCGCTCACGGGCGGCCAGCACGTGCTCGAGGCTGACGGTGGTCCCGACGGCCATGTGGATAGGCGCATCCATGGTTAGCTCTTCACCTCACGCAGCTTGCGCGACAGCAGCACACGGCGCGGCAAGGGGTCATGGGTGCTGGTGTTCCAGCTCGACGGTAGCGGACTTCAAACGCTGTGCCTCCACATCGATCACATAAATCTTCACCTGCCGCACAACATCGATCACGCTGCCGTCGCGATAGCGGATCACGCCGACGATGCGCTCGGTGAATTCGAGGGGCTCGGGCTCGCCGGTCAGCCCCACCGCCCGTTGCCGCAACTCCTCGATGGTCATGACCGGCAATCGGGCGTCGCGCAACCGTTGCTCCACTTCCGGCCGCTTCGGGTTCACGGCGATGCCGTGATCGGTCACCAGCACATCGATGGATTCGCCCGGCGTCAGCACCGTCGTCACCCGACGGACGACAGTGGGAATTCGGCCCCGCACCAACGGGGCCACGATGATCGACAGATTGGCTGCCGCAGCCACATCGCAATGGCCGCCGGATGCGCCGCGCATGACGCCATCGGAACCGGTGATCACGTTGACGTTGAAGTCGAGGTCGATTTCCAGGGCACTCAATATGACGACGTCCACGCGATCGACGTAAGCGCCTTTCGAGGTGGGATTCGCATACTCGTTAGCCGAGATTTCCAGATGTCCCGGCGAGGTGCGCAGGGATTCCGCGGCGTCGCGATCGAACGACTGCACATCGGCGACCGTCTTGATCAGCCCTTTCTTGTGCAAATCGCAGATACTGCCGGTGATGCCGCCCAGCGCCAGACTGGCGGTAATCCCGTCGCGCGACATGCGCTCTTCCAGGAAGCGGGTCGCGGCGGTCGACGCCCCACCCGATCCGGTCTGCATGGAAAAGCCGTCCTTGAAATACCCGGAGTGCTCGATGACGTCGGCGGCCCGGCGGGCGATCAGCAGATCGCGCGGGTTCTTCGTGACGCGCGCTGCTCCGACGCTGATCAACGAGGGATCACCCACCGCTTCGAGCTTGACGATCAGATCGACGCGATCTTGCGAAATACTGACTGGGAGGTTCGGAAAATTCACCATCTCCTGAGTCAGCAACACGACCTGACGAGCGTACTGGGCATCGACCTTCGCGTAACCGAGGGAGCCGCAATTCAGATTACCGTGCGATCCGTTGGCGTTGCCAAACTCGTCGCAGCACGCGACGCCGAGGAAGGCCACATCGACCTTGAGCTCCCCGGTCTGGAGGAGATGAACCCGGCCCCCGTGTGAGTGAATTTGCACCGGCCGTTTCATCAGACCGTTCGACACAGCCTCGGCCAGCTTGCCCCGCAAGCCGGAGGTGTAGATCTGGGTGACGACGCCACTCTTGATATGTTCGACCAACGGGTCATGGCAATTGAGCAGCGAACTCGAGGCAAGCGTCAGGTTCTTGAAGCCCATCCTGGCCAGCGTATCGACCACCTGGTTGACCACCTTGTCGCCTTCGCGAAAGGCGTGATGGAACGAGATGGTCATGCCGTCCTTGAGCCCCGATCGCTTGATGGCTTCCTCCAGCGACTCACACAGCTTGCGGTGCAGCTTTGTCTCGGGGTCCGCGAGATACGGTGTCTGGGCGTTGGCGCCGACAAACGGCTGCAGTCGATCCAGCTCGGCAGCTTGTTGTGACAGTTGTGCAAGCACATTCTCCATCGAGTATCCCTCCGAGTATCGCTCTCGTTTACGATGATTGCGCGCGTTGCAGCACCATTTCGGCCTCTTCGATCACAGGCGGGTCGACCATCTTGCCGTCCAGCGACACCACCCCCAGGCCTTTACGGTGCGCCGCTTCCGCCGCCGCGAGCACACGATTCGCATGATCGACTTCCTCTTTGGTTGGCGCATAGGCCCGGTGGAGAAGCTCGACCTGTTTCGGGTGGATCAATGATTTCCCGTCGAACCCGAGCCCCTTCGCAATCGCGACCTCACGCAGGAACCCTTCATCGTCGTCGATGTTGCCGTAGACGACGTCGAAGGCGTCGATGTGCGCCGCGCGGGCGGCATGCAGCACGGCAGCCCGCGCGTAGAACAGCTCGGGTTCCGAACCGTTGCTCCGTCTCGTGTGCATATCCACCAGGTAGTCGAAGCCGGCAATGGCGATCGCGATCATCCGTTTGGAAGCGGTCGCGATCGCGACAGCGTTCACTACGCCCGACGCGGATTCGATCGCCGCCATCAGCTTGGTGTCACCCACCGCGCGCCCACACGCCTTTTCGATCCGGGCCACACGCGCTTCGAGGTCATGGATCTCGTCGGCGTTTTCCGTCTTGGGCAAGCGCACGATGTCTGCGCCGCCTCCGACCGCAGCCTCCAGATCTTTCAGGCCGAACTGTGTATTGAGTTCGTTGACACGCACCACCGTCTCGATCTCTTGGTAGGCCGGATGACGCAGCGCCTGAAAGACCATCAGGCGTGCGGAGTCCTTCTCGCTCTGCGCGACCGCGTCTTCCAGGTCGAACATGATGGAATCGGGCTTGTAGATGAACGCGGTGCTCAACGCCCCCGCATTGGAGCCCGGAACAAAGAGCATGCTGCGGCGTAATTTCATGACAGTGTCCCCCAATCCGTTTCTTCGGAGCCGGCCCCACGCAACACTGCGGCCTGCACCCGCGCCCGGATCACGCAATCCAGCGCACCCTTGTCCTCGATCACGATGGATCCCTCGCTGACCGAGAGCTTGTCGAGCGTCTCCGCGACCACCCGTTTGATTTGCTTGCCAAACTGCTTGATCACCTCGCTCTGAATTACGATCTCTCGCGCCCCTTTGTCGCTCGGGGCGACTTTGACCAGCAGGTCGCTGGATTCCAAGGTGCCGGCGATGGCTTCTTTCATCACTTTCATCGTCTTCGACCTCCTATCGAGTCGCGGCCATGTCGAGCGGAAACCTTGCCTCGAGAAATTGCAGTGTTGTCGTGGGGACCAGTTCCTTGATCCTCGAAAAATCCCCGTGTGCTAACAGTCCTCTGACCTCGGTCGCGGAGATGGCGGTGCCGCGGGTGCATGCTCGGGGCACTTCGACAACCGTGATCGCCGCCGCCGCCGAGGCCGCGTGCCGTAGCCAATGCTTCATGTCCGCGTTGTAGTTGTTCGTGACGGGATCGAACGGCTCGGTCCCGACATACCGATGCGTGATGCCGAGTGCTGGTGCGATGTATTCGCGAAACAGGAGCAGGTCGATTGCGGCCCAACTGTGATCGATGATCATCTTCTCCTTCAGGAAGTAGCCGGGGAAGGTGGCGCGCGAGATGACGTAGTCCGAGCCGGGGTATAGCGTCAGGTTGTCTATACCCTTCACGCCCGCCGCGACGAGTGCGAAACGATCCGCGTAGGAAAACAACCACGCGTCTTCCTTCACCACGAACACGTGGAGCCAATCGCACGCGCGAGCGGCCTGCTCGACCAGATGGCGATGGCCGAGCGTGAAGGGGTTGGCGTTGAGCACGATCCCGCCGATTGTTCGCCCCGGCCGGCGCTGCTCGCGCAGACTGTCGCAGTATTTCTTGATCGCGACGGGACTGTTTTCCATCAGAACGACCCGCTGCGGAACCTCGACCAGCGGATAAAACCCCCAACCGCGGAAGAACGGCAGATTGTGGGGTGCGGAGTACAGGAAGAGGTGGAACTGTCCCCGGGCCGCGGCGAGCGTCACGACTTCGCTGCCGAGCGCGAGGCTGAGTGACTCGCCGCGCACGTCGTCAGCGACAGCGACGCATTTGATCGTATAGTGGTCGAGGCCTGCGCAAGCGACGAGGCGTCCCTGCCGCCGGGACACCACGAACACCTCGATTTGATCATCCAACTCCAGATTGTTAGAGGCCAGCAGCTTCCGGATCTCCTCCATCTCGGGGGGCGCGTCCTTCGGCTGCACGGTGTAGAAATCATCGGTGCCATTCATGACGTATACGCTCACGCGCTGATCAGATAGGCATCAGTGACCCCAAAGTAGTTGCGGTGCCCCGCCCAGTAGCCGAAGAACAACACGAAGCCGACGCGGATAAAAGTTGTAAGGATCGTGTTCAGCATTCTTGTACGTCCTCGTTATTCACAATCCGGGTATTGTGAGTATCCAGCGAGTATCGATCACCCACCGCCGCAATTCATCGGGACTGGTTGTCGGCGCCACGCCCTCTCTGTGGTCGCCGTTGTGTCGTCATCTCGGTTCCGCTCAGTCAACTCTGAATCACCGACGGTCATGAGGAACAGCAACTGAGATGCCAAGAGAGTGGTGTCCCACATCGAAGGTGCGCCGGAGGCCGGAAGAACGAGATGTTCCCTGTCGCAGCGCCTGTCGCGAAGGGCGTATCGGACACGCCCGGTCTCGCAGCATGTTGCGAGGGTCACCAATTGTTGGAAGATCTCACTGCAATTCGAAGTGCTTGACCGTGTCGCCGAGGACACCGAGACCGGGCAGGTCCAGCGGGGGACGACGGACCCGATCGTCATGGCCCCGAGCGGTGCGTTCGGGTCGGGCCCTGCGAATGAAATCCTGGCCTTCTTGGCGAGCCGACGGTGGCGTCTTGTATGGCTTGTATGGTAGGTCGGGTACGTCAGCTTGGAGTAGAATACGGGTCACCCACGGACGGGACAGACCGATTGCCTGGCGGTGAAATCCTGGGAGGTGGCAGCGAGCGGCGGTTTCCGGCTGGAACACTGGAACAGTTGAGGAGCGCGGCGGCGAACCACTCGATTCGACAAGACGATTCGCCGTGGTGCTTGCGGCGATCACATCGAACAGGCTCGATGTGCCGCGGGGGGGGTCGCGATCCGCTATTGGGGTGTCAGCGTCAGGGGTCGAGTGATCCCGAGCTTCTTCATCCGCGCCCCCAGCGTGGTCGGTTTCAGGCCGAGCAAGGCGGCCGCGCCGCGGGCGCCGCTGACAAGCCACCCAGTCTTCTCGAGTGCCCGGAGGATCTGCTCCCGTTCGCTGGCGGCGAGGGTGGGAATCGCGCCAGTCACGGGCGGTGTCGAGTTATTGGAAGGGGCGGCCTTCGGTTCCGGGAGCCACTCGCCCGGCTGGAGGGTCGGCCCCGGACTCATGATGACGGCGCGTTCGATGACGTTTTCGAGCTCCCGCACGTTCCCGGGCCAGGCATAAGCACAGAGCGCATCCAGCGTCGCCGGCGCCACCGCCTCGACCTGCTTGCCCATCTTGGCCCCGACCTTGCCTATGAAATGCTCGACGAGCGCCGCGATGTCGCCTCTCCGCTCGCGGAGTGGGGGCAGCACAATGGGGAACACATGCAACCGATAATACAGGTCCGCGCGGAACGTGCCTTCCTCTACGGCCTCTTCCAGGCTCCGATTGGTGGCCGCGATTACCCGCACGTCTGCCCGAATCGTCTGCCGACCCCCGATCCGCTCGAACTCGCGCTCCTGCAGCACCCGCAAGAGCGCAATCTGGGTCTCGGCCGGCAGATCCCCGATCTCGTCGAGGAAGAGCGTTCCCCCTTCCGCCTGCTCGAAGCGACCAATATGGCGCTGGAGCGCCCCCGTGAACGCCCCCTTCTCATGGCCGAACAGCTCCGAGGCGACCAGCGCCGGCGGGATGGCGGCACAGTTGACATTCACGAACCGCTGCGCGGCGCGCCGGGACCGGTGGTGGATGGCACGCGCGATGACCTCCTTTCCCGTCCCCGTCTCGCCCAGGAGCAGCACGGTCGAGTCCGCAGGTGCGACCACGGTGACCTTCTCCAGCACTGCCCGCAAGCCGGTGCTGGACCCCACGATGTCGGCACACTCGCCCGGTGCACCATCTGGCCGTCGCGAACGGGCTTTCGGGCACCGGGCCATGCCCTGCTGGATGGCGTCCAGAAGGGCCTGGTCCTTGAACGGCTTCGTCAAGAAGTCCACCGCGCCCGCCTTGATGGCCCGCACCGACGCCGGAATATCGCCGTGCCCGGTGAGAAAGATGATCGGGAGTTCCGAGCCCACTTTGGCCAGCTCCGCCTGGAGGTCGAGTCCCGTAAGTCCGGGGAGCTTGAGGTCCAAGACCAAACAGCCCCAGCCGTCTACCCCCCGGCTCGCCAAGAACTCCTGGGCCGAGGCAAACTCTTTCACCGGCCACCCGGCCGACCGCACCAGACTCCCCACCGCTGCGCGAATTGACACATCGTCGTCCACGATAAAGACCGGACTCGCTGTATTGCTCATGGAGAGACCCCCCTTCCCTTGGGCCACACCATGTGTGCCACGTGTGTCTGTTACTTTGACCCGAGCGCCACCTTGAGCGCTCTCAGTAAGGCCTCGTCGCTGAACGGCTTGGACAAGAAATCCACCGCCCCGGCCCCGAGGGCGCGCGCGCGCACCTCCGCATCGCCATGGGCGGTGATGAAGATCACCGGGATTGCACAGTGGGTGGCCACCAGCCGCTCCTGCAACTCCAGCCCATTCATCCCCGGCATGCGCACATCCAGGATCAGGCAGTGGGTGCTCCGGTGATCCTGCCAGGCAAGAAACTCCTCGGCCGTGGCAAACTCCTTTGCGGCAAACCCCACCGATCGGATGAATCCGCGAAGGGATTCCCGGACCGAGTCATCGTCTTCGACAACCGAAATCAGCGGAGGAGTCTTCATTGATCGCCTCTCGAGGATACCGTGGCGCTCTTGACAGTCACGCCAACGAGTTAATTACTGAAGAAAGATTAGCGCGAGAGAGGTCCGCCGTCCATTATGCCTTGGTACCGATCGAGTATACCTTGGTATAAGGTGGGCTATGTGCCGGAAGGAACTCCCAGCTTTTCCGCCATGCGGACGAGATCGGCGAGGGAGTCGGCCTGCATCTTGTGCATGACCTGGCCTCGGTGGACCTTGACGGTGATCTCGCTGGTGCCCAACTCGGCGGCGACCTGCTTGTTCAGCCGGCCGGCCACGACCAGAGCCATCACCTGCCGCTCGCGGGTGGTCAGGGTGTCGTAGCGCCGGCGCAGAACGGCCAGCTCTGCCCGCAGCCGCCAGGCTTCCCGGTCCCGTTCGATGGCCTTTTGAATCGCATCCAGCAGTTCCTGGTCGCGGAAGGGCTTGGTCAGGAATTCGACCGCGCCCGCTTTCAGGGCCCGGACCGTCATAGGGATGTCGCCATGGCCGGTGAGGAAGATGATCGGAAGCGTGAGCCCTTTCTCAACGAGTCCGTCCTGCACCTCGAACCCGCTCGCGCCGGGCATCCGGACGTCGAGCACCAGACACCCGGGCGCATCGGGGCGCTTTCCCCTCCAGAATTCTTGGGCCGAACCGAAGGTTTGAACGCGTAACCCGACGGACCGAATCAGACTCTGGAGCGCCTGGCGGACGGCCGCATCGTCGTCGACCACGAACACGCACGGTTCGCTCTCGGTCATCGCTCGTCCTCACCACCCCTTCAGAGTGACCTGATCGCCTCAAGCTGGAGTCTATCCAGACGCATCCGACGGGGTGCGTGTGAACAACGGACGCTGCGCAGGCACAGCCTCCACCCTTAGAACACTGCGACGGCCGGATCTGAGTAGCGAGCGCCGCGCAAGGAAGTACCCGCCACGAGATCCTTGCAAATTCGAGGCCGTCAGCCGCTGCCCGACGGGTGGCCCCACCCCGCCGCCAGATTTCGCAGCACTGTCCGGGTGGACAGGCACGGTGAATTGCAAGATGGCCCCGTGAGGCCGATTGGCCGTCGCCCACAGCCGGCCCCCATGCGCCTCGATGATCGAGCGGCAGATCGACAAGCCCATGCCCATCCCGGCGGGCTTG
>Ga0335071_10005597_pt1 | contig 13027 bp, 12 predicted proteins | sample Lox_Sample_15_FD_206724 | JGI IMG/M metagenome (GOLD analysis project Ga0335071, IMG submission 206724) | Soil microbial communities from Loxahatchee National Wildlife Refuge, Florida, United States - Lox_Sample_1.5 | ecosystem: Environmental > Terrestrial > Soil > Wetlands | place: USA...
CCCTGGCCGATATCGAGCTGACTCGCTCGGAGTCGCAGGTCGCCACCAGCCAGCAGGATCTGGTGAATTCCCAAACGAGTCTGGCGCAACACGAATTGCAGCTCAAGAACCTGATCAGCCGCATTGGCGTCGAAGATCCTCAACTCGCCGGCGCGCGCATCGTGCCGCTCGACCGCATGGCCATTCCCGAGAAAGACGAACTCCCGCCCATCAGTACACTGGTTGCGCAGGCTCTCACGAATCGAACCGATCTCGCCGCGGAAAAGGCCAACATTTCCGTATCGGAAACACTGGCTCTGGGAACGAAGAACGCTTTGCTCCCCACGCTTGTGGGTTTCGCCAGCACTACGCAATCCGGCCTGTCGGGAACACCTAAGCTCGTGACCGTCGAGACCCCCAACGGCAAATTCGTCGAGACTGCCGACCCCTACTTCGTCGGAGGTATCGGTAACGGTCTCGGCCAGGTTTTCCGCCGTAACTTTCCCACCAACCTGGGCGGACAATTCTTCTCCGCAACCATCAACAACCGGCAAGCGCAGGCCGATTACGATATCGATCAGCTACAGCTCCGGCAAACGCAGCTCAGCAATCAGAAAGACATCAAGCAGGCCCAGGTGGATGTGATGAACTCGGTTGTTGCCTTGCGCCAGGCCCGGGCACGCTACGAGGCCGCTGTCCGGAACCGCATTCTCTCGCAGCAGTTGCTCGATGCTGAGCAGAAAAAGTTCGCCCTCGGAGCTTCCACTCCCTACAACGTGATCTTGCAGCAGCGCGATCTGGCGGCAGCGCAATCGTCCGAGGTCGCCGCGCTCGCTACGTACCGAAACGCACGCGTCTCGCTCGATCAAACGCTCGGCACAACGCTGGAGTCGAACGGCGTCTCCATTGCCGACGCGCGGAACGGAAAAGTCGCGCAACCTTCGTCGCTTCCCCAAACGCTGCCATCCCAGCCGTAGGGAGTATTTAAGCATAGATGGATCGCCGCGCCGGTTCGTTCCAAGCGCGCAGGTGTCGTCCCGCGGTCTAAGGCGTTCCACTGTGACACATGGATGGCCGTAATGGAACAAAATCTTGCCGGAGCGCGCCAATTTTGCCGGTCCGAAATCGCTCTCGCCGAGCATCTGCATGAAAAGAAAGCAGCCGGCAATTTGGCGAAAAGATTGCATCTAGAGCATGCGTGAGACAGAAAACACAGGCTCAAGGCGAGACGATTGATCCCCGTTGTTTCTCTCCTCTAAGCAGTACCCCCTGCTACACATCCTCAAAAACCCTCTAGAATCCTCACAATCGCCCCTTGAGCCTGGCTTGTTTTCGGCGGCATGTTTTTGTAAAGCCGCGTAAGCCTGCTGCCGATTCTTAAAGTGTGGAACAACATACTCTCGACAGTCTCGGGTTCTCACTCGATCTGGTTTATCTTGCGTCCGGTCTGGGCGGCCAGGATGCTGCGTCGAGCTCGCGCCCCGCTCCGGAAGTGGAGGAGTTGGAGCAGATGCTGCGCGCCGTCCTCGCCAACGCGGAAACCGAATAAGGCGACAACTCGATCGTTCTGGCTTGGCCGCTCTTCCGTGCGCTGGCATTTCTCGCGTTGAGCTACCATAGGTGCATGCCTAAAGGCTTGTTCGAGGTCGAATGCCCCTGCTGCCACGCGATCCTCAAGATTGATCCGGAAACCCGCGCCGTCATCTCCCACAAGATTCCGGAAAAGCCTGCGCCCATCGAGGACCTCGCTGCGGCGGTCGCCAAGCTCAAAGGTGAAGCCGGCCGTCGCGAAGAAGTTTTCCGCAAACAGTTCGAGGCTGAGAAATCCCGCGGCCAAGTGCTGAATACGAAATTCGACGAATTGTTACGCCAGGCGAAAGAGAATCCCGACCTAACCCCGCCGAAACGAGATATCGATCTCGACTGAGGCGCCGGACCGGCTTGCTTGCCGAGCCTGCTAATGTACAAGGAACACGCAAAGTTCAAAGCACCATCACCCGCGGCAGTGCTGTGGCGTTACATGGATCTGAGTAAGTTAATCGCTATGATCCATGGAGGTTGCCTTTTCTTTGCTCGGGCCGATCGCCTCGGCGACCCTTGGGAAGGGGCCACGTCTCCCGTGAATGTGACGTTCAGACAGGTTTTGGACCTCCAAACGGGTGCCGGGTACCAGCAGCTCGGCGATCTTCACAAATCAACCCTTAGACACACGTACATCTCCTGCTGGCACGAAAGCCCTCACGAGTCGGCCGCGATGTGGAAGCTATATCTAAGCAGCGCTGAGGGCATCGCAATTCAGACAACATTTGAACGGTTGCGGGAGAGCTTCAGCAAGACCGACCGCGACATTTTTATTGGCAAAGTTGACTACTACGATCCCATGCTCGAGATGTGGCCTGAAGGGAACATCCTCCGACAATACCTGTACAAGCGCAAGAGCTTCGAGCACGAACGTGAGGTTCGTGCGATTTTTCAGGACCAACCCGAGCTCGGCTTCGAGCGGGCTGAACCGGCAGCGGAATACGGTCTAAACATCACAGTTGATATCGACACCTTGATCGAGAGGGTGTACCTTGCGCCCACGAGCCCGGCTTGGATCGCCCGAGTCACACAAGCAGTATTAGACAAGTTCGGTCTCAATCGTACTACTGTCCAATCATCCCTGTCCGCCGATCCGGCGTTCTGAGCAAGCCGGACTTTCGCCAAGATCGTGGACACCGATCCTCACTTCCGCTCCAGAAACTCCCGCGCCACATCCGCCAGTGGCCGGTGCTTGCCATCCAATTCGTAATTCAGCTTTTGCATTTCCTGATCAGTCAGTCGCCCTGCCAGTTCCTCCAGCGCTTGCCGCATGCCCGGATGCGCCGCCATCGTTTCGGCGCGCACCAACGGCGCTGCTTCGTACGGCGGGAAGTAGTGCCGGTCGTCCTGCAAGACGGTAACGTCCAGCACCGAGATCATTCCGTCCGTCGCGGACGCCGCGATCATATCGACCTTGCGTTGTTCGAGCGCTTGGTATAACAGCCCGAGATCCATGGTCTCGATCTGTCCCGCAATGCCCAGCCCATACGCCTGCACGAGCCCGTGAAATCCGTCCGGCCGCTCGACAAATTCGTAGCCCGCTCCCATCGCCCAGTCTTTCCTGGCCCGTGCAGCGTCGCTGATCGAGTGAAGCCCCGCCTGTCGCGCGTCATCGCCGCGTACAACCATGGCGAACGAGTTGTTAAAACCGAACGGCGCGAGCCACCCGATCTTCCAGCGTTTCTCGTACTCCGACCGCACTTGATCCAGCACGCGCTTTGCGTCCGACGACGGCGGCAGCTTGAGAATGGCCGTCAACGCCGTGCCCGTGTATTCCGGGTACACATCGATCTCCCCGCTGATCAGCGCCTGGTGCGCCAAGAGCGTGCCCCCGAGGTTCAGCCGCCGTTCGACCTTCTGCCCGAGTTTCCGTTCGAGCTGCTGCGCCATAATCTCGCCGAGTACGAGCTGCTCGGTGAAATTTTTCGATCCGACCACGATCGGCCGCGGCCCTTTCGTACACCCGCAAGCCAATGCCAGTGCGATTACACCGGCGAGAGTCTTCGTTCCAGCCATCCCAATCCCTCATCCGCCACGATCGCGATCACCGCCGCCGGAATCGCCCCCGCCAGGATCTGCGCCGAATCGACCGTCGAAATTCCGCGAAATATGAAAACTCCCAACCCGCCTCCACCAATCGCCGCTGCAATCGTTGCCGTGCCGATCGTGGTGACCGTCGCCACACGAACGCCTGCCAGAATCGTGCGCATCGCCAGCGGCAGTTCCACCTGCCAAAGTACCTGCCCGCCGGTCATCCCCATCGCTACCGCCGATTCCCGCACGGCTTTGTCCACGCCCAGAATCCCCACCAGCGTGTTGCGCAAAATCGGCAGCAGCGCATAGAGCACCAGCGCAACAATTGCCGTCCGTTTGCCGATCCCGCCGATCAGCGGCACCGGAATTAGAAATCCGAACAGCGCCAGGCTGGGAATTGTCTGCAATACGTTGGCCAGCCCCAAAACCCACGGGCGCATTCCGGCGCGCAGCGTCAGCCAGATGCCCGCGGGAATCGAGATCGCCGTCGCGAAAAACATGGCGATGAGCACCAGTTCCAGGTGCTCCACGGTGCGCGCCGCGATCTCACTCGATAGGCCGGCCGGCATCACCCTCCATCTTCCAATCGAGGCAATCCAAAAACGCCCGTGCCTTTTCGTTCGCCGCCTTCAGAAACTCGTCCGGCGGCGCCAGCAGCTCGAGCCGCCCGGCGTGCATTAGCCCCACCCGTGTTCCCAGCATCAGCGCCTCACGCACGTCATGCGTCACAAAGATCGAGGTCTTGTGGAACGTTCGCCGCCATTCCAGAAACTGCCGCTGCAGGTCGAAACGCGTTACCGGATCGAGGGCCGCAAACGGTTCATCGAAGAGCAGCAGATCCGGGTCCACCGCCAGCGCTCGCGCGACCCCTACCCTTTGGCGCTGGCCGCCCGAAAGCTGACGCGGATAACGTTCCCGGTACTCGCCGGGCGGCAGGTCCATGCGCTCCAACAGTTCATCCACGCGAGCGCGAATGCGATCGGCCGGCCAACCTTCGAGGCGCGGCACCAATCCGACATTCTCAGCCACCGTGAAATGCGGGAACAGGCCCGTATCCTGGATCACATAGCCAATTCGCCGCCGCAGCCGGATGGGGTCCCACTCGACGGTCGACTTGCCTTCTACCAGCACAGCGCCCGCGCCCGGCTCCGCCAGCCGGTTCACCAGCTTGAGCGCAGTCGTCTTTCCCGACCCGCTCCGCCCCAACAGAACGAGCGTCTCTCCCGGCTCAACCGTGAAGCATAGGTCCCGAAGAATCTCGAGCGGCCCCGCCGCCTGCCGCACCTCATACCCGACGCCACGGAACTCCACAATCGCGCTCATGAACGGCCACGAAGTTCCTCAGTGTAGCAGTTGATTCGCGGGCACGGCTTCGCGTCTGTGACCATGGTCACAAGCAGCACCGTCAAGGCTAGTTCCGCTTGTGCCGTGCGCTCGCCAGGAGCTTATTGGAGTTGGCGCACTGAGCGGGCCGCTTCCGTGACCACCCGGTGGAGCGCCAGCAACTGTTCGGCGACGCTCTGTTCATCCGATTTCGCTGCCGCCGTTTCGATAGCGCTGCCCAGTTGTTCGATTTCCGGGAAGCCGTACCCGCTTCCCGTGCCCTTCAGATTGTGGCCGAACCGTTGAATGGATGCGAAATCCCGCGCGGCCAGTTGATGCGTCGCGTCGTCAATTCGCTTCGTCTGCGCGGCCAGGTATCCCGGTACCAGTTCCGCCACGCCCTGGCAGGCGCTTTGGTCCGCGTGCTCCGCGCCCTCGTGGCTCCCTTGATATCGGACGAAGCGCCGGATGGCACCGATCAGAGCCGCCTGGCTCACCGGCTTCACCATGTGGTCCACGCACCCGGCATCCAGACTGGCGCGCACCTCCGTTTGAACACTAAATGCGGAAAGTGCCACGATCGCCGTCGGACTCGCCCCCATGCGCGCTTGCCACTCGTGGATCCGTTTGGCGGCCGTGCGTCCGTCCATGCGCGGCATGTCGATGTCCATGAAGATCAGGTCGAATTCCTCCCCGCTTTCCACCGCCTCCACCGCCTCGCAGCCATCCTTGACCATCCGCAACACCACCGGCTCATTCCGCAGGTAGCGGTCGAGAAGGAACCGGCTGTCTTCCGCGTCCTCCACCGCCAGAATGCGAATGCGCGTTCCCGGAGGGTACTCGAGGTGGTCTGGCGCGATGGCGAGTGCTGGCGTCTGCGCGGCGGCTTCGCTTTCCGAAAGCGGAAGCGTGAAATAAAATGTCGAGCCGGGCCCTGTTGCCGGTTCCAAGCCGATCTCACCGTCCATCAGTTGCGCCAGCTCGCGGCAGATGGCCAGACCCAGCCCGGAGCCGCCGGTCGTGCCCAGACTTCCCGCGTGCGGTAACTGTGTGAACGGCGTGAAGAGTTTTTTCCGGTCCGCGTCCTTGATGCCAGCGCCCGTGTCGGCTACTTCAAAACGAAGCCGTCCGCCGTTCTCGTCCTGCTGAACCGACGCCCTCACATCGATGCGGCCTGCACTGGTGAACTTCACCGCGTTACTGACCAGATTGATCAGCACCTGTTGCACGCGCAGCGGATCTCCCATCTGCCATTCCGGAACATCCGGCGCGATCGCCATGTCCAGCGCCAGCCCCTTGCGCACTGCTGATTCCCGAAAGGTCTTCACCACGTCGCCCACTACCTGCCGCACCCGGAGTGAAACTCTTTCTACCCGCACCGCACCGGCCTCGATCCTGGCGAAATCCAGGAAATCGTTGATCAGCTCTACCAGGCGCTCCGAGTTTCGCAGAAACATGCTGACGTATTCGAATTGCTCCGCGGTCAGTGACGTCTGGGATAGCAGCGCGCTGGCTCCCAGAATGGCGTTGAGCGGCGTGCGAATATCGTGCGTGACTTTGGCCAGAAACCGCGTCTTCGCCGTACTGGCTTCCAACGCCGTGTTTCTGGCGCGAATCAGCTCCGCCTCTTTTTGCCTTTGGCGGCTGTCGTCGCGGATGACAACGTATTGGCTTGCACCGGCGTCGTCGTCCGCTTTCACGAAACTGATGGCAACCTCGGCCGTGGATCCGTCCGCCCGCACTAGTCGCGCGGCCGTTTCCTCCCGCGCGCCCTTCCTGGCAGCCTCCCGGGCGGCTTCCACGGCCTCCCAATCGTCTCCGTGAATGCATTCCAGCAATTGACGGGGCGCGCCGGCATCCCCCAGGTCCAACAGTTCGCCAAACGCCCGGTTGTGCGATAGAAAGTGTCCGGCCGCGTCGATCCCTGCAATGCCGTATGCCGCGTAATCGAGAACACGAGTTTGTTCGTTCAGCAGTTCGGCGCCCACGGCCACTACTTCGGCCAGCGCCCTGAGCTCGTTCGTGTCCGCGCCCGGCGCCTTCCTCCCGGCGATCCCGGCCAACCTCGCCACTTGTTCCCGCAATCGCCCCATGCCGGCCATGGCGCGGCCATCGAACCACTTCCACACGGCTGCCAATAACCCGGCCAACACCAGCGCGCCGCCCCAAGCCGTGGCGTGAAGGCCCACCCTCAGGCGGTTCTCGGCGTCCCGGTGCACGCCGGAAAGCCGGTTCTGTTCGCCTTGCATCTTGCGCAGCCGTGACTCGATCGTCAGCCGCTCCCGCTCCGCCGTCCGCAGCACGGCACGCAACTCCACTTGGGAAATCGCGTGCGATCGAAATCGCGCCATCGTGCCATAGATGCGTTCCTCCCGTGAACCCTCCAGCCGGCCGATGGACCGTACCTCAGCCAACCCGGCCGGGTTGTCGGACAACAAGGTATACAGAGTTTTCAGGCCATCGTCAAAGCTGCCTACCGCTTCGCGCACCGCGGCTGCGAAGCTTTCGTCCCCGGTCACGAAATATCCCCGGATCTGGGCGCTGGCGTTCACCGTCGCCGTTTGCAGCCGCTCCAATTGATACAGAACTTCGATTTCCCGGCGTGCCGCTTCTCCCTCCGCCGCCGCTCTCGCGCCGATCGCGGAAACGCCGTATGCGGAGGCCAGCAGCCCGGCAGCCGCAACCGACAACATCCCCGCCATTTGAGCCCGGAGCTGCATTTTAGGAGGCTTCCGGCGGCCGGTTCCCGTTCGAGCGCAGGAGCTGATCGAGCAGCGGGCAGAGCTGCTCCACGTGCGATTTGGGCAATGTGGCATCCGCGCCCAGCAGGGCTGATGCCCGTAGGTACGGCTCCCAGGCGCGGGCTCCCGACATCGCGATTACTTTTACCTCGCTGTGCGCACCTTTGATACGCCTTAACCCCGTGATCCCATCCTCATCCGGCATCACCAGATCCAGAATCACGATATCCACTGGAACGGTTCGCATCCAATGTAGTCCCTGCCGCACGCCGCCGGCCTCCAGGACCGAGATGCCCTCCTGTTCCAGAACCGCCCGGGCGATGGCGCGAAAATGCTCATCGTCGTCGATGACCAAAACCACAGCCTGTTCCCACACCATCGACGCGTGGCCCGGTCCTGAGTTGTGAACCAGTTGCGTAGACATGCGTCCTCTTTATCGGCAGTTCCAGGCGAGAATTACAGCCGGTTTTCACACTTTTTTTTGTTGCGCCGATAAGTCTCGCTGTGCGGCCAAATCGTAAGCCGGAGCGCCCGTGATCCTCATTACCGTGACTTCTGATCGCAGCCTGAGTACTGCCGTACACGAGGCTCTTGACCGGAACTTTCGTTTCGAGGCGTTTTGGGAGCTGGGCTATCAGGATACCGCCCGCTTACGCGGGATCGCGCCGGAGCAGAAGTCATTTATTGTTATTGACTTCCGCGAGCCTGAACGGGCTTTCCTCATGGCCGCGGCGGTCGACGGCAACCCCCAGTTCGCACCCATCGCCGTCCACGCCGGCGCCACCCCCGAGGCGCTCGTTCAGCTCATGCGGGCCGGCATCCGCGATGTCCTGCATACCTTGACCCGCGAGGACCTGCTCCAGGCGGCCCGCCGTGCCGCCGCCAAGCTCGAATCCCCCGAGGCCACCTTTGGTGATTTGAACGTCTTCTTACCCGCCAAACCCGGTTGCGGCGCCACCACCATCGCTACCAACACCGCCGCGGCCATCTCGCGCATGACCGCCGATCCCCCGCTTTTGCTGGATTTCGACATCCGATTGGGGGTCACTTCCTTCCTGCTCCGCGCCGAGGGTACCCACACGATGCTCGATGCGCTTCAGGTATCCGACCGGCTGGATGACAGCATATGGGCCAACTTGATCTCCGAATGCGGCCGGCTGCACATGCTCGGCTCGGGCGCCGGGGATTTCTCCTGCCCGGTCTCCGCCGACCGTTTCAGCGAACTGCTCGATTTCGCCCTCCGCAGGTACTCGCTCGTCTGTGCCGATCTTCCCGGGTCCATGGAAGCCTACGAGCGGGAGACGATTCTTCGCGCCAAGCGGATCTTCATGGTGTGCAGTACCGACATCGGAGCCCTGCACGTCGCACGGCGAAAATCGGCCTGGCTCTCCGAGATGGGCGTTACCGATAAAGTCTTCGTCATTCTCAATGGCGTCGAGCGCCGCGCCTCGCTCCTCGCGCACGACATCGAAAAGATCGTGCAGATACCCGTACGCTACTCGATTCCCGAAGGGGCGGGCGAGATCACCAGGGCCGTGCAGAAAGGGATCGCCATCGAAGGGTCATCCGCGCTGGCAAAACAGATCGAGACCATCGCACGCGATATCTCGGAGGGCGTGTCGGTCGTTAAAAAGGCCAGCGCCGGCCGGCGTTTTGTCGAATACTTTTCGGTCAGCCACGCGGCCATCGAAAGAAGAGGCTGATCATGAACCGTACCGCGCTCATCAGCCTGTTCGATCACTTGCGCCGCGAAGCCCACGGTGTCATGCACGCGACCGAAGGCTGGATGCAGGCGCTAGCCGAAGCCACCCTGCTGCCCGCGCTCAACGAACGTCTCAGCGCGTGTCGAGACCGCGCCGACCGGCTGGCCGCCATCATCGATGACATACGCGAGCTTCTCACGCCGCCGCCCGCGCTTTCGGGGACGGGCGAGCAGTTGGATCTGGCGCAATGCCTGGAAGCGATCGTCGACCTGCTGAACCTTACCGGCGCTCCCGGCCGACTGGTCTTTCCGCCGCAATCCGCGCCCCTCGTCATTACTCAGCATCGCCCTCTGCTGGAGCAGGTGTTATCAGCCGTTCTCGAGGCCAGTCTGGGCTGGAAGCAGAGTGAAGACGTCTTCGTCTCGGCCGCATCGGCGGCCGGTGGCGTAACCGCCGTGCGTATTCAATGGAAGGAATCGGGCGGCGCCGCGAGAATCGCGGAGTGGTTGAACGCGCCGCCTGAGGATGCCCGGTTCGCACATCCCGAAGAAGTTCGGCCCGGCGTTTCGCTCCTTCTGGCCGGCCGGCGGCTCCGTTCGTTCGGGGGCGCTGTGCAGTTCAACGATGACGATGCCGCTTCTGTCACCCTTCTGCTGCCCTCGATCGAGGCCGCCGCGCACCCTCATCCGCAGGTTCGCGCCGATGCCTTGCACATCCTGGTCGCCGAGGATTGCGATGACAGCTTCGCTCTGACCCGGCTGCTGCTCCCCGGGGAGCAACTGGAGCGTGCCCACACCGGCATCGAAGCCGTCGCCAAGGTCAAAGAGCGCCGCTTCGACGTCATTTTCATGGATGTTCATATGCCTGGCATGGACGGCTACCGGGCCATCGCCACGATCCGCGACTGGGAAACGCAGGCATCGAACGCGCGAACGCCCATCGTCATCCTCTCGGCCGATGACATCGAGACGCAAACCCGTTCGGCTGCGCAGGCCGGATGCTCCGGATACTTGCGCAAGCCCGTTCGGCCCGCGGATATGGCTGGCGTCCTTGCCCGCGTGCGCGCTCTCCGTTAGCAGCCTTCCGGCTAAGGTTCGAGCGTAATCTCGATGCGCCGCATGATCTCGTGCGGCCGGGCATCCCCGCACCTGGTAAAGGCCGCATCTTCGCAGTCTCGCTCCTTGGCCTTGACGGGATTCTCGATCGTTCCCGACAGTATCTTTCCGTCCGCCAGGCTCACCTTCATGCGGACGTCGAACGTTTCCTTGCCCACTGCCGCCACAAACTTGCCGTCTCTCTTCTGCACATCCACCCAGTTGTTTTTGGTGTCCGCCACCGGCTCGCGCATCCAGTCCGCTGGCAGGTGCACGGCTGGCTGCTCCGGTGGTATGTGCTTCACCAGAAGCGTCGCCACCTCGTTGGACCGGTCGACATCGGTGAGCGTGATGTCAAAATCGATCGAATCTTCGCCCAGCACTACATAGTTTCCATCGGCCCATGAAGCCGGCGTGCCCACTTTCTGGTAAACGTGATCCCCGGCGTGACTCAGTTTTCCGGATTGCGCCGCCAGCCACAGGTCTACGTAGAAGGTCATCAGATCCGTGATGGGACCGATCAACATCGGCTGCACCTTGGACAGATCGGGAATTGCCGGCGGCTTCTCCGGATCGAGCGACATGGTCTGGCGAAATTGCAGACTCGCTGCGGAAAGCGGCATTGCCGCGCCACCCGACATCAGGTTCGACCACGCGTACTCTTCCGTGTACTTTCCGTTCCGATCCTTTTTCACCGCTCCTGCCGCCTGAATCTCGTACTGCCATCTTTCATTCGTGCCTTTCATCCGGTATTGGAGCGTTTCCCCGTCGTGGTAGTGCCGGCTCAGCAGGCCGTGAACCCGTGGAGCTTCCTGGGCCAGCGCGCCCAGCGCAAGAAACAGTGTTGCAATCGTCGTCTTCATGCCGTCTCCTTCAGTCCTTCGCAAAATAAACGGATTTCCTGCGCCAGAACGGTTTCGGTCCCGCGGAACGGAGGCCCCTCCACGGCCCACAGGGCGGTCAACCCCAGTTGCATGGTTTTGAAGATCACGATCAGTTCCGCGATGTTGATGTCTTTCCGCAAAAGGCCGCGCTGCTGCAGTGCGCGAAACAGTTCGTCGATTGGCGGATCGATCACCTTTTGCATTTCCGCCATGTACGGCAGGAACGAATCGGTGTGGAGAAACATCTGCCCAAGAAACACGCGAACGAACCTGTGATAGCGCTTCTTCAGCCGAAACTGATGGCGCACGAATTCGGCCAGAATCGAGTCGAGAGATCCAGTCGTTGCCTTCAGACGGCGCACCCGTGCTTGCACGCGGGCTTCGAGTTTGACCATGAACGCCACGACGATATCCTCTTTGGTCGTGAAATAGTTGTAGACCGTCCCCTTGCCGATGTCGGCGTCCTCCGCGATCTGCTCCACGGTCACGTTCTCAATTCCGTTCCGCGAAAACAGTTCCATTGCCACCGTAATGATCTGGGACCGGACAGCCAGCTTCTTGCGCTGCCGACGGGATCCGTGCGCATTTATGACTTCAGTCATAAATGACCATAGTCATATCATCTGGATAGGAATGTCAATGACGGCTTGGTGGCGCCTGGAGGTGCCGGCGCCGTCCCAAGTGCGGACAGGCCTTCCCACGAGCGAACAAACGTTGGCGAACCATTGCGTGCAACTCTAACCAGGCAAAGCGCATGCGCCTGGCACGGAATTTGCTTCACTCACACGATTCATTGCAGGGAGAAGCCATGGCTAAAGTGGAACGTGTTCGCGAGGAAGTAGCCGGTTCGCCGGCACCCGAGTATTGGCGCCGCATGAACGAGGCTGGCTGGCGCCTGGCGGCGGTCGAATGGACCCGCGAGACTTCGGGCGGCGCGGCGCCAACAACCGACGCTGCTGAGGAGATTCCCTACGGCGTGCAGATTGCCGACGACTGTGTGCACCTGGAGCCGAACCCCGCCGAGCGCGAGGCGCTTTTATTCATGCTCGAGCTGATCGTGCAGGATCGTGGCCTCACGCAGGTGGCCGCCGAGCTGAATCAGCGCGGTTTTCGCACGCGCCGCGGCACCGAATGGACCGCCCCGGCCGTGTTTAACCTGTTACCACGGATGATCGAGGTGGGCCCGCATGTCTTTTCGCAGTCGGAATGGGCCGCTCGCCGCCAGCGCCTGTTTCGCGCCGTCTGAGGCCGCTATTCCGCGTCTCCTGCCGGTTTTTTGTGCTTGGGCTTTTTGCGCGCGACTTTCGGGACTATGACGCGTGCCGAGGGAACCGTACCAACCCGCTCGCGGGCCAGTTTCCTAACTTCTTTCTTGACGTCGAACTTCGGCTTCTTGCGCCTCACGATACGAGCGCGTGAGCTACGCGCGTCGCCAGTTGATCGAACGTGATGATCTCGTAGAGAGAAGGATCGGACATCAGCCGTGACACCAGTTGCGCATGCATGGCGTGCCCGGCTCGTTCGGCAATCACGTGTCCCAACAACGGTTTACCGATTAGCGCCAGGTCGCCGATCAGATCCAGCGCCTTGTGGCGGCAGCATTCGTCGGGAAACCGCATCCCGTCCGGGTTCATCACCGTATCCCGATCAAAACAAACCGCGTTATCGAGCGACGCCCCACGAATCAG
>Ga0335071_10005599_pt1 | contig 13026 bp, 12 predicted proteins | sample Lox_Sample_15_FD_206724 | JGI IMG/M metagenome (GOLD analysis project Ga0335071, IMG submission 206724) | Soil microbial communities from Loxahatchee National Wildlife Refuge, Florida, United States - Lox_Sample_1.5 | ecosystem: Environmental > Terrestrial > Soil > Wetlands | place: USA...
GCAGTACGGGAGCGGGGTTTGGGGAGAACTAAAGAAGCTTGCCCGTAAAAATGGTTATAAAACGTCCGTGCAAGATTACATAGACCACATCGGACGGGTGGAACATGGTCACTGAAAAAGACGTGGAGCATATCGGTGAACTCGCCGATATCGGGATCGATACCAATGAACTCGCCACTTTTACCGGCCAGTTCAACGCAATTGTGGACTATTTTGACGTGCTCGACCGGGTCAGGGGAGACGGGACGGTCAGCCGGGATCTCTATAATATTCTCAGGGATGACGAGATCGAACCGTCGCTCCCCCGGGAAGAGGCGCTCAGGAATGCCGGGGCACAGGAAGATGGGTTTATCAAGGCCCCACGGGTGATGTAGTGGCAGAGCATACGATCCGTTTTGAACCCGACGACCGGTACAACGCGTTCCTGACCGTCTGCCCGCACCCGGACCACGGCAAAGGTGATCTCTCCGGCATTGCAGTTGCCGTCAAGGACAATATCTCTACCTTGGGTATCGAGACTACCTGCGCATCGAAGATCCTCAAAGGCTATGTTCCGCCCTACGATGCGCACGCAGTGACCCTGCTCAAAGGTGCCGGCGCAGCAATTGCCGGCAAGACCAACATGGACGAGTTCGGGATGGGCACAAGCACCGAGAACTCAGCGTTCGGCCCCACGTTAAACCCCCGTGACACCGGAAGGGTGCCCGGCGGATCCTCCGGGGGAAGTGCGGCCGCGGTTGCAGCGGGCATGGTGCGGATGGCGCTTGGCACCGACACCGGGGGTTCAATCCGCTGCCCCGCTGCGTTCTGCGGAATCGTGGGCCTGAAGCCGACGTATGGCCGGGTCTCCCGGTACGGCCTGATCGCGTACGCGAACTCCCTGGAAACCATCGGGCCGATGGCGGCAAATGTATCCGATGTCTCGCTCCTGATGTCCATTATTGCAGGTCATGACCGGCGGGATTCCACGTCCTACGACCGACCGTATCACCACACCCCTTCCACTGATGTTAAGGGTCTGCGAATCGGTATCCCCAAAGAGTATTTCGGGGCGGGTGTGGATCCGGAGATTGCCGCCACCGTCCGGCGCGCGATAGGGCGACTCGAAGAGCTTGGCGCCACCACGGTTCCCTGCAGCATTCCCTCGATGGAGTACGCACTCGCCGCTTACTATGTAATCTGCACGAGCGAGGCCAGTTCCAACCTTGCGCGTTTCGACGGGGTCCGGTACGGCCCGGCCGCCGATACCAAAAAATCGTGGCATGCGGCGTACCAGGACGTGCGAAAGCAGGGGTTCGGCCCCGAGGTCCGGCGCCGGATCATGCTCGGCACCTTTGCCCTTTCCTCGGGATATTACGGGAAGTATTATGCAAAGGCGCAGGTGGCACGCGAGAATGTCCGGAAGGACTTTGCCCGGCTCTTTACTGATGTGGACGTGCTCTGCGGTCCCACGATGCCCACCATCGCCTTTAAACTGGGCGAAAAGAGCGACCCGCTCTCCATGTATCTCTCCGATATCCTGACTGTGCCGGTGAACCTTGCAGGAATCCCGGCGATCTCGGTGCCCTGCGGGAAGGTGCAGGGGATGCCGGTCGGCCTCCAGATCATGGGCAGGCCGTTTGAGGACGAGCGCGTGGTGGACGCTGCCTATGCGTACGAGCAGGCGGTGAAGGCATGATCGACGCGGATGTGATCGTCGGTCTCGAGGTCCACTGCCAGCTCAATACAAAGAGCAAACTCTTCTGCGGCTGCTCCACCGATTATCGCGACGATGGGCCAAACACTCATGTCTGCCCGATCTGCCTGGGCCTGCCCGGCACCATGCCGGCCTTAAACAGGCGCGCGATTGAGTATGCGATGAAGGTGGCAAAGGCGCTCAACTGCACGGTCATTCCCGAATCCGAATTCTCGCGGAAGAACTACTTCTATCCCGACCTTGATAAGGCCTACCAGATCACGCAGTACGACAAGCCGCTTGCGGAAGGCGGGTACGTCGAGATCGAGGGAGATGACGGGAAGGAACGGAAGATCCAGCTCACCCGCATCCACGTTGAAGAAGACCCGGGTCGGCTCGTACATATGGGAAATGCCGAACGTGGCCGGTACTCCTTGGTGGATTACAACCGTGCGGGGGTCCCGCTCATCGAGATCGTCTCCGAGCCGGATATGCGCTCGCCCAAGGAGGCACGGAAATTCTTGAACAAGCTCCGGGCAACGCTCGAGTACCTCGGGGTCTTTGACTCGGAAAAGGAGGGATCGCTGCGTGTCGATGCCAACATCTCCCTGCGTGGCAGCGAGCGCGTGGAGGTCAAGAACATTACCTCCTATAAAGGGGTGGAAAAGGCGCTCACGTTCGAAGTGACCCGGCAGAAGAACCTGATCCGGCGCGGCCTTACTGTGGAGCGCGAGACCCGTCATTACCTTGAGGCACGGGGGATCACCCAATCGGCCCGGTCCAAGGAGATGGAGAACGATTACCGGTACTTCCCCGAGCCGGATCTCCGGCCCCTCCGGGTCCAGTTCTGGGTAAAGGATATCGCACTTCCTGAGCTGCCTGATGCCCGGCGCGAACGGTTCGTCGCCCAGTACAGCTGCTCGCTCAACCATGCCCGAACGCTGACCGGTGAACTGAAGATGGCCAATTTTTTCGAGGCCGTTGTCGCCGATAACCGGGCAGATCTGTGCAGTCTTGCGGCCACGTGGATTGCGGATACCCTTTCAGGGGAACTCAATTACCGGAATATGGGGATCGACGGCGTGGACCCGCACCGCTTCGGCAGTCTTCTCCTCCTCCTCAAAAACGGAACCATAACTGACAAGAGCGGTATCGAGGTTCTCAGGGTCATACTTGACGAGCAGCTCAAGGGTGAGACCGTGGAGACGCCTGAGGCGGTAGTAGCACGCCTCAACCTTGCAAAGACTGCCGGGGATGACGGCGCCCTTGCCGCTGCGGTAAAGGAGGCAATTCAGGAAAATCCCAAAGCGGTCGAGGATTACAAGGCCGGAAAGAACGGGGCAATCAATTTCCTCGTCGGCCAGGTGATGAAAAAGACGCGTGGCCGCGCCGATCCCGGGGAACTTAACAGCCTCGTAGTCGCGGCCCTTAAGGATGAAGGACAGTGATCTGACGTGCACCTGATCGTTGCGGAAAAGAACATTTCGGCTCACCGGATTGCCCAGATACTTGCGGGGGGCCACAAGGTTACCGAGAAAAAGGACGCCGGCGTCTCCACCTACAGTTTCGGCGATACCACCACCGTAGGGCTGCGAGGCCATGTGGTCGAGGTCGACTTTGTTCCCGGCTACGAGAACTGGCGCAGCGAGACCTACACACCCCGCAGCCTGATCGATGCAAAGACCATCAAGGTGCCAACAGAAAAGCGGATTGTTTCCCTTCTCCAGAAGCTCGCACGCCAGGCGGACGGGGTCACTATTGCGACCGATTTCGATACCGAGGGAGAACTGATCGGTAAAGAAGCCTACGAACTGGTGCGGGCAGTCAACAAGAACGTGAAGATCGACCGGGCCCGGTTCTCCGCAATTACGCCGCAGGAGATACGGTCTGCCTTTGCGAACACCACTGATCTCGATTTCGCACTCGCTGCAGCCGGGGAGGCCCGGCAGTCCATTGATCTCATGTGGGGCGCATCGCTCACCCGGTTTATCTCGCTTGCTGCAAAGAGGGGCGGTAACAATATCTTATCCGTGGGCCGGGTACAGAGCCCTACGCTCACCATGATCGTTGACCGGGAGAAGGAGATCGAAAAATTTGTCCCGGAGAAGTACTGGCAGCTCGGTCTGGTCACAGAAAAATCCGGTGAGCCTATCGAGGCCCGGCACACCAACGGCCGCTTTAAGGACCAGAAAGCCGCAGAACTTGCCCGCGACCGTACAAAAGAACCTCTTGTTGTTATCGAGGTAAAAGAGGGAACCAAGCAGGATCGATCCCCGTCCCCGTTCGATACCACTACCTACATTGTCGCCGCCGCCCGACTTGGATTCTCTGCGGCAAACGCTATGCGGATCGCTGAAGAGCTGTACATGAACGGGTACATCTCATACCCGAGGACGGACAATACCGTCTACCCTGCCTCGCTCGATCTGAATGGCGTCCTTGCCACGATCCGGAACTCGCCGTTCAAAAAAGACGTAGAATGGATCATCGCCCACCGGCGCCCGGAACCGACCCGCGGAAAGAAATCCTCGACCGACCATCCACCGATCCACCCGACCGGAATCGCCACCCGGGAAGGGATTGGGGAAGACGCATTCCGGATCTATGAGCTGGTGCTGCGCCGGTTCCTGGCAACCCTCTCTCCGGATGCGCTCTGGCAGACCCTCAAGATCAATTTCGAGGCCGGCGGTGAAACCTATACCGTGACGGGAGGGCGCCTGCTCGAACCGGGCTGGCATGCGGTCTACCCCTTCTCTGAAGCAAAGGAGACGCTCCTCCCGGTCTTTGTCACCGGGGAGAAACTGCCGATCAGGAAGGTCAACCTGGATGAAAAGGAGACTCTTCCCCCGGCCCGGTACACCCAGAGCAAGCTCATCCAGCGGATGGAAGAGCTCGGCCTTGGAACAAAGAGTACCAGGCATGAAGTGATCCAACGGCTGGTCTCCCGAAAGTATGTGGAAGGTAATCCCCTCCGCCCGACCCTCGTTGGCCGGGTGGTAACGGAGGCGCTCGAAAAGAACGCCAATACGATTACCAAACCCGACATGACCCAGACTATCGAATCCCACATGCAGCAGATAAAAGAGAGTAAGCGCACCCGCGATGATGTGATCGCTGAATCACGCAGCATGCTGCACAAGGCATTCGACCAGCTGGAAGCAAACGAGCAGGAGATCGGGGAGGATATCCGGAATCGGACGGCAGAAGAGCTCAACCTGGGCCGCTGCCCTGCTTGCGGGGGGACGCTTGCGATCAAGCACATGCGCGGTTCAACGCAGTTTATCGGCTGTTCACGCTACCCGGAGTGTACGTTCAATATTGGTCTTCCCGTCACCCAATGGGGCTGGGCGGTCAGGACCGATGATATCTGCGACAAGCATCACCTCCACTTCGTGCGCCTGGTTCGTAAAGGCGCCCGCCCCTGGGACATCGGGTGCCCGCTCTGCCATCACATCAGCTCCAATGCTGAATCGCTCACGGAAATTCCCAGTATGGACGAAGCGCTTCTTGAAAAGGCCCGGTCCCGCCATATCTATACTGTTGCCGAGATTGCACGAAGTGAGCCGGATCAGCTTGCTCAGATCCTGGGACTGACACCGGAGAAAGCGCAAAAACTCAAAAGCGAAGCCGGAACGGTCCTCGAAAAGCTGCGGCGACGCTCTGAATGCCGTAAATTTATGCGTAACCACCTGATCCCGCGAAAAGGGCGCAGTTACGCAAAGATCATGGAAGCGCTCGGAAAAGCGGGGGTTACCGATCTCGCAAGCCTTGCCCGGGCAAATCCGGGAACGCTCCAGCAGGCCGGTATCGGAGAACACGAAGCCCGCGATCTTCTCACGGAAGCCCGGATCACCCACAACAGCCAGCTCTTAAAGGAGACGGGTATCCCTGCGGTGAGCCTGAAAAAGTACCGGGAAGCAGGAATTGGAGGCCCTGATGATTTCGCCGCTGCAGGTGCAGCAAAGCTCGCGTCTTTAACCGGCATGAGTACCGGTACAGTAAACCGCCATCTGGCACTCGTCTGCGAGTACCTGCACCGGCCCGTTCCGGTCACCCTCCCCAAGGCAAGGCTCGAGAAAGGGAGAAAGGAACTGCTCTCGATCAAGGGACTGACCGCAACCGTGGCGGACAAACTTATCGGAACAGGTGTCTTCAACGCTGAGACCCTGTGCGCGGCCGATGCACACAAAACTGCGGCTGCTTCCGGTCTTGATGAAGAGAAAATCCGTGGTTATCAGGCACAGATGCGGAAAAAACAGGAGAATGCCATCATCCGTATCTGAGAAAAATATTATTTCAGGACAAGCTCGATAGCCACTCTGAGATCGTTGTCATCGAAGGGCTTGATGATAAATCCATCCGGCTTGGTTTCGCGCGCCCGTTCCACGGTGGGACCATCTGAATGGGAAGTCACGTAGATCACCGGGATATTGAAACCTTTTTTGATCATCTTTGCGGTCTCGATACCGTCAAGCTCCCCCTTCAGGTTGATGTCCATCAAAACAACTGCCGGTTTGAACTTCACTACCATCTCCATGGCTTCTGCCCCGGAGACTGCGCGCCCGCAGACCTGATACCCCAGATTGTTTAAGCGCCATTCCGCGATCTTCGCGATGATATCGTCATCTTCTACCAGAAGAACCAGTTTCCCACTCATACGTGTATCTTTCCTCGCTATGTATCACTATGAGCGGGTCACGAAATATGGTTATCCATTCTCCTGCATTTTATGAAGCCGGTCATGTATGTGAAATTTTGATTGCCGGTAGGTATCCGGACCTGCAATACGCCGGTTTATTGGGATCTACGACCTACCTGATCCTGATATCGATATGAAGTGGAAAGACTGGGTGCATGTGACCAAACTCGACCCGGATAAACAGCTCAGGCCCGGCGATATTGATGCCATTGCGGCGAGCGGCACCGATGCTCTGATGCTCTCTGGTACCCTGAATGTGACAAAAGAGAACCTGCTCGCTCTTCAGAAGCAGATCGCGCAGTATGACCTGCCCCTTGTCATGGAACCTGCTGGTCCTGAGGCAGTGCTGGTTGAAGGCATTGAGTATGTCTTTGTACCGAGTGTGATGAATACCACGGATGTGCAGTGGATTGTCGGTAAACACCGGTTCTGGGTTCAGCAGCAGGATGGCAGGATCCCCTGGGACCGGGTGGTTCCCGAGGCGTACATTGTCCTCAACCCTGCCTCATCCGTAGGAAAAGTGACAAAAGCCCTCTGTGACCTCAAGCCTTCTGAGGTGGCTGCATACACTGCTGTTGCTGACCGGTACTTCCATTTCCCGATCATCTATATAGAATATTCCGGCACCTACGGTGATCCTGCGGTTGTGAAAGCAGCTGCGGAATCGATTGACCGTGCAATACTGTATTATGGCGGAGGAATCAATTCCGCTGAAAAAGCAGCCGAGATGGGGAAGTACGCGGATACCATTGTTGTCGGTAACGCGGTATACGACCAGGGTGCTGCTGTCCTGAAATCGACCGTGGACGCGGTCCAGTAACCAATTTTTATGCCCGAGATCGACATCGTGCTTGTGGCCCCACTCTACGAGGGAAACGTGGGATTTGCCGCACGGGTAATGAAGAACTTCGGGTTTACCCGGCTGGTGCTTGTCGATCCCTGTCCTCTTGGCGAGGAGGCCAAAGGCCGGGCCTCCCATGCACAGGATGTGTTGAGGAATGCCGAGATCTGTACCATCGAGGACATCTTTGCCCGGAGCAGTATCGTGGTTGCCACTACCGGGCAGGTGAGCAAATCGGTCTGCACACCGATGAGAATGCCCTTCTGCTCTCCCCGCGAGCTGCGCGAACGGATCGGTACTGCAGGAGGACGTATCTCCATTCTCTTTGGACGGGAGAACTGGGGGCTCAATAATGACGAAGTCAAGCGCAGTGATATGATCTGCACGATCCCGACATCGGACGAGTACCCTATCATGAATCTCTCTCACGCTGTAGGTATTGTCTGTTACGAACTTGCCAACCTCCCGCTTTCCCAGTACCGGCTAGCCTCCCCCTACGAGATGGGGCATTTATACCGGCATATTGACCGGTTCCTGGACTCGGTCCATCATCCCCCGTTCAAGCGCGAGAACACGATGATCATGATCCGGCGTATCCTTGGGAGAGCAGGTCTGACGACCCGGGAGGCCAGTACTATCCATGGTCTTCTTCGCCGGACCGAATGGCACGTTGATCCCGATGCGCTTGAACAGGAGAAAGAAGCCCAGCGGCGTCACAAGAACCAGCAACGTGGTCCTGAAGACACGGCGGAAGCAGATGAAGAGAACACGTAGATTCGCTCCTCCCAAGGATCCCTCACCACCAGAACCCACGCTTGGGTTCACGAGATTCCTTGGCTTTCTTTAGGGATAGATTCTATGGGGGGGATCTCTCATCCTTACACAAATGGGGGGTGGTACCCCCTCCCCCCACTATGCTCAGATCCACCGGGGTTTGGACTCATTGTCTCTGCGAAATAGATCTCTGACGTACAAACGGTCGGATAGAGGATTTCCAGATCCTGAATCTCCATAGTACTTGTCTCTCTTGGCAGGGGCATACCGGAGTAATCAGGTCATTTGTGTCATATGTCAAATATGAAATTTTTATTGAATTAGGGTATTTACTAAAAATTTTTAACCTATTTTATCCTAGATTCAATGGGTATTAACTATGGGCCTGAATAACATCGATACCAAGCAGGTTGTGGAGTACAAAAAGGAGATTGAAAAAAATCCCTCCGATGCCAAGTTCACTGCAAAGATCGAAGGAGACTGGCTCTTTGAAGAGGGCGGGCCGCAGTTCCGTTCGGTTGTCAAGGTGAAAGATGGTACGTATACCATGGAGGCCTGTCACCCGAACTTTGCCGGTCCGGCAAGCCGCCCCGGTCCGATGGCATTCGGGCTGTTCTGGTTTGCAGCCTGTTTTTCAAGTACCCTTGTTACTGAAGCTGCGATGCGGAAAATCACGCTTACTCAGGTAAAGACCCGTGTCGAAGCAGACCTTGATTATACCGCCCAGTTCGATCTCGGGAAACAACCCCTTGTGAACGCATTCCGTGTTTTCATGGAGGTTAAGGGGGATGTCACCGAAGTACAGCTTAAGGATCTCAAGGAGTATGCACTCACGCACTGCATGGGCATGTTCACCATCCAGCATGCCATCTCCCTGAAAGCAGATGTCAAAAAGATCTAACAAAATTTACGGCAGGTTGTTCATTATGGCAGAAGACTACACGGAAATGTGGAAATCACTGGGTATCGATATTGAGAACCACAATGCACTTCTCGCAGGTCTGGGACAGGCATATACAGACATCTTTCTCTCCCAGAAGAACCGTCCCGAGGGAATGAAGTATTTCGACTTTGTCATGAGCGAGGTCCACGGGCTCCGGATCAAGGAACTTGTGGATGCAAAAGCTCAGGGCCGTAAAGTGATCGGCTCGTATTGCGTCTTTGTACCTGAGGAACTTGTTCTTGCAGTGGATGGCGTTGCTGTCGGCCTGTGTGCAGGGGCGGAACTCGGCTTCGAAGCAGCTGAAGCGCTCCTTCCACGCAATACCTGTTCGCTGATCAAGTCCATGTTCGGGTTCAAACTCGGGAAGCTCTGCCCCTATGTTGAATCCTGCGATGTAATCGTGGGCGAGAACACCTGCGACGGCAAGAAGAAGGCCTACGAGATCTTCAGGCCCCTTGTGAAGGATCTCTACGTTATGGACCTCCCGCAGACAAAGAGCGATACCGGCAGGCTGATGCTCAAAGAGGAGTACCGCAAGTTCATTGCAAAGCTCGAAAAGGAGACCGGAAAGAAGGTGACGGTCCAGTCGCTTAAAAAAGGCATCGAGATGGTCAACGCCAAACGCAAGGCAATGATCCGGCTGGCTGCACTCCGTGCCGCCGACCCTGCCCCGATCTCGGGCCTTGACGCACTCCTCATCAACCAGGTCTTCTTCCACGACGACCCGGCCCGGTTTACCGAGTCGGTCAACAAACTCTGCGACGAACTGGAACAGCGGGTAAAGGACCACAAGGGCGTTTTCCCCAAGGGGACGACCCGTATCATCATCTCGGGATGCCCGATGGCCGTCCCGAACTGGAAGCTGCCCCTGCTCGTTGAGACGAGTAACGCCGTTATCGTAGGCGAGGAGTCCTGTGTCGGCGAGCGGGGCACCCGGTGGCTGACCGAAGTAAAGGGGAACACCGTGGAAGAACTGCTCGATGCGATCACCGAACGGTACTTCAACGTCGACTGCGCAGTCTTTACGCCCAATCCTTCACGGGTCAACCATGTAAAGGAGATGGCAAAGAAACTCCACGCAGATGGTGTTATCCACTACAGCCTCCAGTTCTGTCAGCCCTATATCATCGAGAGCGGCCCGGTGGAAAAGGAGCTGGAAAAATCGCACATCCCGACATTGCGGCTTGAAACCGATTACAGCCAGGAAGACGCCGGCCAGCTCAAGACCAGGATCGAAGCATTTAACGAACGCATAAAGAGAAAATGAGATACGCGGGAATTGATATCGGTTCACGGACGGTAAAGCTTGCCGTGATCGAAGACGGCAGGCTCGTCCTTTCCCGCAAATCGGCAACCTCACACGACCCTCTGGGGATCGCCCGCGACCTCCTGGAGGGTGTGGACTATGACCGTGTCATTGCAACCGGGTACGGGCGTCACCTGATCAAGGGACACCTGGACTGCCCGGTGATCAGCGAGATCACGGCATTTGTCCGGGGCTCCCGCTTTTTTTCAGACGATTGTGGATCAATCCTCGATATCGGCGGCCAGGACACGAAGGCGATATCCCTTGACAAGGCAGGGAACCTGTGCAAGTTCGAGATGAACGACCGGTGCGCGGCCGGGACCGGACGGTTCCTTGAGGTCATGGCAACAGTACTCGGCTTTACCCTGGAAGAATTTTCTGATGCCGCTCTTTCAGCAACAAGGGCAGAGAAGATCAACAGCATGTGCACGGTCTTTGCCGAATCCGAGGTGGTATCCCTTGTCACCCAGGGAGCGGCACGGAACGAAGTGGCTCTTGGTATCCACAGAGCGATTATCAGCCGTTCTGCGGGTCTTTTAAACCGGGTCTCTCACTCAGGAAAGATCTTTTTTGCCGGGGGCGTTGCATTAAACTCCTGTGCACGTACACTCCTTGAACAGGAGACAAAAAGACCGGTTTTTGTCCCGCCCGATCCCCAGATTGTCGGGGCAGTCGGGGCAGCACTGAGCGCATCGGAAAACGGTTAGTCTCTACAGAGGTTCCGGAGCGATACGGAAATGGATCTTCCCTTGGAGAAAGCCCGGGTTGGAGTATCTCCCCAAAAACGGCCTGATCCTGCAGTAATCCGTGAAGTTGCAGAGAACTACTATCGATCCGGCCAGTACTATTGTTCCGAAGCGATTGTGAAGACCATCAACGATGAGTTCGGGCTCGGGTATCCGGATGAGATAATCCGGCTTGCATCCGGCTTCCCCATCGGGATAGGTGGAGCCGGCTGTTCCTGCGGTGCCGTAACGGGGGGAGTTATGGCGATAGGGATGGTGTTTGGCCGGGCCAAACCCGGGGATCCTTCGGTCGAGCACTGCCTTTCGCTCTCCCGGGAACTTCACGACAGATTCACGGAGAGGCACGGATGCACATGCTGTCGTTCACTCATACGGGGCATGATCCTGAAGTCTCCGGAACACCTGCAAAAGTGTGTCGCCCTGACCGGTGAAATCGCAGAAGAGACTGCGAAGATCCTCGTGAGGGAATGGGACCGCATGAGATAAATCACCTGAAGATCCTTCATGATTCCGGTGCCGGAATCAGGAATCTATCAGGGAAGAGTACTTGAATTTTCTCATATTGGGCAGTAACGGCGGTATCCCGATAAATCATCTGGTAAATACACCGCGATCTCCCTTAAAAAAACAGGATTCGTTGATGGTTTGCAACAATGCCGGCCGGTGGTATGAAGATGAGGTTGCCAAGTTCCGGGGTACCCACTGGAATTACCCCGGTCAGTTTGGGATTTTTGCTCATGCTCCGTGCCTGAAGAGAGGGAGTGTAGGCAAAAAACTGAAGATTTTCGCTTCCCGAAGCAGCATCGATAGTTTCCTGCAGGTTAACACAGGGCTCATTGTTGTTACATGAATGAACGCCAGAGAGAGCATAAACGCCGTCTTCGATGAAGATAACGCGGGTCTGGATATCCTTTGCCGCACATGCGAACGCAAAAGAGAGTGCTCCGGATGTATATTCCGAGCCATACGGGTGACGGGTTATGAGGATATTTACCGGGGGGACCCGCCATTTCTCATCGAAACTCAACCCCGGCCGCATTGTCTCTTTTGTCACGGCAACAGATGCAGAATCTTCGGCAAGGATGATATGATTACTCCTGAAGTGCGCGGCGATCTCATTTGTTGTCCGGATCCTGACAGGCCGGATTGTACAGGCGGGGATAAGTCCTGCTTTACCTTCTTCGTGCGTACAGTATCCCCGTGTGGCTGCGCAGAGTAAATTGGACATGATCTGACCATGCAGACCGCGTTTTCCCGTCCGTTCCTCAAGATCCTCGAGACCTTCTCCAACGTTTTCTGCGTCCAGTGGGGCCTGATCCTGATGCCCGGTATGGATCCCGTCAAGGTAGCAGTAAAGATCCCAGGATGTATGTGATTCAACTGCCGCTCCAAGACAATGGAGCAGGGCACCTGAAGAGCGGTACATATACGGGGAGGTCATGTGGAGATATCCGATGGTGCTTGGGATCGGTTGTTCGTGCTGGCGGGCATATCTCATGACATCCTTCCAGAAGGAGGGCTTCCCGTTGAGCGCCAGACTGTTACGGGTGATAACGAGATCCGGATTTTTCATCCGGAGGTGTTCAACCGTAATTCCCCGGAGGGCAAGTTCTTCCTGGTCGCAGACGATCTTTATTGAGGGCAGGGAAAAGATACTCTCCCACAGTTCGATGGTTTCCGGCCTCTGGAGACTGTACAGGGCGTCACCAGTCAAAAAAAAGATGAACGCTGCCTCCCGCTGGTGGGAAGTATGGCGAAAACTCTGGGGGTTAAGTCTTAAAAAGTAAAATTTCAGGAGCTCATCGATCCAGCCCATCCTCTCCAGGGTAAGAGAGTCCCTTAAGAGGAAAAAATGCGCGGTCATGCAGGGATACTGATGATAGGAAATTTCGTTATTTATCTATTATGATTTCCGATGTATATCGTTTTTTATTGAGAACGTCTTTTTTTAATCGAAAATAGCTATCTCAATGAAGTGTAATCGGCCCAGTCAGTATGGATGAAGCAGGTCTGGTAATTCCTGCAATAAAAAAAAAAATTAT
>Ga0335071_10005600_pt1 | contig 13024 bp, 10 predicted proteins | sample Lox_Sample_15_FD_206724 | JGI IMG/M metagenome (GOLD analysis project Ga0335071, IMG submission 206724) | Soil microbial communities from Loxahatchee National Wildlife Refuge, Florida, United States - Lox_Sample_1.5 | ecosystem: Environmental > Terrestrial > Soil > Wetlands | place: USA...
CGCCCAAACCACCCAGGGCCTGTACTCCGCCCTGGAAGCCGCCGAGATCTCGGCGCAAACCTCCCAGGAACATGCCGAGGAGGCCCGCCGCCACCGGGGTGAGCTTCACCGCACCCTGAAATCGCTGGATGCGGCCTATGCCCAGCTGCAGCGGGTCAATGCCGAGCTGCTCCAGGCCCGGGAGATCGCCGACGCGGCCGTGCGTTTCAAGAAGGAATTTGCCGCCCAGACCAGCCACGAGCTGCGCACCCCGCTCAACCTGATCATCGGCTTCAGCGAGACCATGACCTTCTCGCAAAATTCCTACGGCGTCAAGCTCCCGGCGGTCTACCTGCGCGACGTGACCGAGATCTACCGCAACAGCCGCCACTTGCTTTCGTTGATCGACGACATCCTCGACCTGGCCAAACTGGACAGCGGACGGATGGGGCTTCGTTTCAACCTGATCGACATCCGGGATGTGCTGCAGGAGGTGGTCGAGACCGTCCAGCCGCTCACCCAGGCAAAGAAACTGGAACTGGTCTTCGACGTCCCCGAGGCGCTCCCCGGCCTCTGGCTGGACCGGGCGCGCATCCACCAGGTCCTCTTGAACCTGTTGAGCAACGCCGCCCGCCTGACCCGCCAGGGACGGATCGTCCTCTCGGCGAAGGTCAAGGACAAGGAGAGCGAGCTGCTCATCCAGGTCGAGGATACCGGGCCGGGCATCCCGCCGAACATGCTCAGCCAGGTTTTCGAAGAGTTCCAGCAGGTGGACGACAATGCCGGGGCAACTGGCACGACCGGCCTGGGCCTGGCGATCAGCAAACGCATCATCGAGCTGCACGGCGGGCGCATCTGGGCGGAGAGCGAGCTTGGGACCGGCACCACCTTCTCCTTCGTCCTCCCGATCCACAAACCGTTCCTCTCCCAGCCGGTCGACGAGCGCTTCCGGGTCGACCAGGCCCGGGCGGCCCAGCCCACCCTGGTCGTCCTGGCGGAGGAAGGCTCGGACGAGATCCAGCTGCTCCAGCGTCACTTGGACGGCTTCGCCTTTGCCAGCGCCTCCAATTGGAAGGGCGCCCGGCAGCTGGTCGAAAATGTCGGGGCGCGCCTCATCATTACCGACGCACCCGCTGAGGGGACGACCGACCTGCTCGATTCGACCGTTCCGGTGATCACCTGTCCTCTGCCCAATTCGAAGGAAACCGCCCAGGCCCTCGGCATCGCCGGCTATCTGCGCAAGCCCCTGACGATCAAGACGATCCGGTCCTTCCTTCGCCAGATTGCCCCGGAGGCCAGGAACCTGCTGGTCGTGGGGGATGACCCCAGCACCCTGCGCCTGATCGAGCGCATGCTCCAGGGCATCCGGCCGGCGTATCAGATCTTCCGGGCCTACACCCCACGGGAGGCCCAGGCGCGCATCCGGGCGCAATCCCCCGACGTGATCCTGCTCGACATGGGCCCGGCTGAAATCGACGGTCTGGCGTTGATCGAAAAATTGAAGGATTCCCCCAAAACAGCGGCCATCCCCATCATCGCCATCAGCGGACGCGAGGACGACGGCGCCCTCCTCGACCGGCCGATCACGATCTCCAATCCAAAGGGATTTACCCCGACGGAGATTTTGAAATACCTGCAGGCGATCCTGGCGGTGGTACCTCCGGCAACGATGGAGAGCGGCACCAGCGTTCCACCTTTGCCAGCAGATCGTCCTGCGTGACGGGTTTGGGCAGGTAATCGGAAGCCCCCAGCGTAAAGGCAATTTCAGGCTCGTTCAGGACCGAGCAGATCAACACCGGCACGGATTTCGTTTCCGGGGCGGTTTTCAGGCGTTGCAGGATCTCCCAGCCATCCTGCTCGGGCATCATCACGTCCAGGATGACCAGTTTCAAGCTGAGCTTCCGGGCGGCTTCGAAGGCCTCGTCGGCTGAGTGCGCATCCAGGATCTGGTAGCCGTGCCCGGCCAGGTAACGCCGGAAGAGCTCGATCAACCCCAGGTTGTCGTCCATGATCAAGATTGGCAGGTCCTCAGCCACCGGCAGGTTGATCTCCGCCTGCCAGCGCTTGGGGCCGTCTTTGATCCCGATGCTCCCGCCCAGGCTGGAAATCAGCTTCCGGCTGACATCCAGGCCGAGGCTGCCCGGATCGCCGGCCTGGTATTTACCGGCAGCCGTCACCCGCAGGGTTACCCCGTGCTCGAGGTTGCTTTCGATGGTAACCTGTCCGTTCACGAAGTGCTGCAGGACGTGGGAGAGCAGCCCCATCACGCCCTGGCGCAGCACCACCCGGTTGGCGCGGACGAGCGGCAGGTCCCCGGCCAGCCGGGCGACCAGGGTCAGGCTGCGCCCGGCTGCCACAGGAGCCAGGGTGGCCAGGACCCCGTTCACCAGGTCGGCCAGCACCAGGTCATCCATGCGGGCCTGGCTGATCAATTGCTCGGTCTCGGCCTGGGCCGCGTCGGATGGGCCGCTGGCGAGCGGGAGGACTTGGTCGTCGGAGACGCCGTCCAGCTGGCCCGACAGTTTCTCCCAAAGCAGTTCGGTCACTGCGTTCAGGGCCCGGGCGTGTTCCCGGCGCAACTGGCGGACGCTGATGGCAAGTTCTTCGGCAAGCTCCGCGGTGGTCATTCCCTGGACGTAGCGCCCGTAGAGCAGGGCATAGGGCCGGCGCTCCTTGGCCCGGCTGGAGGAACTCCCGGAGGGGTTGAGCTGTTCGATGGCATCCAGGATCTCAGCGCGCAGCGAGCGGACTCCCTGGTCGAGGGTCCCGTTCGGGGCGCTCAGCCGGCCGGTGATCGGCAGCTTCTGCAGCGAGGCGAAATCGTGCAGGTTGAGGAGCGCCAGACGGATCTGGTTTGCGAAGTCGGTTTTACTCAGGCTGGTCATGGCACTTTAATGGCACTCGTTTGGCCTAAAAGTACTTTTCTTGGGGGAACCATTTCGTCTAAACTATAACATAGAAATATTTAAGCGACAAACAAACCAATCGAAAAGCCTTCCTTCGCGAAATTCTGTCCGGCCAGGCAGGAAGGAGGAACTACCGGCGAAAAAGGACCACCCCCAGCCTTTCCCTACCCCATCAAATCGTTCAGGAAGAGAGGAGTAAAATTAATTATGAAGACCTTACGAGCTGTATTACCCATCCTGCTGGTTATTGCGATGGCTGCCTGCACGGCGACTCCCGCCGCAGCGCCTGTCACCAGCGCCCCCGCCACCACGGCCCCGGTGGCCACGGCCGCTCCTGCCACGGCAGTCCCGACCCCGAGCGTGCCGAAGGCCGACCTGGTCCTGGGTTCCTGGCGCGTGGACGATGCCGACGCCTGGGCCAAGATCCTGGCGGAATTCAACAAGCAATACCCGTCCATCACGGTTAAATTCGATCCGACCAATCCTCCCGATTACAACGCCACCCTGCAGACCCAGTTGACCACCGGCACGGGCCCCGATCTTTTCTTCGTGCGTTCCTTCGAGGTCGGCCGCGGTCTGTTCAGCAGCGGATACATTGCCTCGCTGAAAGACCTGCCGGGCATTAATGACGCCTTCGACACGGCCACCCTCGCCCCCTGGGCCAGCGACAGCGGCGAGCCTTTCGCCGTCCCGATCGCAGCCGTTTCGAACGGCATTTTCTACAACCAGGACATGTTCACCGCCCAGGGGATTGCCATCCCGACGACCTGGGAAGACCTGATGGCGGCTGCCAAGAAACTCAAGGCTGCCGGCATTACCCCCTTCTCGAACGGCCTCAAGGACGAATGGGATATCAACGAAGTGGTCTGGATGGGCCTGCTCCCGAGCGTCATCGGCGGCCTGGACGGACGCAATGCTTATTTGAACGGCGACCGCTGCTTCAATGATGCCGACATGGTGGCCTCCTTCCAGGAAATCGCCGACCTCAAGCCCTACCTGCCCAATGGCTTCTCTGCCATCGGCGTGAACGATGCCGAGAACCTGTTCATCCAGGGCAAGGCGGCCATGATGTTCGACGGATCGTGGAGCACCAAGATCTACGAACAGGCCAACCCGAGCTTCAAGTGGGGCGTCTTCCAGATCCCGGGCCCCGCCGGCAAGGACCTGTACGAGACCTTCCACATCGACGCGGCCATCGGGATGAATTCCGCCACGAAGAATCCGGAAGCAGCCAAGATCTTCCTGCAATGGCTCGAGACGAAGAGCTTCAACGATGCCTTCGCCAATAACGTTCCGGGCTTCTTCCCGATGAGCAAGACCCCTACCACGATCACCGACCCGATCGCGGCAGCTTTCCTGACCTTCAACCAGAATGCCAAGGGGACCGACATCCGCTTCACCTGGGACAAGATCCAGTCGGGTCCGACCGGTTTCCAGGGCGCCTATAACCTGGCCCTGGCCGCCGAGGACGCAATCCTCAAGGGCCAGATGACCCCGCAGCAGGCCGCCGACAGCCTGCAGGCCGGATTGGCGCAGTGGTACGGACCGGCCAAGACTTGTAAGAAGTAACCCGAAACAATCTGCGCAAAACCGTGTGGCAGGGACGAGAGACTCTGCGTCCCTGCCACATCTTTCACAGGGTACTGCGTAAATATTTGTCCATAAACAGCCTAATTCACGAGCGCTTGGCGACGAAGAACTTTAGATATTTACACAAAAGGCAGTAGGAGGCAGAATGAGTCAAGCGGCCGTTCCCGGCGAACAAAAGTTGAGTGGATCGAAAAAATTATTCGGGACCCTTTTCGGCCAGGAGGCGCGGCGCAAAGCGCTCTGGCTGGTGTTTTTATTCCCCGCCCTGGCTGTTTACGTCGTCTTCATGGCCGCTCCGCTGCTCGATTCGCTGCGGTTGAGTCTTTATACCGGCACAGGCCTGACGCCGACCACGTTCGTCGGTTTTAAGAACTTCGTCGACCTTTTCACCAACCCGCTCTGGCGCGGGCTTTTCTTCGGGGCGGTGATCCATACCTGTATCTTTTTCGCAATCCATATGCTCGTCCAAAACACCCTCGGCCTGCTCTTTGCGGCCTTGCTGGTTTCCAATTTCAAGGGTCGGGATACCTTTCGAACGATCATTTTTGCGCCTGCCACATTCTCCGTGCTGGTGGTGGGCTTCCTTTGGACGCTGATCCTCAATCCCTCCTGGGGCGCGGCCAATATCATCCTGACCAAGCTGGGCCTGGGCTCCCTGGCTTTGCCCTGGCTGGGCGACGAAAAACTGGCCCTTCCGGTCATTTCGCTGACTTCCGCCTGGCAGTGGGTGGGCATGCCGACGGTCATGTTCCTGGCCGGCCTGGTGGGGATCCCGGAGGAATTGATCGAAGCGGCCCGAGTGGACGGGGCTTCCGAGTGGACGGCTTTCTGGAAGATCAAATTTCCCCTGCTCATGCCGGTGGTTGGGATCGTTGCGGTCATCACCTTCGTTGACAACTTCAATGCGTTCGACGTGATCTACGCAATGGCCGGCGCCCGCGGGGCCCCAAACTACTCCACCGACCTCCTGGCCACCCTGTTCTATCGTACGGCGATCGCCGGCGAACATCCCTCCGGCCTGCCCAACATGGGCATCGGGGCGGCCATCGCCACTATGATTTTCCTCATCCTTTTGATCGGCGTCTCCTTGTGGTTGTTCCTGGTGCGCCGCCAGTCATCCAGTGAAATGTAAGACCGGAGAGTCAGCATGAAACGATTCAAGATTTCCAAGATTGCAACCTATTTCATCTTGACTGCCTGGTCTCTGATCGTGCTCTTCCCGATCTGGACCCTGATCATCAATTCGTTCAAGATCCAGAAGGATATTTTTGCCGATCCCTTCGGCCTGCCCAAACATTTCACCGTCAACGGCTACATCACCGCCTGGACGCAGGGACGGTTCGACCTGTATTTCTTCAATACGATCTACGTCACGGTCACCTCGCTGGTCCTTATCATGTTCCTGGGTTCCCTGGCCGCCTATGCCCTGGCCAAGTGGAAATCCTGGGTGACCAAATTCCTGTACATCTTCTTCATTGCCGGCCTGATGATCCCGATCCGCCTGGGGACCATCGACTTGGTCCGGGAGATGAAAGCCCTCGGCCTGCTCAACACGCTCTGGAGCCTGATCCCGGTCTATGTGGCGATGGGGATGCCGATCGCCACCTTCGTGTTGACGGCTTTCATCCAGAGCCTGCCCAACGAGATGTTCGATGCCGCCCGGGTGGATGGCGCCTCCGAATGGAATATCTACGTCTCCATTGTCATCCCGCTCCTGCGGCCGGCGCTGGCGACCGTGGCGATCTTCAACATGATCAAGATCTGGAACGATTTCTGGTTCCCCCTGGTCTTCATCCGCGCCGAGCAGTCCCGCACGATCGCTTTGGGCGTCTCGTTGCTCTTCGGCGAGTACCAAACGGATTGGAACAAGGCCCTGAGCGTGCTGTCCCTGGCGGCCATCCCGATCCTGATCCTTTATGTCATCCTGTCGCGCGAGTTCATCAAGGGCCTGACTGCCGGCGCCATCAAGGGTTGATGCGGTAACGACTGGCTTCCCATTTTTCTTCTCCGCACGCAGTCCCGGGTTGTCGCCGGGACTGCGTGTATTCAGGAAATTGAGGCTTGAGATTTGACCCGAATGGGGTTATAGTATTCCGAGATAATCGGATAAGACAGGTCGTATTATCTCTTCTGCCGCCCTGGCGATCGTAGCGGGAATCCGGAAAAGGTCAGGGTCGGCAGCCCCGATGGAAGTTCGTGTAGCACCAGGAGGAAAAAAAAAGAATAAGATGAATTCCATATCGCGCTAGCGCTTGCCCAATCCACAATCGCGTTTGTTTATCCGTATTTGCCAGCTATCTGGCATTCGTAAATTTACAGGTACCAAGGAGGAAATGTATGTCAATCAATCGCAGGTCAGCAACCTTAATCGTGGTCCTACTTGTCGTCCTGCTTGCCTTCGCGCTTGCCTTTGCCGGCGGGCGTTTGCTTAACCCGGTCACGGCCGCGGCGGTCTCCAACCCGCCACCGCGCTTCGCCGGCCCGGGTGGGAACGTGGTTGTTGTCCGCCAGGTCGGGACGGCCGCGGCCCCGGGAGTGAATCCCGGCCCGGCCGTGGATCCGCTCATCCTGCCGGTTTCCCTGGACGTCGATTTGCGCACCCTGCCGCAGATCCCGCCTACCCGCAGCCAGCGTAACGAGCCGGAGGAAGGTGCGCCCAACTGGGAAAGCCGCATCGCTCCGGGGCTGGCGCCCGCCAATTTCGTCGACCCAGCCCTGCAGACCTCGGTTGGGACGGCAGCCATGCCGGCCCCCCTGCAGAACTTTGCCGGCCTGGACTTCGCCAACTGGGGCGCCGGCTGGCCCCCGGATCCCAACGGCGACGTTGGGCCGAACAACTATGTTCAGATGGTCAACACCTCCGTGGGCATCTACGACAAATCGGGCAATCGCCTGGCGGCCTTTACCCTGAATTCGTTCTTCAGCACCGCCGCATCCCCCTGCAACAACAGCAACAACGGCGACCCGATCGTGCTCTACGACGCCCCCGACGACCGCTGGCTGGTCTCCGACTTCGCCTGGACCAACATCCAGAACGGACCGTATTACCAGTGCATCGCCATGTCGAAGACCGGCGACCCGGTCTCAGGCGGCTGGTGGCTGTACACCTTCCGGACCGACGACGCCACCCACGCCTGGCTGAACGATTATCCGAAATTCGGCCTGTGGAATGACGGGATCTACCTGTCGGCCAACATGTTCGACTGCCTCGACTCGGCCTGCGGCAGCGCCACCTACAATGGCGTGCGCGTCTGGGCTTTCAACCGCAGCGACCTGGCCAGCGGCGCGCCTCTGCGCAGCGTACATTTCGATATGAGCAACACCAACTACGGCGCACTCCTGCCGGCCAACTATCGCGGGACGCCCCCGCCCGCCGGCGAGGCGGAGTTCTTCTCCTCGATCGACGCCCCCGGTCTTTTCCACCTGTGGCGTTTCCACGTCGATTGGACGACCCTGACCAACTCCACCTTCACCGGTCCCAACAATACGACCCTGGCGACCTTTGCCTGGCCGAGCGCCAACGTCCCCCAGCCCGGCACGTCGAATGCGCTGGATACCCTGGGCGACCGGCAGATGATGCAGTTGCAGTACCGCAACCTGGGTGGAACCGAGGCCCTCTGGGCCACCCATACCGCCGCCAGCGGCGGCGTGACCGGCATCCGCTGGTATGAGATCCGCAATCCCAACGGCACGCCCACCGTCTTCCAGCAGGGCACCTACCAGCCCGATTCCACCTGGCGCTGGATGCCCAGCCTGGCGGTCGACCAGAACGGCGACATGGCCGTTGGCTACAGCGCCTCCAGCTCGTCGGTCTTCCCGAGCATCCGCTACGCCGGCCGGTTGGTCACCGATCCGCTCGGCACGCTTGGGCAGAGTGAGACCTCCCTGGTCGTTGGCGGCGCTTCGCAGACCAATACCTGTGGCAGCGCAGCCTGTACACGCTGGGGCGACTACACCGCCATGACGGTCGACCCGGTCGATGACTGCACCTTCTGGTACACCGACGAATATTACCTGTCCGGCGGCGGAGCCAGCGGTAACTGGCAGACCCGCATCGGCTCGTTCAAACTGCCGTCCTGCGGCGTCAGCGGCCCCACTGCCACCCCGACGAACACGGCTACAGTGACGAACACCCCGCTCCCGACGAATACCTTCACGGCCACCTTCACCCCGACTGCGACGAGCATCCCGTCTGCGACCTTCACCCCCACCGCCACCTTTACCGCCACGTCGACCTTGGCCCCGACCAATACCTTTACCGCAACTTCGACGCCGACGACCGGCCCTTCGCCGACCTTTACCAATACCCCGACGGCGACCTCCACGGCGGTTCCGAGCAATACGCCGACAGCCACTTCGACCGCGACCCCAACCAGGACCTCCACGGCTACCTCGACGACCGTCGCCTGCCCGAACCTCTCGGCCGGCTACTGCCGGACTGATACCGACGCCCGGGCCTGGATCGCTGGGACCACCCAGACCAGCATCACCGGCGATGATCAGGTGATCACAGTCAGCCTGCCGTTCAGCGTGACCTTCTTCGGGACAGCCTACACCTCGATCAAGATCTCCTCGAACGGCAATGCCCACTTCGGCACCGCCAGCAGCGCCTACAGCAACGTCGCCATCCCGAATACGGGGAACCCGAACGCCCTGATCGCCCCCTTCTGGGATGACCTGTATCCACCTTCAGGCGGGCGTATCTACACCGGCGTCTCCGGGACGGCCCCCAACCGCATCTACGTCATCGAATGGCGCAACGTAGCCCACTATCCCGGCGGGACGAATGGCGCCACCTTCGAGATCCAGATCGACGAGAGCGGCACTGCCAGGAACAATATCTGGTTCCTGTACCAGGATACCAGCTTTGGCAATGCCTCGTACGATAACGGCGTCTCTGCCACCGTCGGCATCGAGAACGCCGCGGGAACCGCCGGCAACCAGTACAGCTTCAACACTGCTGTCATCACCGCCGGTAAAGTGATCCACTTCTTCCCGCAGTAAGTTCATGACGAGTAGGTCACGCCTCCGGTTCGAAAGCAGTACGAGGCGTGACCTACTCTGTTCGATCCGAATTTATTCCTGAGGTCGTATCCAGGCGAGGGATTACCGGGTGGGTCGAGCCGGTTTTGGCCTGTGAAGCTCTAAATTTGATTTTGCGATCCGCTGACGGAGCGGCAGGTTCCGCTCCCTTTTGCAGCGGCTTGATTCCGGCCGCTCAAACATCTCTGCGCCGAGCGGCCGACTAGAATAGGAGTTACCGATGGGAAAAAACCTGATTGCCCGGGCTGCGATCGGCATCGATGTCCCGGTCGAAAAAGTCTGGGATGCGCTGGTGAACCCCGCAGCCATCCGACAGTACATGTTCGGTACGAACGTCGTCTCCGACTGGCGCAAAGGCAGCCCGATCGCCTGGAAAGGCGAGTGGCAGGGGAAACCTTACGAAGACAAGGGCACGATCCTGCAGTTCGACCGGGGGCGCAGGCTGCAATACAGCCATTTCAGCCCGCTTTCCGGACTCCCGGATGAGCCGTCCAACTACCACAATGTGACTGTTGAACTGTCGGTGGAAGGAAAACAAACCTGGGTCAAGCTTGCCCAGGATCACAATGCGACCGAAGAAGAGCGTGAACATTCGACCAGGAATTGGGAGATGATGCTCACAACCCTGAAAAAGTTCCTGGAAGGATCATCGGCATAATTTTACCGGGCTGCCCTGTTTCGCCTTTGAATGGATCACGATGCCAGATGACATTGTCTTGATCGGCCCCGTCCGGGCGGGAAAGAGCACCATCGGCCGCTTGCTGGCCGGGCGGCTGCAATATCCCCAGGTATCCCTGGATGAGGTGCGCTGGAAGTATTATGCTGAAATCGGCTACGACGCCGAAGTGGCCCGGACAATTCGGGCCCAGGGTGGTTTCCTGGCGTTGGTCTATTACCGCAACCTGTTTGCAGCCTATGCGGTGGAACGAATGTTGGGCGAGCATCACGATTGCGTATTCGATTTTGGCGCCGGCATTTATGAATCCCACGAAAGCTTCAGACGCGTCCAGCGGGCCCTGTCAGATTACCCCAACGTGATTTTGCTCCTGCCTTCTCCTGATCGCCTCGAGGCGTTGAAAATCCTGAAGGAGCGGGACGCCCACCCGCCGCAGGACCTGACGTTCGACATATCGGCTTATTTTTTCCAGCATCATACCTATTATGATCTGGCCAAGCTGACGTTTTACACAAAAGATAAGGCGCCTGAGGAGACCTGTGCAGAGATCCTCGACTGCCTGGGATCCCCTGGGAAGTATCGGCCTTCAGGCGACAGCGGGACTGTTCCCCCATAAAGACTGAGGTGCGCTAAGGATCCCGGTCGGGGCTTGTCCTCTCTTTCCCCTCTTCTTTTTTCTCATCATCCGAGAGCAACTTTTCCATATCCACATCGTAATCGCCCCACTTGCTGCCGCTGGCGCCGGCGAAGATCATCTGGTCGGTGATTTCGGTCTGCGCCTCAGCCTTGCGGACGGCCGCCCGGCGTTTCTCGGCCGCCTCCGCCGGAGCGGACTCCCCCAGGCGTTCCACCTTCAGGATGCGCACCTCGCGCAAGTCTCCCAGCCGGTAGGGAATGGCTTGGCCGGCGAAATGTCCCAGCAGCGCCCGCCCGAGCGGGGCGTTCTCGTCCAGCAGGCCTGACTTGAAGTCGGCCTTGTCCGAATTAACAATGGTGAACTTACGCTGTTCGACCTGCCCCGAAGCCTCGACCAGCTCCACCAGGACCCGGCAGTCCGTTTCGATGCGCGGATTGTTGGTCTCCATATCCGCATCATACCAGAAATCCGGCCTACATACTTTGCATACACAAGCCAGACGATTTTGAAAAGTCTTGGCCATCCCTTCCGTGCTAGAATGAAAAACGTGAGTCCCAACCTCCTTTCCATCCTCCCGTTCCTGCCGCTCTTCCTGCGGCTCAAACTTCTCGACCTTGCCGGCCCGCGCCCACCCCTGCCGGGCGGAGTCCTGGACGAGCAGCTAGACTTGCTGCGCCGTGCCCAGCGGGCGCTGGGCGAAACCCCGCTCGACCGGGAGACGCCCGACCAGGCGCGCGCCAGCTTTACATCCAGCATCCGTCTGCTCAAGAAAGCCGGCGGTCTCTTCGAGAAAGTCGCCGCGGTCCGTGACCTGACCATCCCGGGTCCGGCGGGAGCCATCCCAGCCCGCCTGTACCTGCCCGGGGAAGAGAAAACCTATCCCCTGTTTATTTATTTTCACGGCGGCGGCTGGACGATCGGCGACCTCGATTCGGCCGATAATATCGCCCGTTTCATCTGCCGTCGGGCGGGCTGCAGCGTGCTCTCGGTGGATTACCGCCTGGCGCCCGAGCATCCCTTCCCGGCCGGGGTGGACGACGCCTTTGCAGCCGTCCAGTGGGCGGTCCGGCAGGCTGCGGAACTGCACGGTGACCCGCAGCACGTACTGGTCGGCGGCGATTCGGCTGGCGCCACCCTGAGCGCCGTCATCTCCCAGCTCGCCCTCCACAAAGGCTCACCCCGGCTGGCGGGCCAGGTGTTGTTCTATGCGGCTACCAATGCAGCCGGGCTCGACACCCCGTCCTTCAAGGAGTTCGGTGAAAAGGCCCTCGGCCTGCCGACCCGGGATGTGCGCTGGTTCCTGGATCAATACACGCCGGATTCCAGGGACCGCCGGGACCCGCGTGTCTCGCCGTTGTTTGCCCGGGACTTGTACGGCCTGCCGCCCGCCCTGGTGGTCACGGCCGAGTTCGACGTTCTGCGGGACGAGGGTGAGGAATACGCCCGGCGGCTGGAAAAAGCCGGCGTGCCGGTCACCCTCCTGCGCTGCAACGGCATGGTCCACGGCTTCCTGACCCTGGTGGGCCTGATCAAGCGTTCCACCCAGTACTTCGATCAGGTGATCGTCGAGATCCGCAGGCTTGCTGCTGCATAGATTGTTTCCCGCTTACACTTGTAAGGAACAAATGCAGGTCACGCGAGAGCGTGGCCTGCATGCTTACAAGAGTGAAAACTCTCATTGGGCCAAAGTCGTTGTCCTGCCTGGGGAATTGGCCTATACTTTAATCGCCGTTCCCGTGACCATCCGTACGTTTATCCTAGGGAGAAAATCATGACAACGCCTTCGACTACCAAGACCGATTTTCAACATCAGAATAATTCTTCGATGACATATGATGACGCCCGTAAGGTCCTCTGGCTGCGTAATTATCCTCGCCCGTTGGGTGAACTGTATGATGAGGGCTACCTCAACCAGGCGAGATTGGAATGGGCCGCTGAGAAGGCTTATAACCCAAATCTCAGGCAAGCAGCTCAACTTTTATTGAAGCAGTTGGTGACGGAGAAACCAGCTAAGGTTGTTGTCTCAAAACCAACCTTTGAATTGCCAGCTTCGGCCTTGCCGATCGGCATCCCACTGGAACAGGCGCGCACCACGCCGTGGCCGTTCCCGCCTTTCAAGGGCCAGCCGATGGGGATGCTTGTCGAGACGCGACAGCTCTCGCTTAAGGACTTCGGATATGCTGCTGAGAATGC